>Ga0207701_10005663_pt1 | contig 12523 bp, 10 predicted proteins | sample KBSSwiSSwithPhiX_FD_184294 | JGI IMG/M metagenome (GOLD analysis project Ga0207701, IMG submission 184294) | Switchgrass rhizosphere bulk soil microbial communities from Kellogg Biological Station, Michigan, USA, with PhiX - S5 (SPAdes) (version 2) | ecosystem: Environmental > Terrestrial >...
CGAGACGCGGATCGCCAGTTTGGGATCGTGGAGCAGGACGAACGGCAGGATAACCGGCAGCGCCGCGGAGAAGACCACCAGGAAGACCTGGCCGCCTCCGATCAGGTCGTTCAGCGAGAGGCGGGGCCGTGGGGGCGGATTCAGACCGGCCAGTGCCACCCGCAGCTGCTCGAGTTGTTCCGCGGTCATCACGGTCGCCGCGGAGGGCGGCAGAGCGTCGCGGATCCAGTCGCGGGCGGCGGCCGGATCGGAGGCTTCGCGGATGGCGTGCAGCATGCGCAGGTTGTGACCGCGTTCCAGCAGCGGCGCGAGCACGTACATCACGCCGTCCACCAGGCCCCAGGCCGCGTTGCTGCCGATGGCGCCGATGAGGATCTGGGCAATCTCCTCACGCCCTGCGCTGGCGACGCTGATCGAGCCCGTGATCGTCATGGTCATGATCAGGCCGAACATGACCTCCGACAGCCGATCCAGTGGGTCCAGGACCCGGTGCCCCGCGGCCATCGCGGCTACAGGTGCACGCCGAGCGCGCCGACATACGTCGGTGCGGCCCAGCCGAGGTTCAGCTCATAGAAGGTCAGCGACACCACCGGCCACGGCGAAAACCCGACCAGGAGGCCGCGCTGGAGGTCGAGGTCGCTGTGAACGATCCGGTTGCGCTGGACAATGGCGCCCACCCGAAGCCAGGAGACGGGGGACAGCCCCAGCTCGGACCAGCTGTAGAAGAAGCTTGCGTCCAGGTGGTGCGCGTCGATCAGGAATTCGCCCTCGCTGGAGAAGTCGAGCTTCCACCACGCCGCCGTGACCCGGAAGGCGGGCGCCACCCCGTCGACGTCGCCGAACACGCCGCCCAGCATGGCGGTGCCGGTGAGCTTGACCTTGTCGCCCGCGCTCGCATTCAGGCCCAGGAAGACCGATCCGGTGCGCAGGCCCTCGTAGTTGTAGCGCCCTTCGGCGTGGAACCAGCTCCGGTCCGCCGGGACGACCAGCATCAGGAAATCCGACTGGTCGGGCACGGCGTAGCCATAAAGCGTGGCGCCGACCTGCACCCCTTCGACCGCCGCCCGCGCGGGGGTCGTCCCGCCGGACGCGACGAACACCCCCAGCGCAAGCAGCAAAGAGGCGCTCGTCTTCATCCGCGGCCGAGGTGCCAAGCTGGGGCCGTCGCCGGGAACGGGCAGTCAGGCCAGGCTGTATTTGCGCGTCGAGCAGGACGCGGCCGGGTCACCTCGTCGAGGTTCGCCGCCGTGAACCCCGGGATTTGCTCTTCGCGGGCGTCCTCCGGGTCGCCTTCTTGGTCGCCTTCTTGGTCGGCTTCTTGGTCGGCCTTTTGGTCGGCCTTTTGGCCGCGGCCTTGGCCGGCTTCTTGGATGCCTGCTTGGCTACTTTCTTGGCTGCCTGCTTTGCTACTTTCTTCCTCGCTGTTCTCTTGCCGGCCTTCTCGGCGGCCCGCTTCGCGCGCGACGGGAGCGAGGCCGCATAGGTCGCCGCCTCGCCGATCCAGCGCTTCAGCGCGTCCGGGTCGGACACCAGCGCCGGCGACACCACGACGTACTCCTTCATCTGCCGCCCCGGCATCGGTTCGAACGGTGCGCTGCCGGGCTCGGCCAGCAACGCCGCCCGTCGCTCCTCGGACAGCCTCACGATGAGCTGCTCCCCGAACAGGCCGGTCGCCATGTTGCCGCCGACAAATGCCGCCGGGTATCCGAACATCTGCCTCCGCTCGATGCTGTCGTCCTCCGGCAGCGCCGCATCGAAGGCTTGCTCCAGCCACACCGGGGATTTGGTCCATTCGATCATCGGGGAAACCTCCAGGCTGAGACACGATACGCCCTTTTGGCGGCGCTCAGCATCCGGCGTCCAATAGTTGACACTCGAAGGTGATGGCTGTTCTCCCGCCACACCGGCGCGCCGGCAGCGGCCCGCGTTCGCGGGGCGCCGGCCAGCTGTGATTGATGGCACGGCAGTTGCGTTGGTCTGATCGGTGATGGGGGTGGCTCCGGCGCTCTGGATCTGGCTGGCCTTGGAGGGCGCGTCGACGCCCCCCGCGCCGAGCCTTCCCGCGCCCGCGCCCACGGCTCCTGAAGGCCTGAGCGCCGAGCTCCAGGCCGGCGTGCACGCGCCGCTGGGCGCGGCGGGCTTTGCGCTGGTCCAGTCGATCGGGCGGCTCACCCTGGGCGCCGGGGTGGGTATGGACCCCAGGTCTGCCGCGATCTACCAGGACAGCTCGCGCTTGCGAGCCGCGTTGTTCGTGCGGGCCCGGCTGGTGGATCGATCCCGGTTCCACCTGGCCCTCGGCGCCGGCATCTCGAACATGCCCGAGCTGGTCGAGCGGGTGGAAGACGGTCGCCTGATCACCTGGCAGCGGCAAGGACAGCTGCGCACCGACGCCACCCTCACCGGCGAAGCGCCGGTGGGGCCGCTCTGGCTCGGGCTGGCGCTGGGGGTCGGCCGGGTGAGCGGCGCCATCTCTTGCCACGCGCAGAACCTGACGCCGGGCCCGGATGACCCCGTCTGCACCAGCGCGAACGAACCGCCTCCGACCTGGATTCCCTTCGTCGCGCTGGCGGCGCGCCGCCGCATCCCGGGCGGCACCGGCATCACCAGCCAGCCCGCGCAGCCCGGGCCGCCGCAGGGCGGGCGCGAGCTCCGCCTTTTCCTCAGCGGCTCGACGGTCGGCGCGTTCGACGTCCTGGGGGAGATGAACCTCCCCGACACCAACTACGGCGCGGGCGTCGAGAGTGACCTGCTGTGGCGGCGCGGTTCCCACCTCCGTCTCGGCCTGGGCCTGCGCTACGAGCTCGCTCATGGCTACCAGGCGTACACCCACACCTCGGTCACCGATCACTTCCTCTACCTGCCGGTGCTGCTCGGCGTCGCCGCTCGCTTGGCCGGCGACAGCGAGCTCGACTTCCAGGTCGGTCTGGGGCTCGCTGGCGGCCGGTTCCGACCCGAACCTGCCTTGCGCGCGCCCGCGTGGCGGACCGAAGCAGGAGGGATGGCCGAGATCTCGATCGACTACTGGACGCCCATCGCCCGTTCCCTGGATCTCTCGATCGGGATCGCGGCGCGCGGCGCCCTCCTCGACCAGCAATACCTGAAGCGGTTCCTGCCCCTGCGCGTCGGTCTGCGCTGGGGCACCAGCCCCCAGCGACTATGATGGGGATCATGACAGCGTCGCTGCTGCTGCTCTCGATCCTGGCCACGGCGCCAGCCTCCGGAGCGGCGCCGTCCACGCCGCCGGCGGTGCCCGGCGCCCCCCACGCGGAGGACGACCCGGAGCGCACGCTTCGCCTGGTCCTGGCCGGATCGCCGTGGGACAGGTTCGAGGTCCTTTCCGACGGTCATTTCCAGGGGTCGACCGACTTCAGCGCGGGCCTGGAGGGTGACCTGGTCTGGGCGCTGGATCGCCACGTTCGCTGTGGCGTGGGGCTGCGCTACGAGCTGGCCCATGGACCGGCGTCGAGCTTCCGCGGCGCCATTTACGACCATTTCCTTTACGCGCGTCTGCTCTTTGGCTGGCGTCTTCCGCTGCCGGGGCGTCACGAGCTCGAGCCTCTGTTCGGGCTCGGCGTGTTCGGTGGCCTCGCCAATGACGGACCCAGTCCCGGTCGCTCGGTGCAGGTGCTGGGACCGACCGCGGAGGTATCCCTGAGCTACTGGTTCCCGGCCACCCGGACGCTCGATGTCTCGCTCGGGGCGGCGCTGAGCATCTCGGTCTTCAAGGTCCGCAACAGCAGCCAGTTCGAGGGCGAGGATGGAGGTCGATTCGTGCTTCCGCTACGGGTGGGCGCACGCTGGGCGCTGTGAGCCTCGCCGCTCGCGCTCAGGGAATCCAGATCGGTTGCAGCCAGGCGTGTCGGCCGCCGCCATCGGTGACCACGGCGCGCCCGTAGCCGCCCCGCGCCGCCGCCAGATCGAAGCGCGCGCTCCGCCCCTCCGTCTGTGCCAGAACCTGCCCGCCCCGACCGACCAGCTGGAACCGGTGCGGCCCGGGCGACGCGGCGGCCACCTCGATCTCCAGCACGCCCGGCGAGCCGCCGGACCGCCCGGCGCGCGACAGCAGAACGCCGGTCGAGGCATAGAAATCGCCCGCCAGCAGCGCCGCCCGGATGGCCGCCACGCTCTTCTCCGCCCGCACCAGCACGAAGCCTCGATCGCCGGTGAAGACCTCCTCGCCCCGCGCGCGGGCGGCGCCGGCGTCGTCGTAGTGGTGCGCGTCGTCGGTGGCCGTGGCGAAGACGTGGGCGCCGGCGGTCAGCGCGGCATCCCAGATCGCCTCGGTCGAGGCGTGACGCCGATCGGCTGGAACGTTGTTCGAGTCCCAGGCTTGATTCGCGATCTCCAGCAGCACCAGTCCCTGGCCAGCCAGCGCAGCCACCAGCGATCCGTCGGCCGCATAGTCGAAGTTGGGATGATTGAGCTGGGCGATCCCGTTCAGGCGGCGACTGGCCTCCAGGCCGCGCGCGAAGATGTCGTACCGCCGGGCGCCGGCGCCCGCGACGGGCTCAGCAGGTGGCGGCGGCCAGGGCACCGCGCCACCTGCGGGCGGCGTCACGAACAGAGCGTTCAGGTGCAGCAGGCAGTGCATGCCGGCCGGCGGGGGCGGCTGGCAGCGCTGCACGTTCTGGGTCAGCTCGACGCCGGGAACCACCAGCATCGCGCCGCTCCCGGACCGGTTGGTCACCTGATTGTGGTCGGTGAAGACGATGAAGTCGTACTTGCGCGCGGCGTACCAGCGCACGACGTCCTCGGGCCGCGTCTGGCTGTCACCCGAGTTGCTCGAATGGAGGTGCAGCTGCCCCTTGAGAAATCCAGGCGGCGCCGGAGGCGAGCTTGCCCCACCGCCTTCGCTTCCACCGCTGCCGAGACCGGCGCCGGCGCGCGGGGTGCAGGCGCCGGTCCCCGCGGCGGTCACCGCGACCAACATCACGAAGAATCCGATGGTCGCGCAGGATGGCATCGGGACCACACCAGTCTCGCACCCGATTCGACCCGGGTCACCGCCTGGTGTCGTCGCGGCGCGCGACCGCCAGATAGGTCAGGTACAGCGCATGCAGCCGCTGGCTCGGCATCACGTTGCGAAAACGTTCGAGCAGTCGGGATTTCACCTTCGCCAGCTCGCCGTTGCCGCGAAGCTCCTCCGGGCTCAGCGCCGACAGGACCTCGATGGTCTCCTCGCGAACGCGCGGCAGGTGCCGGCGGACGGCTTCCCGGTCCTGCTCCGAGGCGACCTCGAGATCGAACGCCGCGTCGACGTACAGGTCAGGTCCCCCGCCCCGCAGTCCGACCACGACGTCCGGAAGACTGACCATCGGGCTGGGCGGCGGATCCCGCTTCAGGAAGGGCAGGCCCAGATCCCAGCCCAGCTTCCTGCCGTAGACCAGCAACCCGAGCAGGATCAGCGCTGTCGCCAGGAGCGCGACGGTCCAGGCGCCGCTACCACCGCGGGACCCAGCGTGCTTGGTCTTGGTTTCCTGCATCTAGGCACCCAGGGCTACTGCAACGGGAGCTGGGCCACGGGGCGACCCCCGGTTTTCCTGGATGAATGTCTCGTCTGATTGTTATTTTTCTGTATGTGCGCGTCCGTAATTTTGTTAGCCTAAAAGAACCAACATCCGAGCGCGACCCGCCAGGGTAGGCACCCCGAACGCTGCGGGCCGCCCCTGCTGGGTCTATACTCGGCACCCGTCGCGGGGCTGACCAGGGGGCTCACGCAGTGCCGGGGCGCTGGCGCAACTTAGGTTGCGAGCGTGACCATGGACGAACGATATCTCCACGTGATGGGCGCGGCGACGCTGTCGCTGGCGACCGATGCCATCTTCATCATCGACGCGACGACCCTGCGGCTGGTCCTGGCCAACCGGGCCTTCACCCGAATTCTCGGCTACCCCGCCGCGGACGTGTCGCAAATCTCGCTCCACGACCTGATCGCGGCCGACCGCGCCAGCGTCGACCAGAACCTGGCCAAGCTGGTCGCGCAGGGGGAGATCATGCTCGGGCCTCGCCCCTATCGCTGCCAGGACGGGTCGGTGGTCGAGCTGGAATCCAGGGTCGGCGTGACCGTCGTCGAGGGGCGCACGCTCTACTGCGTCGTGGGGCGCGACCTGACCGAGATCCGCCGGGCCGAGGGCTCGCTGCGCGAGAGTCAGGAGCGATTCCAGACCCTGGCCGACGTGGCCTTCGAGGGCATCGCGATCACCGAGGGTGGTCGCATCGTCGACGTCAATCGACAGTGCTCGGAGCTGCTGGGAACGCCGGCGTCCGCCCTGGTCGGGCGGTCGGTGATCGACTTCGTCGCGCCCGAGTCGCGCGAGACGGTGGCGCAGCATTTTCGCTCCGGGGCAGAGACACCTTACGAGCACCTGGCGCTGCGCGCCGACGGCACCCGGGTCCCCGTCGAGGTTCAGGCCAAGAACATCACCCTTGGCGGCCGCAGCCTGAGGGTCACCGCCCTGCGCGACGTGTCGCTGCGCCAGAGCCTGGAAGAGCAGGTGCGGCTGGCCCAGCGGATGGAGAGCATCGGCCGCCTGGCCGGAGGCGTCGCGCACGACTTCAACAACCTGCTCACCGTCATCCTGTCGCTGACCAAGCTGCTGGCCGATGCCCCTCACAACCAGGCCAACCGGAGCGACCTGGCGCAGATCCAGGCCGCCGCCGAGCGCGCGTCAGCGCTGACGCAACAGCTGCTGGCCCTGGCGCGACGGCAGATGGCCCAGCCCGAGATCGTCGATCTGAACGTGCTGGTGACCAACCTGGACAGCATGCTGCACCGGATCATCGGCGAGGACATCGCGCTGACCACCAAGTGCGCGCCGGACCTGGGCCGGGTGCGCGCCGATCCGGGGCAGGTCGAGCAGGTGCTGCTGAACCTGGTCGTGAACGCGCGCGATGCGATGCCGGCGGGAGGCAAGCTCATCATCGAGACCGCGAACGTCACCCTCGACCAGGACTACGCGGGCACGCACCCGGATGTGGCCGCCGGCGAGTACGTGATGGTGAGCGTCAGCGACACCGGCTCCGGCATGGACGCGGCGACGATGGCGAAGATGTTCGATCCCTTCTTCACCACCAAGGCGCCCGGCAAGGGCACCGGCCTCGGCCTGGCGACCTGCTACGGCATCGTCAAGCAGAGCGGCGGCTCGATCTGGGTGTACAGCGAAGTCGGCAAGGGGACGACCTTCAAGGTCTACCTGCCGCGGGTTTGGGGCGCGACGGCCGCGCGCGAGGCCGCGACGGTGGTCCCGGCCGCGGGCGGCAAGGAGACCGTGCTAATCGTAGAGGACAACGACATGGTCCGGCGCCTGGCGGTTCGCGTGCTGGGCGCCAAGGGCTACCAGGTGCTGGAAGCGGGAGATGGCGCCGAGGCGCTGGGCGTCTACGCAGCCCACCCCGGCCGAGTCGCGCTGGTCATGACCGACGTGATCCTGCCGCTGATGAGCGGCAAGGAGCTGGCTGACAAGTTGAAGCAGTTGCGCCCCGACCTCAAGGTCCTGTTCACCTCCGGCTACACCGAGAACACCATCGTGCACCAGGGCGTGGTCGACGCCAACGTGCACTTTCTGCCCAAGCCCTACATGCCGTCCGACCTGGTCGCCAAGGTCCGGGCGGTGCTGGACGAGCGGTGAACGGCCGCCCGCCCCGCTTGGTGGATCCTCACTCCCTGGGTGTCAGCGCCGTGTACCACTGCAAGACGTAGTAGGTCGCCGGGGTCTTGCCGACGTTGGTCATGTTCTCGTTCTCGTTGGCGGCGTAGAAGATCATCGAGCCGGCGCCGGCGATCTGCTTCTTGCCGTCGATGTTGATCTCCAGCGTCCCCTCCTTGACGATCACGACCTCTTCCTGCGGGTGGCGGTGCAGCGGGCCGGTGTTCTCCCCCGGGTTGAGGGTGGTGATGTGACAGTGGAAGCGGTCGAGGGTCGGCGTGGGCGCGTCGAACACGTCGCGGCGCTGTCCGGTCTTGGTCGGCTTGATGCGAGACTGGATCTCTTCCCAGGTGGTGACGCCAGAGCTCATCTTGGCTGGCGCGCCAGCGGCGCCGCCGCCGGCCTCGCTGTCGGGTGCAGGTACCATGGCGACCAGGGTAGTCAACGCGCAACAGGCGGCAAGAGCTTTCATGACCAGCCCTCAGAACTGCGCGACCAGCAGCGCGCCCTCGTCGGCGAAGACCACGCCGGACCCGCCTGCCAGCACCGAGATGGCCAGCGGGAAGTCGAGGCGCCCGGGCAGCGCGCCGAGCACCACCCCGTTGCCGGCGTCGCGCGTGCCGGCTACCGTGGTGACGACGCCGGCGTCCAGGTCGACGCGCCGGATCAGCCGGTTGCCGAGGTCGGCGACGTACAGGTTGCCGGCGCCGTCACTGGCCAGATCGGCCGGAAACTGGAAGCGCGCGGCGCCGGCGGGCCCGTCGTCACTTCCGAACTCGGCGGGAGATCCCGCGACCAGCGAGACCTCCGCCGTGGCGATCACCACCCGCCAGATGGCGTGGAAGGCGACGTCCGCCACGTAGAGGTTGCCGGCGCCATCGGCGGCCAGACCGCTCAGGTCGGCGATGTCGGACGGCAACTGCACCAGGGTGGTCACCTCGCGGGTGGCCAGGTCGACACTGCGGATGACGTTGCCCCCTTCGTCCCCCACGTAGAGGATCCCGGCGCCCCCGCTGGCCAGCGCGCGCGGGAGATTGAAGCGGGCAGCCGCGCCGACACCGTCGATCGAACCCTGCTGCCCCGCCTGGCCGGCCAGGGTGGTGACCAGGTGGGTGGCAAGGTCGATGCGACGGACGGCGTGCCCACCGGGGTCGGCGACGTACAGGTTGCCGGCGCCATCGCCGGCCAGACCGAAGGGGCCCACGAAGCGCGCGTCGCCGCCCTGTCCGTCGGCGGTGCCCTGCAAACCGGGCGTGCCGGCGATGGTGGTCACCTCGCCGGTGGCCAGCACCACCTGGCGCACGGTCGCGTTGCTGGCGTCGCTGACGTACAGGATGCCGGCCCCGTCGAAGAAGGTGGCGCTGACGCCGCCGAAGCGCGCCACGCCGCCGAAGCCGTCGCGGCTGCCGGTGGGGGTGAGCGATCCGGCGATGGTGGTGACCTCGGCCGTGTCGACCGCGATGCGACGGATCGACGCGTTGCCGATGTCTGCCACCAGAACGTTGGCCACGCCGTCGCTGAGCACGTCCATCGGTGACTCGAAGCGCGCGGCGGCGCCGGCGCCGTCGCGATCGCCGCGCTGATCGGCGGCGCCGGCCAGGGTGGTCACGGCACCGGTGGCCAGATCGATTCGCCGCACGGTCGCGGCGAAGGTGTCGGCGACGAACAGGTGGCCCGACGAATCGACGCTCAGCGCCTGCGGCCCCGAGAACCGCGCCGCGCCGCCCACGCCGTCCAGGGAGCCGGCCAGGCCGGGCGTGCCCGCGATGGTGGTGACCTCGCCGGTCGCGAGGTCGATGCGGCGAATCGTGCTGTTGACGTTCTCGCTGACGTAGAGGTTGCCGGACAGGTCGGCGGTCAGGCCGACCGGGCCGGCGAACCGCGCGGCGGCGCCGATGCCGTCCTGGTACCCGGCCTCGCCGGTCGGAGAGCCCGCGATGGTGGTGACCTGCGCGGTGGCGACGTCGATCTTGCGCACGCTGTTGAAGGTGATGTCCGCGACGTAGAGGTTGCCGGCGGGGTCGATGGTGATCGCGCCCAGCCCGCCGAAGCGCGCGTCGGTGCCCACGCCGTCGACCGGGGCCGACTGCCCCGCGGCGCCAGCCAGGGTGGTGACCTCGGCGGTCGCGATGACGATGCGGCGGATGGTGAAGTTCGAGCTGTCGCTGACGTACAGGTTCCCGAAGCCGTCGGCGACCAGGTCCTGGGGGAACGTGAAGCGCGCGGCCGGACCGACGCCGTCGTCGGCGCCCGGCGTGTCGCGCGACCCGGCGATGGTGACCACATCTCCCCGCGCAGGATCGACGCGCCGGATGGTGTGCGCGTAGCTGTCGGCGACGTAAAGGAAGCCGTCACCGGCCAGGGTCATGCCGCTGGGACCCAGGAGGCGGCCGGCGCGCCCGCTGCCGTCGCCGGTGCCGCGGCCGCCGAGCCCACCCGCCAGCAGCGAGAGCTGGCCGGGACCGCCCACCTCCGTCACCTGGGTGGAGATGGACACCATCCCCTGCCCGATGGTGACCACCGAGCCATCGGTGACGAATCGGAAGGCCACGCTGGTGATCGCGCCGACCGCGACATCGAAGCCGGCCGGGTTCGGAGAGGTCAGGGTGGCCACCACGGTGACCGGGACCCCCGGCCCCTGGCGCTCCAGCGACCAGCCGTCGGCCAGCAACACGGTGTAGCTGCCCGCGTCCAGCGTCGCGTTCAGCGCCGTCGCGGCCGGATCGGTCTCGGAGTCGAGGATGGTCGGGGTGCCGAATCCCGGGGCCGGGGTGATCGCGAACCTGGCGTGCCGCAGCCGGTAGGTGTGTCCGTTGGCCGACGCCACCAGCGACAGGCGGAAGGTCCCCGTCTGCGCACCGGGGCCGGGGTCGGGGTGAGGCGCGCCGCCGTTGCAGGCGGCGAGCAGGATCGCGAGCGCCGCGCTCGCCACCAATGACCTGGACCTAGAGCTGAGCTTCATCACCAACGTCATCTCCGCCTCCTTCCCTGGGTATGTGGGGGATCACACCCGCAGTCCGCGGGGGCGCATCATCGTCGTTGCGGAAGACCGAAACGTCAATTGACGCCGGCGCGCCAGGGTGCCGATCGATCGTCCGGACGCTTCCGCGGGCCGGGCCCGATCGTCCGGACGATCGGGCGCCGGCCGCCAGGGCCGCGCGGCGCCGCACCGGAAGGGAGGAGCCCGGGTGGCACGAATGCTGCCTTGGCAGGTTCCATGGCCGAAGCGCTCCGCCAGCTCGACGTCGAGGAGGATGATCGACCCGCGCCCACCAACCTCGCACCGGCGCTGCCCTGGACGGCGGCGTCGCCGCGGGAGACGGCGGAGGCGCGAGGGCACACCTTCCTGTTCCTGACCCTGGAGGCCGACCGACCGCTGGCGGGTGGCGCGCGCTACCTGCTGGACGAGGTCGACGAGGTGGTGCTGAGCCGCGGCCCGGACCGCACCGCGGTCCGCACCCAGGAGCCAGAGGACGGCCGGCGGCGGCTGTACCTGCGGCTCCCGGGATCGTTCGTTCCCAGCGGCCGGGTGCGGTTCGTCCGCACCGCCGAGGATCGCTGGCTGGTCGAGGACGCCGGCTGCGACGCCGGCCTGCACGTCAACGGCGAGCGGTTGCGGCGCGCGCTGCTGCACCCGGATGACGTGGTCGAGGCCGGCCGCTGCTTCTTCCTGCTCCGTACCCTGAGCGGTCGTTTCGTGCGGGGCGGGGTCGGCGATCTCGACAGCCGCGACGTCGCCGACCAGCAGCCGGGCTTCACCACGCTGGAGCCGCTGATGGCGCGCCGGCTCGATGAGCTGCGCCAGGTCGCACGCTCGGCGCTGCCGCTGATCCTGTGGGGCGAGACCGGGACCGGAAAGGAGGTGCTGGCGCGTGGGGTGCACGCGCTGTCGGGACGGCGCGGCCCCTTCGTCGCCCTCAACTGCGGCACGCTGACCAAGGGTCTGGCCGAGAGCCAGCTCTTCGGCCACGTGCGCGGCGCGTTCTCGGGAGCCCTCGGCGAGGCGCCGGGCTTCGTGCGGGCGGCCGACGGTGGCACCTTTCTGCTCGACGAGATCGCCGATCTGGACCAGGCCACGCAGGGCGCCTTCCTGCGGGTGCTGCAAGAGCGCGAGGTGGTGCCGGTGGGTAGCGCCCGCCCGCAGAAGATCGACGTCCGGTTCATCGCGACGTCGGGCGTGGCGCTGGAGCAGCGGGTGGCGGCTGGCACCTTCCGCGGCGATCTCTTCGCGCGCCTCAACGGCTTTTCCTACGCCGCCAGCCCTGTGCGCTGCCGGCGGGTGGACCTGGGGCTGCTGGTCGCGGCGCTGCTGAAGAAGCAAGGAGTGACGGCCAGCGATCAGCCGCGCGTGACCCTGGAGCTGGCCTGGCGCCTGACGCGCGGCCGCTGGCGCTTCAATGTGCGCGAGCTCGAGCAGTCGCTGGCGCGCGGGTGGTTGTTCGCCGACGACGGGCTGATCGACGCCGACCACCTGGACCCCGAACCGGCCGACGACGACCCGCCCCCGGCGGTCTTCATTCCGCCCGCGGCGAGCGCGCCGGCCGCCCCGCCGGCGCGGCGCCAGCTGCTGCCGGTCGACGAGACGCTGCGCCAGCAGCTGATCGAACGGCTGCGGGCCTGCGAGGGCAACGTCGCCGAGGTGGCGCGCAGCTACCGCAAGGCGCGCATGCAGATCCACCGCTGGATGAAGCGCCTCGACATCGATCCGTCCGCCTTCCGCTGTCCCGCGCCCGATCGCGCCTGACCGCCTCCACCACCTCAGGCGGGGCGCGCACCCAGCAGCCCGTCCAGATGACCCAGCGCCGCGTCGGTCGAGGGCGCGGCGGCGAACAGGCGCGCCAGGCGCGCGCAGCTCTCGCGGATCGCCGGCGAGCCGC
>Ga0207701_10005666_pt1 | contig 12518 bp, 9 predicted proteins | sample KBSSwiSSwithPhiX_FD_184294 | JGI IMG/M metagenome (GOLD analysis project Ga0207701, IMG submission 184294) | Switchgrass rhizosphere bulk soil microbial communities from Kellogg Biological Station, Michigan, USA, with PhiX - S5 (SPAdes) (version 2) | ecosystem: Environmental > Terrestrial > Soil...
CGCCCTCGTCCTCGCTCGCCTCGACTTCGTCGTCGACGTCCTCGAGCGCGTCGAGCGCCTCGTTGAAGTCCATGAGACCGTCGACCAGGTCGTCGATCTTGAACTCGTCCTGCTCGATCTTGGTCGCGAGGTCGAGGATCTGCGCCACCGTCATCGGGCACGCCGAGATGGCCATGATCATGTGCTTCAGGCCTTCCTCGATCCGCTTGGCGATTTCGATCTCGCCTTCGCGCGTCAGGAGCTCGACTGAGCCCATCTCGCGCATGTACATGCGAACGGGATCGGTGGTGCGGCCGAATTCGGAGTCGAGCGTAGAGACCGCGGCTTCGGCGGCTTCCTCGACGTCTTCGGCGGGCGCCGTGGGCGCCGCGTCGGACATGAGCAGCGTCTCGGCGTCGGGGGCCTCGTCGTAGACCTGGATCCCCATGTCGCCGATCATGCTGACGATGCCTTCGATCTGCTCGGCGTCGAGCACGTCGTCCGGCAGGTGATCGTTGATTTCGGCGAACGTGAGGAAGCCGCGCTCCTTGCCGAGCACGATCAGCGTCTTCAGGCGGCGCTTGCGCGCCTCCACGTCGGCGGGCGTGAGCACGCGCGGCGCGATTTCGGCGTGCCGGCCATTCCGGCCCTTCTTGGTGGCGGCTTCAGCGGCGCGCTTGCCGGCGATCTTTGCGGCGATCTCGCCCGCAGTCGTCGGCTTGTGCGGCGGGGCGACAGGGGCCTTGCCTCCCACAGCCTTGGCCGGCGCTGCCGCGACTGGCGCACTTGCTTTGCCCGCAAGCACCTTGGGCGCCTTGCCCTGGGGCTTGGCAACGACCTTGGGCAGCGCCTTGGCGGGCGTCTTCGCTCCGGACTTCACGGAAGCAGTGGATTTGTGCTGGGGCTTCGCGACGACCTTGTGGGCAACGACCTTCTTTTTGGCCGCCGGCTTTGCGGTGCCTTTCTTCTTGGCGACGGCACGCGGGGACTTCCTGGCGGATGCCCCCCGCGCGGCGGGATGCGCCGGCCGCTTGGCCGAGGCCTTCTTCGAAGCCGGACGCGCCTTCGCGCCCGACCGCTTCTTCGCCGCCGGCTTGCGCGACTTGGGTTTGGCGGGCGATTTGCGAACGGGCTTCGCGGGCTTCTTGGCCATGGTCATCCTAATGAGTCAGGTACGGCATGCACCCAAGGCGGGGTGCCGCGATACCAGATGGGGGCGATGGGGAAAACCTCAAATTATATCATCCAGTTAGTGGTCGCGGGTGGTTTTTGGCTGCCGGATCGAAACTGCCGAAACCGCCCGGCGCACCATTTCCAGCTGGCGGAGACGCTCGGCTTCCTCCGCGGTCGGCACCGATTCCCCCGGGACGCCGGGGAAACCCTCGCGCTGGGCCTGTTGCCAGTAACGCGCAACTCCGTCAGCAAGCTGTACCGCAGCGTGCTCGGCGGTGATTCCCGCGTCTTCGGCGGCGGCGAGCGCGCCCGCCAACACGGATTCGTGGGGCGATTCGGCGAAATATTGCATGACCCCCGCCGTAGTCAGCGTGTGCTCGCTTCCGGCGCAATATGCGACCAGTGCGGACAGCGCGGCATCCTCGGGGGTGCCGCCTTCGGGCCGGGGAAGCGTGCCGGACCGGGCCAACTCCGGTTGGAGCAGCAGCGCCTGGATGAGTTCACGGACGAGCGATGGCGCCCGGCGCTGCCCGAACTGCGCCGGGCGCAACGGGCGTCGCGAAGGCTCGTCGCGGCTGCCCTGGGAACCGCTCGCATCGTCGTGGGACCGGGCTCGTGCGGGTTCCGTCCGATGTCCCCTGTCGTGCTCCGCCCGATGCCCCCTGTCGGGCTCCGCCCGATGCCCCAAAAGGCGCCTCAATTCGTTCTCCGGCAAGCCGGCGAGGTCGGCCAGGCGCCGCTGCATCAGCGCGGTGAGCACGGGCGCGGTCAGGGCGGCGATATGGGGGCGCGCAGCAGCGACCAGGGCCGCCGCTCCCTCGACCGATGTCGGCGGATGCTGTGCGCACAGCTCGGTCAGCAGGAACTCGGACGCCGGGGTGGCTTGGTTGGCGAGTTCCTCGAAGGCCACCTTGCCGCGACGGCGCACGAAATCATCGGGGTCCTCGCCATCTGGCAGGAACATGAATCCGGCATTCTTGCCGTCGGCGAGCACGGGTAGCGCGTTCTCGAGTGCCCGCCACGCTGCCTTGCGTCCCGCGGCGTCGCCGTCGAAGCAGAAGATCACCCGATCGCTTTGCCGGAAGAGCTTCTGCACGTGGGTGGGAGTGGTTGACGTCCCGAGCGTCGCGACCGCGTAGTCGATGCCGTGCTGCGCGAGAGCGACCACGTCCATGTACCCCTCGACGACGACGACGGCGCCTGCCTCGCGGATCGCATTCCGCGCGAGGAACAGCCCATAGAGCTCGCGCCCTTTCGAAAAGAGCGGTGTCTCGGGCGAGTTGAGATACTTGGGCTCGCCGTCGCCCAGAACCCGGCCGCCGAAGCCGATCACTTGGCCGCGGCTGTCGTGGATCGGGAACATGATCCGGTCGCGAAAACGGTCGTAGCGCTTGTCGGCGTCCCCGGCGATCACGAGCCCGGCGGTTTCGAGCGCCGGCTCTTCGTAGCTCGAGAATACGGAGGCGAGCGGCTGCCATGCGTCAGGCGCGTAGCCGATGCCGAACCTGGCGGCGATCGCGCCGGTCAGCCCTCGCTCCTTGAGGTACGCGATGGCGCGGGGCGAGTCCTTGAGTTGTCCCCGGTAGAACTTGGCCGCCTCGAGGGTGATGGCTGTAAGGTCCATCGCCTGCTCGCGCCGGTCGGATTCGCCGGGGCGTTCGATCCGCGGAACCTGGAGGCCGGCGTCGCGGGCAAGCTCTTCCACCGCGTCCGGAAACGACTTGCCGCCGTGCTCCATCAGGAAGCCGATGGCCGTCCCGTGCGCGCCGCAGCCGAAACAGTGGTAGAACTGCTTCGTCGGGCTCACCGTGAACGACGGCGTCTTTTCGCTGTGAAACGGGCAGCACGCCTGGTAGTTCGCCCCCGCTTTCTTGAGCGGCACGTACCGGTCGACAACGTCGACGATGTCGACCCGGGAGAGCAGCGTCTGAATGAAATCGTTTGGAATCATGTACTTGACGCTGCTTGTGGCGAAAACATCGGGTCCTGGCGGCCACTAATCGGAGCCGACCGGGAGCGAGACAGGGCAGGGAGCCTATGCATTATAGGCGCCGCTGGCGAAGGCGAAAGGGTGAATCCTGGAGAACTTCGGCCGGCCGGAAGGCGACCGCCGCCGGTACGGCCTACCCCGCGAGCTTCGCCTTGATTCGCGCGGAAACTGCGCCCATGTCGGCTCGGCCGGCGAGCTTTGGCTTTAGTAGCGTCATGACTTTGCCCATGGCCGCGAGCCCGGAAGCGCCGGATGCCGCGATGGCGTCGCCAATGAGCGCATCGATTTCGGCGTCGGAGAGCCGCGCCGGCATGTAGCCCTCGAGGACGGCAATCTCGGCGCGCTCGGCCGCGGCCAGGTCGTCGCGCTTGCCTGCCTCGAATTGCGCGATGGAGTCGCGGCGTTGCTTCATCATCTTGTCGATGATCGCGAGCACGTCGGCGTCGGTGAGTTCGATGCGCTCGTCCACCTCGCGCTGCTTGATCGCCGCGAGCAGCATCCTGATCGTCGACAGCCGCGGGGCGTCCTTCGCCCGCATGGCGGTCTTCATGTCTTCGACGACTCTGGACTTGAGGGACATGGCGCTCCGGGGAGAAAGGGGCCGGAGAACAAAAAGGGGCGAACTTCGTCGCCCCTATTGGACTGCCTGCCGCGTGTTCAGAACAGCTTGGGCGGGAGCTGCTGGCTGCGCAAGCGCTTGTAGTGGCGCTTGACGGCCGCGGCGAGCTTGCGCTTGCGTTCCGCGGTCGGCTTTTCGTAGAACTCGCGAGCGCGAAGCTCGGTCAGGAGACCGGTCTTTTCGATCGTGCGCTTGAAGCGGCGAAGCGCCACTTCGAACGGCTCGTTGTCGCGGAGGCGGACACTGGGCATGTAGCGGTTTCCTTCGTGATCCGGAGGAACTTATTCCCTGGCCGGACAGGTGGTTACGGTAATCGATAAGTCTAGCATGGGCGGAGCCGTTCGCGCAACCAAACGGCTCCAGAACGGAAGGGGGCCCGCCAAGGCGGGAGGACCGTGTATCGTGGGGTGCCCGCCCTCCACAGGGCACCGCGCGACCATGCTCGTAATCGGCATCGAAACCTCTTGCGACGAGACCGGCCTCGCCGTCTACGACACGGCCCGGGGCTTGCTCGCGCATGCGCTGCACTCGCAGGTGGCGATGCACACGATCTACGGCGGCGTCGTCCCCGAGCTCGCTTCGCGAGATCACGTCCGGCGCGTCGTGCCGCTCGCGCAGCGCGTGCTGGCCGACGCCGGCGCGACGCTCGCCGATCTGGACGGCATCGCCTACACCCGCGGACCCGGTCTCGCCGGAGCGCTTCTGGTCGGCGCGAGCGTGGCGAGCGCGCTGGGCTTCGCGCTCGGCAAGCCGGTGATCGGCGTTCATCACATGGAAGGCCATCTGCTCTCGCCGCTCCTGGCCGAACCCAAGCCGGCGTTTCCTTTCGTTGCCTTGCTCGTGTCGGGCGGCCACACCCAGCTATTCGCAGTTGAAGGCGTCGGACGCTACCGGCTCCTCGGCGACACGAAGGACGACGCCGCTGGCGAGGCTTTCGACAAGACGGCGAAATTGCTGGGCCTTGGCTATCCCGGCGGACCGGCGCTTGCGCGCCTTGCCGAAGGGGGCCGCGACGGTGCGGTTGCATTGCCGCGCCCGATGCTCGCGAGCGGCGATCTCGACATGAGCTTCAGCGGACTCAAGACGGCCGCGCTGCTGCTCGTGCGACGCGAAGCGGCGGAGGGATCGCTCGACGACGATCGCCGCGCCGACATCGCGCGCGAGTTTCAGCATGCGGTCGTCGACGTGCTCGTCGCAAAGGCATTGGCGGCACTCGACGCGACCGGATCGCCGCGACTGGTCGTGGCCGGCGGCGTGGGCGCCAATCGCGAATTGCGCGCGCGCCTTGCGGCGGCGCTCGCCCGCCGTGGCGGCCAAGTGTATTTTCCCGATCTCGAATTCTGCACGGACAACGGCGCGATGATCGCGCTCGCCGGAGCGTTGCGCCTCGCGCACGCGGAACAGGCGGACTACGCGTTCTCGGTGCTGCCGCGGTGGGACTTGGCGACCTTGCCCGCCGGATAAGCGAACTCGCCGCACCGCAGCCTCGGTCGCTCAGTGGCCGATCGTGCGCTCCCGGCCTTCGATGAGTTGCCGGATGTTCGCCTGGTGCCGCCAGAACAGAAGCAGCGAAATGGCGAGGAGCGCCCACGCCTTCGGCGAATTGCCGAACGCGAAGAACGCGCCGATCGGAGCAAGCGCCGCAGTCGTAAGCGCCGCGAGCGAGCTGATCTTGAATCCCAGCGCCATGATCATCCACAGGGCACCAAGCGCAAGGCCGAGGGGCCAATGGAGCGCGAAGACGACGCCGGCCGCAGTGGCGACTCCCTTGCCGCCTGCGAAACCGTGAAATACCGGGAACAGGTGTCCGACGAACACGGCGAGCGCAACGGCAGGAACCGTCCATTCGGCGACATCGAGCGAAGGGCCGAGCGCTTGCGCGAGAAAGACCGCGAGCCAGCCCTTGGCGCCGTCGCCGGCGAGCGTCAGCGCCGCCGCTGCCTTGTTTCCGCTGCGCAGCACGTTGGTCGCACCGGGATTGCCCGATCCGTAGCTGTGCGGATCCGGAAGCCCGAAGGCCTTGCTCGTCACCACCGCGAACGATATCGAGCCGAGCAGGTACGCGGCGACGACAAATGCGAGCGAGGCGAGCATGGGGAAGGGCGTCGGTTAGAATGAACGCGAACATCGACCGCTTCGCATGAATGACGCGGCCTCGATTCTCTCCAATTCTAACAAAGCGGCATGAACGCGATTTTCATTCACGACCTCCGCGTCGAGACCCGAATCGGCATTTACGAGTGGGAGCGGCACCTCGCCCAGACGGTGCGCCTCGACATCGAGCTCGGATTGCCCTCGGACGAGGTGTTCCGCACGGGTGACTTTACCGACGCTCTCGACTATGCCGCGGTCGTCAAGCGGCTGCAGGCGTTTGCCGCCGATCATCCGCATCAGTTGCTCGAGCGCTACGCCCAGGGGATTGCAGATCTCCTGATGAGCGAGTTCGGCGCGCCCTGGGCCAAGGTGCGCGTCGCGAAGCTTGCGCCTATCGCCGGCGTGAAAGAGCTCGGCATCGTGATCGAGCGCGGTCGGGCGTAGAGAAGCGCCGGCTCGCGGATGGCGTGCGGCTCGAGTCCGCGCGGATAACGAGGACACGCAATGCGCGACCTGACGCGCGGGCCGATCTTCCGGCACGTTCTGGCGATGGCCGTTCCGATCGCCGTCGGCATGCTGCTGCAGACGATGTATTACGTCGTCGACCTCTATTTTGTCGCCCGACTGGGCGATGCCGCGCTCGCCGGTGTCGGCGCCGCGGGCAATCTGATGTTCGTCGTGTTCGCGCTCACGCAGATGCTGGGCGTCGGCACCGTCGCGCTGATGTCGCACGCCGTCGGACGCGAGGACCGGCCGGACGCCAACCACGTGTTCAACCAGTCAGTCGCGCTGTCCGCGGTGTGCGCGCTGGCGACGCTGGTCGGCGGCTATGTCGTCTCGCCGCTGTACATGCGCCTCCTCGGTGCCGACGACGCGACGGTCGCGGCGGGCGTCACCTATCTCAATTGGTTCATCCCCGGGCTCGCGCTGCAATTCGCGCTGGTGGTCATGGGCTCGGCGTTGCGCGGCACCGGGATCGTCAAGCCGACGATGGTCGTGCAGGCGTTCACCGTGATCCTCAACACGATTCTCGCTCCGGTGCTGATCGCGGGGTGGGGTACGGGACATCCGCTCGGCGTGGCGGGCGCGGCGCTCGCAAGCTCGCTCGCCATTGCCGCCGGCGTCGCTTTGCTCGCGGTGTATTTCCAAAAGCTCGAGCACTACGTGCGATTCGACCGCGCGCAGTGGCGCCCGCAGCTTTCCACATGGGCGCGGATGCTGAACATCGGGCTGCCGGCTGGCGGCGAGTTCGGCCTTATGGCCGTCTATGCCGCGGTTATCTACTGGATCGTTCGCGATTTCGGCGCGGCCGCGCAAGCGGGATTCGGAATCGGTCTTCGCGTGATGCAGGCGATCTTCCTGCCGGCGATGGCGATCGCGTTCGCGGCGGCGCCGATCGCCGGCCAGAATTTCGGCGCGAAGCACTACGCTCGCGTGCGCGAGACCTTCCGGTCGGCGGCGTTGGCGAGTTGCGCCGTCATGGCGGCGCTGACGATCTTCTGCCAGTGGGAGGCGGGCCTTTTGATCCGCGCGTTCACGAGCGACCCGCCCGTGCTCGAAGTGGGCGCCGAGTACCTGAAGATCACCTCCTGGAATTTCGTGGCGGTCGGGCTCGTCTTTTCGGCGTCGAGCCTCTTTCAGGCAATGGGCAACACATGGCCGTCGTTCGCGAGCAGCGCATCGCGCCTCGTGCTGTTCGTCGTCCCTGCGATCCTCCTCTCGATGACGCCCGGATTCCGGATCGTCTACGTCTGGTACCTCTCGGTGGCGACGATCGCCGCGCAGGCGATCCTGAGTCTCATCTTGCTGCGGCGGGAGTTTCGAGTACGGCTCGTCGCCTGACGGATTGACGGCGTACCGGCCGCGTGCGATGTCCGTTCACGCTCGCGCGTGTCTCACAACGCAGGCAAGAGCGGCAGCGTGAAGGCGAAGGTCGATCCGACGCCGACGGTGCTCGTCACCCAGATCCGTCCGCCGTGGAGCTCGATGAACTTGCGCGAGATGGCAAGCCCGAGTCCCGTGCCTTCCACTTTCTTGGCCCGCGTTCCGACCTGCCGGAACTCCTCGAACACGGTGGCCTGATCTTCGGGGGCGATTCCGATGCCAGTGTCGGTCACCGAAATCTCCGCGACGCTGTCGCGCACGTCGGAGCGCACCGAGATCCGGCCTCCCTCGGGCGTGAACTTGAGCGCGTTCGACAGGAGATTGAGCAGCACCTGCTTCACCTTGCGCTCGTCGGCGCGGATCACGCCCACGCGCTCGCCGATCGCCCGCTCGAGCGTGATGCCCCGGCGGTGCGCACGCTCGCGGATCAGCGTCACGGTGTTGTCGATGGCAGCGGGCAGGTTGAAATCGTCCAGATCGAGCTCCATCCGCCCGGCCTCGATCTTGGACAGGTCGAGAATGTCGTTGATGAGCGCCAGGAGGTGCCGGCCCGACTCGAGGATGTCGTTGAGGTATTCCTCCTGCTTGTCGTTGATCTCGCCGAACATCCGGTCGGCCAGCACCTCCGAAAATCCGATGATCGCGTTGAGCGGCGTGCGGAGCTCGTGCGACATGTTGGCCAGGAACTCGCTCTTGTGCCGGCTTGCGACCTCGAGCTGCCGGCTCTTGTCGCCGATCTCGTGAAAGAGCCGCGCGTTCTGAATGGCGAGCGCCGACTGTGTGGCGAACGTCTTGAGGAGATCGATCACTTCCGGCGCAAATTCGCCGGGAGTCGCTCGATTGACGACGAGACCGCCGAGGAGGCGATCTTCGCGCAAGAGCGGCACGGCGAGCAGCGACCGGTAGCCTGAGCGCAGCAGCATTTTTCGGACGCGACTCTTGTAGACGGCTTCGTCCGAGATGTCGCCGATCTGTACCACGTTGCCGGTCACCGCGAGCTTCCCGAGCGCTCCCTCGCCCTTGGGGATGGGGCTCGCGCGGAGCGCGTCGACGACTTCCGCGGGCAGCCGGTAAGTCGTATGGAGATGGAAGACCTCCCGCGGTTCGTCGTACTCGTAGATCGACCCACCGTCCATGCCGGCAAGCTCGGTGGCGCGCGCGACGATCGTGCGCAGCACCGTCTCGAGGTCGAGCGTCGAGCTCACCGCCTGCCCGACCTCGCCAAGCGCCTTCAATTCGCCCACCGATCGCGTGAGCTGCGCCGTCCGGGCCTCGAGCTCCCTGAAAAGCCGCACGTTCTCGATTGCGATCACTGCCTGGTCGGCAAAGGTCTCGAGCAAGGCACCCTGGGAGGCCGAGAACGGTCCGGCCTCGGGCCGTCCCACGGCGATGGCGCCGATCGGGCGCCCTTCGCGCATGAGAGGCACAGCGAGAATGCTGCGAAAGTTTCCAACGATCGCCGCGTCGCGCGCCGAAAAATCTGGATCCTCGAGCACGTCAGGGATCTGGACCATTCGGCCTGTCAGAATCGCGCGCGCGGCCGCCATGCCGCGACTAGGTTTCTGCGGCCAGAGGGCCCGAAGCGCCTCCGCCCCCGCGGGGCTCGGGTTCACGAGCGCCGCCAGGTGGATCAGCTCGCCGTCGAACGTAAAGACGTTAACGTTGCTCGCGCCACACAGCTTCAACGTCGCCATCGCGATGGTGTCGAATGCCGGCTGCACATCCGTCGGCGATTTGCTGATCACGCTCAGAATCTCACTGGTCGCGTTCTGCTGCTCCAGCGCTTCGGTGAGATCCCGATTGCGGTCGCCCAGCTCGGTGAACAGCCGCACGTTCTCGATCGCAATCACCGCCTGGTCGGCGAAGGTTCGGAGCAGCGCGATCTCGCGCTCCGAGAACGGGCCCGGATCCGGCCGACCGACGGTGATCGCGCCGATCGGGGCGCCGTCGCGGGTCAGCGGCACGGACAGGATGCTGCGGAACCCCGCGGCCAGCGCGTTCGTGTGCACGGTGTAGTCGGCGTCTTCCATGATGTCCGGAATCACGACCACGCTGTTCAGGTAAACCGCGCGAGCCGACGCATTGTCGTTGCTGGGCTTGCGGGGAAACGCCCTCCGCACGCTCGCCGACCCATCCGGCGTTGCATTGGCCATCGCCGCCACGTGAACCAGCTCGCCGTCGAAGGTCGTGAGCAGTCCCACGTTGGCCGCGCAAAGCTGCATCGCCGACTGAGCGATCGTGTCGAAGACCGGACTCACGTCCGTCGGCGATTGACTGATCACGCGCAGGATGTCGCTCGTCGCCGTCTGCTGCTCGAGCGACTGCGTCAGATCCCTGTTGCGAGCCTCGAGCTCGGTGAAAAGGCGGACGTTGTCGATCGCGATGACCGCCTGGTCCGCGAAGGTCCGAAGCAGCTCGATTTGCCGCGTCGGAAAGATCCCGGCTTGCGAGCGCGCGACGGCGATTGCTCCAATGGGAACGCCGTCCCGGAGCATCGGCACCGCCACGATGCTGCGAAAGGTCATGATCTTTGCGAACGTGCGGTGCGCGTAGTCCGGATCGGCGGCGACGTCCGGAATGTGTTCGACTCTGCCGCTGGCGATCGAGCGGGCGGCAGCGCTTCCCCGCCCCGGCGGCATCGGATAGGCGTTGCGGATGGTGGCGAGTCCTTCGGGGCTGAGACCATCCGACGCCGCGTAATGGATCAGCGTCCCATCGAACCTGAACACGTGGCAGAACTCGCCTTCGCAGAGGCGTGCTGCGCTCGCGGCGATCGTGTCGAATACCGGCTGCACATCGGTTTGCGATTGGCTAATTACGCGGAGGATGTCGCTCGTCGCCGTCTGCTGCTCCAGCGCTTCCACGAGGCGCTGCTCGAGTGCGTGGAGCAGATCGGCGCCGGGTGCAGTGCGCGCCTTGCTCGTGGGGCGCCTCACGGTGCCAGGGCGCTTCGAGGTCGTAACGGGTTTGGAAGCTACGGCGCGTTTCACGGCCGGACGCTTCGTCGTGCCGGGGCGTTTCGGTGTGGCCTTGGGCTTCGCGGTAGCGATGCGTTTCGCTGCGACTGGACGCTTCGCTGTCGCCTTCGCCTTCGCCGTTGCAGGTTTTACGCCCCGCGCCATGGCCCCCTCCCTGGCAACAGGCTAGGCGAAGTCACCCGTGCGGGCAAGTGGCCGCCGGCATTCGCCTCGATACGTTGCGAGCAGGCAAGAGAGCGATGTCCTAGCCCCGCGGGTGATGCTCCGCGTGCAGCTTCTTCAACCGCTCGCGCGCGACATGGGTGTAGATCGTCGTCGTCGTGATGTCGGCGTGGCCGAGCAGGAGCTGCACGACGCGCAGATCGGCACCGTGGTTCAAAAGATGCGTCGCGAACGCGTGGCGGAGCACGTGCGGGGACAGGCTCGAGGCGGGGATGCCGGCTTTCACGCCGAGGCGCTTCAGAAGAGCCCAGAACGCCTGTCGCGTCAGAGGGCCGCCGCGCGCGGTGACGAACATTGCCTTGCTCTTGCCCGCACCGAGGAGTGACGCGCGCGCCGCAGCAAGGTAGCGCTTGATCCAGGCGATCGCTTCCTCGCCCAGCGGAACGAGACGTTCCTTGCTGCCCTTGCCCAGCACGCGGACGACGCCCATGTCGAGAGACACCTCCGCCAGGGTGAGGCCGACGAGCTCGGAAACGCGAAGGCCGGTCGCGTACAACGTTTCCAGCATCGCGCGGTCGCGCATGCCGAGCGTGGTCTCGGTGTCGGGCGCCGCTAAGAGCGCCTCGACCTTGGCCTCGCTCAGGTTCTTGGGAAGGCGGCGTGGCAGCTTCGGCGCCCGGACGCGCAGCGTGGGATCCTCACGCAGCGTGCCTTGCTGCAGTTGCAGCGCGTAGAACCGGCGCAGCGACGACAAGCGCCGGGCAATCGAGGTGGCCTTTGCCTTCGCCCGGAATTGCGCAGCGAGAAAGGCCTCGACATCGGTGCGTCGCGCGGCGAGGAGCGAGCTCTCCCGCTGCGCGAGCCAGGTCGCCCACTGGTTGAGATCGCGGCGATAGGAGGAAAGCGAGGACGGCGCGAGACCATCCTGCAGCCACACCTGGTCGCAGAAGGCATCGATCAATTCGCTCGGCGATTGCATGGCGGGTGGGGCTCGCGGCGAGCCCTGAAGCTAGCCCATCTTCATCTGCTGCGGCAGGTAAGTGATGAGCTGCGGAAAGTACCAGACCAGCAGGACGGCGACGATCATCAGCCAGAACATCGGCAGCGCCTGCTTCGCAATCCACGTGATCTGCTTCTTCGTCATGCCCTGCAGCACGAAGAGGTTGAAGCCGACGGGGGGCGTGATCTGCGCCATCTCGACGACGAGCACGATGAAGATCCCGAACCAGACGAGGTCGAGTCCGGCGGCTTCCACCGTTGGCAGAATGACGCCCATCGTCAGGACGACCATCGAGATGCCGTCGAGAAAGCAACCCAGCACGATGTAGAAGATCATCAGCGCGACGATGAGCGCGAACGGCGAGAGTCCCAGGCTGCCGATCCATTCAGCGAGATGGCGCGGGAGGCCAATGTAGCCCATCGCGAGCGTCAGGAACTGGGCGCCGGCGAGGATGAAGGCGATCATGCAGAAGAGGCGTGTCGCGCCCATGATGCTCGCGGCGAACGTGGCGCGCGTCAGCGATCCCTGCACGGCGGAGATCGCGAGCGAGCCGACGACGCCGAACGCCGCCGCCTCGGTGGCGGTGGCGATGCCGGCGTAGATCGATCCCAGCACCAGACCGATCAGCAGCACGACCGG
>Ga0207701_10005667_pt1 | contig 12517 bp, 12 predicted proteins | sample KBSSwiSSwithPhiX_FD_184294 | JGI IMG/M metagenome (GOLD analysis project Ga0207701, IMG submission 184294) | Switchgrass rhizosphere bulk soil microbial communities from Kellogg Biological Station, Michigan, USA, with PhiX - S5 (SPAdes) (version 2) | ecosystem: Environmental > Terrestrial >...
CTGTTGAAAGAATCCGAGGTCGCCTCCATTCTGCGCGCTACCCGGGTCCTGCGAGTGCTGCTTGGCGAGCGCGGCAAAATCCTTCCCAGACTTGACGTCCTTCAGGATTTGCTGCGCCTTCGCCTTCGCCTGCGCTTTCGTGGCGGCATCCGCGCCCTCCGGAACCGTGATCAGAATGTGGCTGGCACGAACACGCTCCGGTTGTTTGAACTGATCGGGGTTGCCGTTGTAGAAGTCCTCGACCTGCGACGGCTTCAGCGCAACCTTGCCGGCAATCTCGGTGTCGATTAACCGGGCAATCGCGAGGTCCCTGCGCGCGTCGGCCTTCATCTGGTCCAGCGTCAGCTTGCGGTCGATGAGCGTCTGCATGAACAGGTCTTCGGACGGGAACTGCTTCTTCACCTCGTCGATCCTGGCGTTCACGTCGGCGTCTGAAACGGCGACTTTCCGAGCCTTGGCTTCCTGGACGAGCAGCTTGTAGCCGACGACCCGGTCGATGATGTCGCGGTAAATGCGGTCGCGTTGCTCAGCGGGTATCGGGCCGCCGGCCTGGCCTTCCAGATTGCGCACGTAGTCTTCGACTTCCTTGCGGGTCACGGTTTCGCCGTTCACACGGGCGATGACGTCCGGCAGCTTCGCGGGAACCGGTTTGATCGGCACGGCTGCACCCGGCTGGTTCGTGGCTGTCGCGTTCGTCGGCGCCGGGGCCGGGACTGCCGCGTCTTTCGCGGGTCCTTTGCATGCGGCAATGGCGAGAATCAGGGCGAGGGGAATTACTCGAAGCACGTAAGAACTCCAGGAAAACGCGGCCTACGAGAGAGCGCCCGGCGGTCCGCCTTCGCGGCCCCGTCGCTGCGGCGCGACAGCCTTCGCCAGGGCGAAGGCTGGTGGCCAGGGCCGGAATCGAACCAGCGACACCCGCATTTTCAGTGCGGTGCTCTACCAACTGAGCTACCTGGCCCCGGTAAACTGGAAATGGAGGCCGAAAAGACGTTTGAGTATATCAAAGGGGGTATGTATAGATTTCACCCCGACTGTTCGGAAACGCGGCTCAGCCGTAACACTGATTGAGATTTTCCCGAAATAATTCGTCGCTCAGCAGTTGGCGTCTGCCTTGCCTCCTCCTCGTGCATGGCGCATCTCTACCTCGTGAAAGGCAACAAGAAGAAACCGGATGCACCGCGACGAGGCCGGGGATCCTCCGTGTCGACCGAGCGCCGTTACCGGTATCCCTCTGAAGAGATCTGGCAGATTTCTGAGGACAGGTGGCAGGTAGCGGAAAGCCGCTACCTGCGGGCAGAGCAGACGTTAGAACCTAGGCGATAGCGACGACGTCGGCTTCGCGGGTCAGACCGAGTTCCTTGCGGACACGCTCGTCGATAGCCCGGCGGACGTCCACGTTTTCCCTCAGGAACTGCTTCGCATTCTCGCGACCCTGGCCCAGGCGCTCGCCCCCGTAGGCAAACCAGGCGCCGCTCTTTTCGACAATTCGTTTCTCGACCGCGAGGTCGAGCAGATCGCCCTCCCGTGAGATCCCTTCGCCATACATGATGTCGAATTCCGCTTCGCGGAATGGCGGGGCCACTTTGTTCTTCACGACCTTGACGCGGGTACGTCCGCCAATGAACTGGTCGCCATCCTTGATGCTGGCGATGCGGCGAATGTCGATGCGAACCGAGGCGTAGAACTTCAATGCCCGGCCACCCGTGGTTGTTTCGGGATTGCCGAACATGACGCCGATCTTTTCGCGCAACTGGTTGATGAAGACCAGTGTGGTGTTCGACTTGGACACCACGCCGGTGAGCTTTCGAAGGGCCTGAGACATCAGCCGGGCCTGCAGGCCCATCTGCGCTTCACCCATCTCGCCTTCGATCTCCGCTTTCGGGACGAGAGCCGCCACCGAGTCGACGACGACGACATCCACACTGTTGGAACGGATCAGCACTTCGACGATTTCGAGCGCCTGCTCACCGTTATCGGGTTGCGACACGAGCAGGTTTTCGAGGTCTACGCCGAGTTTTTGCGCGTACTGCGCGTCCAGCGCGTGCTCGGCATCCACAAACGCCGCCATCCCACCGGCCTTCTGAGCTTCTGCGATGACCTGCAGCGCCAGCGTCGTCTTGCCTGACGATTCCGGACCGAAGATCTCGGTGACGCGGCCGCGTGGCAGACCCCCGATACCGAGGGCGTAGTCGATGCTAATCGAGCCGGTCGAGATTGAGGGGATCGGTCCGACTGAGTTGCGCTGGCCGAGCCGCATGATCGAGCCCTTGCCGAACTGCTTCTCGATCTGGCCGACAGCGATGTCGATGGCTTTGTTGCGTTCCTTCTGGTCGTCGAAAGGCGGCATGCAGGCTCCTTAAGATCCGCGTTCGCGCCGGACATTGTGGGCGCTGTGGCGGGACAGGCTGTGAGGAATTGATTGTGGAGTGGGGTGGTGACAGAGGAGGTCACAGCCGGGGTAGATCCTAGGGGCGTGCCGCGCGAAAGTCAAGCGAAAATCTGTGAAGACAGAGTCGCGTCTGAGTAATTGGGTCAATGACTTAGAGAGACAGGTGACTTTCGCCTCTGATGTCCGGCGATCGCACTTTCTGCGCCGTCCGAGGCCAGCCGGATTCGCAGTTTATGCGCGCTCGATCGCGAGCGCGACGCCGTTTCCGCCGCCGAGGCAGAGACTGGCGATCCCGCGCTTCAATCCACGCTGCTCAAGGGCGTAGAGCAGCGTCGTCAGGATTCGTGCTCCACTCGCGCCGATCGGATGACCGAGAGCCACCGCGCCCCCGTTCACGTTTACTCTGGCCGGATCGATACCGAGCTGTTGAAGCACGGCGATCAATTGCACGGAGAAGGCTTCGTTGATCTCCAACAGGTCAACATCGGCAAGCTTCCAGCCCACTTTGGCGGCGAGCTTCCGAACGGCTTCCACCGGCGTCATCAGGAGGTATTTCGGCGCAAGACCGCTTGTCGCCTGTCCGATGATTCGCGCCATTGGCTTCAATCCAAGTTGCTCCGCGCGTGCCGCGGACATCACAACCAGCGCAGCGGCACCATCATTGACGGGCGGAGCGTTGCCAGCGGTGACGGTGCCGTCCTTCTTGAACGCAGGCTTCAAGGCGCCGAGCGCCGCGACGGACGTGTCGGCGCGGATCGTCTCGTCGCGCGCCACGACGAGCGATTCGCCCTTCTTCTGCGGGATCGTTACGGGCACGATTTCGGCCTTGAATCGGCCTGACGCCTCCGCGTCGCCGGCCTTGCGATGGCTGTTGAACGCGTACTCATCCTGCTCACTTCGGCCGATGCCGTACTCGGTGGCGATCAACTCTCCGGCGTTCCCCATGTGGCACTGCTCGAACGAGCACCACAGGCCGTCGTGCACCATCGAATCGACGATCTGCGAGTTGCCCATGCGAAGCCCCTCGCGCGCACCCGGCAGCAGGTAAGGGGCGTTGCTCATCGATTCCATTCCGCCGGCCACGGCGATTTCGATGTCGCCAGTCGCGATCCCCTGCTGCGCGAGCATCACCGCCTTCAGACCGGAACCGCACACCTTGTTGATCGTGAGCGCGGCAACATGGTCGGCAAGCCCGCCTCGAAGCGCCGCCTGCCTCGCCGGGGCCTGACCGACGCCAGCCGAGACGACGTTGCCCATGATGCATTCATCGACGCTCGCCGGATCGATGCCTGCGCGTCGCACCGCTTCGCGGACGACCAGAGCGCCGAGTTCGGGAGCTGTGAGGTCTTTCAGCGAGCCAAGAAATCTGCCGGTGGGCGTCCGCACGGCCGAGACAATGACAGCGTCCTGCATGCTGCGATCGTAACCTGCACAGTTAGCCGTTTCTGCCCCTGACGCCAGCGAGGGCACGTGTCTTGCCTCTTCCTTGTCGTTCTAGACGGAGGAGAGAGCATGACCCGATTGCTGCTGAGCACGCTGGCCGCACTGGCCCTTACAGCTCCCGTTGCGGCGCACCACGAAACACCGGGCAAGTCGCATGCGGTCGCTACGGTGACCATCAGTGAACCGGTCAAAGCTGACGGAAAGCTGCTCGCCCCAGGGACCTACGAAGTGTGGATTCTCGATGATCGACCAGATCTCGGTGCCGGTGCGCCCTCAAGCGCACAGCGCGTTGTCGAGCTGCACCAAAACGGACAAATGGTGGCGAAGGAAGTTGCCGAAGTGCTCCCGGCAGGCGAACGTCCACTCGGAACGTCAGGAACAGCTGGGTCGCGACTGGGCAAGGCGGTCGTTCAGAAACTGCGGGGCGGTGAGTTTCTGCGCATCGCGATCAACGACGCTTCCGGCCGCTATCTAATCCACCTGCCGACCGCTGCCTTTTCGGAACCCGCGCCGGTGCCCCAGTCCCCTTCGCGGGTGGAGGTACCGCCGGCCGATGTCGACGTTCCGCAGTCGGCGCCGCCGCAGAGGTAACTTCGAGCGTTCGTACGACGTCTGCACCAAGCAGATCGTCGAGCCGTGTTCGGATCGTGGCAGCCGCGCGTTGCAGCTCGCGCTGCCACGCGCGGTCCCTCGCTCGCACCCGCAGCGTGCCCTGATCAAGCACCACGTCCGTTGCGCCCGCGATTGCCGCGCCTACCGCAGCACGCCAGGCGAACTCGACCTTCTCTGAATTCAGCGGCGCTTTGCGGATGATCTGCGCGAGCATGCGCGGAACGATCGTCTGAACCGGGATCACACTGCGATCCTAACCCGGAGTGCCAGGTCCGCCGGATGGCTGCGCCCTGGCGGGGACCCGGCGCACAGAGTCGCGGGTGGCGAATAGAATCATCGGCGATGTCGCAGCCCATCGACCGGATCATCTTGGCATCTGCATCGCCACGTCGCGCGGAGCTCCTGAGCGCGGCCGGCATTGATTTCGAGATTCAGTCGGCAGACGTCGACGAAACAGTCGGCGCCGGTGAATCACCGGCCGAGTACGTGTCCCGCCTCGCCGAAGCCAAGGGACGCCTGGTGTACGAGCGCGACAGCAGTCGCACGGTCCTTGCTGCGGACACCGCGGTCGTTGTCGACGGGCACATTCTGGGAAAGCCGCTCGACGACGCGGATGCCGTTCGGATGCTGCGAATGCTGATTGGTCGAAAGCATGACGTGCTGACTGCCGTTTCCGTCTTTCACCCCGGTGGGATCGTCGACACGCGTATCGACACAACAACGGTGGAGTTCGCGCCACTCTCGGACGCGGACATCCATTGGTATGTGGCAACCGGCGAGCCCATGGATAAGGCCGGCGCGTATGCCGTGCAGGGGCTGGCGTCCCGCTTTGTGCTCCGCATCGAGGGCTCCTATTCCAACGTGGTTGGGCTGCCAGTGGCTCTGGCGTATCAGATGCTCACCACAAAACTGCTGACGTTCTGAGTGACCGAGGCGTGTGGGCCGTAGGCCGGGGTAGAGCGTCTATAGAACAGTGATGTTCAGTGCCGACGCGCCCCGTCGGGCGGGTACAACGGAGAGTTTGGATTGGGTGTATCCTGAGCCAGTACGTTTTCCGGGAAGTCCTTATCTATGAGTCACAAAGCGATCAAAATCGGAGTGACCGCCGCGGTCCTGGCGCTGGCGTTTGCCGCGTTGCTGTTCACCACGCTTCAGGACAACCTTCAGTACTACAAGTACGTGGATGAGGTCGCCGCGGCGCCGCAGGTGTGGGAAGGCAAGACGCTGCAGGTGCACGGCAACGTGGTGGCGGGCTCAATCGGCCGGAAGCCGGACACGCTCGACTGGCGTTTCGATCTTCAGCGCAACGGCAAAGTCATCCGCGCGTACTACACGGGAGCCGCGCCGGACAACTTCAAGGATGGTGCGGAGGTCGTGCTGACGGGGCGTTTCAACGGGCACGAATTCTCGGCGACCGATATGACTGCGAAGTGCCCGTCCAAGTACGAGGAGGCGCCGCCCGCCGGGCCAGCTACGACGACGTCGTCAAGCTAAATGGCGTCCCTTGGCTACTATCTGCTGCTCGCCGCGTTCCTGTCAGGCACCTATGCGGCTGCGATTTCAGTAGCGGGTGCCCGCCGGCGCTCACAGCGCCTGATCGACAGCGGCACCGGCGCGTTCTACCTGACGATGGCCATCATGCTGGCGGCCACGTCGGTGATCGTCCACGCGTTCGTCACTGGCAATTACGCGATTAAGTACGTTCAGCGCTACTCGGACACGGCGCAATCGCTGGCGTTCAAGCTGACGGCCTACTGGGGCGGCCTGGACGGGTCCATCATGTTCTGGGTGACGCTGCTGTCGATCTTCGGCTGCGTCGCCGTGTACGTGAACCGCGAGCGCCATCGCGAGCTCATTCCGTACGTCGTGGCGGTCATCTCGGTGGTGGAGGTCTTTTTCCTCTTCCTGATGGTCGTCCATAACAACCCGTTCGAGACGTTCATCACGGAAAACCCGACGGATGGCAAAGGGCTCAGCCCGCTGCTGCAGAACTTCTACATGGTCATTCATCCGCCGACCATGTATCTCGGCTTCGTCGGCTGCACCATTCCGTACGCCTTCGGCATGGCGGCGTTGTTTACCGGCCATCTGGACGACTCGTGGCTGCGTGCGGTGCGTCGCTGGACGATGATCGCGTGGCTGTTCCTGTCGCTCGGGCTGTGCCTCGGCATGCTCTGGGCGTACGAGGAGCTTGGCTGGGGCGGCTTCTGGAAGTGGGACCCGGTTGAGAACGCCGGTCTGCTGCCGTGGTTTACCGCGACGGCGTTCCTGCACTCGGTCATGGTGCAGGAACGGCGCGGCATGTTGCGCGTCTGGAACGTCTCGCTCGTGATCGTCACCTTCTTCCTGACGATCTTCGGCACGTTCATGACGCGGTCCGGCGTCGTGCAGTCCGTGCATGCGTTCGGGGAAGACCCGGAACTCGCCCGTCTGTTCACCGGGTTCATGGTGCTCACCCTGGCCGTGAGCTTCGGCGCGGTCATTTATCGATTGCCGCTGCTGCGCGCGCGCAATGAGCTCGATTCGTGGGTCTCGCGCGAGGCGGCGTTCCTTTTCAATAACTGGATCCTGCTGTTCTCGGCGTTCTTCGTTCTCTTCGCGACGATGTTCCCGACGCTCAGCGAGGCAATTTACGGAGCCAAAGGCCGGATCACCGTGGGCGCCACGTTCTTCAACCAGTGGATGATCCCGATCGGCCTCGCGATGCTCGTGCTCACCGGCGTCGGCCCGCTTCTCGCGTGGCGTAAGTCGGCGCTGATCAACCTCCGCGATCAGTTCCTCTTCCCGCTGATCTCCGGATTGGTTGTCGGCGGGATCGTGCTCGCCTCCGGGGTCCGTATCTGGAGCTCCGGGCTCTGCTTCACGTTTGGCGGCCTCGTCGTAGGCACGATCGTCCAGGAGTTCTGGCGAGGCGCCCGCGTACGGCAGCAGACGAGCGGTACCGATCTGTTTACCGCGCTGATCGGGCTCGTTGGGCGAAACAAACGCCGCTACGGCGGCTACCTGGTCCATGTCGCCGTGGTCCTGATCTTCCTCGGGTTTGCTGGAGAGAACTTCAAGCAGCAGGAGACGGCGCTCCTCAAGCCGGGTAAGCAGGTGACTGTTGGCGACTACACCGTCCGACTGGATGCATTGCGCGTCACCGAGGATGCTCGCAAGCAGGCAGTGACGGGCCACGTCACGGCGCTGCGTAACGGCAAGGAGGTCGCAAAGCTCTATCCCGCCCGATGGTTCTTCCGTGGGCGCGAGGACGAAGCGACGACCGAAGTGGCGATTCGGCGATCAATCAAGGGCGACCTGTATATCGTGATGCCTGCCTTCCAGGTAGCCGAGCAGTCCGCGACCCTCGAGATCACCGTGACCCCGCTCATCAACTGGCTGTGGATCGGCTTCGGCGTGCTTGCCATCGGCACGCTGATCGCGCTCATGCCCGAAACCGCGTTTTCGTTTGCGGTCGCACGGATACCGGCAAACGCCACACGCGTGACCGGTATGTGGCTGCTTCTTCTCGCTCTCGTCTTTCCGGCGGCGATACAGGCTCAGGACGGGCCGGTTGCGCAGCCATCAGGCGACGGCGGGCTGGTGAGCAAGAGCTCGCTGCAGCGGCGACTCGAAGGCGAGATCATCTGCATGTGCGGATCATCGGGTTGCGTCCGCGCCACGCTGGCCAATTGTCAGATGCGGCCGGCCTGTCATGGACACAGTGCGCAGACAGCCCGCATCAGGCAGCTCGCCTCTGAAGGCAAGGACCACGACACAATCCTCGCGACGTTCGTGCGCGATTACGGACAGTTTGTGCGCGACGTTCCCGAGGACAGCGGGTTCAACCGGCTGGCGTGGCTCCTGCCATATCTGCTGGCCGCCGGGGGCCTCGTCGTGATCGTCGTGAACGCGCGGCGCTGGTCGCATCGTCCTTCGGTCGCAACCGGCGGCGCCAGCACCGTCACAGATCCTGCGCTGGACGCCCGCCTGGACGATGAGCTCCGAGACCTCGACTGAGCGGCACGAGTCGCTCCAGACCTGGCAGCTCTTCACGCTCGCTGGTCTCATCGGTGCGACCGTCGTCGTCTTTCTCTCACGCGGCCAGTCTCCGGCTGCGATCATCCTGTTGAGTTGCGCGGTATTCGCCGCGGCATACATCGGCATCTCCGCGCTGCGGACGGTACTTCCGCTCGTGGGAGCCGAGCGCAAGGACGCGCCCGAGATGCTTGGGGATCGGACGCGCGCCGCGCTGGAGCGTGAGAAGACGCTGGTGCTGCGCTCGATCAAGGAGCTCGAGTTCGATCGCGGCATGGGCAAAGTGTCGGAGAAAGACTTTGCCGAGATGTCGGCGCGACTCCGTAGCCGTGCCGCGAGATTGATGCGGCAGCTGGACGCCGGCTCGATCTATCGCGACCAGATCGAAAAGGACATCGAACAGAGACTCGCGAAGTCAGGAGCGCCACCAGCTCCGTCAAAAGCTCAGGGGACGAGCTCCTGTGCGACATGTTCGGCAGTCGTCGACGTGGACGCGAAGTTCTGCAAGAACTGTGGCGCACGCCTGGAGACGAGGGCATGAGTCGCTCGCGGTTTGGCGTCTTCGTGTTGGGACTTGGGATTTGGACGTTGGGACTTGGAGTTTCTCCGTATGCCCAGCAGATGCCTGATCCGTCCCAGATTCATGGCCGCGCCCTCCCTGCGCCCGAGCTGAAAGACGGGACGGTGACTGTCCGCGTAGTGCGCGAGGCGATCGGGAACGATGCGCCCGGTCAGCAGGTCCGCGTGACGGTCGGCAAGACGACGAAAACCGCAACCACCGACCAGCAAGGCCGCGCGGAGTTCACGGGACTGCCGTCCGGAGAGGCGCGAGCCGAAGCCACGGTCGACGGCGAGGTCATGCAGTCGCAGCCGTTCGCGGTGCCGACGTCTGGCGGTCTGCGCGTAATCCTTGTGGCGGGCATGGCGAAGGCGGCGGAGCGGAAGAAGCGGGAAGAGGCCGCGGCGCTCGCGGCGCCGGCCATGAAGGGTGTCGTCAGCCTCGGCGGCGACACTCGCATCGTCATGGAGTTCAACAACGACACGTTGTTCGCTTTCTACCTGCTGGAGATCGAAAACACGGCGCGGACGCGAGTTGATATCGGCGGCCCGTTGAAGATCGAACTGCCGCCAGAGGCGGCCGCTGCGAGAATCCGCGAAGGGTCGTCACCGACCGCGGAGGTGGACGGCACTCACCTCACCGTTCACGGGCCATTCGCGCCCGGAACGACATCCGTTCAAGTGGAGTTCAGCCTCCGGTTTACCAACACGAGTCACACAGTCACGCAATCGTTCCCGGTGTCGCTGCAGCGCGCGGTCGTGGGCGTGGAGAAGGTTGGCAACCTGGCGATGTCGTCGCCGCAGTTCTCGAGCGTGACTGAGCTGCCGACAGAAAACGGCGTCTATCTGCTCGGTCAGGGTGCGGCCCTGCAGCCCGGAACCCCGCTGACGTTCACGCTGGCGAATCTGCCAGTTCACAGCCGGACGGCTCAGTACACGGCTCTGGCACTCTCAGTCCTCGTCGCCGGCATCGGTGTCTGGCTGGCGATGAAGCCAACGAAGTCTGCGGTGGTGGACCGCAAGACGCTCATGAGCCGCCGCGATACGCTCCTGACGGAACTGGCCCAGCTCGAGGCGAGACGACGCGAGGGCTCGGCGCTTCCTGAAAAGTCCGAACGCCGCCGACTTCGAATCCTGAACGAGCTCGAGCAGATCTATTCGGAACTGGACGCGACGGTGGGCCCGCGGGGAGGCGGCGAGGGCATCGCCGCGTGACGTCAGCCGCGGCCGCCGACGATTTCGATCACGTTGCCGTTGACGACGTATCGCGCCACTTCGGCCGTCGCCGCGCTGTCTCCCGCGTCAGTTTCACCGCTCGCGAGGGCACGATTCTCGGGCTGCTCGGTCCCAACGGTGCCGGCAAGTCCACCATGCTGGCCATGCTGGCCACGCTCCTGCGTCCAACCGCCGGCGCCATCCGGTTCGGAACACTCGATCCGCGTGCCCACGGTGCCGCGCTTCGTGGCCGGATCGGGGTTCTCGGCCACGACCTGTTCCTCTATCCCGAACTGACCGCACACGAGAACCTGGCGTTCTTCGCAGCCCTCTACCAACGGTCCGATGCCTCTGGCGTGGCGACGCGCGCCTTGGTGCGCGCGGGACTTGCCGATCGCGCTGACGACCCGGTGAGCAGCTTTTCGCGCGGCATGCGACAGCGGGTGGCGCTCGAACGCGCACTCATTCACGGACCGCGTCTGGCGCTTCTCGACGAGCCGTTTACGGGCCTGGACGATGCATCGACGGCGGCTCTCGTCGGACGCCTTCGTGAGTTGCGTGACGGCGGCGCCATCGTCATCCTCGCAACGCACGATCTCGAACTCGCAGAGGGGCTGATCGACGAAGCGGTCTTTCTGCGCGAGGGCCGCATTGCCTCGACGATGACGCGCCCTGAGGGGCTGCGTTCCGCCTACCGCGACGTGATGGGGCACCGCTGAGGATGTTTGCGCGGGCGATGTGGTTGATTCTCCGCAAGGACCTCACCGTCGAGGTCCGCAGCGGAGAAGTTGCGTACACCACGCTCTTCTTTGCGGTCTCATGCGTCCTGATTTTCGCGTTCGCGCTCGTGCGCGACGGCCGCGCTCCGGAAGACGGCGCGGCGGGTCTCTTGTGGATTGCCATCGCGTTTGCGGGCACGCTCGCGCTGGGACGGACATTCGAGCGCGAGCGGCAGTCAGAAACGCTGCGGGCGCTCCTAATGGCGCCAACCGCACGGCCGGCTGTCTATCTGGGAAAACTGCTTGGCATCGTCGCGCTGCTCGCCGGTGTCGAAGTGATCCTCGTGCCGCTCGTGGCGCTGCTTTTCAACGCGAATGCGCTGCTGGAACATCCTGCCTGGCTGGCGGCGATTCTCATCGCGGGCACAGTTGGCTTTGCCGCAGTGGGAACGTTGTTCGCCGCGATGCTGATACGCGCCCGCAGCCGGGACGTACTCCTGCCGGTGCTGTTGTATCCGGTAATTGTTCCGGTCATGATTGCCGCAGTACGCGGCACTGCGGTGCTGCTGCAGCCCGAGGTGGACACCCAGGTCGCCTGGTTCTGGCTCGCGCTGTTGGCGACGTTCGATGTCGTGTTCGTCACGCTCGCGCTGTGGACGTTCGAACCCGTGATGACGGATTAGGATTCGCTAGATGCCAAAGTGGTTCCAACCCGCTGCCATCGTCTGTGCGCTCATGTTCGCGGCGACCCCGATTGTGATCGCGAATGCGCCGTTCGAATCAACGATGGGGCTGGTGTTCAAGATTTTCTTCTACCATATGCCCTCGGCGTGGATGTTCCTGCTTGGCGGCATCCTGTGCGGGATCGCGAGTCTGCGCTACCTGATAAACGGTGCAGCCAGGCACGATCGCACGGCGTTCGCGGCGGCGGAACTGACGGTGCTTTTCGGCCTGCTGACGCTGGTCACCGGTCCATTGTGGGCGCGCAAGGCCTGGGGCACCTGGTGGGTGTGGGACGTGCGTGTCACCGCAAGTCTGGTCAGCTGGATGATCGCAGTGGCCTACCTGATTCTGCGCCGTTACGGTGGCCCCGGATCCGAAAAGCTTGCGGCCGGCCTGGCGTTGTTCGGGATGGCGAATGTGCCGTTCATTTACATCTCGGTGAACTACTGGCGCACCATTCACCCGGCGACGAGCGTCGTGCCGACGCTGCCGGTCTCGATGGGCGGACCGCTCTGGTTCTGCGTCGCGTCGTTCCTGATGCTGTTCATCCTGCTGTTCACAATGCGGGTGCGGCTCGAGGAACAGCGCGCACGCCTCGATGCTGTCTATCTTTCTCTGGATGAATAACGTGCTGACTGCTATCCGTCGCCGCGCTGCGCTGTTGCTGGTTGCGTTGTTGTGCTGGGGCGTGCTGCCTGCCGTTGCGGCGCAGCAACCGCCGCAGGAGCAGCCCAAGAAGTTTGACGAGTACGTACCGGCCAGTCAGCTCCCGCCGGGTCTCGGCGAGCGACGCCATACCGTCGCCATCTGCCGCGCCACTCACCGGCAACAGCAGCTG
>Ga0207701_10005668_pt1 | contig 12517 bp, 12 predicted proteins | sample KBSSwiSSwithPhiX_FD_184294 | JGI IMG/M metagenome (GOLD analysis project Ga0207701, IMG submission 184294) | Switchgrass rhizosphere bulk soil microbial communities from Kellogg Biological Station, Michigan, USA, with PhiX - S5 (SPAdes) (version 2) | ecosystem: Environmental > Terrestrial >...
CAAGGCGATCGACCTGTGGACCACCGAGCTGCGCCTGCTGCATTTCTTCATGACCCATCCCGGCCGCGTGTTCTCGCGCGCCCGCCTGCTGGACGAGGTCTGGGGCGAGCACGTGTTCGTGGAAGAGCGCACGGTCGACGTGCACATCCGCCGCCTGCGCCAGGCGCTGACGCCGAGCGGGCACGACAAGCTGATCGAGACGGTGCGTGGAACCGGCTACCGCTTCAAGCCGGATTTCAACACCGCGAATCTCGCGGCCTGATTACTCGACGGTAACGGATTTCGCGAGGTTTCTCGGCTTGTCCACGTCGTTCCCCCTGAGGAGAGCGGCGTGGTACGCGAGAAGCTGAAGCGGCACGGTGCTCAGGATCGGGGACAGAATCCCCGGGGCATCGTGCATCCGCACCACGTGGATGCCGTCGCCTTCCTCGAAATCCTGGGTCGCGAGCACGTAGAGCTCGCCGCCCCGCGCGCGCACTTCCTGCAGGTTCGACTTGAGCTTGTCGAGCAGCGCGTCCTTCGGCGCGATCGCGACCACCGGCATCGCCGCATCCACCAGCGCCAGCGGGCCGTGCTTCAGCTCGCCGGCCGCGTAGGCCTCGGCGTGGATGTACGAGATCTCCTTCAGCTTGAGCGCGCCTTCCATGGCGATCGGGTAATGCACGCCGCGCCCCAGGAACAGCGCGTGCTGGCACTGCGCGAACTTCGCCGCCCATGCCGCCATCTCGGGCTCCAGGCGCAGCGCGCTGGTGACGGCCGCCGGAAGCTCGCGCAACAGGTCGAGGATCTGCTCCTGCTGATGCGGCAGGATGCGCCCGCGGATGCCCGCCAGCTTCACGGCCAGCAGCAGAAGCGCGGTGAGCTGCGCGGTGAAAGCCTTGGTCGAGGCAACGCCGATCTCCGGGCCGGCGCGCGTCAGGAAGCGCAGCGCCGCCTTGCGCGCCAGCGCCGACTCGGCCACGTTGCAGACCGCAAGCGTAGTGCGCTGCCCCAGGCTGGCGGCATGCTCGAGCGCGGCCAGCGTGTCGGCGGTCTCGCCCGACTGCGAGATCGCGATCACCAGCGCGCGCGGGTTCGGCACCGTCTCGCGGTAGCGGTATTCGCTCGCGATCTCGACCGTGCATGGAATGCCGGCGATGCTTTCCAGCCAATAGCGCGCCACCATCCCCGCGTGGTAGCTCGTGCCGCACGCGAGAATCAGGGCCGAATCCACGCCCTGAAGAGATTTTTCGTCGCAAACCTGCTCCTGCAAAGTCGCGTACACCGCCGCCGGCTGCTCGAAGATCTCCTTCTGCATGTAGTGCCGGTAGCTGCCGAGCTCGATCGTGTCCGCGCTGAGCTGGCTCACGTGCAGCGGCCGCTCCACCACGTGGCCGCGCGCGTCCACGATGCGCAGCGCTTCGAGCGTGAGCTCGGCGCAGTCGCCTTCTTCGAGGTACACGATGTTGCGCGTGACCTGGAGCAGGGCGGAAGTATCGGAGGCCGCGAAGTTCTCGTTCTCGCCGATGCCGAGCAGCAGCGGCGCGCCCATGCGGGCGACGACCAGGCGCGTGGGGTCGTCCGCGCCGATCACCGCAATCGCGAACGCGCCTTTGAGCTCCCGCGTGGCCAGCTGAACGGCGCCAAAGAGATTTTTCTCTTTGAAGGAATGAATTAGATGCGCGATCACCTCGGTATCGGTGTCCGAAGTGAACTCGTAGCCGAGCGACTGAAGCCGCGCGCGAATCGTCGCGTGGTTCTCGATGATGCCGTTGTGCACCACCGAGATCCCGCCGCTCACATGCGGATGGGCGTTGCGCTCGGAGGGCACGCCGTGGGTGGCCCAGCGCGTGTGGCCGATGCCGATCTGTCCCTGCAGGCCGAGCGCAAGTTTGGCCAGCTCGGCAACGCGACCCGTGCTGCGAACACGCTCGAGCCCGCCATTGATGACGGCCACCCCCGCGGAGTCGTAGCCGCGGTACTCCAGCCTTCGCAGGCCTTCGATCAGGATCGGGACGACGTTGCGCCGCGCTACCGCGGCGACGATTCCGCACATGCAGGCTTTCCTTGCAGGAACGAGAGCGCGCCGGCGGTGACCACCGCGGCCGGCACGGCAGCCGCGAGGTCGGCCATGCAGGCGCCGAGGAACATCACCGCGCCGGGCACCAGCCACGGGCGGTTGCCGTCGGTGGCGATCCACAGCACGAGCGTGAGCGCGGAATACGCGAGGAAGCTCCAAAGCGTGTCCCACGGCTGCGCGATGGTGTACGCCGTGCTGCCGAGGACCACGATCAGCAGCGCGATCGCCGTAGCGGGGACCAGATACCAGGGTTGTTCAATACGCATTCTTGTCCTTTCCGAGCACCACCACCACGGTCTTCAGGATGATCTGCAGGTCGAGCAGCAGCGACCAGTTGCGCAGGTAGGCGAGGTCGAAGTCGATGCGCGCCTTCATCTTTTCGACGGTATCGGTCTCGCCGCGCAGGCCGTTCACCTGGGCGAGGCCGGTAATGCCGGGCTTCACCTTGTGGCGGATCATGTAGCCGCGGATCAGCTTGCGGTACAGCTCGTTGTGCGCGACCGCGTGCGGGCGCGGCCCGACCACGCTCATGCGCCCCTGCAGCACGTTGATGAACTGCGGCAGCTCGTCGAGCGAGGTGCGGCGCAGGAAGGCGCCGAACGGGGTGATGCGGCTGTCGTTGCGCGTCGCCTGTCTGACGACGTCGCCGTCCTCGGCCACGGTCATCGAGCGGAACTTGTAGACCACGATCTTGCGGCCGTCGACGCCGTAGCGGCGCTGCTTGAACAGGATCGGCCCGGGCGAGGAACGCTTGACGCCGATGGCGATGGCCAGCAGGAGCGGCGCGATCATGATCAGGATCAGGCTGGCGGAAACGATGTCGCTCAGGCGCTTGACCGCGCCGTTGAAGCCGTAGAACGGCGTCTCGCACACCGCGACCACCGGCAGGCCGCCGAGCGAGTCGACGCGCGCCTGGATCAGGTCGGAGACGAAGATGTCCGGCACGAAGTAGATCGAGGCCGTGGTGTCGCGCAGGTCCTCGAGCAGGCGCAGGATGCGCGGCTGCGAAGCCATCGGCAGCGCGATGTAGATCACGTCGACGCGGTTGGCGCGCGCGTAGTCGGCCAGCCGGTTCAGGCCGCCGAGGTTCTGCGCCTCCGGCAGGTTGGAGAGGCGCCCGGCGGCGCGGTCGTCGAAGAAGCCGGCGAAGCGCACGCCGAGCATCGGGTCGTTCAGGCGCTCGGCGAGCTTGCGGCCGAGGTCGCCGGCGCCCGCGATCACCGCCGTCTTGCGCATGCCCTCGACCGCGAGTACCCGCGGCAGGATCACCGGCAGCAGGCGGTGCGCGGCGAACAGCGCCACGGGCGTGGCGAACGCCCAGGCGAGCAAAACGCGCGGGTCGAACACTTCCGTTGTCCGCGTCGCCCAGCCGAGCAGGCCGAGCAGGCCGATCACCGCGACCCAGCCGGTGACGATGTCGAGCATCAGGTCGCCGCCGCGTCCGCCGTCCTTCACCAGTCCGCCGGGGAAGGTCATCGCGAACACGAGCAGCGCGAGGATCAGGCAGGCGCCGTCGAAGCTGGCGCCGAAGAAGGAAGCCGCCGCGGCGAAGGTGCCGATCGCCACCAGCGGGTCGAGCGCCGCCTGCAGCAGCGGGCCCGGGCCGGGCTGGCTGCGAAGCATCAACCGCGTCCGGGTTTCGCGTGTGGCTTGCAAAGCACGGACAGATTAGGTGAGCACGGTTCAACGCTGATGTGGCCGCAAGGCCGCGGCCGTAGGCCCACCGGACTAGCGTTTGGCCACTGCGCCTAACGAACTATTGCGTAATCACTCTCGACTACATTGAGCGCCGCCATGCCTATGACTACAGCCGAAACCAATACCGCCAGCCCGGTGCAGGCGCAGCCGATGCCGCAATCGATGCCGATCGCCCAGGGCGACGGCAACACGAATCTCAACGATTCGGCTCGCTCCGCTGCTACCGATTTCCTCCAGATCGAATCGATCGTGCTCAACCTCGACGCCTCGCTGAGGGTGCACGCGCGCTCGCACTTCTTCAGCTGGACGCAGGGGCTGCTGCAGAGCCTGATCCGGCACGAGCTGCTCGTGTGCACGCTCTGCCTGGGCAAGCCGCCGGCGTTCCGCGCCGACGGCTTCTCCATGACCACGCCCGATCCCAGCACGCTGTCCGACATCTTCCTGCGCGACACCTCGGTCGCGCCCGCGCTGCTGAAGGCGTGGGAAGAGCGTCGTTACCAGCCGGTGACGTGGGATGTCACCACGACGCCGCTCGGCAGCGGCGCATTTACCCGTGAGCTCGAGCGCCTCGGCGGCACGCAGCTGCTGGTGCACGGGGTGCACGACGCCGACGGCCGCGCGCTGACCATGTTCACGTTCGCCTGCCGTCCCGGCAGCGTCGGCTCGCGCCAGACCTATCTCGCGCAGCTCCTCACGCCGGCGCTGCACGCCTCGTGGGTGCGCACGCAGCTGCAGCGCACGCCGACCTCGGCCGACAAGGCCTCCAACCAGGGCGTGCTCACGGTGCGCGAGCTCGACATCCTGAAGTGGATCTACCTCGGCAAGTCGAACTTCGAGATCGGCGCGATCCTCAAGATCAGCCCGCTCACGGTGAAGAACCACGTGCAGAAAATCCTGCGCAAGCTGAACGTCGTCAACCGCACGCAGGCGATCGGCAAGGCACTCGAGCTGCGCATCCTGAACCCCTAACAGGGTTCGAGCGTAGTTTTTACGAAAACGGGGCCTCGGCCCCGTTTTCTTTTGGCGACGGAAATGCGCTCACTAGTCCGCACGGCGCATCGCCCGCAAGTCCGCAAGGCTCTGACCCGTAATACCCCGCCACTAGGATGCTGGACGCCTTCATGAAACTGCTCAAGCTTCTGCTCCTCGGCATCGCCCTGGTTGCCGGTAACGCCATGGCGGACACCGCCATCCCGGAACGCGGCGCTCCGCATCCCGCGCTCTATTCGTTCGTCGACGTGTTCCGCCTCACGGTGAACGGCCCGATGGCCGCGACGCCCGCGGAAAGCGCGGCCGAGGCGCCGATTCGCGTCGCCGTGCCGCTGGCGCCCGCCGCCGCCGAGCCGCGCTTCTCGATCAACAGCGCGCGCCAGCCCGACAAATGGATGCTGCTGCTCGCCGGCCTCGCGCTCGCCGGCTGGGTGGCGCACCGCCGCCTGGTGCACTCGCTCTGATGAAACGCCTCCTGCTCCTCGCCCTGTTCATGGCGCCCGCGGGCTGCGAGCGCGCGGTGGCCGACCGCGCGGGCGCGCAGGTGGCCGCCAAGGTGAACGGCACCGAGATCTCCATGTACCAGGTGCGCACCGTGAGCAGCGCCGCCGGCAACCCCGCGGCCGCGGCGCAGGCGCTGGAAAAAGTCATCGACCGCGAGCTGCTGGTGCAGAAGGCGCTCGCCGCCAAGCTCGAGCGCGACCCGCAGGTGCAGCAGTCGATCGAGAACGCGCGCCGCCAGGTGCTGGCGCAGGCCTACCTGGAACGCGCCGCTTCCGCCGGCACCGGCAGCAGCCGCGACGAAGTGCACGCTTTCTATGACGAGAACCCGGCGCTGTTCGCCGAGCGGCGCATCTACCGGCTGCGCGAGCTGATGGTCTCCGCGTCGGCGGAGATGATCGACGTGCTGCGCGCCGAGGCCGTCAAGGCGCGCGACCTGGACGAGCTCGGCAGCTGGCTGCGCACGCGCGGCGCGAGCTACAGCACCAACGTGACCGTCAGCAGCTCGACGCAGCCTGCGGAGCAGCTGCCGCTTTCCTTTCTGCCGCGCCTGGCAAGCATGAAGCCGGGCGAGATCGCGGTGTTCGCCACGCCGCTCGGCGCCTCGGTGATTCAGCTGGTGCAAGCCGAGGACGCGCCGCTTACCGAGCCGCAGGCGGCCCCGCTGATCGAGCAGTTCCTGGCGGGACGTCGGCGGCTGGAGACGGCGGCGGCGGAAGTGAAACGGCTGCGCGAAGTGGCGACGATCGAATACCTGGGCGAATTCAAGAGAGGCAACTGACATGATGAAACGCATTGCAAGAGGCATTTTTCGAGGCATTTTCCTGCTCGCACTGGCGGGCACGGCTTGGGCGCAGACCGACAAGCTGGACAAACTCGGCGTGGGCGACGCGGTGCACGTCGTGGTTCACCAGCAGCCGGACCTCACCACCGACGCGCGCATCAACGAGCGCGGCGCCGTCACCCTGCCGCTGATCGGCGAGGTCAAAGTCGCGGGCATGGCGCCGACCGAGGCCGCGGCCGCGATCGGCGAGAAGTTCAAGAAAGGCGAGTTCCTCAAGAATCCGCAGGTGTCCCTCTCGGTCACCACGGTGCGCAGCCGCCAGGTCTCGGTGCTCGGCGCCGTGACCCGTCCCGGGCGCTACCCGCTGGACGACACCACGACGCAGCTCTCCGACGTGATCGCCGCCGCCGGCGGCATCAACGCGGCGGGCGGCGACACCGTGGTGGTGCTGCGCGACGGCAAGGAGGAGCGCGTGCCGCTGCTCGGCAAGGGCTACACGCTGAAAGGCGGCGAGACCATCAACGTCGAGCGCGCCCCGGTGTTCTACATCCACGGCGAGGTGGCGCGCTCCGGCGCGTACCGCGTCGAGCCCAACATGACGGTGATGCAGGCGATCGCGGCCGGCGGCGGCGTCACGCCGCGCGGCAGCGACCGGCGGCTGAAGATGCGCCGCGTCGGCCCCGACGGCAAGCTCGTCGAGCGCGACGCCAGCCTGAAGGACACCGTCAAGGCGGACGACGTCATTTTCGTTAAAGAAGCTCTGTTCTAGGGAGATCAAGCAATGGATCTGAACCAATTCATCCTGGCCCTGCGCGCGCGGCGCAAGGCTTTCTTCATCGCCCTGGCGGCGACGATCTTCACCGCGCTCGCGGTGGCGCTGATCGTGCCTAAAAAGTACGTGAGCACCGCCACCGTCATCCTCGATGCGCGCGACGAGCAGACCATGAGCCCCGGCCGCATGTCGCCGCGCGAGCGCGCGAGCTACCTGCAGACCCAGGTCGAGCTGGTGCTGAGCCCGCGCGTGGCCACGCAAGTGGCGCGCGACCTCAAGCTGGCGCAGCGCCCCGGCGTGCGCGAGTCCTGGGAAAGCGAGACCGGCGGGCAGGGCACGGTCGAGGAGTGGCTCGCCGTGCAGCTCAAGGAGAAGCTCACGGTCGACACCTCGGTCAGCAACCTGATGCTGATCAACTACGCCTCCGACGATCCGAAGTTCGCCACCGAGGTCGCCAACGGCTTCGCCAAGGCGTACCTCGACACCGCGCTCGCCCTGCGCACCGAGCCGACGCGCGAGGCGGCGGCGTGGTTCGAGGAGCAGCTGAAGTCGCTGCGCACCCAGGTGACCCAGGCGCAGACCAAGCTGAACAACTTCCAGAAAGCGAAGGGCATCCTGGTGGAGGACGCGCGCGTCGATGTCGAGTCCACGCGCATGGCCGAGCTGTCCACCGCGCTGATGGCCGCGCGCAACGCCACCTACGATGCGACCGCCCGCCACAAGCAGGCGACCGAGATCCTGGAGAGCGGCGTTTCGCCCGACGCGATTCCGGAAGTGCTGGCCAATCCGTACATCAACACCCTGAAGACCGACCTCGGCCGCATCGAGGGGCGCATCGAGCAGGAGAACGCCACGCTCGGCGCGAACCACCCGCAGGTGCTGCGCAGCGCCGCGGAAGTCCAGGGCCTGCGCGAGAAGCTGAAGACCGAGACCAAGAAGCTGGTCGCCGGCCTCGGCAACGCGGTGGAGCAGAGCCGCAAGCGCGAGCGCGACCTGCAGGCGGCGATCGAGGCGCAGAACCAGCGCCTGCTCAGCCTGAAGGACTACCGCATCGACATGGCGGCGATGACCCGCGATATCGACGCGGCGCAGCGCTCCTACGACACGGTGCTGACGCGCTACATGACCAACAAGATCGACTCGAGCGCGAAGCAGACCAACGCCTTGCTGCTCGCGCCGGCGATCCAGCCGCTCAAGCCGGTGCACCCGAAGGTCGGCCTGATCGCGGCCCTGTCGGTGGTGCTCGGCACGCTGCTCGCCGGCGGTATCGTCTACGTGCTCGAAATGCTCGACCGCCGCGTGCGTTCGCGCCAGGACCTCGAGTCTCGCCTTGCCGTGCCGTCGCTTGGCCGGCTTTCCAAGTGGCAGCCCACGGGCGGCCGGCTGTTGCCGGCGCCGATGCGTGCTGCTCGTGCCCTTCCCCAGCCCTGGTAGGTGACCAACATGCTCGTCAAGCCGACTGACAACGTACTGCCGATGGACAGCGCCTCCGCCCGTGCCGGCGGCCGGCACATCGGCGCCATCCTGATGGACGAAGGCAAGCTCTCCGCCAACGACGCCGAGCAGGTGCTCAAGCGCCAGCGCGAGCTGGGCTGGCGCTTCGGCGAAGCCGCCATCGAGCTCAACTTCATCACCGACGCCGACCTGCAGCAGGCGCTCGCCAAGCAGTACGAGTTCCCGTACCTGGTGAGCGGGCCGGACGGCGTCAGCAAGGAGCTGATCGCCGCCTGGGATCCGTTCCACCCGGTGGTGGAGGAGCTGCGCGCGGTGCGCACCCAGCTGCTGGTGCGCTGGTTCAACCCGGGCGCCGGCCGCCGCACGCTGGCGATCACCAGCCCGGGCGCGCGCGAGGGCCGCAGCTTCATCGCCGCCAACCTGGCGGTGGTGTTCTCGCAGCTCGGACAGCGCACGCTGCTGATCGACGCCGACTTCCGCGCGCCGCGGCAGCAGACCATCTTCAACATCTCCGACCGCTTCGGCCTGTCGAGCGCGCTGTCCGGCCGCTCCGACCTGTCGGCCGCGGCGCCGGTGGCCGGGATTACCGGCCTCGCCGTGCTGCCCGCCGGCCCGCTGCCGCCGAACCCGCTCGAGCTGCTTTCGCGCGGTGCGTTCGCGGCCCTGCTGGCGCGCGCGCAGGCCGAGTACGACATGATCCTGATCGACACGCCGCCGGTCACGCAGTACGCCGACGCTTCCGCGATCACCTTCCGTGCGGGCGATGCGCTGATGGTTTCGCGCAAGGACCACACGCGCCTGGCCGACACCGAGCAGGCGATGCGTGATCTGAGCGACGCCAGCGCGCGCGTGGTCGGCTCGCTGATGAACGCTTACTAGGAAGAAATGAAGAAACCGAAGCTCCTGCTGGCCGTGCTCGCGCTCCTCATCGGAGCGGCGAGCGCTGCCGGCTCCAAGGCGCCGGGCGCAATCGATCACAACGGGGAGCGCGCAATGCTTCTGCTTCAGAACAAGGGCGGGTCCTGACCATGGCAACGATGTCGATGAGCCACGCGGGACAGGGGCTGGGCCGGCATATGTGGCTGGTCGCCGGCTTCGTGCTGCTGGTGGGCGCGGTGGCGGGCGGCTATGCGCTCGCTATGCAGGAAGTGCAGGCGTTGTACATCGGGGTCGCCGGCGCCGCGGCGGTCGCGGTGCTGCTCGACTACCGCATCGGCGCCATCCTGCTGGTGGGGCTGCTGCCGGTTTCCGCCACCTCGATCTTCCCGCGCGGCCTGCTCGGGGTCACGGGCCTCAACCCGATCAACCTGCTGCTGGCGGCGACCCTGGTGGCGTACCTCGCCAAGGGCCGGCTCGAGCACCCCGGTGCGCTGATCCCGCGGCCGCTGATGCTGCTCTACATCCTGCCGATCATCGCCGCGGGCGCGCTCGGCACCATGCACGTCGACGATATTCACCCCGACTTCTACGACCAGCTGGTGATCAACTACACCACCTGGAGCGGCTACCTGCGCGACACCGTGGTCAAGCCGCTGCTCACCGTGCTCACCGCCGTGCTGGTGGCCGCCGCGGTGGCGAAGGCCCGCAAGCCCGAGCCGTTCGTCACCGCGCTCGCCATCGGCGCCTGCCTGCTCGCGCTGGTGATGTTCGTCTTCATCGCGATGAGCGGGGTGCGGCTCGGCTTCCTCGCCTCGGCGCGCGCGCGCGCGTTCTTCGACCAGATCGGCACCCACGCCAACGAGCTCGGCCGCACCTTCGTCACTTCCTACGCGCTGCTGCTGTTCGCCTGGTGGGAGACCAAGCACGAGAAGGCCAAGATCGCGCTGTTCGTCGCGCTCGGCCTGCTGTCGCTCGGCATCGTGCTCAGCTTCTCGCGCAACGCGTTCCTCGGCTTCTTCCTGGTGAACGGCCTGTTCCTGATCTGGCGCTTCAACGCCAAGAAGCTCGGCCTGGCGCTGCTCGGCGCCGCGGTCGCGGTAGCCCTCGCGCCCGACGCGGTCTACCGCCGCCTGACGTACGGATTCGATTCCGGCAGCGCCGACGCCGTCTCCGCCGGCCGCATCGAGCACATCTGGCTGCCGCTCATCCCCGACGCGCTGCAAAGCCCGGTCTGGGGGCAAGGCCTCGACTCGATCATGTGGTCGCACGCCATGACCAGCGGCTCGATGCTGTTCGTCGGCCACCCGCACAACGCCTACCTGCAGGCCATCCTCGACATGGGCCTGATCGGGCTCGGCCTGATCGTCGCCTACTACTTCACGGTGTGGCGCGGTTTCCGCGCGCTGGGCAGCAACGCCTACCTGTCGCCGACGATGCGCGGCTTCTTCCAGGGAGCGTGCGCGGCGCTGGTCGCGTTCGCGGTCGCCGGCATGACCGGCGGCAGCCTGCGGCCGCAGCCGGAGAACGTGCCGCTGTGGATCGCGATCGGCATCATGTACGGGCTGCTGGCCCGGAGGCCGGCCAGCTAGCAATGGGCTTCGCCGAGAAGGTCCATGCGGGCTTCAAACCGACAGCCCGCGCCGGTGTGTTGCCTGCGCAAAAGCAGTCGCAGGAAAAGAAGCACATTTGCTTCGTAGCGCCGCACGCCTGGCCCGTCCTGTCGCGCGACCCGCACATCAAGGTGATGGGCGGCGCGGAGGTGCAGCAGAGCATCCTCGCGCGCCTGTTCGTCGCCAATGGTTACCGCGTCTCGATGATTACGATGGATTACGGCCAGCCTGACCGCAGCGTGGTGGACGGCGTCACGGTCTACAAGACCTTCGCGCCGGACGCCGGCGTGCCGGTGCTGCGCTTCCTCCACCCGCGCATCACCACGATGTGGCGCGCGCTGCGCGAGGTCGACGCCGACATCTACTACTGCCGCTCGGCCTCGATCTGGCTGTGGCTGGTCACCGAGTTCTGCCGCCGCAACGGCAAGCGCTCGCTCTACGCCGGCGCTTCCGACGTCGACTTCCTGCCCGAGGTCGGCGGGCAGATCCGCTATGCGCGCGACCGCTGGCTCTATCGCCGCGGCCTGGCCGCGGCCGACGCCATCGTGGCGCAGAACGAGGCGCAGCGCGAGACCTGCCGCGAGCACTGCGGGCGCGAGGCGATGGTGATCCCGAGCTGCTACGAGCTGCCGCCGGCGCGCAGCGCGGCGCAACGCGACGTCGTGCTGTGGGTGGCGATGATCCAGGAAAGCAAGCGCCCGGAGCTGCTGCTCGACATCGCCGCGCTGCTGCCGCAGCGCCGCTTCGTCATGGTCGGCGGCCCGCGCCCCGGGCACGAGGCGTTCTACGAGCGCATCCGCGCCCGCGCGGCCACCCTGCCCAACGTCGATTTCAAGGGCTTCCTGCCGCTCGCGCAGGTCGAGCCCTGGTTCGACCGCGCGCGCGTGTTCGTCAACACCTCGCTCTACGAGGGCATGCCGAACACCTTTCTGCAGGCCTGGGCGCGCGGCGTGCCGACGGTCGCCACCGTCGACGTCGGCGCGCCCGACGCGTACACCATGTTCCAGGACGCCGGAACCGCGGCAGCCGAGATCCAGGCGCTGTTCGCCGACGAGCAGCGCTGGGCCGCGCGCTCGGCCGCGTGCCGCGCCTATTTCGCGCGCAAGTACGCCGCCGAAACCGTCCTCGCGCAGTACGGCAAAGTGTTCCAGGCGCTGGTCGAATGACCGCCTCCGCCAAAGCGATGTCGTTCCGGCGCCTGACGAAGCGCGCGCTGTCGATCGGCGTGATCAAGGCTTCCGACAAGGCGACCCAGTTCCTGCTGCCGGTGGTGCTGGTGCGCTGCCTCGACGCCGCCACCTTCGGCGAATACCGGCTGCTGTGGCTGCTGGTCGGCACGGTGATGACCCTCGCCACCCTCAACATGCCGGCCGGGCTCGCGCTGTTCATTCCGCACGCCGAGCCGCTGCGCAAGCGGCTGTACGTGCACCAGACGCTGATTTTTCTTTTAGTCAGCGGAATTCTCTGCGCGGTGCTCGCGGGGCCGTGGAATCCGTGGATGCCGGCGGCGATGGCGCCGCTGCAGACGCACGGCGGCCTGGTGCCGGCGTTCGTCGGCCTGTGGATCGTGGCTTCGATGCTCGACTCGCTGCCCACGGTCGAGGAGCGCATCCGCTGGCAGGCGTTCGCCACCGTCGGCAGCTCGCTGCTGCGCACGGTGCTGGTCGGGGTCGGCGCCTGGGCGAGCGGCGACATCACCATCGTGTTCTGGCTGCTGCTCGCGGTCGTGCTGATGAAGCTGTCGATGCTCGCCGCCTACGTGCGCCGCT
>Ga0207701_10005669_pt1 | contig 12517 bp, 9 predicted proteins | sample KBSSwiSSwithPhiX_FD_184294 | JGI IMG/M metagenome (GOLD analysis project Ga0207701, IMG submission 184294) | Switchgrass rhizosphere bulk soil microbial communities from Kellogg Biological Station, Michigan, USA, with PhiX - S5 (SPAdes) (version 2) | ecosystem: Environmental > Terrestrial > Soil...
GGTGCAGTAGCTCGGTGCAGTAGCCCGACTGTCAAGGAGGGCTCGCGGGTGTGATTGACCTCGTCAGCGAGCCCTCCTTGACAGTCGGGCTACTGCACCGAGCTACTGCACCGAGCTACTGCAACGCCGTCGAATTCACCAGATACCGCGCCAGCATCCAGTGTCCATTCTCTTCGATGAGCGTAAACGTTTCCATTGCTTCGGCGCGCTCAAACTTCGTCTGATAAGTAATGATGAATGCATGTCCTTTGAGCTGCCCACCGGAGTTTTGCTGCTCCGTCGCAGAATGCACCGCGCGGCTTTCAACTTTTCCGAGCTTGGAGTGCAATGTCTTCAGGACTTCAGCCGATTGTTCTCGTGTGACGTCACGCTTCCACAGTTCTGAGGATTCGTTGTAGACATTGTCATATCGTTCGTCAGCGATGTCGTCACTTACCGTATTTATTGTCGACTCCACACCGGCGGGAATTCCACCCCCTGCCGTCTTCGGCCCGCAACCCGACATGAGCATGAGCGCGAGCAATAAGCCTGCGTAGATCAACCATCCCCAGCCCCGCTCACTTGCTTCCCTTCTCACACTTCTATCCAGGGTGTTGGCTCCTTAGGATATGAAAGGCTGATCTGAGTCTCGGTTGGGAACAAGGGCGCACGCTCGTAGAGTGCTACCTCTGCAGTTATCTTCGCGAGATAAGGATTGTTGGCACGTTGCGAAAGGTGCGTAAGCACAATGTGTCGCGCGCACCCATCGAAACCAGCTTTCAACCAGTCAGCCAAATCTTCATTTGAGAGATGACCAAGGCGCGAGAGTATTCGCTGTTTCAGTTCCCAGGGATAAGAATCACAAGCCTTCAACATATCGCGGCTATGATTCGACTCGACAATGATCGCGGCGCAGCCTCGCAAGCGTTCTGTTACCAACGTGGTCATGTGACCAAAATCCATCAAGGTGGCAATTTTCACGCCCTGATGAGTCGCGGTGAATCCGAAGTTGTCTACCGCATCATGAGGAATAGTGAACGGATGAAAATCTATTTCACCGATCCGAAAATCACGGCTCGACTCGATTGGCTCAATACGATCGCGAAGTGCTTTAGAACGTCGCTTCGGTTCGTCGTTGGTGACGTTGAATCGTTCACCAACGTACGCATCGTGTGTTTGAGCTGAAATGTAGACAGGACAGTCGACCGTGCCGAGCAAAACTCGAAGGCCACCTGAATGATCGCCGTGTTCGTGGGTTACGAGAATTCCGTCGAGACTCTTAACGTCCTCGCCCATCAAGGCGAATCTTCGCGTGATCTCTTTTGCACTGAGGCCGGCGTCAACGAGTACGCGCGTATTGCCTGCAACGATCAGAACTGCATTGCCAGTTGATCCGCTGCCGAGAACGGTAAGTTTCATGAAGCTCGCTCTAACACAATAGAAGAAAGGCGAGATGAATTTATCACTTAACGAACAAAACGGCTATCAGTGTGTTTAGACACTTCCTTACTTGTTCTGTTTTGACCTACTAGTTTTGTTTTGGGAGCTTTGTTTTAGTGAGGAGTTGAGTTGTTCAGTAGAGGAAGCCTGGCTAAGTTTTAGATCTCGAGTCGCGCGCGATCTACTTTGAAGCCATTCAAATTTCCGAGTGCGCCAAGCGAAACGAGTTCCGACTTAAAATACGTTTGAGCGATCTCTCGTAAATCATCAGGGGTCGCGGCACGAATCTTCGCAACGACTTCGTCAGGTGAAATCCGACGGCCATGAATGATCTCCTGGCGCGCTAATGTGCTGGCGCGCGCGCTCGATGATTCAAGTCCCAAAAGAATCGAAGCAATCGCCTGTTCCTTCGCGATTCGAAGTTCTTCTTCACTGACGCTGGTGTTGACCGCCTCACGCAACGCTTCCAGGGAAAGATCGACAACTTCGTCTAGTTGTTCGGGAGATGTTCCAGCATACACATTGAAGACACCGACATCGGAAAAGGCACTACCTCCGGCACCCACCGAATATGCGAGTCCGCGCTCTTCACGAATCTTCTGCCACAGCCGGCTCGAAGTGCCCCCGCCCATCACTGAAGCTAACAAGCTGGCAGCATAACGATCCTCGCTCAAGGCGTCCGGCCAAGGCGTGGCGATTACCAGGTGAACTTGCTCAAGCTCGTTTTTGTGTTCAATCAGAATTGGTGCTGCGGGTCGGGGGTTAGTGGTGATAATCGGATTTGGCGGATGCGCTGCACTGCTGTCACAACCGCCAAACGTCCGACCAACCAACTCGAGTAGACGTCCATGGTTCACATTTCCAGCCGCTGCGATTACCAGGTTAGGATAGGAAAACTCTCGGGCGTGAAATCCAACAGTAGTTTTGTGATCGAATGTTGGGACTGTTTCCTTAGTGCCTTCGATGGGTCGGCCAAGTGGTTGATTTGGGAAGTAGGCTGCGTTGAAGAGCTCGCCCAACAACTCGTCCGGCGTGTCCTCGACCATCTTCATTTCTTCGAGGATGACTTTTTGTTCCCTTTCGAGATCTTCCTGATCAAAACGAGGGTGGGAAACAAGGTCGGTTAGCAAGTCGATCGCTTCAGAAAACCCGGTGTCCGCAACCTTAATGGCAAAGCCAGTCATCTCATGGGTCGTATAAGCATCGAGGTGGCCACCGAGTTGGTCGCTTTCGACTGCAATATCCCGAGCGGTTCTTTTTTGAGTTCCTTTGAAAACAGAGTGTTCGATGAAGTGGCAAATACCGTTGAGCTCGGCCGACTCGTGACGAGACCCACGCCGAACCCAGATGCCGGCAGTGACCGAACGAAGGCCGGGCATGTGTTCCGAGAGAACAACAATGCCATTGGGAAGTCTCGTAGATTGAATGTCGTCTATCATTCGTTGGAAACCAGAAAAGCCCTGAAAAACATGTGGAGGCAAGGGGAGTGCATCCTAGCACGGCCCAAAAGTCGCGGCAAAGGCACCCCTTAACACAGAAGTATTCTTGACATCGATTCAGGCCCTGACAGAGAATAATCCCCAGTTTTTCGGGGGTTCGAGAAGTCTCCTCCCATAACCGATGTGAACTTTGCAGGTTTGCGGCATCAAACCTCGGGGAAACGGGCAATTACCAGGAGACATTAAGCCGCTTTGATTAGGTCAGACCGTCAGATAAGTAGTTGCTCCCCAGCTCCACCTGCTTCCTATTGGGAGTTCGCTCCCGGAGGTCCTTCTGCATGAGAAGAGCATTAAGTCTCAGTTTATCTCTCCTTGTCTTAACTGCTTGGGCAGTTGATGCGCAGGCCGTTACGCCAGGAAAAGCCACCATGGCGACCATCACTGGGACGGTTCGAGATAACAAGGGAAATCCACTTGCCGGAGCGCTCGTGACATTGTTGCGTGAAGGTGCAAAGCAGACTTCGAAAGAGGCAATGACCGATCGCCACGGTAACTTCATTGCCAGGGTCCTTCCCGGTAGATATGGAATTAGAGCAATCGCGAATGGCTTTGCCGAAGTTGTTTTTGCGGCTGTCGAAGTGCGTCCGTCACAGGAACTAGTCTATCGTTTTAATCTGGAACCAATTGGATACGGAAACACGCTGCCTGAGAAACGTCGGGATCGTGAAGACGTAAAGTGGACGCTTCGCTCAGCACAGAGTCGTCGCTCAATCTTCCAGGTACAAGAAGGCGAAGATTCCACAATCAAAGCAGTAACTGACGACGCAGCCGAAACAGCTTCCTTAGAAACCGCACCCGAATCCACTACTCAGAGTTCCAACACAGAATCAAGATCCAAGACACACGGAGTTCTCGAAACCTACTATGCCAGCTCGGCATACTCGGCACCGTATGCAGGGTTGAACTTCGCCGTTTCTACTCCGGTTGGAGAAGGATTCGAATTGATCTTCTCGGGTCAAACTGGAGTAGGACCCGATGCACCAGAGCGTTTTGAAGCAACAACACGTTTTCGAGTAGGCGAGCGTCATCGAGTTGGAGTTACCGGCGCGGGACTACGACTCGGCGCGCCGCTATGGGTCAACAGGCCAAGCAATCAACCGGACGTGCTGGGTCAGGTCTCGATGCGCGCAATAGATGAATGGATAGTTCGAGACGGCATCGTCATCGTCATGGGGCTGGATTATTCAAGGTTCATCGGTGGCGGTGGCGCTCATTCGGTCACGCCGCGAATCGGTATTCAGTTTGACGCCAATGCACGCACTCGAGTGAGAGCCGCATTTGCTGCGGGTGGCGATGAAGACGGCATTCAAAGTGTCGCGGCTTTTGAAAATGATCAGATTGTTTTCCGACAGCAACCGATTCGGCCCGTGGCTTTCGTGGATGGCGAAGCCGTCCTGGAAAGAAGTCATCGACTTGAGTTTGGAATCGAAAGAGTTCTTGATAACAATTCGAATGTTGAAGCGACGGCATTCTTCGATACAACTTCAGGGCGAGGCGTTGGTTTGTTGAGTGCGCCCGGAAGTGCGTTTTCAGGAGCCGCTGGTGACGCCTTTGCAGGAGTTGCGAATCAACAGGGTTCTTCTCGTGGTATCCGATTGGTTTACACGCGACGTTTGAATCGCGTGTGGACCGCATCCGCAGGTTACGCTTTCGGGCGTGGTCAACGATTACCAGCCAATGGGTTTTCAGATCCCTCAGACCTATTTGAAAATGGTCTATTCCAAACAGCTGCCTTGCAATTGGGTGCTGGCTTCCGAACTGGAACACAGGTTCGAACCGTGTTGCGTTTCTCGCCTCAGGCTACAGTGTTTGCCATCGATCCTTTCGCTGGCAGACTAGGCGTCTACGATCCGTCGTTGAGTATCCAGGTAACCCAGGACTTACCCAGCTTTGGTTTACCAGTTCGAGCGGAGGCGGTCCTAGACGCTCGTAATCTTCTCGATGTTCAAACAAACTCGGACAACAGAGAAGTCATTACCGTAGTCGGAAACAATCGTCGGTCGGTGCGCGGTGGAATCTCGGTCAGGTTTTGATGGTGAGCCTGAAGCGAGCAGTCCTCCTGACACTTCTTCTCAAACTGCACTGCTCTCTTCAACCCGCCAACCAGTCAAACACTGTCCAAATTCTCGGAGAATCCGAAAAGTAGGATTGCTCACTTGTTGTTGTTGAGCTGGTCCGATCTCGGTGAGGTTTTTAGTTTAGGCTTTTTGCCTTTCCAGAATCCAAAGTGAACTGAGATCGCTGACGGGATGACGGGAACATACCTTGCCTAAAACTAGTGGAATCGACCACTTGTAGATGGACGACAAGGATTGAAGAACGGTGAAGGGTTCAGTAATTACAACCAGGACTTGGTTTCTGCTCATTGGCGCAGCACTCTTGATCAGTGCGGGCGTCCTGAACTTTCGTCAACGGGCAAGACACCAAACACCACCATGGGATGGCGTCACCTGGGTCGACACGAAGCAAGGCGTTTTAGCGAAGTCGATCGAGCGAAATTCTGCCGGCGAAAGAGCATGGTTGCTTCCTGGCGATCGGTTATGGGCAATCTCACTGGATCCCAATGCCAAAGGCGAACCGATTACCAATGCTCGTTCGGTACAGATTTATCTCGACGAAGCTCGTATTGGTGGTCAGCTTCACTACCTGATGGAAAGACCCTCCTATCCGGAAGACACGCGCTTCTATTGGGCTGACCTCGATAATCTTGGCGCCGTTCATCGGTGGACGCCGCAGGTCCTTTACATAAATCTTCTCGGCCTCGTTTACCTCTTTGTCGGTTTCTTTGTCCTCTTCAAACAGGGTGGACGCGCGCCGTACGTTTTACACTTCGCCTCGCTTTGTCTTGCGGCCTTCGTGTTTCACTTCTATACGCCGACTGGGAGCTACAGAGATCTCGACTTGGGAATTGCATTCTTAAGGAATGCAGCGCTCATCTTATTCGCGCCACTCTTCCTCCACTTCTGCACGTTGTATCCGACGCGTCAGCAGTTGTTCTCTACTCGCCGTTGGCGAGCTCTCTGGCTATACATTCCAGCGTTCCTATTGATTGCAATGGCAGTCCCGCTCTTCCTCCGGGACGAGTTGGCGAAAGTAATCCCAGTAGTACACCGGATACCAGTCACTGAATCGTTGCTCTCGTTCTTCTACACAGCGGGGATAGTGCATTTCGTTGTCGCTCTGGTAGCAAGCGCGGCGCTGTTGATTCGAACCTACTTCACAGCTCGTGCAACGATTGTCAGGCAACAAGTGAAGTGGGTTGTTTGGGGTACGGTTCTCGCTGTTGCGCCATTCACGTTTCTATACGCCGTCGTCTACTTGTTTGGTGCTCCAACGGACCGTTGGCTGACAGATGTCGCGGTCCTTCCGCTCGCCTTGATTCCATTTGCCTTCGGTTACTCGGTTCTTCGCTATCGCTTGATGGACGTTGAGCTGGTGGTACGACGTGTGTTTGTTTATGCGCTCACTACGCTGGCGATCGCTTTGCTGATCGGCGTCGTTGTTTACACCGGCGGGCTCTATGCATTTGGGTCCGATCAGACGTTCACTTCAGGCGAAATAACTTTGCGAGTCGTTATTGCAGTGCTAGCTATGGCTGCGATTGTTATGGTCGCAGCGCCAGTCAAGAACTTGCTTCAGGTGCAGGTGGACCGGCTGTTTTATGGCGAACGTTACGACCTACGAAACAGCCTGATGGACTTTGGCCGAACACTTTCTGCCACGACCGCTCTTGACCCCCTCCTTGATTCACTCGTGCGACGCTTGCAAGAAGTGATGAACGTCGGTCGTATCGCGATCTTTATCGAAGACAAGAAAGCCCCGTCTGGTTATTCAATCGCGCGCTCAACAGGTCTTTCGAATGAAGTAATTGTCCCGCCTGATTTCCGCGAGATGATTCGTGTGAAATCAGCTGAATACGGAATCGTTCGGGTTGACGATCTTGATCTGACCGCTGGTGCGTCGGGAGTAGTTAAGCGAGCGCTCCACTACTTTGTTCCGTGTGTTGTTCGTGGACGTATGGTTGCCGTGATCGGACTTGGTCGTTCGGTTGATGGAGCGTTGCTTTCGTCCGAAGACGTTGAAATCCTGCGAACAGTCTCAGGCTATGTAGCGGTCGCAATCGAGAATAGTTTGCTCTACCAGGATCAACAGGAACGCGCTGGAGAATTGAAACTACTCAAAGAGTTCAATGAGTCGATCATTGAGTCAATCAACGTCGGCTTGCTGGCCGTTGATCTGGATGGGCGAGTTACTCGCCTGAATTCGGCACTCGAACACATACTCGATCTTCGACGTGATTCCGCGGTTGGTAAACGCGTCGAGAATCTATTCTCTGAAGATTTCGCTGAGACGCTGATTCAGGTTCTGGGTAAAGACGGCTGGCGGCTTAAAGAGATTCGGAATATCTACAAGCTACATACAGCAACGCGTGGTAACCGGTCACTGGTGCTGAATATTGCGTTGGCGCCCTTGCAGGACGCGCAAGGACAAACCGGCGCACTGGTCGTGCTTGAAGACGTTACAACTCGCATCGGTCTCGAAGAACAGCTCCAGCAACGTGAGAAACTGTCGTCAATCGGTCTGCTCGCGGCGGGCGTGGCCCACGAAGTGAATACTCCGTTGACTGGCGTTTCGTCTTACACGCAAATGCTCCTTGGCATGTTGTCTGAAAACGATCCCAAGCATGCTTTGCTACAGAAAGTCAGAACACAGGCGGAGCGTGCCACAAACATCGTCAACAACCTGCTTAACTTTTCGCGCACGGGTAACGCTACCGAGTTTGCTGACCTCGACATTGCACGCGTGCTTGACGATACGCTTCAGTTGCTCGAGCCACAGTTACGTCGCAGTCAGATAGAAATCGTGAGGGTGTACAACCCCGAAACGCCAGGCGTTTTTGGGAATGCCGGCAAGCTGCAGCAAGTGTTCACAAATCTGATTTTGAATGCACGCGACGCGATACCCGACGGCGGTCGAATCACGATCGTGACCAGTGGTGCAGACGATGGTTCTTTGGCAGTTGAGATTTCTGACACTGGTGTTGGCATTGCGCCGGAAAACGTTGCCAAGATTTATGATCCGTTCTACACGACAAAAGGAGTTGGCCAGGGAACAGGTCTAGGGCTTGCCGTCACCTACGGAATTGTCCAGGAGCACACCGGGCGTATCGGAGTTGAAAGTGTCCCGGGGCATGGAACAACATTCCGCATCACCCTTCCGACCGCACGTGTGCGAGCACGTTTGCAAGCAGTTGGCGATTAATGCCGTCCCCGGCCGCTACGAGTTACTTGATGCTGGGCCTGGTGGTTACCAGGCCTTTTGTTTTACGTCACGAACTCGCCTAAACTAGTCCGTTTTCAAGATCACTCTGCTCTTATTACATGAAGACCGAAAAGCGCAACTCGAAAAAAGGTTCAGTACTAGTCGTCGACGACGAAGAGATCATGCGGGAAGTGTTGGAAACACTTCTCAGCACCGAAGGATATCGCGTCGACCTGGCGAAGACTGGCGAAGAAGGTTTGGAAGCCTACGGTCGGCGCGCTTTCGACGTCGTGCTCCTTGATGTCTCGATGCCGGGGATTGGTGGTCTTAGGGCGCTGGAAGAGTTTTTGAAGATGGATCCTGAGGCGGTGATCGTGATGATAACTGCCTACGCTACGTTTGATACAGCCATCGCAGCCTGGGAGCGGGGGGCTTTCGGCTGTATTCGCAAGCCATTTCAAAACGAACAGATCACGGCCACGATAGCCGCGGGTATCAAACGACGTCGCAAAGAAGAGGAACGACGAACACTTCGGCGGGCAATGAGCAAAGCGGTTGACCGCGGCGAGATCGTTGGTCGATCAGATCTGATGCAGGAAGTGTTTCGACTCGTCGAGCAAGTTGCTCCGGCTCGCTCCACAGTCTTGATCACCGGTGAAAGTGGAACCGGAAAGGAACTGATCGCGAAAGCAATTCACGAGGCGAGCACTCGTGTTGGTCGTCCATTCGTCACCGTTAACAGCTCGAACATCCCCTCTGAATTATTAGAGTCAGAGTTGTTTGGCCACACTCGCGGAGCCTTTACAGGAGCGGTTGCCGCCAAGAAGGGTTTGTTTGAAGTTGCCGATGGCGGCTCAATCTTCCTGGACGAAATAGGCGATATTCCTCCCGAGACTCAAGTTAGACTATTGCGCGTAATCCAGGAGCGTGAGTTCACGCCGTTAGGCGACACTTCTCCTCGTCGCGTTGACGTTCGCATTGTCGCGGCGACGAACATCGATTTGAAAGAAGCTGTGCGACAGGGAAGTTTTCGCGAAGATCTTTACTATCGCCTTGCTGTCGTACCGATAGAGTTACCACCTCTTCGAGATCGCCTGGAAGACATTCTGCCACTGGCCCAGCATTTCATTCAGAAGTACAACGAAGAGAACAGTCGCGAAGTATCAGAACAAATGGCCCCGGAAGTCCTCGCGTTGCTCGAGTCATACTCTTGGCCGGGGAATGTACGCGAACTTGAAAACACCATCGAACGTGCTGTCGTAATTGCTCCAGGCAATGAGATCTCAAAGGAATGTTTGCGGCCGGAAATCAGCGATCCCAAATCCGTAGTTTCAGCTTCGCATGGCGGAGCGAGCACTGGCGCGGTCAGTGAGATTGGTCGTGGCATCAACTTCTATGAGGAAGTCCGACGCTTTGAAATCGATCTTATTAGACGAGCACTCGAACAGACCGGTGGACATCAATCGCGAGCAGCCCGTCTGCTTGGAATGAATGCGACTACGCTAAACTCGAAAATCAAAACGTACAACATTAATCTCCGACCATAGTTTCAAAGGCCTAAAACCTAAGACCAAGGCCCAAGCAAATGATCAGACGCGATCTTGATGGTTGTCCAATCACTGCGGCGCTCCAGATGCTGGGTGACAAGTGGACGATGCTGGTCGTTCGCGAGTTGGTCAGGGGTCCCAAGCGGACGATGGAGTTGCTCAGTGATCTCTATCCGATCAGTAGCAGGACCTTGCTCGGGCGTGTTCGCGACATGGAGAAAGACGGTCTAATCGAGCGTTCTATCTATGGTGGGAATTCCAGGCACATCCAATATGCGTTGACGGACAAAGGGAGGTTGCTGCTTCCGTTGCTGGAGTCACTGAGGCGCCTGGGTTTGGCGTTGGAATGTAACGAGTGTGAAGATCGATTGGAACGGTTAGGGGCGTATTGTGATCCCTGTCCGCACAATGAGCAGCGCGTAAGTCTTGAACCTCCGCAGGAAAAGCGACCAAGCGAGCCCGCGAGACGACACCATGACGATTCGATAGTGTTGTTGTGAACGTTAGTGCTTGCTGCTCAGCTCTTGTTCGGAACCATGTGGCCATCAGCAGTAATGATCGCTTTGTGATCCGGCGTGATGTGTTCGCCGTCGACCGTAACTTGTTCACCATCAGGCATCGCGACCGGCATGTGGTCAAGAAACCTTTCGGCATCAATCGCTGACATGCAACCCGTTCCGGCTGCCGTGATCGCCTGCCGGTAAACCGAATCCTGAACGTCGCCGCAGGCAAAGACGCCGGGAATATTGGTCGCCGTTGAGTGTCCCGAAGTCTTCAAATAACCCACCTCGTCCATATCGAGCTGCCCCTTGAAGAGTGCAGTGTTTGGCTTGTGACCGATCGCCACAAATACCCCTTCACACGGGAAGTCACGTACTTCGCCAGACTGAAGATTCCGTAGTCGGACACCATTAACACCGTCGTCTGGTGTTCCCAGAATCTCTTCGACTCCAGTGTTCCAAATGAACTCGATCTTTTCGTTAGCGAAGGCCTTGTCCTGCATTATCTTCGACGCACGCAGTTTGTCGCGGCGATGAACGACATAGACTTTGGCGGCGTAGCGAGTCAAAAACGTTGCTTCCTCCATTGCAGTATCGCCGCCGCCAACTACCACCAGCGTCCGATTTCGAAAAGCCGGCAAGGGGCCGTCACAAGTTGCGCAGGCTGAAACACCATGTCCTCCGAAACCATTTGGAACTTTCGCTTCGCCCGGAATTCCCAGCCACTTTGCAGAAGCACCGGAAGCGATGATCAATGTCTGAGTTGTAATCGTGGGACCTGTCGTGTAAAGCGTAAACGGTCGTTCGCTCAGGTCAACTTCCGTTATCCAACTTTCGAGAAACTCGGTTCCAAAACGCTCAGCCTGCTTGCGAAACTCTTCCATCAACTCCGGACCCTGGATGCCTTTTGCGAAGCCCGGGTAGTTTTCTACGTCGGTCGTTATCATTAGCTGGCCACCCGGCGTCGTTTGTTTCTCCGTGTCCGCCGGGGCATCGATGAGCAGCGGATTCAAGTTAGCGCGCGCCGAGTAGATAGCCGCAGTCAGACCGGCGGGTCCCGAACCGATAATGACTACATCCTTTTTGATTGTCTCGTTATCCATTGCTAAACGTCTGTTCTCCTTCGCGCAAGTTGGCGTACAACTTGAGTATTGACAGGGAAATAATTGGCATTGGCCGCAAAGAGTATAGCCTTTTCGGTTGAGCGTATAGTATAACTACGGGTACTTACAGTAGTCGAACCGGAGCTTTGGCGTTCTAACTGATCGAGGCTACGGTTCCTTTGAGTGATGAGTACCCAAGGGAGCGGTTCGAAAACGATTGAAACGATCGCCGTGATTGGCGCAGGCACGATGGGACATGGTATCGCCCAGGTTGCCGGCGGATGCGGTTATCGAGTCATACTCAGTGATGTTGATCGTGACTCTCTTTCACGTGGCATCCGAACCATTGAAAAGAATCTTGCCAAGGGTATTCAACTGGGTAAGTTGACCGAATACGATTCCGAACGAACTCTGCAACAGATCCGCGGAACTACGATTTTAGGAGAATGCGCCGCCGCCGATCTAATCATTGAGGCAGCTCCTGAAAAGCTGGATCTGAAGCGGGATTTACTTCATAAGCTCGAGGTCGCATCTGACCGTCCATTCATTTTTGCGAGCAATACTTCCTCGCTATCGATCACTGAGATAGCACGCGCTTCGAAGCGTCCGGAGAACGTCGTTGGAATGCACTTTTTCAACCCGGTGCACTTAATGCGTTTGGTGGAAGTTGTGGTTGGCAATGAGACGAGTCAAAGTACTGTTGAGACGGTCTCTAACGTTGGTCGTAAGTTGCGTAAAGAACCGATCATTGTCAAAGACGTTCCAGGGTTTGCTTCAAGCCGTCTGGGTGTAGCGCTCGGTCTCGAAGCCATGAGGATGTTGGAACAAGGTGTCGCCAGCGCGCAGGATATCGACAAGGCGATGGAACTTGGCTACAACCACCCTATGGGTCCCTTGAAGTTGACCGATCTCGTAGGGCTCGATGTAAGACTGAATATTGCTGATTACCTTCATCGTGAACTCGGCAGCGAAACGTTCCGACCGCCTGAGGTTTTGCGTAGGATGGTTAGTGAAGGCAAACTAGGAAAGAAAACAGGAGTTGGATTTTACGATTGGAATAACGACAACGAGAAAGCGCGTCGAGCGCAATCTTAGAGGCCCCCAACGATTGTGTTATCAACAATGAGCACGCCTTACAACAATGAAGAACGACGATTCGCGCTCCGGATGGCGCTGCGTTTGCCAAT
>Ga0207701_10005670_pt1 | contig 12517 bp, 10 predicted proteins | sample KBSSwiSSwithPhiX_FD_184294 | JGI IMG/M metagenome (GOLD analysis project Ga0207701, IMG submission 184294) | Switchgrass rhizosphere bulk soil microbial communities from Kellogg Biological Station, Michigan, USA, with PhiX - S5 (SPAdes) (version 2) | ecosystem: Environmental > Terrestrial >...
CCCGTTCCTTACGGACAAACCGGCGACGGTTGGCGGTACGGGGCCGCTCATGATCGTAGAAACAATGCATCGGGCGTTATTGAGCGCCGATATCCTTGAGCTGTTGCCGAAGGAAAGCTCCTTCGACAACGTGGTGACTCACCTGATGAGCGATGCTTATTACGAGGCTTGCCGCTTGCTCGATGATGGAGGGCAGCCGATGGTCGTCCGTCGGTTAATCGCAAAGCGCGTTATCGATCTCACCGTCGCAGGAGAAAGCCAGCCTTCCGAAATCGCAGCCAAGGCACTTTGCACGCTTGGGATAAAGCCGCACACCGATTGACGTGCGGGGTTGCCGCGGCAAGCCATCAACGCCAACCTGAACACCGCGTCTCAAAAGACAGCACCAGCGCCTGCAGCCGCAGGGATGAGCGCGTGCATCAGACCGAGAGCATCGAGCGTGCGGCAAACCTGCGCAACTTTGCCATCGACTACACAATGATCGGTATCAGACATTATGGAAGCGCCGCGCCTCGTCATTCGACTCAGGTGACTGACCGGGGGTGAAGGCGTGACCCGACTTATACCCTAGAATCGCTCGCATTACCTTATGGAACGGTTGTTTTGGGCACACGGACCGTTAACATTCGCGCTGCAATGAGCGTGCCCAAACAAATACAAGGGCGAGGATTATTCATTGAGCGAGCAGACGACCATCATTGCCATCGTTGACGATGATCCAGCGGTCCGGCACGGGGCCAGCGGGTTGCTGAGATCTTTGGGATTTACCGCCATCGATTTCTCATCGGCGGAAGAGTTTCTGAACTCTGGCCGCGCGAAGGATATTTCGTGTGTCATTACCGACGTCCGGATGCCTGGGATGAGCGGCGTCGAGTTGCAGGATCGACTCATTGCCGCTGGTCACAAGGTGCCCATCATTTTCATGACGGCCTTCCCTGAAGAGCGGACAAAAGCCCGCGCCATCAAGGCAGGGGCCTTCGGCTTTCTCACCAAGCCGTTCGCGCAGAATGCCCTGCTGGACTGCGTCAACTCCGCCTTGCGCGGAAGTTAAAGGCCGGTGGCATTCAACGCCGCGATGGGCCAAACGTCATCGGCAGCAGACCGCGCTCACTGCGCCAGATCGGCACTTGGCGTCTTTTGCCAGGTCTTGTCGGGATTGAATGACGTCATTCGCTCGGCCAGCTTTGCCGTGCCTGGCCCAAGATCCTTTTGAAATACGATGCCGGCGTGATTGACAATGAAGGTCATCACACCGGAATTCCGGTATTCGGCCGGATACGCCACAAGAGCAAATCCGCCGATCATCCTGCCTTGGAACACATAATCGATCTTGCCGCCTTCGGCAGACGGCCCCTGCTTGGTCAGTATTTTGAAGTAGTAGCCGCGATAAGGCGTCCGGCCGGCGCCGGCCCGATATCCTTGCCGGGTGGCCTGAGCGATGAATTCGCCAAGCGGGCTTTCTTCCTCGCCTTTCGATGACGGCCAATAAAGCCCGTCCTGCTTTCCGGGCTGACTGATGATGCGTTGAGCGTAGGAGTTCGAGCCGGCGCCGATCCGATCCTTCTCGGCGTATTCGTTCTGCGCGTCGACATAGGCAAGGCAGGTTTGAATAGCGTCCAGCTCGTTCTTTCCAATGCGGCGGAACAGAATTTCATCACGGCCCGCGGCGGTGTCGAAGCGCCACATGCCGTCCTTGCGCAACAGCGGAATCGGCAGCGGAAAGTCGTCTTGGCCGATGACCACGGTGGCCTTGTCGTCACCCTCCATGGCGATCCGATGCTTTGCGTCGTACGCAGCGACGAACTTCTGGCGCGTCGCCGCATCCGCGACCTCGTCGCCCGACGACACGATGTCCTCGCCGTCCGGGCCCAGCACGGTCACGAGGGCCTTCATATCATTCGCCTTGGCGGCGGCGGCCAGCGCAGTGGCCGCGTCGTCGGGCGTCTTGAAGGCCTGCTGGCCATGAGCGAGCGAAGCGGCTGCACCCAGAAGCGCTGCGACCATCACCGGGACAATGGCTCTATTCATGGCAACCTCGATCACAAGTTCTTTAGTTCTTCGGCGCGAGCACCGTCATGGTGAGGAACGGACAGCGTCGGTATCCGGGCGCCCTGGCGAATCCATTCGTCGTACGTCAGGAACTTGAGCCCCAGCTTGTCGTAGAGGACACGCAGAGAGCCGTCACGATCATGCACGACAGCCTTCGGCATGACCGGCTCAACCTCCTGGGCCATCACGCCCACGTAAGCGCGGTCGCTGCCATTGTAGCTGAACCGATAGTAGCCAAGGCCGTTCGACAGGTGGCCGAGCAGAACGATATCGTGCTTGAGCCTGATATCCGAGCGCCGGCCGCCACCGCCACCACCACGGCCGCCGCCGCCACCACGGAAGCCGCCACCACCGCCGCCGGCTGCCGCTCGGCCACCACCACCGCCTCCGCGCATTGCAGCGCCTCCACCACCACCACGACCACCCATGCTGGCTTGACCTCGCGCAGATTGGTGACTGGCGGCCCGGCCCGAGCCGACGTTGCCAAGCGCATTCCCGCCGCCGCGCTGTCCTCCACTCGGCCGTTGCCCTGCGCTGGGCCGCTGTCCCGCGCTTGGCCGCTGTCCCGCGCTTGGCCGTTGCCCTGCGCTCGGTCGCTGCCCTGCGCTCGGCCGTTGTCCTGCGCTCGGTCGCTGCCCTGCGCTCGGCCGATCCCCGCCACGGTCTCCACCCGGCCTCACAACCTGGTTGCCGTCGCGGCCGCGAAAATCCATCCGGTTCTGGACGCTGCCGCCACGGTTGTTATTGCCGAACTGCTGGCGCACGTTCGAATTGTTGTATCTCGCGCCTTGACGGTGCTCCGGGCGGTGCTGAAAATTGTTGCCGCTCAACGCATTCACCTTCGGACGATTGACATTGATGTTGTTGATGTTGCCGTTCCAGTTGATCGCTCCGCCCCAGTTATTGGCGCCCCCAGCCCAGCGCCCGAGAGCATAGCCGGCACCGAATGCGAGACCCGTGGCGACGATCCCGGCGCCGATGTATCCGGGATACCCAAAGTAGTAAGGCGGATAGGAGGGATACGGCCAACCGCCATAGACAACCGCCGGATCGTAGTACGGCACGTAAAGTGTTTCCGGATTGGCCTGCTCGATCGCAATGACCTGCTTGCCAGCCTGGGATTGCGACTTTGTGACCACCTGTTCCTTGGTCGAAGCGAGCTTGTTGTTGGCATCCGCCCGCGCCCGCAACCGCTGAATCGCGTCCATCACGTCGGGCTGCTGGGCCAGAATCGCGTCACCGAGCTTCATCGTCCAATCAAGCTTGGAGCTCATCATCGCAAGGACGTCCGGCGAGGCGGAAAGGGATTTGACGCTTTCATCCCACGCCTGCTTGTCCACCTCGCTTTTCAATGCGTCGCCCTTGAGTTTCTTGTTGTCCTTCACCCAACGATCGGCCTGCACCACTTCAAGCGGATAGGTCGAGGCCATCAGCATCAAAGACAGCAAAGAATCGGGATACAGGGCGATCGGCGCGACGAGAGCGTCAAGCTCTTCCGGCTTGAGCATTTGATCGCTGGGCGGCGTGGCACTCGGCGCTGGAGCGGACGGCGCGGCGCTCGGCGCTGGAGCGGTCTGCGCCGAGGCGCCGAGCGGAAACAGCACAAACAGCATCAACACCCATGCCGGCAGCCGGTGTAAAGCCATCCCCGCCTCCACGACCTTAAGGTCAGCACTCATCCGCAACGACGACTGTTGTTCGTCAGCCGCCATGCAGGCTGCGACATCTCATCACACCGCAGATTTTGCGGCGGCGACACCTATACGTTCGTGTAGCTGTCGTTCGAACCGTAAAAAATGGTTGTCCGACTAAACGTTTGTACAATTCTAATTTGAGCAAGCATTCGTACATTTTTAGTGGAAGTCAGATGAACAGAACTGGCTGTCAAACACCTCGGGAGGTCGAGATGCTCAAGCACGTTGGCTTTGCTGGAATTGCGTTTTCATCCGCCTTGGCTCTCGTCATGACTGCCGGCGGTGAGGCCGCCGCAGCAAAAACCAAGAAGATGTCCTACGAGGCGGCCTTCGCCAAGTGCAAACAGGAGCTGGGCGGCGGCCCGCTCGGAGCCGAAGGCCTCAACACAGCGGGGCGATATTCCGCTGCCGGCGGCTGCATGAAGAAGTACGGGTATCGGCTCAAGAAGTAGAACGCCGCGAGGTTCTAGATCCGTTCGCGAACCCAGTCCCCTTGTCCCCCACCCAACTGAGTTCGCAGGCGGCCGGCTTTTCCCCAAGCCGGCCGCCCCCTCGTTTGCTCGGACCGCGGCGCAATATCGTGCTGTTTATTGCCCAATGTTGATCAATTGCACGCGGCGGTTCTCGGCGGCCTCGGGGCTACTCCGCCGTAGCAATTGCTCCTCGCCCAGGCCCAGGGCGTCCAGCCGTCGCTGATCGACACCGAACGGGTAGACCAGCGCTTCCCGTATTGAATCAGCCCGCTGTTGGCTGAGCTTGAGATTGTATTCGCGGTTGCCGCCGTGCTCAACCGAGCTACGTCAGAGGGCGAACCTCAGAGTGCCCGCCCAACCCTTGCGAGTCCGATATCCTGGCGAGCGCCAGGTCCTCCGGCCAAGGAAAGTGTTTTTGCAGATCGCGGTCGAGCAGACTGAGCTGCTCGAGCAAGGCGGCGTGCCGGCGCTCGGGAAGCGTCTGTATCAGGTTTTCAAGCATGGATCGGAGCCGACGCGCCACCTGGGTATTGTTCGCGCCAGCCAGCCGGATTTCGTTGAATGTCAAATGAACGAAGTCTTCCCAGTTCGGGGTGCGAACGATCAGACGCAACTGGCCCGTTCCATCCCGAATATCATCGGTCCGCAGATGCCGCTTGCCCACGCTTCTCAGAAGACGGTGAAGCTGATCGATCGACAGAACCGCGGTTGTCGGATCGTTGATCGCCGGCGATAGAGCCTTGAGAGCGATATCGACAATGATGCGAAACGCGAATGTCGGGTCCTGCTCCATTGTCCGCTCGGGACCAAATGCAACGGTAGACCGGATGAGCGCATCGTCGATCAGACCCGCACTGCCGTAAATGTTGAAGAGCGGTTCATCCGCAGCGACGAAGTCCCCGACCTGAGGAACCAGTTCAATCAAGACACCGGCCTTTTGCGCCTCCGAAACCAGGAAGCCGACGTTAACCGCCAACACGATTTCGGATGTCCCTTCGTGATGAATGGTCCGGTCGGGCGAACCGAGGGACCGCCGCAGGCCGGAAACCGATGGTTGTGCCGCCGCCGGCTCCGGATAGACGCTGTCGATGACGGTGAGGCCGGCGCCGGCCACCTTCCTTAAAATGCTGATGGGCCGCAGCAGCCGCGCCGCGTGATCAATCAGGTAAAGAAAGGCCGCAAGACAAAACAGGCCCAGCGTGGCCGCCAGGAATATGACGGCTTGATGAACGCCGCCTCCGGCCATCTGGTCCTGCGCCCGCAATGCGAACAGCAGCGTGAACAGGAACAGACCCACGGTGTATCGGACCAAATCGTCACGCAACAGTGTCGTGGCGATGATCCTCGGAGTGAGCTGGCCGCCGGCAATCTGGATAGCGACAAGCAAGGACGCAAATGTGAACACGACGAATGACAGCGTCATCGTGACAAGCGCTTCCAGCAGGGCCTGCGCGCCTTGCTGCGTGTAGCCCAACAGCGTCCAGCCGAGCCGCGGGTCCAGCCAGTGCGCGATGCGCGAGATCACCAATTCGATGGGGATTGCAACGAACGGCACGATCCAGAGCGCCGACCTTGCGTAGCTCTTGAGACCATACCGACGATTCCACCTCATCGATGGCCCCCTTGAAGCCGTGTCGCCGGCGCGCCGTCCAAAATCGTTGCCGACCCAATTACGCGGAAAAATCCAATCGATATGACTGTTTCAAATCACAACGTTTACAAACTATACCTAGGTTTAGTCGATCTAAGAGGGCTGGATAGGTAACGTCGAAAGGCTGAGGATGCGCGAAAGTTCACCGGAAGAGCCCGCCGCAAAACGGTGCGCTCTCTTCCCAAAAACAAGGAGACCAATACAGGCACCGAGCTGCCGCAAATAACCGCTCGGGCGCGGCGGGAACGGCGCGCTGATTGGGAATGTGTTCGGGGCAGAAGAATGGTCTTGTCGTTCAGTCTTGCATTTTTCGTGGCGATATCTGCCGCGATACCGGCGGCAGCCCAGGGAAATTCGCGCCCTGCTTCGATCTTGATCCTTAACCAGTCCGGCCTTCCCGGCTACCAAGAAATTTCCAACGACGTGAGGTCGACTCTCAAGGCAATTACGAAGTCACCGGTCGCAGTCTACGAAGAGAACCTGGACCTGAATCTTTTCGGCGGCGAAAGCTATAACGCGCTCATCCTGGGCCACGTTCGGCAGAAGTACGCCAACAAACCGATCGACGTATTGGTGGCTAACGGTGCTCAAGCGCTCACGCTTGCCTTGCAGGCGAGAGTTGAATCCTGGACTTCGATACCTATCGTCTTTGCTGGCGTCGATGAGGCGTCGATCGCGGGGACCGAAAAGTCCCTGACCTCTTCAAACGTCACCGGAGCGGCGATTCGCCTTTCGTTTAGCAATTCGATCGCGGCCGCGATGGCATTGATCCCTGATCTCAAAACAATTGTCGTGATCGGCGATCCGTTTGAAAGGCAGCCATTTCGCCGCAAATACAGAGATCAACTGAAGGATATTCCAGCCGGCCTGACGTTGATCGACCTTCAGGGGGTTACACTCGACGAGGTCGCACGGCGCGTGTCGGCGCTCACCGAGGACACCGCTATTGTGTACACGACGGTCACATCGGACGGGGCCGGCGCGCCCATCCTTCCCAACGAAGCGCTAGCGACGATCGCGAGGTCCGCCAACCGGCCGATCCTGGTCGACGTCGAGAATCGGCTCGGACATGGCGCAGTCGGCGGGTTCGTGGCCAGGTCCAGCCTAGTCGGAGAAGGCGCGGCTCACACGGTGGCGCGGATCTTGTCCGGTGCGCAAGCCCGGGATATCCCCATCCATACGTCTGACATAGTCAAGCCGATATTCGACTGGCGACAACTGCAACGGTGGAAGATAGCCGAATCGGCGCTGCCCCCGAACAGCGAGATCAGATTCCGGGAATTCTCGCTGTGGGCGCGGTACCGCTGGTGGCTTGTGCTGGTCGTGGCCGCGGTTGTCCTGCAAAGCACGCTTGTGATCGGCTTGATCTACGAAGACATACGACGGCGGAAGGCGGAGGCCCACGAGCGTACGCTGTTCGGCCAGTTGAGCCATCTCAACCGTGTCGCGACAGCAGGTGAGTTGACGGCGTCAATCGCGCACGAGATCCGGCAGCCTTTGGCGGCCATCGTGGTGTGCGGCAGTGCAGCACTCAACTGGCTGAAGAACAAAACTCCCGATCTCGCTGAAATTCGCACCAACCTGCAAACCATCGTCAACGAAGGCCACCGGGCCGGTGAGGTGATTCAAAACATCCGGGCGACGTTCAGAAAGGAAGAGACGCCGCATCAGGAGATCGACGCCAACGAAGCCACAAAGCAGGTGCTCGCCTTGGTGGCACGCAAGATCGAGACGGAGGACATTACGCTCGAGACCGAGTATTCCGAAGACCGGCCGATCGTCGTCGCCAACCCGGTCCAGTTGCAGCAGGTGTTTCTGAACCTGATCATCAATGCGGTTGAGGCCATGAGCGATCCTGCCTGCCTTAACCGCGTCCTGACCGTGCGCACGCTTGTCGAGCAGGACAATTGCGTGGTTATCAAGGTGGAGGACACCGGGCCCGGGATCGGTCGGGCTCAAAGCGAAGATATCTTCAAGCCCTTTTTCACGACCAAGCCAAATGGAATGGGCTTGGGATTATCGATCTGCCGATCGATCGTCGAATCGCACGGCGGGCATTTGACCGCCATTTCCGACGCGAAGCACGGATCAATCTTCCGTATCGACCTTCCCAAGTACGGGAGCGGCGCCTATGGCAACTGAAAAGGTTCAAGCTCAAGGCCAATCCACCGTTTTTGTCATCGACGATGACCCCGCAATCCGGCAAGGGATCAGCAGCCTGCTGCGATCGGTGAACATTGGCGCCGAGATCTTTAGCTCGCCCCAGGAATTCTCGCCGGACAAGCTTCCTGACGCACCGTGCTGTCTGGTGCTCGATGTTCGATTCCGGAGCGCGAGCGGCCTGGACCTGCAAGCTGAACTCGATAATGCCGGGATCAATATTCCCATCGTGTTCATAACCGGACACGGCGATATCCCCATGACCGTGCGCGCCATGAAAGCCGGCGCTGTTGAATTTCTGACCAAGCCGTTCCGCGATCAGGATTTGCTGGACGCCATCAGCGTTGCGCTCGAACGGGACCGGCAACAACGGGAAAAGAATAAATCGCTCGCCATCATTCGTTCCTGCTTTGAAACACTGACTCCGCGCGAGCAGCAGGTGTTTGCGCTGGTGTCTTCAGGCCTCATGAACAAGCAAATCGCAGGGCAACTGGCCGTCAGCGAGATCACCGTTAAGGTTCACAGAGGAAACCTGACGCGGAAGATGGGCGCCCGATCTGTCGCCGAACTGGTGAGAATGGCTGATGCGTTGAAGCCATCGTCCAGCACCTAGGCGCCGCAGCATCAGCTCGGGCAGCTATCCGGAGTTGCGTCGCATTGGCATCCGCAACTTTCCCGGGTCAGAACGTTAGGACTGCGGTCCGAGCCTCTGGAACTTTTTGCTCCGCCTCATCGTTCAGCTTAGACGACTAACCGCGAAGGAAAATCCGCGACCCTAACTATAAACTCTAGAATCGGGTTGATTACCTTATCGAATGGTTGTCTTAGGTGCGCGAACCATTACATTCGCGGTGCCATGAACCCTGCCCAAACAAATACAAGAGCGAGATTGACTCATTGAGCGGGCAGACGACCATCATCGCCGTCGTTGACGATGATCCAGCGGTCCGGCATGGGGCCACCGGGTTGCTGAGATCTTTGGGATTTACCGCGATCGATTTTTCATCGGCGGAAGAGTTTCTGAGCTCTGGCCGGGCGAAGGATATTTCGTGTGTCATTACCGACGTCCGGATGCCCGGGATGAGCGGCGTCGATTTGCAGGATCGGCTCATTGCCGCCGGTCACAAGGTACCCGTCATTTTCATGACGGCCTTCCCCGAAGAGCGGACAAAAGCTCGCGCCATCAAGGCGGGGGCGTTCGGTTTTCTCACCAAGCCGTTCGCGCAGAATGCTCTGCTGGACTGCGTCAACTCCGCGTTGCGCGGAACGCGCCTTCCTCAAAGCCTCTGATCAAAATCAATAGCGCTCCTCGACAAACTTTCTGCCCTTGAGCCCGGCCTGGTCGTCGTATTTGCCGCGATTCGGCCGGCTCGGCAGCTTCACTTTCGGCCGCTTGATCTTCTTGTAGGGAATCGTGCCGAGAATGTGCGAGATGCTGTTCAGGCGTCCCTTCCGCTTGTCGTCCGACCGCACGATGAACCAAGGAGCCGTTTTGGTATCGGTTGCCTTCAACATTGCGTCGCGCGCGGCGGAGTAGTCATCCCAACGCTGATAGGAAGCGACGTCCATCGGGCTGAGCTTCCATTGCCGGAGGGGGTCGTCGACCCGCGCCGCAAATCGGCGGGTCTGCTCCTCCTTCCCGACCTCAAGCCATATCTTGATCAGCTGGATGCCGCCTTCGATGACGTAGCTCTCGAATTGCGGACACAACTTCAGGAAGCGCTTGTAACGCTTGTCGTCGACAAAGCCCATCACATGCTCGACGCCAAGGCGGTTGTACCAGCTGCGGTCGAATATCACGACCTCGCCGGCGGCGGGGAAGTACTCGAAGTAACGCTGCATGAACAATTGCGACTTCTGGCGATCGGAGGGCGCCGGAAGAGCCACCACGCGAAACACACGAGGGCTGACCCTCTCCATGATCGCCTTGATGGTGCCGCCCTTGCCGGCGGTGTCACGGCCCTCGAAGACGATGATGACCCTGAGCCCTTTGGCTTTCACCCATTCCTGCAAGTGGCAGAGCTCGACCTGGAGCTTGCGCAAGGTTTTTTCATAGTCCTTGCGCTCCATTTTTTCGCGCTTCTCTTTTTTCGAGCTCATCGGCACAAATACCCGTGTTGGACTGCGGTCAGTGGCGACTTCAGTTGGTGATGGCCTCTAGCCCCAGCTCAACGTCATGCTGATATCGCCCGGCATGCCGTTCGGCCAATCGGCAATTTGAAACTTCACGCGATAGCCGCGCGAGGCGAGGTGCGCCTTCCAGAACAAGAATAGCTCCTTCGGCAGGCCGGTCAGCGTTTCCTCCCACCCCGGCTCTTGCTGGTTGATGGCCCGGCCGCTGTCCGTGCACAGCTTGTTCGAGAAGCGGAACACCTCGACCTCGACCAAACCGTTGCTCACGGCTCGCTTGATGATCGCCGCCGCGCGTTTCATCCGCTCCTCGTCGCCGACGCCCGACGGCTTCAGGAGACGATCAAGCAAGTCCTTCTTCTCTTTTTCGGCGGCCTCACGCGCGCGAAGGTAATCCGCCGCCTTCTTGGATTCGATCTCGGCGCTTATTTTTTTGCAATCCAGCGCTGTCGGGAGCACATCATCGACGTCTGACACGGCTCAACTCCTGGTCTGTTTCATATCTCACGCGACGGATAAGCAATCCTGGCTAGTCCATGATGTGGTACCCACCGTCGACATAGAGCGTCTCTCCGGTGATGAGCTTGGCCGCATCATGGGCCAGAAACGCAGTCGCGACACCAACGTCGTCGATGCTCACGAGACTTCGAGCCGGCGCCTTGGTCCTCGCCTTGTCGAGCAACTGGTCGAACTCCGGAATTCCGGATGCGGCGCGAGTTGCCAGCGGCCCGGGAGAGATAGCGTGAACGCGAATCCCCTTTGGGCCGAGCTCCGCGGCCATATAGCGGACGGCGCACTCGAGGGCGGCCTTGGCAACACCCATGATGTTATAGTTTTTCACGACCATCTGGCTGCCGTAGTAAGTCATCGTGAACAGAGTGCCGCCGTTCTTCATGAGGGGCTCGGCCAGATGCGCCATCCGCATGAAGGTCCAACAAGACACATCCATGGTCGCAAGGAAGCCGTCGCGGGTGACATCCGTCACTCGGCCCCCCAGCGCCTCCTTGGGCGAAAAGGCGATCGAGTGCACCAGAAAATCGAGCCGCCCCCACTCCTTCTTGATGCGATCGAACACAGCCTCCATCTGACCGCTCTGGCCGACATCCAGCGGCATCAGGATCGGCGCCTTCAACTCACGGGCGAGAGGCTCGACGAACTTCTTCGCCTTTTCGTTGAGGTAAGTGACCGCCAATTCCGCTCCCAGCGCGCGGAATGCACGCGCGCACCCCCAGGCGATGGACTTGTCGTTGGCGATCCCGACAATGAGGCCTTTCTTGCCTTCCAGCAGCGCGGCTTTTGCAACGGGGATGGTCATGCCGATCTCCGGCGATCCTGACCGGCGGCGGCCGACAGCAGCGCCAGCGAATGTTGGGCGATCATCAATTCCTCATTGGTCGGCAGCACGCAAAGCATCACGCGGCTGCCTTTCGGCGAAATGACCGTCTGCCCCGAATCATTCGCTGCGGCATTCAGTTCCACGCCGAGCCAGACGAGCTTTTCGGCGATCCGCGCGCGCATGGTCGAAGACCGCTCGCCGATCCCCGCCGTAAAGACGAAAGCGTCGAGACCGCCGAGCGCCGCAGCCAGCATGCCGGCGTGCAGGCCGATCCGATGCACGAAATGATCGATCGCAAGGATCGCGCCGGGCTCCCGGCTTGATTGCAGATCGCGCACGTCATTGCTGATGCCGGAAAGGCCCTTCAAGCCGCACTCCGAGTACAGGAACTTCTGCACCGCATCCGGGCTCATTCCTTTTTCGGCCATTAGGTAAAGCAGAACGCCAGGGTCGATCTGGCCACATCGGGTGCCCATCGGAAGCCCATCCAGGGCCGTAAAGCCCATGGTGCTGTCGATGCTGCGGCCATTGAGCAGCGCGCACATCGAGGCTCCGCTTCCCAAATGGGCGACAATCACGCGGCCTTTGGCGGCATCCGGAAAGAGCTGCTTCAGGCGATCGGCGATGTATTCGTACGAAAGGCCATGAAAGCCGTAGCGGCGCACGCCTTCGGCATAGAGCTGCTCCGGTATGGCGAAATGATCGGCTACCGGATCGTGGCTGCGATGGAATGCGGTGTCGAAGCAGGCCACTTGCGGCATTTGCGGAAACCGGCCGCGGATGGAGCGGATCGGCGCCAGATTGTTCGGTTGATGAAGCGGCGCGAGCGGTGAATAGCGCGCCAGATCTTCAAGAACCTGGTCGTCGATGATCGTCGGACGGTCGTATTTTGGGCCGCCGTGCACGACGCGATGTCCGACCGCCGCGATCTCCAGCTTCTGACTATCCAGCAGCCAACTGCCGGCGGCCCGCATCGCGGTTGCGACATCGGGCACGTTCTCCAGCGAAAATGTCTGGTCGACCA
>Ga0207701_10005672_pt1 | contig 12515 bp, 10 predicted proteins | sample KBSSwiSSwithPhiX_FD_184294 | JGI IMG/M metagenome (GOLD analysis project Ga0207701, IMG submission 184294) | Switchgrass rhizosphere bulk soil microbial communities from Kellogg Biological Station, Michigan, USA, with PhiX - S5 (SPAdes) (version 2) | ecosystem: Environmental > Terrestrial >...
GAGCCGATACCGTTTCGCACGCCTTTGACGAACTGGCCCTCGTATTGCTCCTTGTTCGGCCAGACCATCAGGCCCTTCCCGGTGTTGTCGCCGTCGCGCCACTCGCCTTCGTATCGTATGCCGTTTGCGAAGACCATCGTTCCGATACCATGCCGGGCCCCATTCACGAACTGCCCGGTGTAACGATCCCCACTCTTCCAGGTCATTACGCCGCGTCCGGTCATCTGGTCGTCCCGCCACTCGCCTTCGTAGCGTATGCCGTTCGCAAATGTCATCGAGCCCTGGCCGTGGCGCTTGAACTTCACCCAGTCGCCGTCGTAGCGCTCGCCATTGGGCCAGACGTAGACGGACCTTCCGCTTTCTCGCGGCAGGGGCTCTGCTGGCGCGCCCTGACCCAGCTCCTTGGCGCGTGCTGCCGCCGCGTCCGCCGCCTGTTGTCGGACCAAAGATGAGTCATCCGACTTTGGCGCCTGCGACTTCGGCGGCGTTTCGTTCTTCGCGACTGATGTTTCGTCGCGTTTGGGCTCTTTCGGCTCCTGCGACTTCGGCTGTTTCTGCGTTTCGTTCTTTGCGACTGATGTCTTGTCGGGATTGAGCGATTTGGCCTCTTTCGCCTTCCGCTCCATCTCGGTGATCATGAGCCGCGCCTGCTTGACGTAGCGGCCCTTCGGGTACTGCTTCAGGTAGATCTCGACTTCCTCGCGCCTCTGGTTCTTTACGACCGATTCCCAGAAGAGATCCTCGGTGTCCGCGGCGGATATCGACGCTGCTAGGATCGACAGCACAAGGGCCGCGATAAATCGCCCGCTCGTCATTGTCCGCTCGTCGAGCGGCGACGCAGGAATTGGTCGCCTCGGATACGGTTTGCACCACCGTTGGGGCATGCCACACCCACGCAGAGACTACCGAGTTTCTTCAGCTCATGAGCCCGGCACTTTGAACCGGACCTCTGCTCGTGCCCGCAAACATCCGTAGCCCATGCGGGCCGTTGTGCCGTTCGTGTGTTGATGCGCAGACTCGCTGGCGTTCTGAGGCGGGCCGGCGCGGTTTGCAGGCAGATCAGCTCAACCATCGTAGCGCTGCCAAGCTTGTTCACCACCGTTACTTGCGGACGGTTATCTGAGCTGTTTCATGCGACTGTTGGCCAATGCGACGAGCGCGCTGTTAGGATACTCGCTCAGGAAGCGCTGGTAGGCGTACCGCGAATTCAGCTGCTCCGCGGACCGCCATGCAGTCGCCTCCAGGTCCGACAAGCGACTGCGCGCAAGCTCTGCAAACATGCCGTCGGGATAGCGATCGAGATACGCTTGATAGGCAGCCCCGCTCTGTGTTTCTTCGGCCGCTTTCCACGTTGTGACCTCGTGGTCACCCGAAGCATTCGAAGCTTCAGGCGTGGTGCTCGGCGTTTCCTGCGCGGTCGGTTGCTCGCTCAGTTTGGCCTCGTCGGGCGTTTTCTGGGGGAATGCTGTCCAGAGAACGGCGAGCACCAAGCCCACCGCAGCAAGCGCGCCTCCGGCCCACGCGAACGGTTTCACTCGCGACGGCCGTTTGCGCGGGTGCGCCTCGCGAGACGGCGCGGAACTTCGGTCGGACGGTCTTTGGCTGCGCGTTGGCTGATCCGCGGCCGCGACCGGTGCCGGGGGGAAAACGCTGAGCGTAGGCTCGATCGGTCGCCCTGCCGCCGACCCCTGTGTGTCCGTTTGCCCGAGGATTTCGCGAAATGCTGAGACGCTCTGCGGGCGATCCTCGGGCCTGAGCGCAAGTGCCGCATCGATAGCTTGCAAGAATCCCCGGCTGTAGCGCCCCTGCATTCTACCGGTCAATGGCAGTAGTCGATCCGTCATCACCCGCGACACGGCTGGGATCGGCGGTCCACCGGTAACCGCGAAATACATGACCGAAGCAAGCGCATAGAGGTCAGTCCATGGACCTTGTTTCATGCTCAGATCTTCCGCGTACTGCTCGATCGGCGCGTATCCCGGCTTGAGGATTACGGTCAGGGCCTTGGTCATATCGCTGATAACTCGTCTCGCCGCGCCGAAGTCGAGCAGCAACGGCCTGCCGTCGGTCAACATGAGGATGTTGTCGGGGGAAATGTCGCGGTGAAAGCAGTCGCTGGCATGGATGACCGCGAGCGCGTCGAGGAGTTGCGTCAGCAACTCTTTCAGCCATCTCTCGTCGGGCGGTGAATTCGGTCTTAGCAGCGTCTCCTTTAGTGTGATCCCTTTGTAATAGGGCATGACCATGTACGCGGTGCCGTTTGCCTGAAAGAAGCGATGCACTTTGACAAGCGACGGGTGATCGAACTGTGCGAGGAGCCGCGCTTCGTTGATGAAGCTGCGCATGCCGGCAGCGAACGTGTCGGTGTGCCGCTGCGAACGCACCCTCACGGTAAGCCTGTCTTGCCGCTCCGCGAGGCTGGCAGGCATGTACTCTTTGAGCGCTACGGAGCGTTCGAGCGATTCGTCCTCGGCAAGATACACGATGCCGAAACCGCCTTCGTCGATGATACGGGAGATGCGATATTCCCCGACGAGCGTGCCGGCTGTGAGAGAGTTGCCGAACTCCGCGGCGCCGCCTACGACGGGAAGCGCCGCGGAATAGGTTGTGCGATCGAGCGTGCGTCCGTCGATGTCAGACATGTGGATTTGCCATTCGCAGCTGCATCACGCCCCCCGAAATTACGTGATACCGTAGCGGAGCTAGCTATCATACGATAGTTTTGCCTTCAACTGATCTCGAGCGGGCAGGTCTGACCCCATCGGCTTTTGCCGGACGCGAGGCGAGCGGCGCCTCCTACCCGCGGGCGCCCGCAGGAAGGAACGCACCTGACGCTGTACGCAATTGGCTCATACCTTTGGCCTAGGTAGTTCGTTCGAGAACCGCTGTATCATGGCTCCGCTGTCGCTCCGCAACAATAGGACATGTGGACAGTATCTGCGGTAGAAAGCGTCTGTTATGAATCTCGATGTGCTGCTCGCGCCTATTGCTCCGGACCAGCCAAGCGGGCCAGACCTCAGCTATGCCGCTGACTTCCTAGCCATGGAGCAGGCAGCGCAGTCCAAGCCTGAGCAGCAATTCGGCGATACCGTTATCGCCGGGGAGGAGGCAGACTGGCGTACAGTCTCCCAGCTTTCAGAGAGTCTGTTGACTCGATCGAAAGACTTGCGAGCAGCGGTATTGCTCGCACGAGCGCAGACTCGTCTACAACAAATCGAAGGGCTGTCCCAGGGCCTGGCGCTCATTCACCAGCTGGTCTCGCGCTATTGGGACACTCTGCACCCCGACCTCGACCGCGAGGACAATGACGATCCTGTCATGAGACTCAATGCATTGAGCCCGCTCGGCGACCCGACCGGCTTCCTGCGTGACGTGAGGAATGCGGTCATCGTGGCTTCGCCGAAGCACGGCAAGGTTGCTGTTCGCGACGTCCTGATTGCCTGCGGCAAATTGAGCGCATCTGAAGAATCGGCCCTCACGCAAGGCCAGATCTCCGGGGTCCTGTCAGCTGTAGCTCAGGAGAACGCAGGGCCGATTGAAGCTGCCGTTCAGTGCTCTGCGTCCGCGAAGGCGCTTCAGAACGTCCTGGCTGAGAAGGGCGTTCTGACACAGGCGCCGGATCTGCGTCCGCTGAACGATATGCTGAGCGTTGTAGCCCCGATTTGCGCCGAGGCTCTGAATGGCACTGCCCACACTCAGACTGTCGCCGACGGTGCAGGTGTCGCGTTACCCGCTGATCCAACGCGGCTGGGCGGTCCTATTCAAAGTCGCGCGGATGCTGTGCGCGCGCTCGAGAGTGTTTGCCGGTTTATCGAAGAAACCGAACCCTCCAATCCGGCGCCCCTGCTTATCCGCCGCGCTCAGCGGCTCATGAGCAGAAGCTTCATCGAGATCATTCAGGACCTCGCGCCCGACAGCCTTACTCAGATTCAGAAGCTGGCCGGCATCGAGAAGGACGAGGGCTGACCGCTTGCCAAGGGGTTGATTTCTTCGGCAAAGTACGTGACATAATGAGATTTGTTCAGAACAAGCGCTCACCTTCTAATGTGGAGGGTTCATGGCACAAAAGAGCAGCCAGAAGTTCATAGCGCGCAACCGTGCTCCGCGCGTTCAGATCGAATACGACGTCGAGCTGTACGGGGCGGAGAAGAAAATACAACTGCCGTTCGTAATGGGCGTCCTTTCAGATCTCTCCGGCAACCCATCCGAGCCTCTTCCTCCTGTCGCCGAGAGAAAGTTTCTCGAGATCGATGTCGATAACTTCGACAGCCGGATGAAAGCGATCAAACCTCGTGCGGCCTTCCAGGTCGACAACACGCTGACTGGAGAAGGAAAGATCAATGTCGAAATCTCATTCGAGAGCCTGGACGATTTTTCGCCTGGCGCCGTAGCGCAGAAGGTCGATGCGCTCAAGAAGCTGCTCGATGCTCGACAGCAACTTTCCAATCTGGTTACTTACATGGATGGTAAGACCGGCGCGGAGGAACTGATTGCGAAGGTCTTGAAAGATCCGGCTTTACTGCAGTCGCTTGCTGCCAGCAAAAAGCCGGCGGGAGACGAAAGCGCGGCGTAGTTGAGTTTTTCAAGCACCAACGGGGAGATTGTCGATATGGCTGAAGCTCAAGTCCAGGCCCCTCAAACAGAAGGTTTGACACTCGAGGGTAGTGAACTCACAAACCTCCTGCAGAAAGAGTTCAAGCCCAAGACCGACGAAGCCAAGGGCGCGGTCGAACAGGCCGTTCGCACTTTGGCCGAACAGGCGTTGGCGCAGACGAAGTTGGTCGGACACGACGTCGTCAAGTCAATAGAAGCGATCATCGCCGAGCTTGACCGCAAGCTTTCCGAGCAAGTGAATCTGATCCTCCACCATGAGGATTTCCAACAGCTCGAGAGCGCGTGGCGTGGTCTCCACTATCTGGTAAACAACACTGAAACGGACGAGATGCTGAAGATCCGCTTCATGAACGTCTCGAAGAGCGATCTCGGCAAGACGTTGAAGCGATACAAGGGCACGGCGTGGGACCAAAGCCCGATCTTCAAGCAGATCTATGAAGCCGAGTATGGGCAGCTCGGTGGCGAGCCCTTTGGCTGTCTGGTTGGAGATTACTACTTCGACCACAGCCCGCCTGACGTGGAACTGCTGGGTGAGATGGCAAAGAACGCAGCCGCCGCACATTGTCCGTTCATTGCTGGTGCCGCGCCTGCAGTCATGCAAATGGATTCCTGGCAGGAGCTCGCCAATCCACGCGACCTTACCAAGATCTTCGGCACGCCTGAATACGCACCGTGGCGCTCGTTGCGCGAGGCCGACGACGCTCGTTACCTCGGACTGGCGATGCCCCGTTTCCTGGCCCGTCTGCCTTACGGCGCCAAGACCAATCCCGTAGATGAATTCGATTTCGAGGAAGACACGGGCGCGGCAGATCACAGCAAGTATGGGTGGGCCAATTCTGCATACGCAATGGCCACTAATATCACCCGGTCATTCAAGGAGTTTGGTTGGTGCTCGCGCATCCGGGGCGTCGAGTCCGGCGGCGCGATCGAGGGCCTGCCCGTCCACACTTTCCCGACCGACGACGGCGGTGTTGACATGAAGTGTCCCACCGAGATCGCGATCAGCGATCGGAGGGAGGCGGAGCTCGCGAAAAACGGATTCATGCCGCTTCTTCACCGCAAGAATTCGGATTTCGCCGTATTCATCGGCGCACAGTCACTGCAGAAGCCCACTGAGTACGACGATCCTGACGCAACGGCGAACGCAAATCTGTCGGCGCGCTTGCCTTACCTCTTTGCATGCTGCCGTTTCGCACACTATTTGAAATGCATCGTCCGCGACAAGATCGGCTCTTTCAAAGAAAGGGCGGACATGCAGCGGTGGCTGCAGGATTGGATCATGAATTACGTGGATGGCGATCCCGCACATTCATCCGAGGGAACAAAGGCGAGAAAGCCGTTGGCGGCCGCGGAAGTCGTCGTCGAGGAAGTAGAAGGCAATCCTGGTTACTACACATCGAAGTTCTTCTTGCGTCCGCACTATCAGCTCGAAGGTTTGACAGTGTCGTTACGCCTGGTGTCCAAGTTACCGTCGGCTAAAGCTGCATAAAGCTCGAAGCTGACGATTTCAGGAAGCACTTGACTACGTTGCGTTAGCTACGAGGGGAGAGTTTCATGGCCGTTGACATGTTTATCGAGATCGGAGACATCAAAGGCGAGGCGAAGGACAAGACGCACAAGGACAAGATCGACGTGCTTGCCTGGAGCTGGGGCGTAAGCAACTCTGGAAGTGCTCACCACGGCGGTGGCGGCGGTTCCGGCAAAGTGAATGTCCAGGATCTTTCATTCACAAAATACATCGACAAGTCCACCCCTGCATTACAGCTGGCATGCTGCAACGGAAAACACTTCGACAAGGCGCTGCTGATAGTCAGAAAGGCAGGCGAGTCACCTCTGGAATACATCAAAGTCACGATGAACGAGGTGATGGTGAGCTCGGTCAGCACGGGCGGCAGCGGCGGTGAAGATCGTCTTACCGAGAATGTCACTCTGAACTTCGCCAAGGTGAAGCTGGAGTACACAGAGCAAGAGGCGAAGGGTGGCAAAGCTGCGAGCTCCGAATACACCTGGGACATTCAGGGGAACGTGAAGGAATAGCTTCGGCTCTGGAGCAGCCTCCAAGCACGGCGCGACGCCGGTGTGGTGAAAACGCGGCGTCTCGTGTGTGATTCCGCTCTGCAGCGTTTCCCAGTAGAACCCGTATCGAGGATGCCTCGCCATGGCTCGCGGCGACATGTTCTTGAAGATCGAGACTGCCAAACAAGGTGCGATCAAGGGCGAGTCGCAGGATGGCGCCCACAAGAACGAAATTGACGTCGTGAGCTGGTCATGGGGAATGCAGGCACACACCAGCCTGGGAGCCGCTGGTAACGCACCCAAGGCGACCGTGAGCGAGCTCGACATTCTGAAGCGGGTGGATAGCGCTTCGACTGCGCTCATGTCAGCGCTTCGCAATAATGATCTCGTCAAGAAGGCCATACTCATCGTACGAAAGTCCGGAGCGAGCCCGCTCGAATACGTGAAGATCACGGTTCAGGATGGCCGCATCACGGCGCTCAACGTTGAGTCGGCCGAGACTGAGCTCAGAGAACGCCTTACTCTTTCTTTCAAGCGCATCAACGTCGAATATACCCCTCAGGGTGATGACGGTCGGGCGCGCGGCAGTATGAGCTTCGAGACGGACATCACCTGATCCATCGATTCGAGGGCTGCACATGAGCGCGGTTGAAGCTGCGGAACGTTGCTTGAGGGACGGAGATGCGGCGGCTGCGCTTACGCATCTGCAGCAGGCGGTGCGCGCCAAAGCCGACGATGCCAAGCTGCGCATCTTTCTGTTCCAGCTTCTGTGCGTGATGGGCCAATGGGAACGCGCTGGAAATCAACTGGACGTCGCTTCGACGCTGGATCCCGGGGCGCTCGCAATGGCTCAGATCTACCGAGAAGCGCTGCGCTGCGAAGTTCTTCGCGCCCGTGTGTTCGAAGGCAAAACGGCTCCAATGGTTCTCGGTGAGCCTGAGCAATGGCTGGCCCTTCTCATCGAATCGCTTCTTGTGGGCGCTCATGGTGAGATGCAGCAATCCCAGTCGCTGCGCGACAGAGCGTTCGATGAAGCGCCGGCCAGCACCGGCACGCTGAACGGTCAACCGTTCACCTGGATCGCCGACGCGGACATGCGGCTGGGTCCTGTGATCGAAGCAGTGATCAACGGACGATACTACTGGGTACCGTTTGAACGCCTGACTCGAGTTTCGCTCGAGGAACCGGAGGATCTACGCGACATCGTATGGGCGCCCGCGCATTTTCAGCTCGATAACGGTGGCGAGGCATTCGCACTGATTCCTTCCCGCTACGCGTACTCGGAGAAATCGGCGGATCCGCAGATCGTACTCGGTCGCAAGACCGAATGGCAGGATCGTGGCAACGAATTCTTCTGCGGTCTTGGTCAACGCGTGCTCGCGACGGACAACGGAGAAGTCTCGTTACTGGACGTGAGGGAGATCGTCCTGGGCGATCAGGCCGCTGCAGGGGAGCCGCAGCAGTAAACAGGTGTCATGGCTGAGCTCACCGCCCAAGAACGTCTTCAGCCGGCTCTATTGGACCGATTGACCGACGACGATGTAACCAACACTCAGCCCGAGCCGCGCGAGTCGCGTGTTATCAGCAAGGCGCGGCTTCGACAAGCTGTGCTGCGGGATCTGGCATGGCTATTCAATGCGACGCGCTACTCGGGAGGCGATTCCTTGTTGGGCCTGCCGCATGTCCAGTCCTCAGTCATCAATTTCGGATTACCCGCGCTCTCGGGTGAGACAGCGTCCTCGCTCGACATCACGCGGCTCGAAGACGGCATCCGGGAGGCGATCCTGAGCTACGAACCGCGAATTCTCCCGTCTACTCTGGAAGTGCAGGCCGTCATAGCCGAGAACCAGATGGATCAGCACAACGTCGTCAGTATCGAAATTCGTGGCAACCTCTGGGCTCATCCGGTACCGATCGAGTTCCTGCTGCGCACAGACGTCGATCTCGAGACGGGAGAGGTGCACATTCGCGACATGGATGCGTCAGGGTTTCGCTGATGGATCCGCGCCTGCTACGCCATTACAACGAGGAGCTGCAGCACCTGCGCGAAATGGGTGCCGAATTCGCACAGCAGTTTCCGAAGATTGCGGCGCGACTCGGCATGTCGGGGATCGAAGTCACGGACCCGTATGTCGAGCGTCTGCTCGAAGGAGTCGCTTTCCTGGCTGCGCGCGTGCAGCTGAAACTCGACGCCGAATTCCCACGATTCACGCAGCGTTTGCTGGAAATCGTCTATCCGAACTACCTCGCTCCGACGCCGTCGATGTTGATCAGTCGTTTCGAGCCCGATCTCGAAGTCACTGATCTCGCGCAAGGGTTCACGATCCCGCGCGGAAGTGCGCTCCACGCTCAGATGGGAAGAAAAGATCGCACGGCTTGCGAATTTCGAACGGCGCACGACGTGACGCTCTGGCCTTTGGAGGTGACACAGGCTCAGTATTTCTCGTTCGCTCCGGATCTGCCGATCGCATCGCTGCCGTTTGCGAATCGCGTGAAGGGGGGGCTGCGCTTTCGCCTCCGATGCACGGGCGGACTCACGATGAATCAACTGGCGCTCGATAAGCTGCCGATTTTCCTGTCAGGCAGTGACGATGTTGCCTACAAGTTGCATGAGATGTGTCTCGGTGCTTGTTTGGGAATGCTGATCCGTCCGCTTCCACAGCCGGGCAACTGGTTCGAGGTGAAAGGAGCGGAGCAGGTGCGCGCGTTAGGATACAGCGATGAAGAGGCGCTGCTGCCCGCGACGCTCCGCACGTTCCAAGGCTACCGCCTCCTTCAAGAGTACTTTGCATTCCCCCAGCGTTTCCTCTTTGTGGAGCTGGACGGGCTTGCGACTGCTGTTCGCCGTCACTCTGGCGAAGAACTGGAAATTGCGCTGCTGTTCGGCCGGGGAGAGCGCGCGCTGGAAAGTCTCGTCGACAGCGGGACGGTATCTTTGTTTTGCACGCCAGCTGCAAATCTGTTCAAGAGGCGGGCGGATCGTATCCACGTGACGGATAACACGTACAACTATCACGTGGTCCCGGACCGCACGCGCCCGATGGATCTCGAGGTGTTCGAGGTCACTGGCGTAACGGGCTACGGCTCAGGCATGGAGGGCGAGCAGCATTTCCATCCTTTTTATGCTGCCTATCACGAGGACAATGCTGCGCACAATGCGTATTACACGGTGCAGCGCGAGCCTCGACTCATGTCCGAATCACAGAAGCAGACGGGCTTCCGTACCAGCTACATCGGCAGCGAGGTTTATATCTCGATTGTCGATCCGGAAGAGTCGCCCTACCGGAGCGAACTGCGGCAACTCGCCGTCGATACGCTCTGTACAAACCGCGACCTCGTGCTGCAGATGCCGCTCAACGTCGGCCGAACTGACTTCACGCTGGAAGAGGCCGCCCCCATTCGCGGCGTTCGCTGCGTCAAGGGCCCATCGCGACCCGTGGCTCCGCGCGGGGAAGGCACTTTTGCGTGGCGATTCATCAGCCATCTCTCGCTCAACTATCTCTCGTTGCTGAACAACAGCGAAGAAGAGGGGGCGGACGCGCTGCGCCAGATGCTTGAGCTTTATGCACCATCCACAGATACTGCTTTGCGACGCCAGATCGATGGCGTTCGCAGCGTACGCGCGCGTCCCTCCGTGAGGCGTCTGCCGTTTCCAGGGCCGCTGGCCTACGGACGCGGTATTCAAATCGAGCTCGAGGTCGACGAGCTTGCGTTCCAGGGAAGCAGTGCTTTCCTGTTCGGCTCCGTGCTCGAGCAGTTCTTTGCACGTCACGTTTCGATCAACTCGTTCACCGAGACCGTGTTGCGGTCGAACGTGCGGGGTGAAATCATGCGCGGAGTCCCTCGATGCGGTCGGCGACCCATAGCCTAGATTCGGCGATCGCGGATCTCTACGCGGGGTTGGCTCGCGATCCCTTCCATTACGACTTCTTTCACGCACTTAGGCGCATCGAAGCGCTTTATCCGCACAAGCCTCGCATCGGGTGCGCTGCGCGGCCGATCGACGAGCCTGTAAGGTTCGGCCAGGAACCCTCGCTCTCATTCGCTCCGACGACATTGGCTTCCTTCGAGCGACCGAACGCGAACTCACCCCGCGCGCGCCTGGAAGTGCGTTTCTTCGGCTTGCTCGGCCCGAATGGCCCGCTTCCGCTGCACCTGACCGAGTATGCCCGCGAACGCCTGATGCATGCCAATGACCGGACGTTCGCTCGCTTCCTGGACATCTTCCATCATCGTTTCATCAGCCTTTTCTATCGGGCTTGGGCCCAGGCCCAGCCGACGGAAAGCCTTGACCGTCCGCGCGACGACCGATTTTCGGGCTATGTCGCGGCGCCCATCGGGCTGGCAATGCCGTCGCTGCGCAACCGTGATGCCGTCAACGATCACGCGAAGCTCTTTCACTCCGGTCTGTTGTGCCGCAGTGTGCGCAACGCTGACGGATTGGCTGCGATATTGACCGGTTTCTTCCGAGTGACCGTGCGCGTCGAGCAGTTTGTCGGGCATTGGCTGGCGCTGGTCACAGAAGACCGGACGCGGCTGGGCATCGTGGCCACGGCGACACTCGGCGGGGGCGCGATGCTGGGCGGACAGGTATGGGACCGTCAGCACAAGTTTCGACTTTGCCTTGGACCTCTCACGCTCGCGCAGTACGAGAGCTTTTTGCCGGGCGGCACTGCGATCGAAAAGATCGTGGCGTGGGTGAGACTGTACCTGAGTTTCGAACTGGACTGGGATATGCGGCTCGTCCTCCGAAAAGAGGAGGTGCCCGCAATTCGCCTCCTGCAATACGGCAGGCTGGGGTGGACCACCTGGCTCGGAAAGAAGGCGCGTTCACGCGATGTCGACGACCTTAAACTCTCGCCAGAGAAGTTCGGAATTCTTCGAGGCTCGACCGGTACGGATTCGTCAACAAAGTGAGCACCACTGATCATTTACTGGAGGCGGATCCGATATGGGCGAAATAAGCCGCGTCGCACTCTTCGGCAAACTCAACAGCGTTGCCTATAAAGCAATGGAAGGTGCCGCCGTCTTCTGCAAGCTGCGCGGCAATCCGTACGTGGAACTGGAACATTGGCTGCAACAGATTCTCCATACGCAGGATTCCGACCTGCATCGCATCGTGAAGCATTTCGAGATCGACGCATCACGGCTTGCGAAAGACCTGACCGAGGCTCTGGATCGTCTGCCGCGCGGCTCGACCTCCATCTCCGATCTGTCCACGCATGTGGAAAATGCGGTGGAGCGAGGCTGGGTCTATGGCTCGCTGATGTTCGGAGAGACGCGCGTGCGGACGGGCCATCTGGTCGTCGGTACTCTCAAGACCCCTTCCTTACGCCATGCGCTGCTGAACATCTCGAGGCAGTTCGAACGCGTGAAGATCGATATTCTCGCCGATGAGTTTCGGAACGTCGTCGCTGGCTCGCCGGAGGACCACCTCGCACCAGGCGATGCTCCCTCACTCGCCGAACCAGGTGAGGCGAGCGATGCGATGGCGCCGGCTCAGATGGGCAAGCAGGAAGCGCTCAAGCGTTTCGCTGTCGATCTGACCGAGCGAGCGCGCAAGGGCGAGATCGATCCTATCAGCGGGCGTGACGAGGAAATCCGGCAGATCGTCGATATCCTGATGCGTCGGCGCCAGAACAATCCCATTTTGACCGGCGAAGCAGGTGTCGGTAAGACAGCGGTTGTCGAGGGGTTTGCGCAGCGCATTGCGAAGGGTGATGTGCCGCCGGCGCTGAAGGAGGTGTCGCTGCTCACGCTCGACCTCGGACTGCTCCAGGCGGGCGCGAGCATGAAGGGCGAGTTCGAGAACCGCCTGCGGCAGGTGATCGACGAGGTCCAGGCATCACCAAAGCCGATCATTCTGTTCATCGACGAGGCGCATA
>Ga0207701_10005673_pt1 | contig 12514 bp, 9 predicted proteins | sample KBSSwiSSwithPhiX_FD_184294 | JGI IMG/M metagenome (GOLD analysis project Ga0207701, IMG submission 184294) | Switchgrass rhizosphere bulk soil microbial communities from Kellogg Biological Station, Michigan, USA, with PhiX - S5 (SPAdes) (version 2) | ecosystem: Environmental > Terrestrial > Soil...
TTACTCGTGAACAGGTCGAAGCGCAAAGTAAAGAGCAAGTGCTTTCGGCTCTGGGGAATGCGGTGACAAAGTTACGCGAGCGGTTGGGGGAATCTTTAAGCTCGATTCAGAAGTACGACGTTCCGATTCATCAGGCGACGACTTCATCACTCGAAGCGCTTAAAGCCTACTCAGTCGGGTTCGAGTATCAACTGAAGGGCAAGTACCTCGAGGCGATTCCTTTTTTCAAAACCGCCACCGCAACGGATCCCAATTTCGCCCGTGCTTACGCTGCCATGTCGTCGATGTACTACAACACGAGGCAGTATGATCTTGCGGCTGACTCCGCACGAAAAGCCTACCAATTGCGGGACCGGGTAGGTGAGTACGAACGGCTGTATATCACTCAGATCTATTACGATAACGCGACCGGGGAGCTCGATAAGTATATTGACAATCTGGAACTGTGGAAGCGCACATATCCACGCGACAGCGCACCTCACAATAATCTGGCAGTGAAATACAACGAACTTGGCCTGTTCGATAAAGCGGCGGAAGAGGCTCGCGAAGCGATTCGGCTCAATCCAAATTCAGCATCTGGTCATTCTCTTTTAGCTTCGAGCTTTGTTGGTCTAAATCGCTTCGATGAGGCAAAGCAAACAATCCGGCAGGCTCTTTCTCAAAAGCTAGAGAATTTGAGAATGCACCAAAATCTCTATCGGATTGCTTTCGCCCAGGGCGATGCCGCGGGAGTGAAGAACGAAATCGATTGGGCCACGGGAAAACCCGAACAGTATGCAGCGCAATCATGGCAAGGTGAGTCTGCCGCGTTTTCCGGCCAATTACGAAAAGCCAAGGAGTTCTCTTCGACGGCGATTGAAATGGCGGAGCGCCGTGAATTGAAAGAGGTAGCAGCTCAGCTCGGAGCAGGAGCGGCCGCACGTAATGCGCAATTTCGCGATTGCGACACAGTGAAAGACCAGACCGCAAAAGCACTCCTGCTATCTCACGATCGAATTACGTTGTCATTGTCCGCGCAGGCTCTGGCCATCTGCGGTGAGTTGGGCCAAACAAAAACCCTTGTGGACGAGCTGGCGCGCCGTTTTCCAACTGACAGTTTGATCAATCAAGTTCGAATACCGTTGATTCAAGCTCACGTTGAGATGCAACGCGGGAATCCTGCTCAAACGATTCAGTTGTTGGAAAAGACGAGACTCTACGGACGTAACATTCTCTTTCCTATCGCATATCTTCGCGGTCAGGCATATCTCTCAGAGAAAAAGGGTGCAGATGCAGCCGCTCAGTTTCAGGAGATATTGGATAACCGCGGTTGGTCTCCGGTTTCCTATTTTTATCCGCTCGCGTACGTCGGCCTCGCGCGTGCCGCCGCGCTTCAAGGTGACACCGCAAAGGCACGCAAGGCTTACGAGGATTTCTTTGCGCTGTGGAAAGATTGCGATACAGACCTAACGATTCTGATTGAGACGATGAAAGAATACCAACAATTGCAGTGAGTGCGTTGAGGCTGCGCAAATGACGCTATCCGCCAACACAACACTTGGTCCATACACCATCGTTTCGAAGATCGGTGAAGGGGGTATGGGTGAAGTTTGGCGTGCCCGTGATTCGAAACTGGGGCGTGATGTCGCAATCAAAGTCTTGCCCGCTGCGTTTGCCGCCGACAAAGACCGGCTTGCTCGTTTCGAGCAGGAAGCACAAACGGCCGGCGGGCTTAACCATCCGAATATTCTCGTAATCCACCACATCGGCACTCACGGAGGCGCACCTTACATCGTCTCTGAGTTACTCGAAGGTGAAACTATGCGCGAGCGTATGGCCGGAACTCCGCTGCCGCAGCGTAAAGCCATCGACTATGCGTTGCAGATCGCGCACGGTCTCGCGGCGGCGCACGAGAAGAAAATTGTCCATCGCGATCTAAAACCCGACAACTTGTTTGTCACTAAAGATGGGCGAGTGAAGATCCTGGACTTCGGTTTGGCAAAACTGGTCGGAACTGATGGTGATGGATTGGAAACCGAGATCCCCACTCGGAAGGTCAACACTGATCCGGGCACGGTAATGGGCACAGTCGGCTACATGTCGCCGGAGCAATTGCGCGGGCAGCAAGCGGACCATCGCTCGGACATCTTCTCCTTCGGCGCGATCCTGTACGAGATGTTGTCTGGGCGACGGGCATTTCGCGGGCAGTCGACAGCCGATACCATCAGCGCAATCCTGCGAGAAGATCCTCCCGATCTTTCTGAGACTAACAAGACTGTTTCGCCGGCACTCGAACGCGTCGTTCATCACTGTCTGGAAAAGAATCCTGAAGAGCGGTTTCATTCCGCAAGCGATCTGGGGTTTGCGATTGAGGCGTTATCAGGATCGGCCGGCACGACTACGACCGTGCTGTCTCCGCTGCCCTCCCGCAAGAAGAATTTCGCGACGCTGCTACCCTGGGCCATCGCCGGCGCTACATTCATTGCCACCGCGGTCCTCGCGTGGCTGTATTTCGGCCAACCTCCTGTGATCGAAAAGCCGCTTAGCTTTTTTGTCTCAATGCCGAAGGAAGCAATCGAAGCTTCCAGCCCGGCGATTTCACCCGATGGTCGGACGTTGGTGTTTGTAGTCGTTTCCGAAGGCAAGCGATTGCTCTATGTTCGATCGCTTGGCCAGCTTGAAGCACAGCCGATAGCCGGAACTGACGATGCTCAGTTTCCCTTCTGGTCGCCTGATAGCCGCTACATCGGATTCTTCAGCAACAACAAACTCAAGAAGATCGAAGCGACAGGTGGCCCAGCTCAAACACTTTGTGATGCGCCATCAGGTGGGATTGGAGGGACCTGGAACTCGGACGGTGTGATTCTGATTGGTATAGACACTAAGGGAATCAATCGAGTTCCAGCGGCTGGTGGCACTCCCGTACGCGTTCTTCCGCTGGACGAATCGCGTAAGGAAGTTGAGCAGGCGTGGCCTGTTTTTTTGCCCGACGGCAATCACTTTCTTTATCAAAGCTGGAATGGCCGCTCTAACGGCAGCGCGATTTTTGTAGCCACGCAGGATGGCCGTGAGCGAAAGCTATTGCTAAATGCTGATTCAAACCCACTATATGCCTCGCCCGGTTATCTGTTGTTTGCACGCGGCTCCACGCTAACTGCGCAATCGTTTGATGTTCACAAGCTGGAGCTCACCGGAGACCCTTTTCCTGTCGCCGAACAGATTGCCTTCAACCCTTCCAATAGCTATTCGAACGCATCAGTCTCTGTTGATGGAACCTTGGCTTATTTGACCGGCGGTGTACCTAACCGGCAACTCATTTGGTTTGATCGCGGTGGTAAACAATTCGAATCAGTCGGCCCACCAGGCGAATTCAACGACGTCGTTCTTTCTCGGGACGGAAAAAGAATCGCGGTCCAGCGTTCGGCGGCGGATGGACACTACAACATCTGGTTAATGGATCTGGCGCGCGGTGTCCCATCCCGGTTGACGTTTGAAGCGAGAATTGATGACAACCCTGTGTGGTCACCCGACGGAAACTCCATTGCCTTCAGCTCCACCGGCGTCGGTGATGACACCCTTGTCAACATCTATCGGAAGCTTTCAAGTGGGGCGGGAAATTCTGAGCAATTATTTAAGTCTGATCTCAGTAAAGAACCGACCGACTGGTCGAGCGATGGGCGATTTATTCTGTTCAATCAGTACGCAGGACAGACCGGGAGTGACGTGTGCGTTCTGCCTCTCTTCGGTGATGGCAAACCCTATCCTTTACTTAACAGTGAATTCGAGGAGACAGGCGCCTTCTTCTCTCCCGATGGTCACTGGTTCGCCTACACTTCAAATGAAACGGGACGCTTTGAGGTTTATATCCAGCCGTTTCCTCAAACTGGCGGCAAATGGCTTGTTTCGAACAGGGGCGGCGGGCAGCCTCATTGGCGCGCCGATGGCAAGGAGTTGTTTTATGTTGCGCCTGACAAGACATTGATGTCGGTGGAAATTAAAACCGGATCTACCGTCGAGATGAGCGCACCGAAACCGTTGTTCATTACTAAGGTTCGCAACTACGGTGCGCCGAATCGTTATGTCGTCTCCCCTGACGGCCAACGCTTTTTGGTAAATGCTCCAGCCGGGGACGGTGCTGTCGCTCCGATTACAATCGTAGTCAATTGGACCAGCGGTCTTAAGAAGTGACCAGGCTGTAAGCAAAGCCAGGCGTTTGGATTTCCTTTTGCTGAGGGTCCGGCGGTGAAATTGGTTTGAGACTCACCTGCGCTTCGGTGGCTCCGGTGCGGTGAACATTCCGAGATTCGCCAAACTCAAACTCTCTTCAATTTCTGCCATTCTTCGCAAGGCGGCCTCAAAACCATCTTCACCAAACTGCTCTTGTTCGATTTCTTCAAACTGCGCTCCCAGGTCGTCAAACGCTTCGGCCGAAAGCAATTTCTTCCAGACCGGAAACACCAACGTATCTTCGACCGTGGCATGATGCTCATACATGCGCACAAATGATTCGAGTGCGTTGATAAAGTCTTCACCACTGTTGACTGGAATCTTGTCGCCAGCGGTTTGCGCAAGAATGTAATCCGTTATCTCTCTTCCGCGCGTGTGTTGGGCGGTCAATACATCCACGTAGACTGCCGCGGGGTTCGGAGTTTTCTTCAGTGCGGGAAAGATGTGTGTCTCTTCGAGTTTCTTCTCATGATACTCCTCGCCGAAAACACGAAAGAGTTGCGCAGTTTTTTCCAAAGCGTCGGGGGGAACCGAGGCCAGATCCTGTCGCATCCTCGATGCGCATTCTTTGTAGACGAGCAGAGCGCGTCGGAGTATTCCATGCTCACGCATCAGATCTTCTGTGGCCGTCACGTCCGGCGGCTCCTGCGTTCCTTCACCAGAACTCTGTCTTTCGTTAGACGCACCGCCTGGTTCAGATCGTCGACAACCAACGAGCAATGCGCCGGCGCCAATGAGAGGAATTCCAGTCAACAGTTGTCTTCGCGTTGAGTCCAAGATGTTACGCCTCCAAATAAAGACTTGCGTGTCCGCTCAAATGAATACCAGTTCAAAAAATGGATCTAGCACAGTTTATAGCACGCAAAACAAGCGATCGACTCAGCAATTTAACGGCTCATCGGATTAGGCGGCAATTTCAGAACGGACCGATTCAAATTGCCTTGAGCGCGCCCTCGGTTGAATCGGTCGCTTCGCTCCCGTTCTGAATCGAGCCCCTATTTGAAACGACACTCCTGCAAAGTTAGACTACGCGCACAATCAATGAACAACGAAGAGATAGCGCGTCGGTTTTACAAGCTCTCGACGCTGATGGAAATACGCGGCGACGATCCGTTTCGGCTGCGTTCTTATCGCAATGCGGCTGAGGCGATCGAGGTGTGGCCGACGCCGCTCAAGCAGATCGCGAAAGACGAAGGTGTGACTGGCTTGCAAGGAATTCCGGGAGTTGGCAAGGCAATCGCAGGCAAGGTGATCGAGCTACTTGAAAAGGGAACGTTCGACGCGTGGGAACGATTGACTACTGAAACTCCTGAAAGCGTTTTGGAGTTGATGGAGATTCCGGGTATCGGTCCGAAGACTGCGGCGCTGCTGCATCAACGCTTCAAGGTTTCATCACTTGCTGATATGAAGAAATTCGTTGCGGGCGGAGGTTTGGAATTGGTCGACGGAATTGGTCCAAAGACTGAAGAACGGATACGTGAAAGTTTGGATGACTGATCATTTGGTGTATATCATTTCTCATTTCTCATTTGTCATTTAGGAAGACCGGCCGCAGATTCTCGCGGATTAACACAGATCTGAAAGAAGAAGAAGGGACACTCGGGTCCCTTTTGTTTTTCTGATCTGCGTTTATCTGTGCAAATCTGCGGCTGGTTTCTTAAATGACAAATGAGAAATGGCAAATGATATATGACCAATGATTGTTTCCTGCTCCTGCCGACTGCTCTTGCTCCTTTTTTTTCGGCTTGCAAGGTTGTAATCTGTCACCGCTTTCCGACCGTTTCCCTTCCCCGAGGAGACTCTAATGAGCAAAAGAATCAAACGCCGTGACTTCATGCGCAATAGTGCAGTCGCAGGGTTGGCGCTTGCCGCGCCAAAAACCGGCTCACTCGGATTCCCAACCATTTTCACGCAAAGCGCCGTCAAGCCAATCGTCGTAGCTTCGGCCAACGGCAACCGGTTCAAGAATGGCGGCAACGTGACAGCGGTGCAGAAAGCATTCACCATGATGACCGGCGGAGCGGATGTTCTCGATTCCGTAATCGCGGGCGTCAATATCGTCGAACTCGATCCGCTCGACGATAGCGTCGGCTACGGAGGTCTACCGAACGCTGATGGCGTTGTCCAGCTCGACTCGTCTTGCATGCATGGTCCAATGAAGCGAGCGGGTGCCGTTGGTGCTCTCGAAGGCGTTAGAACTCCATCGCTGGTTGCGAAAGCCGTGCTCGAAAACACTGATCACCATTTAATCGTGGGAAAGGGCGCGCAGGATTTCGCTCGTGACATGGGTTTCAAGATTGAAGACGATTTGAACACCGAGAACTCACGTCGCAAGTGGTTGGAATGGAAGCGACGCACGGATCCAGATCATTATCTCGATCCTAAGAAACGTGCTGAAGCGGGTCATAAGGCTGCTCTCGACATGTTGGCCCAGGGTTTATTGCGCGAAGAGAACATGCACGGAACGATCAATTGCGACGGCATCAACTCGAAAGGCGAAATCTGCGGCGTCACCACAACGAGCGGACTCTCATGGAAGATACCTGGCCGGTTGGGTGATTCACCAATTCTAGGCGCCGGTCTGTATGTTGACGGTCAGGTTGGGGCCGCGGGTTCAACGGGGCGCGGCGAAGCGAACCTCTACAATCTGTGTTCATTCGTGATCGTGGAAGAGATGCGACGTGGTGCTCACCCGAAAGACGCCGGAATGGAAGTGCTGAAACGCATTAAGAACAACACAGTCGAGAAGCGTTTGCTCAACGGGCGGGGCTTACCAAACTTTGGCATCAACTTCTACATAATCAACGCGAAGGGTGAATTCGCCGGAGTTACGATGTATGAAGGCTCGTCGTTCGCGATCTGCAATGAGAATGGACCACAGACTCTGAAGTGTGACGGGCTCTTGCAGGGCAAAGCGAGTGAGTAAGAGAAACCGCCGCAGTTCTCCACAGATAATCGCAGATTAGACAATTCATTTATGGGTTTATTTCTGATCCGCGTGTATCTGCGTAAATCTGCGGCTCAAAATTATGTATTGGCGGGTTGAGGCTGCTTGCCATACTTCTGGGTTGCAAAGCCGACGATCAATCCAACCATGCTACCCGGCAGCATGATTTCGAAGTAGTAGCCGCCGACCGCGAAACGCGCGGTTAAATACGCGAGCAAAGCACCTATCGCCAATCCAAAGAGAATTCCGATTGGCAATGAGTGAAACTTCTTTGCAAACAGGCCGATGGCAACACCGGCAATGATCCCTTTGACGGTCGAGCTTACGACGATTCCGGCGAGCTGATCTCTAACGGCCGGAGTGAACCATGCAGTCAGACCATCAAAGGCGCCTAAGATTGCGCCCAAAATAACTCCAATCAGGGGCTTGGACATTTTCTTGTTCTCCTCAGTTGCGGATTGTCAGGAGCAGGAGCAGCGTGCAGCGGCAGGACGAACTTCAGCTCATTCGCAAGTCCTGCTCCTGCGTGCTGCTCCTGCTCCTGTCTCTTACCTTCTATTAAACGTTTCTCCAAAAATCTTTAGCGCCGGGAAGTGAAGAGCAAAATAATTCTCATCAGCAGGTAGCTAAGCACCAGCAGAACGAGAAAGCGGTTCTTGCTCAGCCAACGCCCTAGCTTCTCGACAGCGCCTTCGCGGTATGCCGAAACGGGCTCACCGTCGAGCAATCGGCCAATATCTGCCGAAAGATCAACTGCCCGCTCATATCTTTGCGAAGGATCTCGCGCTGTTGCTCGTAAGCAAACCGCCGCCGCTTGTTTGCTGATCTTCGAATCGATTTCTCGCGGACTACGTAGCGGCGCATCATCAGCAATTTTTGGAGCGTGCCTCGTGAGTAAGAAATAGAGAATCACGCCAAGCGAATACACATCTGAACGCTCATCAACGAGATGGGTTTCACCGCGCGCTTGTTCCGGCGACATGTAATTCTTTGTACCGATGACAGTACCACTTGCTGTTGGCTCATCACTTTGGTGTTCCTGGGACGTCCCCGGCTTCAGTTTCAGTGTTTCGTCTTCTGACGAAGTGAATCGAACATCCTGAATTATCTTTGCCACACCCCAATCAAGCACCAGCACTTCGCCAAACGCGCCGATCATTATGTTCTGAGGTTTTAGATCGCGGTGGACCACGCCGTGCGAGTGGGCAAACGCGACGGCGTCGCAAACAGGCTGGAATTTCCGCAGACGATCGTTAATCGATTCAGCTTGCGCGACATACTCATCGAGTCGACGACCGCGAACGTATTTCATCGCGTAATAAATCCGGCCGTCGTCTAATGTTCCCACGTCATGAACCGGCACAATGCCTGGATGCTCAAGACGCGCAATCACCTGGGCTTCACGCAACATCCGCTGTCGACTGTCGTCATCAACTAGCGGAACGTTTAGAACCTTGATTGCCACTTGTCGCGAGAGTTCGCGATCTTCGGCGAGGTACACAGTTCCCATTCCACCGCGCGCGAGTTCTTTAACTATCGTGTACTTCGTCGCAGTTAAGTCCGGCTGTGACGCAAGCACACGCAAGTGATCAATACTCGTATCAGAGAGCCACTTCATTTCACATCGACTCCGAGTAGCTCGCGGGCGAGCTTTTGAAACTCCGCGTCAGTAGCAGTTGTTTGTCGCAACTTCTCGAGGAGTACTTTGCGGAAATCACGCCTGGCTGCAGCCAATTGGTTGGTAACGGTTGACGTCGTCAAGCCAAACTCAGTTGCTAAAGTGGCATACGAAACCTTCTCAGTTGACTCTTCGAGATCGTATCGCTCAAACAATTGGAATCTGACCCGGTTGTTTGTTTCGTCGCACCGCTCGCGCAGGGAGTGGACAGCATGCAGAAAAAGATTTCGAATCCACTCGCGTTCGAAATACTGCTCGGGCGTAAGGTTCGGAGCGGGTGGATGCAAGGCGAGTTCATTGTCCGCGCCCCGAAAGTCTAATGAGTCTAACGAAACGTGTTCGCGGCCCCCTCCCCGTTTCAGTCGTAGTTCAGACTTCCGTTGATTCGCGACAAAGCCGTCTACGCATGTCCGAAGAAAGGTTTGGAAGCTTGCCTTGACCGGATCGTAATCAGCGAAGTAGTTCTTTTCAAAAGCATTTCCGAAAAACCCTTGCGTGAGATCTTTTGCGTCTTCGTTACCGGCGTTCCACTTTATTCGGATGTACTTGTAAACAGGTTTCCAATAGCTATCGAGAATCGCATCGAACGCGCGTTGGCGGACGTGCGGTTCTTCACTACGCACAGCGACTATGGCGGAACGATTGGTTTCTGGAAAATGCCGCGCTGGTCCACCAATATCAGTGTCTGGATCGTTGCGGAAGTTTTGTCGTCTCATGCGTTAGTTTTTCGTTCGTGTTGGTTGGTGTGATTTCGTGGATCGTCTTTGTTTCTCTGGACAAGCGGACGATCCACGAAGTCACACGAACTAAACACGAAACGCCTTACCACCGAGGTCGACTTTGAGGCAAAGGTGATTACGATTGCAAACGTCGGGCACCTTGGGGCCCACCGCCTATCGCTGATGGTACTGAATCGCCACTACAAGTTATCATTCGCAACTCTATGCCATCAAAAACCCCAAAGACCAGGCTGACATTTCAGCCGGCGAGCGCGGAGAGATGGTCAGACGTCGAAGAACTTTTCGGCGACCGTGGCGCGTGTGGGGGGTGTTGGTGCATGTTCTGGCGTTTGCCGCGTAAGCAGTTTGATGCAGGCAAGGGTGCCCCGAACAAAAAAGCTTTCAAAGCGATCCTCCGATCAGGATCTCAGCCTGGAGTAATCGCTTATCACAATCAGGAACCAGTCGGCTGGTGCGCCGTCGCGCCGCGTGAACAATACATCGCGCTCGAGCGATCGAGAATATTGCAACCAGTGGACGATCAACCCGTCTGGTCCATATCCTGTCTGTTCGTTAAGAAGACCTATCGTCGGCAGGGGATCTCTTCACAATTGTTACGCGCGGCTGTCGATCACGCGGCCAATCAGGGTGCACGCGTCGTTGAGGGTTATCCGGTAGAACCAAGCATGGAAAAGATGCCTGATCCATTTCTCTGGCACGGAATACCCTCGGCGTTCATTGCCGCCGGATTCAAGGAAGTTCTTCGACGGTCACAGTCGCGACCCATCATGCGCTGCTCAATCCCACACAACCGTCGAAGCAAAACCGCATGAAGAGAATTCATTTTGTCTTCGGACTTGTGCTTGTGCTGGTCTTTCTTCTGACCGGGCAATACATGGAATACGTTCACAACCGCACTTTGCCTGATGGAGTGCGTGTGCTTTATCGCAGCCGCCACATTTATCTTCTATTGAATGCGTTAATAAATATCGCGCTTGGTCTATACGTACAGTACGCACCGAGCGGTTGGCGCCGTTCATTAGAGATCATCGGCTCAGTGTTGATAATAGTGGCGCCGGCGTTTTTGTTAGCGGGATTTTTTTATGAACCGTCTCGAGGAGCTAATCACACCATCATTGCTCCATATGGCATCTTCGCGACGGCAATTGGGATTCTGTTACACCTGGTGAGTGCGAATCGAAGGCGGGATTAAGCAGGTCCACCGATTACACAGATTACACAGATTACACAGATTCAGAACTAGATAGCTGCGTTGAGATTTTAGATCACTCAACTGCGCAGTCTTGTTCTTAATCTGAGTAATCTGTGGAAATCGGTGGATCTGCTTCAGTGAACGCCCGCGCGCTTCGATTCAGCTTGCCGCTTCACGATCACCAGGGTGATGTCGTCAGCAGCGCTCGTGCCTTGCGCAAACTTCGTCAACGACGACTCAATGCGATCGCGGATCCCGGCCGCCGACGACTCGATATTCCGCGATACAACCTCATAAAGTCGCGTGGCGCCAAATTCTTCACCAGAAGGGCTGACCGCTTCGGTTACGCCGTCCGAGTAGATCACCAACACATCGCCATGCTGTAGTTGCGTTCGTCCTTCACGATACTCGGCATCCGGCTTGATTCCCAATGGCAGACCACCCGAAGCTAACTGCTCGACAGTGCCGGCCGAATGAACAATCAATGGCGGATTGTGACCCGCGTTGAGGAACGAAAGGGCGCCCGAATCAGGATCGAGTTCAGCGTAGAAGAGAGTTACAAACCGGTTCGCAGGAATGTTGTCCGCTAGATACTTGTTGACCGCGGAGATTGTTGCTACGAGCGAATCATGCGATCCAGACTGGGCATGCACCGCCGCGTGAAGCGACGACATAAGCAGTGCCGCCGCAGTTCCCTTTCCAGAAACATCGCCTAACGCGATCACGAGTCGACCGTCTTCGCGCTCAATAAAATCGTAATAATCGCCGCCAATTTCATAACAGGGAAAACTGATTCCCTGGAGCTCATAGCCATTTACTATCGGAGGTGCTGTTGGTTGGAAGCGTTGTTGGATCTCGCTGGCAAGCGCGAGTTCACGCTCAAATCGTTCACGTTCGAGTCGCGCTTCAACCAATCTCGTGTTCTCAACGCGAATAGCCGCGACCGACGCGAGCGTGGTAAGCACTTTGAGGTGGTCCTCAGTGAATCGGCCTTCGGCGATCGGCGAATCAGCATAAATAATTCCGAACACCTTGTCCGAAACTCCCAGGGGCACAGCGAGCACCGATCTCACGCCCTGCAAAACAACTGTGCCACTCGCAAATCGGGGATCGTGTTGCGCGTCGGAGGTTAGAACCGACTTTCCGCGCATCACTACTTCATCAAGCACGTTGCGACTGACGCGAATCTCGCCGACGTCGCCGACACGATCACGCAAACGAGCAACAGCAACCCTCAGGTCTTCATTGGCCGCATCGCGCATCATGATCAAGCAACGGTCAGCGGGCACTGCTTCAAACACCAGCGAGACGATCTGCTCGAGAGTTTCGTTGAGCGTCGCCGAGGATAGGAGAGTGATTCCCACCTTGCTGATTAACGCCAACAGGTCACCGTGCCTCGTTTTAGCCGTCGCCGTTGCCGCAGAGGTAATTTCTTCAGGCTGCGTGCGCGCGCCTTCAATCGCTTCGAGCAATCCAGACGTTGTTCGATCACCCGACTCGAGCGCAATCGTCGCCTTCCCGCCCTCCGGCTCCGTCAGGTTGCCGGAGGCGTCGATCGAGGCGCGTAGTTGACCCTGCAGACCAGAGAGCTGCATCGCCTCGGACGTCGGTGACGCCTGGAGGGAAAGGGCGGCCAGGTCGAGATTGTCGGCGCGCACCTTCAGAGTGGTGGGCCACGGCCTCATCAGACCGACGAGCGCATTGGCGTCGAGGTTGAAGCGATCGGCAGATGCCGTAATCGTCGCCTCGTT
>Ga0207701_10005679_pt1 | contig 12504 bp, 28 predicted proteins | sample KBSSwiSSwithPhiX_FD_184294 | JGI IMG/M metagenome (GOLD analysis project Ga0207701, IMG submission 184294) | Switchgrass rhizosphere bulk soil microbial communities from Kellogg Biological Station, Michigan, USA, with PhiX - S5 (SPAdes) (version 2) | ecosystem: Environmental > Terrestrial >...
TCCTGAAGTACGGCAGCGCGCTACTGTTGCTGTGGTGGCTGATGCACCGCTAATGAGCCATCCAGAACTCGCAGTGATTGCCTGCGTCCTGGCAATCTTAATCCTAAGTGCAGTGACGAGGTGAGGCGGGGGCGAAAGCCCCCGTTTTCTCTGGCCCCTGGCCACTGGGCCCTGGGAGCTATATAGGGTGAGTAACTGGCATTTGGCTATATTATACTAGATATTGGCCTATGGAAACCTCCGTTGTCTATATTTGACACCGCACGAATACCCGATGCAAACAGCCATATCCGCTCTCTTTTCGGGGGCAGGGTCTAGGGGCCAGGGCCCAGGTTGTTCACCTTCTGTTCTAAATTTTTTTTTTTTAGAGAGTAAGAAAGGACACCCCCACCTAGGGTATGGCTCCACCTCGGCCGTGGCGCCCCCCATTAAAACATAGACGAACCCAGGCTTCCATAGGTGACCATCTTAGTCGCCCACAGGACAATTACTCAAACCAGGCATTCCAGGCATTGTAACAAAACGTGATCGCAATGCCATAATTCCGCCACAATTCCATGTGTACAATGGCCTCCGGCCGCACTCCGCGGCCCAGTACCCCATGGAGTGGACGCCATGCCCAGGATAACCCGCTGGATACGAGGGCCCGCGCGCGGCCGCACCCTCGACAACAAATACTGCATCATGGCAAGGCCGGGCCCGGTGTTTAGCATACTCGAGCGCGGCATCCATTCAGACCATCCCTGGGACAACGTTGTAGGGACCTATCAAACGCGCGAGGAGGCCTACGCCAAGCTACGCGAACTCCTTGGAGTAACCCATGTCACCTGAACAAATCGAGGCCCTCGCGCCCGGCGACACAATCCGCTGGCACAGCCACCTTGACAGCCACCTCGATGGCCGCGTTCTCTCAGTCTCCCCGAACGGCGCCTACATAGACTGGGAAGACGACCGCACATCCTTCGTGCCCCGCCAGCGGCTAGCCTGGCATAACTGGGAGCGGATCACTACGAGCGATCCGGAAGCAGACCATCAATGAGGCTCATCACAATCGACCTCCACGACCTAACCACCGATCCAGGGGGAACGCAACTTGTGTCCCGCGTCACCTGGACCGACAAATGCACTATCGACCGCGCCGCACAATCTCTCCACATGTCAACCGCTAAGTTCACCCGAATGGTCCTCGTACAAGCTGCGCGGGCCATCGAAGAAAACGAGGATACTCAATGAACACCCTCGAAGGCATAACAGCCCTACAATCCCGCGTTGCCGTGGAGCTACGAGCGGCCGCGATACCAGAGGAGTACGTGTCCACCATCCTTATCGCCATCCAAGCGGGTGAAGAGGCCCGACAACGCGAGGGGCAAAGCCCCTGCCCCCACGGATACTCCGACCGGCGGACCTGTCCCACGTGCCACCACTTCGACGAGATCACAATCCGCGAGCGTTACTCCATTCAATCCGCGCCCGAGGGCGACCAATGACCCGCACCCTCTGCGCCGTAGGCGCGCTCATCGCCACAACTACTGTGGCAATGGCCCAGAACTGCACCTCGACCATGCTCGGCAACACCATCTACACTAATTGCCAAGAGCGATCCGGAAGTGGGTCCGGGGCAAAGCCCATGCCCAATGTCAACTTCAATTGGCTGGGAGACATCGGTCGCCGCGCTCGCGAGGAGCGAGAACGCGATGCCCTGGCCCGGGAACGGGCCAAGCGATAAAGCCTTACCTGTCCGTTTCGGACGTAGCAACACATTGGCCTTCGGCCACGGAGTCAACCCCTACCATGCCCCTTTCTTCTAAGCACATGGCCGAACTCGAACGCGAACTCGGCCGCGACATCTTCAAGGCTATCGACACCTATCGCAACCGCCTCATCATTGAAGGCGAGCCCGACCCAGAGGAGGGCTACATCTCGACCATGTCCGTGCTTATCCAGACTATAGCTGCGGGCGGCATAGCCCTCGACGTGCCCGAGTCGATCATCCACGAGATGATTAACATGGCCTATACCCAGGCGGCCAAAGAGGCTCCCACCATTCGAGAGCGTATCGTGCGCTCTCGCACGAGCACGAAATCCCATGATTAAACTCCGCATCCTTGTCGGCGGGAAGGTGCGCTTAGAATGGCGCACCTCGCCCGGGCGCTTCCGGGCCGCACTGGACCTTATCCGCCTCGAACTCGATCGCATCTCGCCCGCTCGGGCGATCGTCGTGGTGGCGGACTACGGTGACATAGCCGCGATCGTCTATAGAAGGGAGCCCATCCGTGGACGCACTCTATCTCATACTGCATAAAGTCCACGGGGAACCTGCGTTCGACGTGGCGAGCCGCTTGTCGATCGGCGAGGAACTCGCCTGGATCATTCCGACCTCGGGCCACCGGGCCTATCCCTGGCGCCACTGGCGCCTCGAGGACTTGGCCGACATCTCTGACATCACTTCAAGCGGAACGCACGACCAGCCCTGGACACACGACGGCGACCTGCCAGCCGACTGGCCGGACCACTACCAGGCAAGCCCCGCCCCCATCACTTCTAGAGCGCGGCCCGTTCGGGCCCGGGCCCGGGCAACTGCGGCCGACGACGTTTCGGCCCTATTCGGAGGAGGATCCAGTGAGTAAGCTCTACCGCACCTATCTCTTCAAGGACAAGGACCCAGTTATCGACATCGCACGCACTTGCGTGCAGATCTTCGCCGTTACCAACAATATCTCCTTCGGTCGAGCACTCTCCGTGCTCGAGAAGGCCTCGGGCGTCAGCAAGAAAACCATGGAAAACTGGTTCGGGGGGCCCACGGTCAGCCCCCGTTTCTGTTGTGTCGCCGCAGTTGTGCGCGCGACGGGCGAGGAAATCCGGGTCGGCAAAAACCCTGTCGGTCGCACTCGCCATCTCGTTGCGGTGGCCTGACCACATGACCGATTTCGAGGCCAGAGACCTAATCATGGCTCTGATCCGGGACACCGAGCATCCGATGTCCCCTATCATAGTTCGTGACGCCCACGACGCGGTGCGTCGTCTCAACGAGCTGATGATTATCGCGGGCGCGGACCCCGATGGAGTCCATCGCTGCGCCAACTTACTTCTAGCTGCTGTCCCCCAGGACGAAAAGGAGACCCTTCCAATCACCCGCGAGTGGATTATAGCACTCGGGGCCATGCTAAGTACCTCAATCGAGGGCTATCTTAACCAACTACTGGCAACAAAAGGTGACCAGTCATGACCTACACTCTTACCGTCTCCGGGCGGGAACTCGAGGCTACGGACGAGCAAGCCGCCATCATCGACTACGCCCTGGGGACAAGCCCCAAGAATCTACTTATCAACGCTCTCGCGGGCGCGGCGAAAACCTCTACCCTCCGCTTCCTGTGCAAGTACATGCCCCTCGTGCCAACGCTTTCGTTGGCATTCAACAAGCGCATCGCGGACGAGATGTCCAAAGTTTTGCCCGGGCACGTCCGGTGCGCCACTATGAACTCGATCGGGCACCGAGTGTGGGGCTCCGCGGTCGGCAAGCGACTCGTCCTCGATACGAGGAAGAACTTCAATCTAGTTAAAGAGGGCATCGAGCGACTCTCGCGCCTCGAGAAACAGTACGCCTATGAGGACTTCGGCGAGATTATGAAAACAATCTCGCGCGCAAAACTGAATGGCTACATCCCCGCCGGAGCGGCAACTGGCCGCTCCCTCTTGACCGCCGATGAGTTCTTCGGCAACCTCGATGAGGAGCCCGAGGGCTGGTTCATGGAGTTGGTCAACAATGCCCTCCTCGGCTCGATCAAACAGGCCTATGCAGGGCTCATCGACTTCGATGATCAGATCTACATGCCCACCCTCTTCGGGGGCTCGTTCCCCCAGCATCCCCGCGTGCTCGCGGACGAGGCCCAAGACTTTTCCCGCCTCAATCATGTTATGCTAGAGAAGCTCGTCCCAACTGGGTCCTGGCTCTGTGCAGTGGGTGACCCGTGGCAATCTATCTATGCTTTCCGGGGCGCGGACTCCAACAGCATGTCGTGGCTCCGCGACCGCTTCTCGATGCACGAGATGACACTCTCGGTGTCCTTTCGCTGCGCGATCGAGATCGTTAAGAACGCACACTCCCGCGTTCCTCACATGAAATGGCCCTCTTGGGCTGTGCCCGGCGAGGTAACAACACTTACTGAGTGGGACGCTACGTCCATCCCTGACAACGCAGCAGTGATTTGCCGCAACAACGCCCCACTCTTATCGTGCGCCCTCATCCTTTTGAGGGCCGCGCGCGGAGTCCATTTGGTTGGGACCGACCTCGGACCCCAACTCGTCAAGGCCCTCAAGAAACTCGGTACACCCGAGATGGAGCAGGCTGATGTCTTCGCGGCAATCGACTCGTGGGAACAAGAGAAACTCCGCAAAGCCCGAAACGCGGGAGTTGTCGCGGATAAGGCTGAGTGTTTACGTGTTTTCGCAGGTTTCGGGCCTACTCTCGGCGCAGCTATTGCATACTGCGAGCATCTCTTTGCGTCAAAAGGACCCATACAACTTCTCTCAGGACATAAAAGCAAAGGACTTGAATGGTCGGTTGTCTATCATTTGGACCCCCAGCGATGTCCATCCCCATGGGCTAAAGACGGAGAGTCCCTCGAGCAAGAACTCAACGTCAAGTATGTCATCGAAACGCGAGCGAAAGAGAAGCTCTTCTTTGTCAGACTAGAGGACTTCAATGGAGGCAATCACGATGACTAAGAAACCAGACTTCCTACGTGGGGGCACCTTGCCCCCACCGGGCGAGGTGGAGTGGAAGCTTCTCCACCCCAAGATGACGCTGGAGCACCTGGGCTACATCCCAGGCTGGCTCCGGGTCGAAGACCCGCGCTCCGCGCGCGAGCAGATCGACGCGGGCTACCTCTTCGGTGGGTTCCAGCCTTTTGAGGGCTTTAGCCTAGAGGCGAACAACAGCCTCTCTTACCCCGGCGACCCGCCCATACGCCCTTTGGCCGAGGCGCGCTTACGCGACGAACTTGTCGTGTTCTATCCTCACTCTTGGGTGGCCATTATCCAGCCCGACCGGAGTTTCGCGGTCGCGAGGATTGACTGATGGGAGGCTTCAACAAAAGCTCTAAGGCCTTCGGCGACGTCCAAGAACTTTTGGAGCGCGCCCTCCGCGCTCCAAAGGGTATTCGTATCCCTTGCTCTAGTAGGTCCGCGGCAATCACACTGCGCGCCCGCGCTAACTACCTTAGAAAGATCGACCGCGCCCTCAACAGAGACATCCACCCCGACAAGAGCCACCCGATGCACGGCAACTCCCTGTTCGATACTCTCGTGCTGCGCATCCCCGCCAAGGGCTCGCCCGAGGAGAACGTCCTCTATATCGAGCCGCGCCTCGTAGACAACTTCGTAGTGGAGGAGATCACCTAGAAAATAATTGTGGAGTCTGTGTCGATTTCGGTTGACATGGTGGGAGATATGTGCAATCATCCCGATATGGCCCGCTCGTTATGGGTCACTTGTTCCAAAACGGGGCCAGCGGCCCGCAACAAGGAGGACTATCTACCATGGCTAACGGTTACGAAGAGATCACGATCCAGGGCAAGACCTTCAAGGTCCCAGTGCGGTATTCCGCTGGTCACCAGCTCACCGAGGGCGAGGCGGGCGCGCTCAACCAGACCTACCACGAGAACCTCCGCAATAACTTCGCCAAGAAGGTGAACGAGGGCGACGAGGCGGGCATCACCCAGGAAGTCCTCCAGCAACAGCTCGATGACTACGCCAACGACTACCAGTTCGGCGTTCGCACTGGCGGCGGCGGGTTCCGAGGCGACCCGGTTATGACCCTCGCCATGAACATCGCCCGCGAGATGGTCCGTCAGGCCATCAAGTCCAAGAACCTCGATCAGGAGCAGTGGCCAGCACAGCGCGTTTCTGCGGCCGCGAAGCAACTTATCGACTCGCAGGGCGAGAATGGCAAGATCGTCGCGACCGCACGCGCTCAGGTCGAGGCCGAGAAGGCTGCGGCCAAGGAGGCAATGCAGGCGGTGAGCGAGATGCTCGACGCTTCTGCGCAAGCGGCCCAATAAGGGTTCACGCAGCAGTATTGTCACCCCGACCGCTGCGTGTCGGGAGGCTCCGGGGTTTGTCTTAGCGTCCCCGGAGCCAACCCCACTAAGGCAGCCCTGGAGACCAAGCCATGACCGCGGAGCGGTTGCCCGTTCTTCACCACTGGTACGCAGCTTTGTCGTCAGAGCATGGGGTAGAACTCGCGTGCTCTGACGCGGAGGCTGTGAGGCAGCGACTCTACGCTGCCCGCCGCGAGGCCAAAGACGAGGACTTGGAACAGATCGGCATCGCCATTAGCCCATTTGACCCCACTCGGCTGTGGTTAGTTAGGAAAAAACCCAATGCGCAGACGTGAAGACCGAGCAATAGTTAAACACACTCTCAATCTCTATGCGGGTGATTATGCCAAACTGCAATCACTCTACTCGTCCCGAGTTGGAGCAGCTAAGATCATCAGGGACATTATCCACGCCCACATCAGGAAGATCGAAGAGGATGCCGCACAGAAGATCCCCCTTATAGGGGACCTCGACATGAACCTCGTGCCAGAGGAGGACGTTCGTGAGTGAAATCTCTGAACTCTTTGACCGCGATCCGCTCAAGTTGAGCGATCAGGACATCGGCGCCATAGTGGCCCGGATGCGCGAGGCCCAGGCCCAGTACGAGCTGGGCATCAAGGCCCCTGTAGCGCCCAAGCCCAAGAGCGCCAAGGCGGTCAAAGCTACGAAGGATCTCCTCAGTGATTTGGGCCTCGGGGGCGATAACCCCCTGGACGAGCTGGGGTTGAAGTGATGCAAAAACCACACAGTATAACCTCTCCGCAGGCGGAAAGTGGTCAAAGCCTGGCTCTAGGGAAGGCCGTTCCAAGCCCGTTTCTTCCTGACAGTAATATTCAATTTGCTTGGGACTCGACGTCCATGGGCTGGCTCAAAGAGTGCCCGAGGAAGTACTACTATCATATGATCCGGGGTTTCGTAGGCCGGGGCGAAGCTATACACTTGGAGTATGGCATCCTCTACCACAATGCCCTCGAAGAGTACGAAATGCTCAAGTTTAACGGGCTCGACCATGACCAAGCGGTCGAGGCCACGGTACGAAGCATCCTACTCCAGACGTGGCGCGACGGTAAACCCTGGCGTGGGAGCGCGGACCTCCCGCCGGATGACAAAGTCAGTTTGAAAAACCGCGAAAACCTAATCCGGACCATCATTTGGTACCTCTACAAATTCAAGGATGACCCGGCGCAAACGCGCAAAGACCCAAACACTGGCCGTCCTATGGTCGAACTGCACTTTCAGTTTGAGATAGAGGACGGGTACAGTCTGTGCGGATACCTCGATCGCGTGGTCGAGTTCCAAGAACAACCCTTTGTTATGGACAGAAAAACCACAACTTCGACGCTCGGCTCATATTACTTCGATCAGTACGACCCCGACAACCAGATGTCTTTCTACTCTTTCGCTTCTAGGGTGGCGTTTAAGACCCCTGTTAAAGGGGTCATCGTGGATGCTGCACAGATCGCGGTCGGCTTTAGTAGGTTTGTGCGGAGTTTCGTGTTCAAAACGAACGACCAACTCGACGAGTGGTACCGCGACCTGAAGGTCTTCCTCAAGCAGGCCAAACAGTACGCCTGGGATGGGTACTGGCCACAGAACGACAAAAGTTGCCACAAGTACGGAGGGTGTATCTTCCGGGGTATCTGCTCGAAGAGCCCTTCTGTTAGGGATCGCTTTCTAGAGAGCGACTTTGAGGTCCGCGAGTGGAACCCACTTATCCCCCGTTAACTGATTGCATCCTGTGGGAGGGTGCTCTAAACAGTAAAGGCTATGGCCATCTTAGAGTAGATGGCTTCGATTGGCTTGCACACCGCTACGCTTACTACAAACACTATAAGAAGTATCCAGGCAAGCTTATGGTCCTACATAGTTGCGACAACAGACGCTGTATAAATCCAGAGCATCTGTTCCTAGGAACTAATACGGATAATATGCGAGATGCTATAGCTAAAGGTCGTCCTATCGGACGCCGAGGCCCAGGGAACCCCGAGAAGAAGCACAGATGGAACCATATCAAAGAGCTTTTTCGCAGATGAGACGCGAGCGTCGTCGCGCTCGGATAGTGATGATCATTGTGGAGGTGTGTCTGATCGCCTCGATCATTATCGTGGTCCTGTCTTTAATGGCCTGCCAGATGCCAATGAGGCCCATGCCATGAGCAGTGTGATACTTGAGTTCGACCTGCCGCGCGAGGACGTGCGCCTGCACGAGGATCGGGTCACGGTCGAGTTGGGTAACGGCGTCCGCTTGACCACGGGCATACCCACCTGGGTAAAAGGGATCAACGCAGCGAAGCTGCAAATAGTACTAGACATAGAGGGAGGGCCGCCGGATGCCAATACTGAGCAACCACCAAAGCTCTGAGTTCACCAAGCTTTTGCTTATGGGGGACTCTAAATCGGGTAAGACCGGGAGCCTTGCTCCGTTGACGAGAAAGTACAAATTGCGTATCTTGGATTATGATAACGGCTTGGATGCGCTCGCGCAAGTGGTCAAGCGGGATAACCCCAAGGATCTGGAGAACATCGAGTTCCGCACGCTCCGCGACCAGATGGTTGCTACGCCCATTGGACCAGTGGTCAAGGGCACCGCGACCGCGTTTATCGACGGGCTGAAGATGCTCGACGCATGGAAGTATGGCACCACGGACCTAGGCAACCCCTCGGAGTGGGGGAAGGACTGCATCCTCGTCCTCGACTCACTCACCTTCATGAGTGATGCGGCCTTTCATTTCCGGGAACCGCTCGTAGCGAAGTCCAAGGATGGAAAGTATGATGTTCGAGCGGTCTATAAAGACTCCCAGGATGCAATTGAAGCTGTCCTTGCACTCCTCACCTCGGAGTCATTCCGAACTAATGTCATTGTTATATCTCACGTCCGCTATGTTGACAACCCAGACGGGACTAAGAAAGGTTATCCCACTGCCGTCGGCTCGGCTCTTTCTCCGCAAATTCCCCGGTACTTTAATAGTGTGGCATTGGCCCAGACCGCGGCGGGTAAAAGAACTATACAAACGGCGCCGACAGCAATGATAGACCTAGCCAATCCCGCGTCGTTCAGGATGCTGCCCACGCTGCCGATCGAGACCGGACTCGGCACGTTCTTTGAGACATTACGGTCGTAGGAGGAGGACTACGGTGAACGGAGAGAGACGAAAAAAGCTCGAGAGAGCACTTGAACTGATCGGCGAGGCTAAGTCGATCGTCGAGGAAATCAAGGGCGAAGAAGAGGAGTCCTTCGAGGCCATGCCAGAGTCTATGCAATCTGGAGAGAAGGGCGAGAAGGCTACCGCAGGGATCGACGGACTGGGCGAGGCAATGGATTCCCTGGATAGCGCGATCGACCTGATCGACACGGCAAAGGAGTGAGTCATGGCCTTGAACGAGGCGACATTCGGTTACTTGAACCCAACCGAGGACCAAAAATACGACATGGCTGCCTGTCGGAATGCCGCGGCTGAGTACGCCGAGGTACTCGATCAGCGGGTTCCCGAGGGCCCGGACAAGACCTACCTACTTCGCAAATTGCGTGAGGTTGCGATGTGGGCTAACGTAGCGATCACGCAAAACTCAGACGGCAGCCCAAGGGCTGACTGACTACAGGCCGGTGGCATACTCCACCCCTGAACCAAGGAGACTAAAGATGGCATCGTTCGAGGAGATCCTAAATCGCAAGGCGTCTGACATCAAGCCACCGCAGGCGTATCCGGTGGGGACCTACCACTGTCTCGTTGACGGCCCCCTCACCCCGGGAAAGTCATCCCAGAAACAGACTGACTTCCTTCAAGCCAAGTTCAAGATACTCTCCCCTCAAGGGGACGTTGACGCGGCTGCGGCCGCCGAAGGCCAGGTTGTTGGCAAGACTATCACTAATGACTACTATATCACAGATACTGCGGTGTGGCGGCTCAAAGAACTCCTCGTAGAGCACCTCGGCATCGAGCCGGGCGAAGAGGGGACGGCAAGCGAGAAGGGCCTCAAAGAAATGGTGGCCGAGGCGCCCGGGACACAAGTGCTGGTTAAGCTCAAACACGAGCTGTCCCAAGACGGTAAGCGGGTATTCCATCGTGTAGAGTCTACCGCCCACGTCTAAGGGGTAAAACCTATGCTCGTAGATAAACTTAGAGAGCTCTTGAAAAGCACTTCTCACGTTTGATTGACTCCCAGACGTGAGTAAGTGCGGCCGGGGGGCGACGTTGGCATCCACTCCCTGCCCCCCGGTCACTCTTAGAGGAGGCCTCCATGGCCGCAGTCAAAATCTGTAATACATGCCACTATGGCATGGTGTGCGGGCCCGAGTCAATCGCCTGCCACAGATATCCCCCGACCATTACTAAGGCCGAGGAGAATACCGTGACCACCTACTTCCCCGTGCTCTCTCCAGAGGCGTGGTGTGGTGAGTGGAAAGCATCTATCCATGTTAAAAAGTGAATGAACCCGCTCGGTCCGTTTCGGACCGAGCAATACCCAGTGGAGTCAAAACAGTGGACGAGAAACAACAAGACGATATAGCTAGACTTGATACCAGCATCCGTGGCATCAAAGGCCAGGGCTATGCCCAGGGTCAGCCCGACCCAATCTACCACGAGCCGCCCGCTCGCGCAGGCAACAACGGCGGACCACCAGACTTGGCAAGGATAGGAGAGCTTAGTGCGCGCGGAATTGATCGCATCTCGGTCGAGACCTCGGACCAGATCCGTGAGATTGGTGAGGCTGCCGTCACGCACGCTGAAGCCATTCGGGCTGAAGCTAACGCACTCGCTGATAGTATTCTTGAGCAGGGACGGAAGTTCTCTGATCGTGTTGCATCTTTCGTCACGACTGCGGAGACCATGCTGCAAGCAATGAACGAACAACGAGCGAGGTTACATAAATCTAAGGAGGACTAACCAACCATGACTTCTGGACAATTCCACTTGGTCCCGTTGGGCGACATAACTGTCCAACGGGACGAGCGACAACGACGAGACCTAAGTGACATCGACATCCTGGCAGACTCGATTCGTCGCCTGGGCCTCATCCACCCACTCGTCGTCACAAGGGACCTCACCCTGGTCGCGGGCGAACGCCGATATACTGCCTGCCGATCGCTGGGCTGGGTGACCGTGCCCGTCCAGTACACCGATGAACTCGAGCCCGCGCGACTTCGCGCCATTGAACTTGAAGAGAACATCAAGCGCCAGGACATCTCGTGGCAGGACCAAGTGAATGCCGTGGTCGAGTATCACCGGCTTCGCTCCTCCGAAGCCGCAGGTTGGACTCAAGGCGACACAGCGGAGGCTATTGGGCTTTCGAGGCCACATACCAACCGCTTACTGCAAGTAGCCGAAGAGATCGAGCGCGGCAACACTATGGTAATAGATGCACCGAAACTTTCTACCGCAGTTGGTATTGCGGAGCGCGCCCGGGAGCGGCGTGACCAAGCAACCATAGGTCGACTGCACAGCACCTTCGGGGGCGTGGCCCTGACTCCCGAGCGGCCGGAGGACATCCTCGTCTGTGACTTTAATGAGTGGGTTCGAGAGACCACTACGGAAATGCGGTTCAATCTACTCCATTGTGACTTTCCCTACGGGATCGGCGCTGACGACTTCAACCAGGGTGGAGCTGCCGCGCACGGCGGATATGCCGACTCGAAAGAGACCTGGGAGACCCTCATGCACTCTCTTGAGGTCGCCACCAAGTTCCTTTGCGCGCCCTCGTGTCACCTTATGTTCTGGTTCTCTATGCGGAAGGGTGACGATCGGCTCTACGAGCCAACCGCGCACGCCCTCGCGTGCATGGGCTGGGAGCTTAATCCCATGCCTCTCATATGGATGAAAAGTGATGGCGTTGGAATTCTCCCTGATCCCGAGCGAGGTCCCCGGCAAATATACGAAACTTGTCTACTTGGGTCCAGAGGGGATCGCAAAATTGTTAGGGCTGTTTCTAACGCTTACGCCGCGCCGACTGTTCGGGAGCGGCATATGTCTGAAAAACCCGAGCCTATGCTGCGATACTTCTTCGGGATGCTCGTCGATGAAAATACGGTTCTCCTTGATCCCACATGCGGAAGTGGAAGTTCGCTGCGAGCGGCTGAGTCGCTTGGTGCAAGATCTATTCTCGGACTTGAACGAAATCCAGAGTTCGCCGACCTCGCCAGAGACGCCCTCAAGCGGGCCCGCACCCTGAAACACACGGAGAAAGCATCGTGAGCTTCTACTATCTAGCGTCTCCGTACAGTGATCCCGTCCTCGAGATAATGCATGAGCGCTACGTCCGTGCTCGTCATGCCACGTGGTGGTGTCTCACTCATGATATATTGGTGTTCTCGCCGATCGTCCATTGTCACCCCATGGCAGTCACTTACCAGATGCCACGTGACCACGGATTCTGGCAGAACTACAACGAGGCTATGATCGGCGGCTCGG
>Ga0207701_10005681_pt1 | contig 12503 bp, 13 predicted proteins | sample KBSSwiSSwithPhiX_FD_184294 | JGI IMG/M metagenome (GOLD analysis project Ga0207701, IMG submission 184294) | Switchgrass rhizosphere bulk soil microbial communities from Kellogg Biological Station, Michigan, USA, with PhiX - S5 (SPAdes) (version 2) | ecosystem: Environmental > Terrestrial >...
CGCCGGATCTCCACGGGGCCCAGGGCCGAGCGGATTGCGACGCCGGTCGCGCCGGCGACGATTGCGCCGATCACCGTTGCCGTGATTCGCGCAATGAACGTCCGGCGTTCCGCGTCAACGGCGCCGCCGCTGCTGATGCGTCGCGCGATCCCGATGATCAAACGTCCGACGTCCGCCGCGAACACCGCGGTAAACAACAGGAACATCACGCCCAACCACGTGTACGCCGACCAGATCGCGATCTGACCGGCCACCGAATGGGCCCGCCGGCTGCCCACAATCACGGCGACGGGCATCCCCACCGCAGCGACGACAAAGAGCCACCCCAGCACCGGGCCCCACGGGGCCGGCCAATGCGGGTCGCGCGCCAGCCGAATCCACAGATAGTAATGAATGGCGCTCAGTAGGCCGAACGCTATGGCAATGAACACAACGAAACGCGCGATCATCGGATGGCCTTCTTGACACGCGGGATACGAGAATCAAGCATTGCGAGCGTCGCGCTTTGAAGCTAGTCTGCGCCCCGCATCAAAGGGGGAAAAACGATGCCGAGACGTTCCGATCTTCAGGAAATTGTGCAGCAGTTCGTCGACAAGTTGTCGTCGGTGATCGAGCAAGAAGTCGTGTCACGTGCGCGCGAGGCAGCCTTGACCGCGCTGGATGGGCGCGGCGGCTCGGTCTCCGTTCGCGGAGGCGTTGTCATTCGCAAGCGCCGCAAAGGTCCGATCCAGCTTTGTCCGGTTCCTGGTTGCAGCAATCGGGCGGCTCCGGTTTTCGGTATGGTCTGCGCCAAGCACAAAGACCTGCCGAAGGCGACAATCAAGAAGTACCGCGACGCCCGCCGCCAAAAGAAGCTGAAGAAGCAGGGCAAATAAATCGCGACAGCAATTTGCTCGGCCGCCCATCGGCCGGCAGCAAATTGCCGCCTGACCGGGCAGTGGGTTGCCGACCCACTGCCCGTTTGCCTTATTGGCACCCTGGACGACCGAATCGTGGACCGGGGCGACCTGTCGGGATTGCACCGCTTTTTTCACGGAGACTGTGGCGACCGCGACACGCGCGTCATGGCGCGGGCGGGGGCCCGCAGAAAATCCGGTGCAATTTCGCCACTCTCGAATTGGCACTGCGGTTGCCATTGGCATGTCTGTCAGGAGGAAGACATGGCCATCGCGACTGCCCCAGTGGACTTCGACGCTTACGATCGTTCTCCGAAACCAACCCCGTTGGACGGCCCGGCGCTGGAGGCGCTGAAGGCCTGCACCGAGCTCCGGAGCGCTTCCCTCGATGCGCTGCGATCGCTGTCGCGGCAATCGACGCTGCGACCGGTCGGGCGCGGCGCCACGGTGGGCACCCAAGGTGCCCGCCTGGACGCCGCGATCCTGGTCGTTCGGGGACGGGTTCGCTCCGTTTGCCGCGCGCCCAACGGACGCGAGATCTCGGTCGAGGTCTTTCGGACCGGCGATTTGATCGCGGACTTTGCGCTGGCCGGCGACGTGCCGCTGGGCAACGATTGGGAGGCGGCGGAGAGCTCGACGCTGCTGATGATCCCGCGCGACGCTTTACTGGCGTTTCTGCGTGGCGCGCCGGACGTGCTGATGGCCCTCGCGGCGGGCCTCTGCACGCGCCTCGAGCGCTCCAAGCAGCTGGCCACCGGAATCGCGCTCTCGGGCGTGCAGGAGCGCGTGGTCTCCCGGCTGGTGGCTCTGGGACGCCAGGACGGGCCTATCCAGGCCGAAGGTCTCCTCATCCGCAACCGACCCACCCAGCAGGAGCTGGCCAATCAGATTGGCGCCTGCCGGGAAACGGTTTCCAGAACGGTCTCCGAGCTCGTCCGGCAGGGCCTGCTGACGCCGCGCGGACGGTCGCTTCTGGTGAGCAAGCGCCTCGTCGAAGGCAGCGCCTAACTCTGCGTGACGGCGTAGTTAATCCGCGTAGTTAATTGACGCTACGCCATACGCAGGCGAAACTTTGCAGGGTTTGGCCAGCAAGCCCAGAGTCGCGGGGACGGCGGCAGAGGGGGCCCTCGTCCCGTTTGCCGAAGTCGACATCCGCACCTCCATCCGTCCCACGGTCGCCGAGATCGATCTCGGCGCCGTGCAGCGGAATCTGATCAGGTTCCGCGAACGGGTTGGCCGGTCGGTCGCGGTGTTCGCTGTCGTGAAGGCGGACGCCTACGGCCACGGCGCCGTTCCGGTTGCCCGCGCCCTCGAGCCGCTGTGCAACGCGCTGGCGGTGTCTTTGGTGGAAGAGGGGCTCGAGCTTCGCGCCGCCGGGATACGCGCCCCGATCTTCGTGCTCGGCGCGTATTACAACCGGCACCAGGACGACGTTATCGGGCAACGCCTTACGCCTGTCGTCTACGACCTGGGTGACCTGGAGCGATTCGGCGCGGCGGCGGCGCGTCGCGGACGTCGTCTCGACGTTCACGTGAAGGTGGACACCGGCATGAGCCGGCTTGGTGTCTCGGTCGCCGAGCTGCCGCGCGTGCTCGCGCGCTTCGACGAGCTGTCGGCGCTCCGGCTCGCCGGACTTTGCACGCACCTGGCGTCGGCCGATCTGCCCGACGCGACAGTGACCGAGCAAGCGCTGGATGCGTTCGATGTCTGCATGGAGCAGGCGCGGCGCGAGGGGTTCACTGCCCTCGCGCACCACGCCGCCAACAGCGCCGCGTCCATTCGATTCCCGCGCGCACGGCTGTCGGCGGTTCGCCCCGGGCTTGCGCTGTTCGGCGCGATGCCATCCCGTCACGTAGCGGTGGACGATCTGGAACCTGCGCTACGGCTGGCCACGCGCATCATGGCGATCCATGAAATCGGCGTCGGAACCCCGGTGAGCTACGGAGGCCTGTGGCGGGCGGAACGGCCGTCCCGCATCGCTACTCTTCCACTGGGTTACGCAGATGGTTACCCCCGGCACGTGCGCGACGCCCAGGTTCTGGTGGCGGGGCGGCGCGTCCCCATCATCGGGGCGGTTTGCATGGACATGCTGATGATTGACGTCACCGACGTGCCGCCCGCGGACGCTGGGCTGGGCGCTCCGGTGACACTGATCGGTCGCGACGGCGGCGAGCAGATCTCAGTCGATGATCTCGCCAGCTGGGCGGGGACCCTCAACTACGAGATCCTTTGCGGCATCTCGAAGCGCGTCCCGCGCATCCTTCGCGACGCCGCCCTCACGTCCAGTCCATGACCTCTTCGTCGTCGGCCGAGAACCCGCCGGAAGTCTCCTCGATCGAGCGCCGGCTGCGCGCGCTGCTGGAGCACGTGGTCGTCCCGATCACCGTCATCCTGAGCTACTTCGGCGAACGCGCGATCATGCTCGGTAACGCGCTCGCCGCGCTGTTTCGACCGCCGTTTCGCCTGCGCTTGTTCCTCGATCAGATGGAATTCGTCGGCGTCGGTTCACTGCCGATCATCGCGCTGGTCGGGTTCTTCTCGGGCGCGGTTTCGGCGCAGCAGGCGATCACCGCGCTGCGCATCTTCAATCAGGAGCGCTTCGTCGGAGCGACCGTCGGTATCTCGCTTGCACAGGAGCTGGCGCCGGTGTTCACCGGTTTGATGATCACGGCGCGCGCCGGATCCGGCATGGCGACGGAGCTCGGGTCGATGCGCATCACGGAGCAGATCGACGCGCTCTCGACGTTTGCGGTCGATCCAATCCAGTACCTCGTCACGCCGCGGGTCATCGCGACGACGTTGATCATGCCGATCATGGGCATGGTCTTCAACATCGTCGGCCTGCTGGGCGCGTACCTGTTTTCTATCTATTTCGAGCACATCGATCTCGGTCAGTTCACCGAGCAGTTCACGTTCTGGACCGACCCGAAGGACTACATCATCGGCGCGGTGAAGGCGCTGGTGTTCGGCCTCACCTTGTCCGTCGCCGCCTGCTACCAGGGCTTCAACGTGCGCGGCGGCGCGAAGGAGGTCGGCCTCGCGACGACGCGCGCGGTGGTCGCCGGCTCCGTCTCGATCCTGGTGTCTGACTACTTCCTGATCGACGCGTTTCACCTCTTGTGGCCCTACAAGTCGTGAATCAACCGCCCGCAGAGACACCCCAGTTGCCCGCGTCTGGCGCCGCGCCCGGACCGCCGGGGGACCCGCTCTCGCAGAAGGACGAGCGCTGGCAGATCCGCGTGCGCGGGCTGAACAAGACGTTCGGGGTGCAGCACGTCCTCCGCGGCGTCGACCTGGACATCGAACGCGGTCGCACGAACATCATCATCGGCGGCTCGGGGCAGGGGAAGTCGGTGCTGATGAAGCACCTGATGGGTCTGCTGCACCCGGACTCGGGCCAGATCTGGGTGGATGGCGTCGACGTCGTACCGTTCTCCGACGCCGAGATGGGCAAGCTTCGCCGGAAGTTCGGCATGGTGTTTCAGTACGCGGCGCTGTTCGATTCGATGAACGTCGTCGAGAACATCGCTTTTCCCCTGATCGAGCGCTACAAACTGTCGCGCGACGAGATCATGGAGCGAGTGCGCGACCTGCTGCGGCGTCTCGACCTGGCCAAGGTAGACGGCATCGAGAAGAAGATTCCGCCGGAACTGTCCGGCGGACAGCGCAAGCGCGTCGGCCTCGCGCGCGCTCTCATCGATCGTCCCGAGATTCTGCTGTATGACGAGCCGACGACCGGGCTCGATCCGGTGGCGACCAAGAACGTCGACGAGATGATTCGCCAAACGGCAGACGATTTTGGTGTCACGTCCGTCGTGATCTCGCACGACATGGCGTCGACCTTCCGGATCGGTGATCGGATCTCGATGCTGGCCGAGGGCAGGATTGTCGTCACGGGCGGGCCCCAGGAGGTGCTGGCCAGCCGGCACCCCGCGCTGCGCGAGTTCATCGAGACGTCCGGCCTGGTCGCGCCCGAAGGGAACGGCCAGGCATGAGGCGCAGCTGGGCGTCGATCACCGTCGGGGCGCTGGTGCTGATCGTGGGCCTGATCGGCTACAAGCTGATCAGGTCGACCAGCGAGCGCAACACGGCGAGCGAAGGGATCTCGGTCTGGGCGCTGTTCCACGACGCGTCGGGGCTGTTCGAGAAGTCGCGCGTGATGACCGCGGGTATCTCGGTCGGGCAGATCGAAAGGCGCGAGCTGGATCCCAAGACCGCGAAGGCGAAGATCACCATCCGCATCGCGCCCAACATCAGGTTGTACGAGAACGCCGTCGTGACGAAGAAGTCGGCGTCGTTGCTGGGCGAGTACTACCTGGAGATCGATCCCGGGTCGGAGTTCAGGGAAATGAACGGCCGCCCGACGAAGATGCGCGTCTTGGTGGACGGCGACGAGATGAAGAACGTCATCGAGCCGGTGGCGTTCGGCGACATGATGGCGAGCATCGGGACGCTGATCCCGGTCATGCGCGAGATTCTCCAGGACGTCCGGACGCTGACATCCGGCCCGATCAGCGACATCGCCAACAACGTCAACGAGCTGATCGAGCGCAACTCGGTCGTGCTCGATCGCCTGCTCAGCCGCGTCGATCACATCGCGGCGACCGTCGAGGGCGTCACGACCGCCGAGGCGGATGACGTGAAGTCGTCGATCAGGAACGTCCGTGAGATCACCGAATCGATCAAGTCGCTGATCGGCACCACGCACGAGCAGGTCGCGAAGCTTGGCGAGAAGGGCGGTGGCTCGATCGACAAGCTGCAGTCGTCCATCGACAACCTCGATAAGACGATGAAGAACATCGAGACCGTCACCGAGCGCATCGAGAAGGGCGAGGGCACGGTCGGCAGGCTGGTCACCGACGACACGATCGCGCGCAACGTCGAGCAGATCACCGAGGACGCCGGCGGCTTCGTCCGCAGCATCACGCAGCTTCAGACCGTCGTCGGCCTGCGCAGCGAGTACAACTTCCTCACCAACTCGTTCAAGAATTACCTCGCTGTCACGCTGATCCCGAGGCCCGACAAGTTCTATCTGATCGAGCTGGTCGAGGATCCGCGCGGCTACCGCAGCAAGACGCTGACGGTCACCAACAACAGCCAGACGGGCACCTCGTCGGAGACGAAGGTCACGCTGACGGAACAGCTCCGCTTCACCTTGCAGTTCGGCAAGCGCGTCGGCCTCAGCCCCAATACCTCGATCGGGGGTCGCTTCGGCATCAAGGAATCGACCGGCGGTATCGCCGGCGACCTCTACCTGTTCCGCGACCACCTGCTGCTCTCGATCGACGTGTTCGATGCGAAGGCCAACCGCTACCCGCGTATCAAGGCGACCGCTCAGTACGCGATCTGGCAGCGCAACCTTTTCATGATCGCCGGCGTCGACGACCTGGCGAACTACACGCGCGGGACCGGCGGCGGCGCGTTGTTCGACTATTTCGTCGGCGCTCAGCTCGTCTTCAACGACGAGGATCTACGCGCGCTGCTGCTGTTCGGCGGTGGCGCGGCGGCCGGCGCCGCGAGCAAGTAACCGAGAATTCATGTACATCGGCCGGACCAGCTCGGGGCTGGCGCCGTGTGGGTAAGCTTGACTCGGCGGGGCCGCCCAATATAGTTACGGCGCTTCCGGCGGTCTGAAGGCGCCTTTGCAAGCAAAATGCGGTTTAAAATCAATGAGATAGGAGACGGCGGGCTGCCGGTCAACGTCTCCGTCACCAGCGAATGGTTGGCTGCGACGTGCCCGGACCTGGACGGGCATCCCGGCCCCGATGGGCTGACGTTCAAGGGGCAGATCACCCCGACGGGCGACGACTACCTGTTGCGTGGCGAGCTGAGCGGCGATCTCGAGATGCCCTGTGCGCGCTGCCTCGAGCGGGCGATGGTCCACGTCGACATCCCGGTGACGGTGACGTTCGTGCCCGCGGGCGCGGAGGACGTCGATCGCGAGGAGGACGCCGAGCCCGACTTCGTCACGTTCAAGGGCGGCGAGCTCGATCTCTCCGACGAGCTGCGCGACCAGCTGGTGCTCGCGGTCCCGTTCAACCCGCTCTGCGACGAACAGTGCCGCGGATTGTGCCCACTCTGTGGTACCAACCGCAACGTCGCTCCGTGCAAACATGCCGCGGCGACACCAGCGAGCCCCGGCGGTTTCGCGGCGCTGGGCAAGATCAAGCTCTGAACTCCCCTCGAGAATAGAAAGGTACTCAGATGGCCGTCCCGAAGCGAAGACAGTCCAAGTCCCGTTCCGCAATCCGACGCGCGCAGGTGATGAAGAAGGACGTTCCGAACTTCATCCCGTGTCCGCGTTGCGGCGAACCCAAACTCAGCCACCGGATGTGCGCGGGTTGCGGTTACTACCGTGACCGGCTCGTGATCGAGCCGAAGGAAGAGGAGCAGGCCTGAAACGCAGAACCTTGCTGCCCATGCCCAGGATTGCCGTCGACGCGATGGGATCCGACGCCGCGCCGCGCGTCGAGCTGGAAGGCGTGCTCGCGGCTGTTCGCGCGCGCGGTGTGCAGGTCACGCTCGTCGGTGACGAGAAGCGCCTGCGCTCCGAGCTGGCGGCGATGGGCGCGACGGCGAAGGATTCGATCGTCATCCGGCACGCGCCGGACGTCATCACCATGCACGACTCACCGTCGATGGCGGTGAAGCAGAAGAAGCAGTCGTCGATGCGCGTCTGCTTCGATCTGGTCAAGACGGGTGAGGCCGACGCGGTCGTGTCCGCGGGAAACTCGGGCGCGATGATGGCATGTGGCCTGTTCGTCCTCGGCCGCCTGCCGGGCGTCGAGCGCCCCGCCATCGTGACGACCTTCCCGACCAAGGCGGGCGAGTGCGCGCTGCTCGACATGGGCGCGAACATCGATCCCAAGCCGACCGTGCTGGCGCAGTTCGCGGTGCTCGGGTCGGTCTACGCGCGCTTGCTGCACGGAAAGTCGAAGCCCAGGGTGGGCCTGCTCTCGAACGGTTCCGAGGATTCGAAGGGCACGCCGCTGACGCGCGACGCGCACCAGCTGCTGTCTCGTCCCGATCCCGCCGGCGACGCCGACTTCACGTATGTCGGGTACGTCGAGGGCCGCGACATCTTCCGCGGTCAGGTCGACGTGGTCGTGACCGACGGCTTCACGGGGAACGTCGTCCTCAAGAGCGTCGAAGGCGCCGCGGAGGTCATCTTGGACATGGTCCGCGAGGAGGTCGCGCGCGCCGGGCTGCTGTCGAAGATCGGCGCGGCCCTGATGACGGGCGCGCTGAAGAAGTTGCGCCGGCGCACCGACTACGCGGAGCACGGCGGCGCGCCGCTGCTGGGCGTCGACGGCGTCGCGCTGATCTGCCACGGCGGTTCGAACGCGATGGCGATCAAGAACGCGGTGTTCGTCGCGGACCGGTTCGCGCAGATGGGTCTGCGCACGGAGTTGACCGCCGCGGTCGCCCGCCACAACGCGCTGTGGGACGGCGCCCCGCCCGTCGCAGGGGCCCTATCGTGATTCGCAGCCGGATCGTGGGCACCGGGCGCGCGGTGCCGCCCAGGAAGCTGACCAACGACGACCTCTCGAAGATGGTCGACACGTCGGACAGCTGGATCGTCGAACGCACGGGCATCCGCGAGCGTCACATCCTGGACCCGTCGCTGGCCGCGAGCGATCTCGCCACCGAGGCGGCGCAGAAGGCCTGCCGTGCGGCGGGCATCGAGCCGTCGGCCGTCGACTGCATCATCGTCGGGACCGTCACCGGCGACTGCCCGTTCCCCGCGACCGCGACCTTCGTGCAGAAGAAGCTGGGCGCGAAGAACGCCGGGTGCGCCTTCGATCTGTCGGCCGCGTGCGCCGGCTTCCTTTACGGCGTGTCCATCGCGGACTCGTTCATTCGCACCGGGCAGTTCCGCAACGTGCTCGTGATCGGCGTCGAGGTCCTGTCGCGCATCGTCGACTGGACGGACCGCGCGACCTGCGTCCTGTTCGGCGACGGCGCCGGCGCCGTGTTGATGACGGCCGACCCGGGCGGCGTGCGCGGCGTTCTGTCGACGCACCTGTTCGCGGACGGCTCGCTGACCGAGATCCTCTGGCAGCCCGCGGGCGGGAGCCGAGAGCCGCTGACGCCCGAAGGGATCGCGGCCAAGCGGTACTTCGTGAAGATGAACGGGCGCGAGGTCTACAAGCACGCCGTGCGCAACATGGCGGCGAGCGCGCGCGCGGCCCTCGAGGCCAACCACGCGACGCCCGACGACGTGGCCTGGGTGATCGGCCACCAGGCGAACCTCCGCATTCTGGAAGGCGTCTCCGAGCGCGTCGGGATCCCGATGGATCGCTTCTTCCTCAACGTCGATCGCTACGGCAACACGTCGTCGGCATCCGTGCCGACGGCGCTGGACGAGGCGATCGAACAGAAGAAGCTGCGCGAAGGCGATCTCGTGCTGTTCACGGCGCTGGGCGGCGGCCTGACCTGGGCATCCGCAGCGGTGAGGTGGTAGCCGTGGGGCTCGCGATGGAAGCGAAGACCGCGTTCGTTTTTCCCGGCCAAGGTTCGCAGAAGGTCGGGATGGGGCGCGCGCTGCACGATCAGTATCCCGAGGCGCGCGCGGTCTTCAGCGAGGCCGACGAGGCGCTGGGCTATTCCCTGTCGAAGCTGTGCTTCGAGGGGCCGGACGCCGAGCTGACGCTGACCGCGAATGCGCAGCCGGCGATCCTCGCGACCAGCGTCGCGGCGCTGCGCGCGCTCGAGGCGCGCTCGCCGGTGCGGCCGGTCGCCGTCGCGGGTCACTCGCTGGGCGAGTACAGCGCGCTGGTGGCGGCCGGGGCGCTGTCGCTGACCGACGCGGTCCGGCTGGTTCACATGCGCGGCAAGTTCATGCAGGACGCGGTGCCGGCGGGCCAGGGCGCGATGGCCGCGATCATCGGCCTGACGTCTGACGTCGTCGCCGAGGTCTGCCGCGACGCCGCCGGCGCCGAGGTCGTCAGCGCCGCGAATCTGAACGGCGGCGGCCAGGTCGTGATCGCGGGACACAAGGACGCGGTCGATCGCGCGGCAGCCGCCGCCAAGGCGCGGGGCGCGAAGCTGGTGAAGCTGCTCGCGGTCAGCGCGCCCTTCCACTGCGCGCTGATGCAGCCGGCGGCCGATCGCCTCGCGTCAGAGCTGGCGCGCGTCGAGGTCAAGACGCCGGCGGTGCCGGTGGTGAGTAACGTCGAGGCGAAACCGAATCAAGACGCGGCCCGCGTGAAGGATCTGCTCGCGCGCCAGGTGACCGCGCCGGTTCGCTGGGAGGAGTCGGTGCAGTGCCTGGCCGGCCTCGGCGTGAACGCTGTCGTGGAGGTAGGCGCGGGCAACGTGCTCGGGGGGCTGGTCCGCCGGATTGCCCCCGACATCGCGGTGCACGCCGCCGGGGATCCCGGTAGCATCGAGGCACTGACAAATGCGTGATTTGGAGGGAAAGGTTGCGCTCGTGACGGGCGGGTCGCGCGGCATCGGTCGCGCCATCGGGGTCGCGCTGGGCCAGCGCGGCGCCAAGGTCGTGCTGAACTACACGAGCAACGAGGCCGCCGCCGCAGAGGCCGCGGCCGCCGTCGTCGCCGCGGGTGGCACCGCCGTGACGAAGCGCTTCGACGTCTCCGATTCGGCGGCGGTCGACGCTGCGTTCAAGGAGATCGTCGCGACCGAAGGCGCGCTGCACATCCTGGTCAACAACGCAGGCATCGCGGTCAACACGCTGGTGCTCGGTTCGAAGGACGCCGACTGGAAGCGCGCGCTGGACGTGAATCTGAACGGCACCTTCTACTGCTGCCGGGCCGCGCTGCGCGCGCTGCTGAAGGTGCGCGAGGCGGGCCGCATCATCAACATCACCTCGATCACCGGCGAGACCGGCTCGGCGGGACAGGGCCCGTACGTCGCCGCCAAGGCCGGAGTCATCGGTCTGACGAAGACGCTCGCGCGCGAGTACGCGTCGCGCGGCATCACCGTGAACGCCGTTTCGCCTGGCTACATCGACACCGACATGACCGCGACCGAGCTTCCCGAAGCGCGGCGCGCCGAGCTGCTCAAGACGATCCCGCTCGGCCGCGTCGGAAAACCCGAGGACGTCGCCGCCGCCGTGGTCTATCTGGCGGGGCCCGCCGCTGGGTACGTGACGGGGCAAGTCTTGCGCGTCAACGGTGGACTTTTCATGTAAGGTACGCGCCGCCAAACTGTAACAACTGGATAAAGAGGACCCAATCCCATGGCCGACGAAATCGAAGAAAAGGTCAAAAAGATCATCATCGAGCAGCTCGAGGTGGCCCCTGACAAGGTCAAGCTGGAGGCCTCGTTCTCGGAGGACCTGAAGGCGGACTCGCTGGCGGTCGTCGAGCTGGTGCTCGCGCTCGAAGAGCAGTTCAAGATCGAGATCCCGGACGAGGACACCGAGAAAATCAAGACCGTCGGGGACGCCATCAACTACATCAAGGGCCACGCTAAGTAAGCGGGCCGAGAACGAAGGAACACACCGCGCATGGCACGAAGGGTCGTCGTCACCGGCATCGGGCTCGTCACGCCGCTTGCCGTTGGCACAGAAGAGACGTGGCAGGGACTTCTCGCCGGCAAGTCGGGCATCGGTCCCATCACGCACTTCGACCACACGAACTTCGCGACGCACTTTGCCGGCGAGGTGAAGAACTTCGACGTCACGCGCTGGTTGACCTCGCGTGAGGCCAAGACCATCGACCTGTTCATCCAGTACGGCGTCGCCGCCGGGCTGATGGCGGTGGCGGACTCTGGCCTCGAGATCAAAGGCGACTTCGCGGAGCGCGTCGGCTGTTTCGTCGGCGCGGGCCTGGGCGGCGTCGCCACGATCGAGGCGACCTGCAAGACATTGTGGGAGAAAGGGCCCCGGCACGGAATCTCACCGTTCTTCGTGCCGATGATCATCGTCAACCTGACGCCCGGTCAGATCTCGATCCGGACCGGGGCCAAGGGGCCGAACCTTTCCCAGGTCTCGGCGTGCTCGACCGGCGCGCACGCGATCGGCGATGCGGCGCGGGTCATCGAGCGCGGCGACGCCGACGCGATGATCTGCGGCGGAACGGAAGCGACGGTCACGCCGCTGGGCGTGGGCGGCTTCAACAGCATGCGCGCGCTGTCGACGCGCAACGCGGCCCCGCAGCAGGCGTCGCGCCCGTTTGACAGCGATCGCGACGGCTTCGTGATCGCCGAGGGCGCGGGCGTCGTCGTGCTGGAAGAGATGGAGCACGCCAAGGCGCGCGGCGCGAAGATCTACGCCGAGGTGCGCGGCTACGCGCTGAACGCCGACGCGCACCACATCACGTCACCGGCGCCGGAAGGCGAGGGCGCCCAGCGCTGCATGAAGCTCGCGCTCAAGGACGCGAAGCTCACGCCGGCGGACATCGGTTACATCAACGCGCACGGAACATCCACGAAGCAGGGCGACATCGCGGAGACGATGGCGGTCAAGAAGGTCTTCGGCGACGTTGCGCGCAAAGTGATGATGAGCTCGACGAAGTCGATGACGGGCCACATGCTGGGCGCCGCCGGCGGCGTCGAGACAGCGATCTGCGCGCTGGTCGTCTCGCGCGGCGTGATTCCGCCGACGATCAACTACACGACGCCCGACCCCGAATGCGACCT
>Ga0207701_10005682_pt1 | contig 12498 bp, 13 predicted proteins | sample KBSSwiSSwithPhiX_FD_184294 | JGI IMG/M metagenome (GOLD analysis project Ga0207701, IMG submission 184294) | Switchgrass rhizosphere bulk soil microbial communities from Kellogg Biological Station, Michigan, USA, with PhiX - S5 (SPAdes) (version 2) | ecosystem: Environmental > Terrestrial >...
AACCCGTAGCGGAGATTGAGCGGCCGCAGCGCGGTCACGAGCGCAATCCGGCCGACCCACACGATGTCGCTGCTGCCCGCGCCGCCCCGTTGCAGATGAATCGTGTAGCTGCTCTGGGTCGGGCGCGCGCCGGCGACGTTGAACCAGCCATGCTGGCGCTGCCCCTCGGCATCGACGGGCGGCAGATACAGCGGCACCGTGCCATCGAAGAGCGCGACGTCGGCGTTGGTGTTGAAGATCGCCACCGCGACGACATCGACCGCCACCGGCGCGCCGGTCAGATCGAGCGCGTCGATCGTGATGTCGGTATCGTTCGCCGTCGACTTGGTGAGGTTCGCCGGATCGGGATCGAGGAGATGCGTCGCCGGGTACTCCGGATCTTCGGTCGTCATCGACACGGTGCAGCGATAGGCGACGTCGTCACTCGGGAGGGCGACGGCCGGCTGCGGGTTGGATCCAGAGATGGCCATGTCAGGCTCGCGCGGGCGCGTAGGTGCGCAGATAGTCTTCAATGACGCGCTCGATGGTCGCGCGCATCCCGTGCTGGTCCCCGCCGACGCGGCGCCGGAACTGGATCGCGGCTTCCTCGGCGGCGGCATAGGGATCGGTAATCGGCAGGAACGGCATGACGACGATGTCGCCCCCGCGATCGAAGTCCCCCAGGCGATGCAGCGGCACGACCGCCTCGGGCGACGGACCTTCGCCGATCATCGCGAGCGTCGGCGCCGTCACGATGCCGCCCTCGGCCATCATCGGCACGTTGACGGGCGGATCGTTAAAGTGCCGATCGAACTCGAGGTCGATGTGCGTCGGGATCTTCGTGAAGGCGTCGACGAGCGGGCCGGCGATCGTGCCGACGAGCTCCTCGATCCGCCGGGTGACGGTCTCCAGGGCGGTCGCGACGCGATCGAGGTTCGCGACGATCGGATCGCCGAACCGCAAGCGCGAGAGATCGGTCAGCTGCTCGCCGTTCTCGTCGACCAGGTTGCCGCTGCGTTGCAGTTCCTCGACGAGCGGCCGGAAGTTCTCGGGCAGCGCCGTCCCGAAGGCGATCGCGTCCTTGACGAGCGCCGTGATCTCGTCGCGCATGCCGAACAGCACGCCGCCGACCGAGGCGCCCTTCTTCGTGAGCAGCGTGAAGTCGTCGAGGATCGCCTGCGCGCTGGCGTGGATCCGCTCACCCTGAAACTGATCGCCGAGCGAATTGAGATCGACGCCGTACTTCTTCGCGGCGTCCTGCATCCGGGTCCAGTCGACGGTCGCTTCCTGCTGCAGGTCCGTGAGCTGCCCGCGCAGGTCGGCGAGCTCGTCCTCGCGCGCGCGGGCGGCGTCCGCGGCGGCGTGTTCGTTGTCGGCGGCGATGGCGCCCTGCTCTCGGAGCACGGCGTTGATCTCCTCGATCGCGGCCTGCATGCGTTCGGGGTGATCGGTGTCCCAGAGCTGCTCGACGATCCGCAGCGCGGCCTCGGCGCTGCGCCCGGTGGCGAGGTAGGCGTCGCGCACCGCGATGACGTCCTTCTTCCAGTCCTGCCCCTGCGCTTCGAGCTGTTGCGCCGGCGTGAGCGACTTGCGCAGCTCCGCCTGAAAGCCGGTGAGAGACTGCCGCGCCTGTAGGACTTCCTGCGAGACCCCGCCGAACAGCTTGTCCAGCAGCGGCCCCAGCACGGCGCCGGCGCCGGCCAGCAGATCGCCCCAGGGGCCCGCGAGCTTCAGCATCTTCGCCAAACCGCTGGTCGCCGACGTGCCGATCAGACTGCCCACCGATTCGAGGATCTTGCCGCCCCCGGTGACCGCCGCCATGAGGGTCGACCCGAGTTGCTTCGAGAAGACGTCGCCCATGCCGCCGAGCATCAGCCCGCCGAGGCTCACGCCCGCGGCGCGCACTTCCGCGACGGGCGGATGGAAGCCGTCGACGAGCGGCGTGCCGAACCGGGCGGTCGCGGCGAATTCCTGCTGCCGGCGCGAGGCCTCGGCGCGAGCATCGTCTTCCATGCGCCGTTCGCCGACGAAGTTGTAGTAGTCGCGCCAGATCGCCTTCTGCCGCTCGGCCGCCTCCTGCTCGCGCTGCACGTTCTCGATCTCGCGCTCGCCGAGGAAGTTGTAGTACGCGCGGACCGCCTTCGTCTGATCGACGATCGCTTGCTCGGTAACCGCCGCGGCCTTGACCTGCTGGGGGATCAGCGCATCGAGCGCCCGGCCGATCGCGACGATCTGGGCGGGCGCGCGCTGCCCGAGCGCCTGGTACGCCGCGAGCGCGTCGCCGACCGCCTTCTGCAGCTCTTTCTGTTTGTCCGTCGTCAGCCGCGCGATGTTGGTGAGGTCGCCGAGCGCCGTCGCCATCGTCTGGGCGCGGGCGATCGCGTCGCGACCAAAGAGCGCATCGGCCTCGCGCGTGAGCGCGGCCAGTTGGGCGGCGGCGTCTGCCGCGGCGGCGCCGCTGGCGCGTCGGGCCTCGGCTGACTTCGCGGCGGCGGCGGCGGCGGCGTACTCGGCGCCGGCCCCTTGCGCGAGCAGGCCGAGGTACTCGCCGATGTTGGCCGTGAGCTGGCCGACGGCATCGCTCGCCCCCGTCGCCTCGTCGATCCAGCGCCCGATCTGCCAGCCGACAAACCCGGCCGCGGCGAGTTGCAGCGTCGTCGTCAGCGCGCCCATCGCCATCGCGAGCACGCCCGCTTCGCCGCTGGCGAGCGGCGCGAGGGTGAGCCAGCCGCGCATCGCGACGACCGCGCCTTCCGCGGCGACCGCAAACTGCACGAAGGTCGCGGCGACCCCGGCCAGATTCAGACCGTTCAACGACGTCCGGAGGCCATCGACGGTGCTCGTGAGCCGCGTGACCTTTTCGGCGCCGGTCGTGAATTCCTTGAACGCTTTCGGGAGCGACTTGCCGACGCCGCTGAACGCGGTGTCGATCGTGCCCGCCGCCTGGACGCTGCCGGTGGCGACGGCGGCGATGGGCTGCGCCAGGCCGGTCGTAAGCGTCGTGCCCAGGGCGGTCGCCTGCGTGCCGACCGCGCCCATGCGCGTGCTGGCCGCTTTCATCGAGGCGTCGAACTCCGCGGTATTCGCGGTAAGCAGGACGCGCAGGATGCCGATGAGGGAGCTACTCGCCATGTGGTCGTGACCCCGGCACCCGCCGCACGCGCAGCGGGATCCCGTACTGCTGGCTCAATTCCCCGAGCACCGTGCGCACCTCGGCCCGTGTCTGACGGGCGGCGTGCCGGCGGGCCAGCAGGCGCCGCAGCGGCGGCAGGCGCGGCTGCCGGCTCAACGCCGCCACGTGCCACGCGAGCTGCATGTCGCGGTCATGCGCATCGCGCCGCGTCTCGGCGACGATCACAAACTCCCGCACCAGCTCGCGCAGGGTCGAGGTCCAAAACGTCCGCCGGCTCAGCCCGCCACGCCGGGCGGCGAGGTAGAGACCGCGCCAGTCGTACGCTTCGAGACTCGTCCGGAAGCGCCGGGCTGAGCCGGCCGAGGGCGGGCCGCCGCCGCCTCGACGCCCAGCGCGGCGAGATCCTGCGGGTCGGCCTGCATCGCCTGCATGAGCGTCGTGAGGAGCGATTGCATCACGGTCGCCCCGCCCGCCAGCATCACCCGCCCGGCGTCGGTGAGCGTCGCCTCGGGGTGATGCTGCATCAGCGACGCCCAGACGAGCACGCGCGCATGCGTCAGACTGCCGCGCCGCAGCTCCTGCGCGACGTCGAGGATCGTGACGTGCTGCCCCGGCGTCGAGAAGTGCCCCTCGATCGCCACCATCGCGTTGACGTCGAGCACCAGCTGCCAGGTCTGGCCGTCGACCTCCACCGTCACCGCCCCGCGTTCGCGGTTGTTGAGCGTACTCATGGGAGATTCGCCGAGAAGTCCGAGAGCGGCGTGATCTCCGCGGTGAAGTTGATCTTGTCGGTCAGTCCGATCGTTCCCGGCTGACACTTCGTCACGACGCCGCGGAACGGCCAGTCGATGGACTCGCGCGGCGTCGCTTCGAGGGTGCCGGTCGCCGGCGACGCGGTCCCGACCGCGACGGTGTAGGTGAAGACCGTGGGCGAGGTGACGGTGATGATCTTGACGCCGTTGTACTCGCCCTCGGCGGCGCCGCTGATCTCCACCATGTCGCCGCTGGTCAGCCCGTGCGCCGCGCCCGCGGTCGCCGTCGCCACTCCCGCCGCCTGCACGATGCCGGTCAGCGCGACGGCCGTGCCCACCGTGTCGGTGGGGACCTGGATCTTGAAGTTGCGTTGCTGGCGCGTGCGCCACAAGCCGATCAGGCCGATGTTGTGGCCGTCGCCACCGGCGTTGTTCTGCGAGCCGTGCGTCGGGCGCCAGTTGCCCGAGAGCGCGAAGGGCCCCGAGTCGCGCAGCGTCGCCTTCTTCTCGCGATGCGCTTCCGGCGATCGCAGGTGCGTGATGTCGACGACCTCGGTCGTCATGTCGCCCGGCGTGATCTCCATCACGTCGGCGACGGCGGCGTAGGTGTCGTCCTCGGGGTCGACACTGATGCCGCCCTGCCCGACGAGCAACTGCGCCCCGTAGCCGGTGATCGCCTCGCCGGGGTAATACGTGTTGGTGACGTCGCTCATGATTCAGTGTCCTCCCTGGTCCTCACGCGGATCGTGTCTGCACGAGATACTCGAGCATCACGCGGAAGACCCGCAGTTCCGCGCCGTCGTACGTGTCGATGCGATTGACTCGCAAGACTTCCGTGAAGCGCACGCCGCTCGCGCTGAAGCGCCGGCCGCTGAGTGCCAGATCAATGGCGGCGGCGAGGCCATCGACCTCCGTCTTGCCCGGCGCGTAGCTGTCGGCCTGCACGCGCGTCCCGGTGAGCCCGGCGAGCCCGCGTAGCTGATAACTCTGCGGCTCGCTCACCGTGGTCAGCACTGCCGCCGGATAGGTCGGCGACTGTGGCAACAGCGCCTGGTAGATGCGCGTCCCGGCGAGCGCCGCCACGCCGGGATCGGCGCGCAGATGAAACACGAGCGCGGTCGTCGCGGTGGTGCTCACTTGGCGACGGCCTCCCAGACCGTGCGCCCCAGCGCCGCGACCGCGGTCGGCGCCTCGGCATCGATCGCCGGACGGTAGAACGGTTGCGCCGACTGCCGGTTGTCGCCGAACTCCAGCTTGTAGTCGTACGAAAAGCGTTCCGGGACACCGATGCCGACCGCCTGGTCCTCGCGCGGGACATCCCCGGCGGCCGGCGACGGCAGCACGTGAATGTTGTCCGCGAGATGTGCCTCGCCCGTGCTGCGCCGCGGGCAGTAGCGGCGGGCCCGTTCGGCGATCGCCGCGGCCCCGGGCCGGAGACCCGCCGGCGTGGCGCGCGCCGCGGTGGCCCCGAGCGCGGTCAGTGTGCGACGGAGCTCCTGCACGCCGGTGACCGTGACCCGCACACTCATCGGAGGCCTCGCCGCGCGACTTCGTCGGCATCGGTCGCCGCCACCGTCACGAGCTCGATCTGCTGCTCGAGCAGGTCGAGGATCTGCGCCCGCTCGATGTCGTAGGCGCGGCCCTGGTAGACGAGGCGCCGCGTCTTCGGAATGTCGAGCCGGTCCGGATCCATCGTCGAGCGGTACGGCATCACCCAGCGCGTGTAGAAGCGCGCCGCAATCTGGTCGCTCATGTAGCGCTCGGCGGCGTTCAAGCCGGTTTTCTCCATCCACTCCTGCGCAAGCACGACCCAGCCGAGCACGGGCGTGCCGGACGTGTCGGTCGTCTCGACGAGCCCGTCGATCTGCACGTACCACTTGCGGTGCCCGGTGGGGACGGTCGCGGCCATTACGCAAAACTCGGATCTTTCCAGCGGCACAGCAGGCCGCGAATCGTGGGCGGCGGCCAGTCCGGCGCCGTCACCGGATCGGCATCGCCGCGGTTGTGGAACCAGTCGACAAACGCCCGCAGGATCGCCGCCTTCACATCACTCGGCACCGTGTCGACGGTCCACGGATCCTCGGGCAGAAACGGGGACTCCTCGCCGATGTAGCGCAGCACGGCGGCTTCCGCGGCCGCGAGCTCGAGGCCGACGACGGCGTCTTCTTCGTCGTGCGTGATGCGCGCGACCTGCTTCGCCTCGAGGAGCGTCACTAGCGTCGCGGCCATGCGCCACTCGCGTCTTTCGCACGGAGGGATCCCGCCGCGCGGCCGCCATCGCGGCCGGCCTTGGTCGACAGTTGCCACGCGCCGAGCTCGGCGGCCGTCGGCCCGGGCCGCGTCGTGGTCACGTGGCGCGCAATCCACGTCGAGCCCTCCCACGTCACACAGTCGCCGCGCTGATAGGTCGTGCCGGCCACGAACACGCCGCGATGAATCGGAATCGGCACGACGATCGCCTTCTCCGCGCGCGCGTCGGCTGGCCCGTAGCGAAACGTGAACGTCCGTTCGCCGTCGTAGTCGATGTCGAGCGCGACCAGGTCGAGGCCGTCCCGGCCCGGGGGCCCAGCCTCCCCCGGCGGGCCGACCGCACCAGAGGGCCCGGCCGGTCCCGTGGGGCCGGGCGGCCCGGGGTCGCGCCCCAGTGCGCCGAGTCCGGTCTCGACGGTGGCCAGCCGCACGAGCACCGGGGCGAGCGATTTACTCAGGATGGCGATGAGCGCATCCGCGAGCGCCTCGGGATCACACCGCATAGAGTCCCACCTCGAGCGCCTTGCGCGTGAGCGCAGCAATGACTTTCTCGGTCGCGTCGGGCTCGTCGACCTCGGCGGCCGGCCGCGCGGCGGGGGTCGGCGCGGGCGCCGGCGGGGGCGGTTGCGGCACGTCGCGCTGGGCGAGGGCGGCGAGCGACCAGTACTGCTGCTGCAGATATGCCGTGTCGCCGCCCGGCAGCGCCGGCAGGTTCAACCGCTTGCGCGCTTCGTTCGGCGTGCGGATCCCGGCGCCCACCGCGTTCTGCTCGGTCGTGACCAGCGTCGGCTGATCCATCCGCAGCAGCACGTCGAGATCGAACTCGGTGCCGTACGGGCGCGGCAGCTCGAGGCCTTCATCGAGCAGCAGCTCGATCGACTCGATCAGGATCTGCAGGCACTGCGCGTAGTACTGCTGATCGAGCGCGTTGATGTTGTTGTAGTTCGGATCGGGGCCGACTTCGACCTTGTAGCGCGGCACGTGGAAGCAGCGGCAGATCGCTTCGTCGGTCCATTTCAGCTGCTCGACGAGCGCGGCATCGACCGGTGTCATCGTGATCGCTTCGTACTTCAGGCCGTTCTGCAGGATGGCGACCCGGCCGCGATTCTCGCCGCCGAATTCCGTTTCCCAGCGCGTTTTCATGCGGTCGGCGGTCGCCTGGTCGATCTCGCCGGGCGCCACCAGGACCCCGCTCGGGATCGACCCATTCGCGAACATGCGCGCCGAGTTGGTCTGCATCCGCAGGCCCTGCACCGCGGCCAGGCCGCAGGCGTAGATCGGCGAGACGCCGCACAGCGGGTGATAGAGCGGAATCATCACGTCGTGGATGATCTCGCGCGCCGGCACCGCGAACTCTGGCCCGTCACCCTCGGGGAGAATCCCCGCGAGCGCATCGGGCGAGAGCTGGTAGTAGACCGTCCCGTCGGGCGTGAGGAGCGGCGTGACCTTCGACGGGTCGAGCACGGCGAGCCGGGTGACCACGCCGCGCTGGTCGCGGGCCTTGAGCACGTAGGTGTTGCCCCAGAGGAGCTTCGACATCACCCACTGCTGATAGAAGCCAATGCGCGTCTGGAAGCGGTTCGGCTTGGCGAGCACCGGCGAGAATGCGGCGCTCTCGGTCTCGAGCCAGATGCCTTCATCGTCTTCGGCGACCAGGCGCACCGGCATCTTCGCGATGTCGTTGGCGATGAGGCTCACGCAGGCATAGACGGTCGGATTGGTCGCGACATCGGCGACGTCGATCGCGATGTTCTGCTGCCAGGCGCCGGGCGCGGACTCGCGCACGACCGGCCACCAGCCGCCCGCCCCGCCGGGGCCGCCGCGCCACGCGGTGAGCGGCGCCTGCCAGAGGGCGCTGAGGGCGGCGGTCGCACGCGATCGCAGGGAGGGCATCAGGTGGTCATCACGACCCCGGCGCGGGGGGCGGCGGGCGCGGGCGATCGCACCGGACCGCCCGCACACCCACGCACGCCGGGATCAGGCGGTTAGCTCTCGCGGTACCGCGCCGCGGTCGGCGCGACGACCGCCGGGGTGTAGTCGGCACCGGTGACGAGCTGCACGCCGGCGGCGCGCGCCCGCTTCCAGCTGATATAGCGCTCGGCGCGCAGGCCGACGAGGTTCTGCTGCCAGAAGGACACGAGCGGCGTCGGCGGCGTCGCCGGCGCCGAGTCCATCTGCACCGAGGCCTCGCGCGAGGCGTCGATCGTGATGCCGCCGTCGTCGGCAATCATCACCGAGTCGCGCGCAATGCCGATCACGTTGGTGCCGAGGGCGTTGCTGGTGATGACATTCACCCCGACCAGCGTGCCGCCGTTCATCCCGAGCGACGGGTAGAGGAACATGCCGAGCGCGCTCTGCGTGGTGGCCAGGGCGAAGGCGTTGCCCGGCGACATCAGCAGCGCGGCACCGGACGGGTCGAGGTCCGCCGCCGTGAACGCCGCGAAGATCGCATTGATGTCGGCGAGCACGTTGTTGGTGGACGTGAGCGGCGTGAGGCCGTTCGTGATGGACGCCGGATTGACGTTGGCAACGGCCGCCACGGCCGGATCGATGAACTGGGAATCGAGGAACTGACTGATCCCACCAATCATGTCGCGACGCACGACCTCTTCAGCGCGCGGCGTCGACAACCGGGCGAGCTCCTCGGTGAAGACGATAATCCCGGCCGCCTTGTACAACTCGACGGTGACCGAGGTGAAGGCGAGTTTGGTGACCGGCTTGCTGAGGCCTTCCCCGACCCACCCGTAGGTGCCGCCACCGGTCTGCGCGGGCACGCGCGTATTCGGCGGCACGTGCACGAGGACGCTGTCAGGAATGCGGCCGATGATGGTCGCCGGCCGCAGCAACTCGAGGAATTCCGCGCCGGCCGCCTGCATCAACGGCACGAGCGGCGCGGCCCACGTGGCATCGGTCGTCGTGCCGACGGCGACCGCGGCCTTCACGATCATCTCGACTTCCGGCGTCGAGTCCTTGAACTGCTTCGCATACTCGACCGTGCGCTGCTGGTCGCCGCGCCCGTAGAGATGACTCATGGCGACGCGGGTAAAGATCGTGCCCTTCGGCAGCATCGACTTCACGCTGATCGACGACGGGCGCAGGTCCACGACGGTCGGGCGCGGCGTCGGCCCCACCGGGACCGCGGCGGCCTTGTTGATCGTCTCGAGCTTGCGCAGCCGCGACCGATCGGTCTCCATGTCGGCGAGCGCCTTTTCGAGCGTGTCGTACTCGGTCGCCTCGTCGGGCGAGAGCGTGCGCTCTTCGCTGCGCGCCTGATCCATGAGCGAGAAGAGGCGCGTCTTGGTGTTCTCGGCCGTCGTGTCGAGCTTGCTGATCTGTTCGGTGATCTGTTCAGTGGTCATACGTCCCCGCAGGGCGAGGTTGGGCTCCGTCGCGCCGGAGCAGTGGGGGCCAGACGCGGCCCGGTAGGCGTCAATCGCCTTGACGCTGAGAATGGCGGCGCCGGGATTCATCGGGATCGTCACGGCGGACGTTTCCAGCCACGCCCACTTCGCGAAGCGGATCACGCCGTCCTTGCCGCGCAGCGGATCGACGAGCGGCTTGAAGCCGACCGAGAAGCCGCGCACCAGGCGCCGCTGAATGAGCGCCCAGGCCTCGTCGATATAGGCGACGCCCGACGCGATCTGCGCCTTGATCCAGATGCCCGCGGGCGTGACCTGGGCTTCGAGGACGGTCCCGATCGGTTGCGCTTGCTGGTGCTGCCAGAGGAGCGGCATCGGCAGCGAGAATTCGGCGCCCGTCGGATCGAGGGACTCGTGACCGCGATCGACGGTCGGCGTCGAGGCGTAGCCTTCGACGATCCGCCGCTCGGGATCGACCGCTTTCAGCTCGAGATCCGCCGACGCCCACTGCCGCATGTGCGCAGGAGAGCGTCTGCGAGGAGACCCGGCGCTGTCTATTTTTCGTTCGCGGACCGGGGGCGCACGGCCTCGTGCAGCCGTTCGCGAATCCAGTCGTTGACCGATTGCCGCGCATCCTTGGCGGCGGCGTAGCTCTTGTCGTAGAGCCGCGACGACAAGACGAGATGCACGGACACCGAGCGATCCGAGGCGTCGACGCGCGGGCGGCCCGGGGGTTTGCTCGGCATCAGCTCCCTCCGAGGAAGTACAGCTCGTAGGTGGGCGGGCGGGGCGGCGGCGCCTGCACCATCAGGCGGTTGAGGCCCATGATGGTCGCGACGATCCCGTCAATGCGCTTGCCGGCCTTGCGCGGTTTCACCGGCCGGATGCGCCCGGCATCGTCCCGCTTGACGGCGACGTTCTCGAGGTTCCAGCGCAGCAGCCGGTGCCCGCCGTGAATCACGCGCTGTGCTTTCACCAGCGCCTCGAACACCTGCGACGGCTCGGAGAACGTCTTGAAGTTCTGCAGGAGCTCGACCACGGTCAGCCCTTCCTTCGTCAGCCGGATCGCGATCTCGGTCGCAAACGCCGGGTCGTACCCGACCTGGCCGACCTTCGCCAGCGGAAAGCGCGCGGTGAGCCCGACGATATACCGCACCAGCGCATCGGAGTCGATAATCGACCCCGGCGTCGTGGAGAGCAGGCCCTGCCCGGCCCAGACGTCGTACGGGACCCGGTCCTGGTGCACCCGCTCGCGCAGCGTGTCCTCGGGCAGCCAGAAGGCCGGCACCACGATCAGCTCGTAATTGAGCGAGGTCGTGCGGCGGATGGCCTCGCCCTGCTCGTCGGTCGCGACGATCTCGAGGTCGGCATCGGTGAGGCCGGGCAGCGGGCGGCGGAAGCAGAGCACGACCGCCGCGAGGTCGATCTTCTGCGCCATGTCGATCCCGATCGCACACGGGAGGGTCTGCAGCTCCTCGAGCGGCGGCAGCGGCGCCGTGCAGCGATCCCACCAGTCGAGCGGGATCCACGCGACCGCCTGATTCACCCAGCGGTTGAGATGAAAGCGCAGGAAGTCGTTCAGCTTACGCGGCTCGTGTTGCGCCTCGAGCGCCTCGGTGACAATCCCGTCGTGCTGAATCGTGATGCCGTGCCCGGGATTGACGCGGCGCCACGTCGCCTCGTCCGTCCAGTCGTCGCGAGGATCGGCTTCGAAGATGACCGGAAGGGTCGTCTCGTCGGGATGCGTGCCGCTCAGGACCTGCTTGGCGAGCTCGTACTCTTCGAAGCAGATCGACTCGTCGTCGTCGCCGGCGTGCGTGATGATGATGAGCAGCGGCTGCCGGCGCTTGGCCATCGACTTCCGGAGCGCTTCGAAGAGCGCGCGATCCGACTGCGCGTGGAACTCGTCGAAAATCAGCCCGTGCGGCCGCTTGCCGTGCGCGCTCGCCGCCTCCGACGACAGCACCATGTAGGTCGAGCGCGTCGCCCGGTAGACGATCGCGTCTTTCAGAATGTCCTCGGGCGCGATGCCGGCGAGCTCGGCCAGGGCGGGAGACTCCTCGAGGAAGATCTTGGCGTTGTCGTGCACCGTGCGCGCCTGCTGGCGATCGGAGGCGAGCGCGTAGACCTCGGCGGCCGGCTCGCCGTCGCAGAACGTCAGATACAGGCCGGTCCCCGACGCCCAGGGCGACTTGCCGCCGCCCTTGGGAATGAAACAGAAGACCTTTTGGAACCGGCGCAGGCCGTTGACCGCCTTCTTCCAGCCGAAGATCGGCCGGGTCTGCAGTTTCTGCTGATACTCGAGCAGCTCGAAGGCGCAGCCGGCGAACGCGCCGATGTGATGGCGCAAGAAGGTCGGAAAGAACTCGCAGGCCTGATCGGCCCGCGCCATGTCGAAGTAGTAGCGGCCCTCGTGCGTCTCCCAGCGGGCCCGCCGGCGCGACCATTCCACGTGAAACGGGATCGTGACGCCGGGCCAGAGGACGTCGGGCGACTCCCCATCGCCCCACCAGGGCCGCCGGGTGACCCGGGGCGGGCGGGTGCCGGAGGCCGTCGCCGGCCGCTTACGCGGAAGGGCGACCGAAGAACTTTTCACGGAGGCGATCCTGGGCGGTCGGCCCCTCGTCGGTCGGCAGCACCTTGACCCGTGTCCGCGCCGACGGCGTCATGCCGAACTCGACGAGGTACTGGCGCAGCGCCATGTGCCCATGCCGCAGCTGCTGCAGCACCCGCGAGCGCAGCTGCTCGAGCGCGATGATCTTGCCGACCGTCTCGGCGAGCGCATCGCCCTGGAGCTTGGTGAGGCCGCGTTTCAGCGACCGGGCCAGCCGCTCGAGCCGCGGGACCTCCCGGCTGAGCGTTTCCGTCTCGGCGAAGAGCTGGCAGTACTGGTAGAGCACGGCATCGTCGACGGCGGTCAACGTCCGGCACACGGTGAGGCGAGCCACCATCCGATCCCATTCGAGGGCCCCATCACCCGTGAGCGTCCCGGGCTTGTCCGGCGTGGCGGCCGGCGGCGCCGGCG
>Ga0207701_10005683_pt1 | contig 12498 bp, 13 predicted proteins | sample KBSSwiSSwithPhiX_FD_184294 | JGI IMG/M metagenome (GOLD analysis project Ga0207701, IMG submission 184294) | Switchgrass rhizosphere bulk soil microbial communities from Kellogg Biological Station, Michigan, USA, with PhiX - S5 (SPAdes) (version 2) | ecosystem: Environmental > Terrestrial >...
ATTCCCGATGCCATAGCTCATCAGCCCGCCGTCGGCCGGAAACTCTCGGATGTGGAAAATGCCAGGCAGGCCGTGACGCGACGAAAGCGCAATGATTTGACCACGCCGACTATCGAAGAACGGATCGTTCTGCACCACGATCGCATTGGCGCCAGCCTTCGCAAGCGCCACAAAAGCGGCTTCGATTTCGTCACTGTTTGTCGCGGCCTGGACGATTAGCTCACGGCCAAGCGACTGGGCCGCGCACCTGCGGCCTGTAGGTGCTGCTCGGCAGCTCCGGAACGCGGATTGAGCAGCAGACCGATGAGGTTTGCCGACGGCGCCATCCCGCAGAGCAGGTCCAGTCGCTTGCCGCTTAGATCACCCGTAAAGAAGTTGACACCCGTGGCCCTTCCCGGCCGGTTCATGCTCGGGACTAGACCAGAGCGCACCGGGTCCTGGCCGACGACAAATACGAACGGAATCGACGAGCCTCGTGCCTTGACCGCAAGCGCGGCTGGATCGCCGGCCGCAACCATTAACGAAAGCGGCGGCTGAGTTGGTCGGCAGCCAACGCCGGTAACAGGCTGTAGTCGCCATTTGCCCAGCGGTACTCCACGGCGACGCTACGCCCCTCGACATAGCCCATTTCTTCGAGTCCCCGGCGAAAGGCGTGGGCATGTACCTCTGCTTCATCCGGGGAGCGGGTGCTAAGAAACCCGACCAGCGGCATGACCGGTTACTGCCCCTGAACCGACCGAATCCCGATGCCCGTCGGTCCCAGCCCGGCGATGAACTCCCGTCGCTTCATTTGACAATCCAAATCGATCATAGGTGGCGCTCAACCAAGAAACCTAGCCGTTCGAAACGTCCGCCAAAATGCCGCAGCGAACATGCCTCATTCTACCGCATCGTCAGCCAGGGCGGATAATGAAGGTGGAATTGCAACATGAAGCGTTTTGGCCGTGCGGAAATTAATCACAAAAGACAGATAGACGGGGCGCTGAATAGGAAACTCGGCCGGATTTGCTCCGCGAAGGATTTTGCCGGCGATGCCGCCCGCCTGCTTGAAGAGCTCAAAATTATTGGGCCCGTATGAAAATAGGCCACCCGCTTTCGCGTAGATCGGAAACAATCCAATGGTCGGCATGTGATACTCGAGTGCGAGTTCGGCGATGACCGCCGCCTGATCGACGAAAACAGGGGACGAGTGCACGAGCATCGCGTCGACCTTGGCGTCTGACGCCCCCTGAAACGCACCGCGAAGTTCGGAGGGTTGGTTGACGCCGTACCTTAGCGTCTGAATTCCGTCATTGCGGGCACTGTTCTCGGCGGACTTGAGCTGCGTCTGGTCCAGGTGCAGGTCATAAAGGAGAGCGACTTTGCTTGTCTTGGGAAGCACTTCTCTGACGATTTACAGCCACTTGCCAGCGATTTCCGGCGCATCGAGAAAGATCCCAGTCACGTTGCCGCCAGGGCGGTTGAGGCTCTGCGCTGCCCCGATCGCGATGGGATCGGCCTCGAGGTCAAGCGCAACAATCGGGGTTGTTCGCGAGGCTCGCCTCGCAGCCAGCAGGCTTCCCGACGCAATTGCTAGAATGACATCGACATCTGTTGCCAGTTCAGCGGCGTATTTGCTGAGCAATTGCTCGTCCCCTGCCGAGGACCGCACAACCAGCACGGCTTTCTGGTTGCCGAGTTCGTTGGCCAATCCCTCGTTGATCAATCGCTCTCGATCCGCCCCAACGCACCCGGAAAGAGAACGCCGACCTTCCGTGGGGCCCCGATCTGCTGCGCGCGTCCCGCCAATGGCGACAAGGTGGCAACCGCACTGCCGACAAGCATGATGAACTCTCGCCGCCGCACATGCCTGCTCAAGCCCGCTCTTCCTGCGCCGAGGACTCGCAAGGTCGGCTCGTGGTCAGCAGGCGACATCGCGCCGCTCATTCGATCACCTCGTCGGCGCGAGCAAACAGTGCTGGCGGCACGGTAAGTCCGAGCGCCCTAGCGGTGCGCGCGTTGATAACTAAGTCGAATTGCGTGGGCTGCTCAATCGGAATGTCGCCAGGCTTGACGCCATTCAGGACCTTGGCAACCAGGTCCGCCGCGCGACGCCACATGCTGGGCCAGTTCGGACCATAGGAGATAAGACCACCCGCCTGGACGTACTCGCGAATGACATACATGGTCGGCAGCCCCGCAGCCACTGAACCGGTGTTTAGCTCGGCGCGGTTGGCGAAAAAGCGCGGAATGGGCAATACATACAGCGCCTGAACGTGCCCGTTGAGAGAATTTAACGCTACATCAATCTCGTCTGAGGGCCGCAGCTCAACGGTTTGGACTTGAATGTTAAAAGTGCGAGCCGCGCCTTGAACCTCTTTGACATCGAGCGCAGCGTATGGATTTCCAACCTCGGTCAGTATTCCCAACCGCTCCAATCCTGGCGTCAGTTCGCGAAGCAACTCGATCCGCTTTCCAGCCGTATCCGGAGCCTGGCCTGACAGGCCGGTCACGTTTCCACCGGGTCGGGACAGACTCGCTACAATGCCCGACCGAACGGGATCGCCCGCCGTAGCAAACACAATCGGGATGCTTGATGTCGCCTGCTTCGCGGCCAGTGTCGGCACGGTGTTGTGGGTGAGAATGAGGTCGACGTTTAGCCTCGTAAACTCGGCCGCAATCTCGGCAAATCGCTCGTTGCGTCCGTCGGCCCACCGATATGCGATCTTCAGGTTGCTACCCTCAGTCCAGCCGAGCTCTGCGATCCGCTTAACAAATGCAGCAGTCCACTCCCTTTGCGCCGCTTCGTTGCCAGAGCCGAGCAATCCGATCGTGCGGACCTGTTGAGCAAGTGCGGAAGACGATACGACCGCACCCCCGAGCAGCGCAATGAATTCTCGTCGCTTCATGTCCGCCCCAGAGTTTCAGGACCTATTCGATCACTTCGTCAGCTCGGGCGAGCACCGTCGGTGGCACCGCGAGCCCAAGCGCTTTGGCTGTCTTCAAGTTGATGATCAGATCAAATTTGGTCGGTTGCTCGATCGGGAGGTCGCCCGGCTTGGCACCTCGCAGTATCCTGTCGACGTAATCGCCGGCGCGCCGAAACAGATCCGGCGTATTTGGTCCGTAGGACATCAGGCCGCCGGACTCCACGTATGGCCTGAAGCCATGTACGGTAGGCAATCGAGCGGCTAACGCCATTTCGTTGATGAGGACGCGGTTGGTGTTGGCGAAGGGGTTCGCTGGAACATACAACGCCTCGGTGTGATCCTTGAATGCTGCGATCGCCGTTGCGATTTCCTCGCTCTGGCCGACTTCCACGATAAGGGCTTCGAGGTCGAACGCCTTCGTGCTTGTCAGGACTTCATTCAGTTCCAGCAAATTCGCGGAATAGCCTCGACTCGCGAGAACCGTAAGACGGCGAAGGCCGGGAATAACTTCTTTTAAAAGCTCGATCCGTTTACCAGCCAGGTCGTTGGCTCGGATCGATAGCCCGGTAAGATTGCCGCCCGGCCGGGCCAGGCTTGTGACGAGACCCGTCCCAACGGGATCGGGCATCATCGCAACAACTATTGGGATGGTCGAAGTTGCCTGCTTTGCCGCATCGCCGCCGACGGTCACGATAACGTCGACCTTGAGCTTGGCAAATTCGCTGGCGATCTCGAGGTAGCGGTCGGCGCTGCCTTCCGCCCAACCGTATTCGATCATCAGGTTGCGCCCTTCGACCCAGCCGAGTTCGCGTATCCTCTGCTGAAATGCGCTGGTCCAATCTTTCCAGCCCGCAGGCGTTCCGGCGCCCATGAACCCAATCGTGGGTGATTTCGCTGCCTGCTGCGCTGACGCGATGGTGGGCCAGCCTGACACTCCCAACCCTGCAAAAGTCAGGACAAATTCTCGCCGCCTCATTCGATCACCTCATCGGCGCGCAGCAGGAATGACTCCGTCATTGTCAGACCGAGGGCCTTGGCCGTCTTGAGGTTGATGATCAGCTCGTATTTAGTTGGCTGCTCGACCGGGAGTTCGCTCGGGCGCGCGCCTTTGAGAATCCTGTCGGCGAGTGCAGCACTGCGGTGATAGTTCTCCTCGTTACTGGGCCCATAAAACATCAGGCCGCCGTCCCTGACTTCAGGCGGAAAGGAATGCATCGTGGGAAGCCGATGCTTGAGCGCCAGATCTGCGACTTTCTTCCGGTTTCCGAACATCACGTTGTCGGCCATGAAGACGGCGGCTTGTGCGTTCGCTCCTTTGACATCCTCGAACGCTGGCTCCAGGTCCTCGACCGCCTTCAGCTCACAGGAAAAGACTTCTACACGCCGTAACGAAGCCAGCGCGCGGATACTTTCCAGAGCGGCACTGTGCCCCGGAAACGATGGATTCAAAAGCACCGCGATCCGTGTCGCTCCCGTGATGGCGTCGAGCAGCAGCTCAAGCCGTTTTCCCCCGACCCCCGCTTCGCTGTAAGTCACCCCAGTGAAGTTACCACCCGGATGTGCGATACTTTCCACAATCCCAAGCCCGACCGGATCAGGCACGAACGCAAAAACGACAGGGATCGAGAGCTTCGCATCCTTGAGCGCGGCCGCAGCCGGCGAAGTGATCGCAATGATTACATCCGGCCTTTGTACCCTGATCTCTGCGACAAGATCGTTCAACCGACCGGGATCGCCTTCTCCGCCCAGAAGCTCAATCTTCGCCGTGCGGTTATTCTCGTAGCCAAGTTTGGCGAGCGCTTCGATCAACAGATGGATCGGCGTGCGGTGGGGAAATCCGCTGTGAAGAATTGTAATCCTCGGCAGCTCCGCTGCGCAGGCCGGCGTCAGCGCCGCGCCGACTGGCCAGGCGACCGCCGCGCCAAGAAGTGCAATGAGATCACGCCGCCGCATAGTTCCCCCAAGCCTCTCATTCCATCTGCATGCGAACGCCCTTGCCGCCATTGAGCAGCCGCCGCAAGTGAAAGCCGGCCAGCGCATCGTCCGCATGCTGTCCAACGAGGGCTGCGAAGGCAGGCATTGCTGTGACATCATCAGCCTCCAATTTGGCGAAGGCTTCGGAATATTGCTTCGTCGTCAGCGCCTCGAACACGGCCGGCGGCAGGGGCTCGTAGGCGCGGAGCGGCTCGCTGCGGCCGCGCAGCACCAGATCTCCGATCGCCCGGCCTCGGAAGTCTTCTGCTGCCTCGGCAATAGCCGCGCTGGCGCAGATACGGGTGCCCAGGAACTTATTGGCGGTCTCCAGGCGCGCGGCGATGTTGATCGTGTCGCCATAGGCCGTGTAATCGAAAAACCGATTGCCGCCGAAATTCCCGACCAGCGCAGGACCGGCGTGGACGCCGATCCGGGTGGCGCCAAAATTGACCCCCTTGGGTTTCCAACGCTTACGAAAGTCCTGCGCCCACACATCCAGTTCGTGCGCGCAGGCGATGGCGCGTGTCGCATAATCCGACTGATCGCCTGGCGCATTGAACAGGATATGGATCGCATCACCGATGATCTTGGCGACCGTTCCCTCATGGGCAAACACGACGTCAGTCATGCCGCCGACATATTCGTTAAGCAACGCCCCCAGCACTTCGGGCTCAGCGGTTTCCACGAGGGAAGTAAAACCCGTGATATCGGTGAAAATCGCTGCAACATCGCGGCGGTGCACCTCCATGCCGGGGCTGTCGCCGTCGGAGGCAAGTCTGGCAGCTATCTGTGGCGAGAAATACCGCGACAGCGAGGCATGCGCCCGCTCGGCCTCGGCCTGTCGGCGTCGCGCCTCACGCATCATCCCGACATGGCGGATGGTCTTGTCGATCGTCATCTCAAGGTCTGAGAAATCGATCGGCTTGGTGAGAAAATCGAATGCGCCGCGGTTCATCGCCGTACGGATATTGCTCATGTCGCCGTATGCCGAAACGATAATGGTCGATATCTTGTCGTCCGCCTCCTGCAGCTTCTCCAGCAGCGACAGCCCGTCCATCCGGGGCATGTTGATATCCGACACGACCATGTCGACGTCCGCATGCTGCTCGATCGATTGCAGTGCCTCGATGCCATCGTGTGCGAACACGAATGCGACCGCGCCGTCACGAATTTGCCTGCGGAACTTCTGCAGCACCAGAGCCTCCAGGTCGGGCTCGTCATCGACGACAAGGATCGTTACGGTCATGCAGCCCGTCCAAGCCTGGTATCGATCTCGTGACGCAGCAGGGCAAAATCGATCGGCTTGGTCAGGAGGCCAACCGCACCACGCTCAATCGCCTTGCGGCGGGTTTCGGCATCGCCATAGGCGGTGATCATGATCACGGGAACGTCCGGCCGCTGCGCGCGCACCTTCGGCAGCATTTCCAGGCCGCTCATCCCAGGCATATTGATGTCGGACAGGATCAGGATCAGGGATGGATCGCGAACTTCAGCGGCGCGAGCCAGCGCCGCGGGCGCCGATGGTGCAAATTCCATTGAGAAGTGTCCCGCTCTAATATCGCGCCGAAATTGCTGGCGGAATAGCGCTTCAACGTCGGGCTCATCGTCTACAACGAGGATATAAACGCTCAATTGTGCCCCCCGGGATTTGGATGTGCGGTCACTCTCCGCGGCAGCGTAATGATGAACTCGGTAAATGTACCCGGTTCGGTCGCAACATCGATGGTACCGCCATGCTGTTTCACCACGATGTCGTGGCTCATCGACAGGCCAAGGCCGGTGCCTTCACCCGCGGGCTTGGTGGTAAAGAAGGGGTTGAACATCCTCTCCTTCACTTCCTCCGGGATACCGGCGCCATTGTCGCGTATCCGGATTTCCACCTTGTTGCCCAGGCTTTTTGTGGTTGCGCTCAGCGATGGTTCGAAGGCGTCTTTTCCCGCTTCCTTGCGCTTGGTGGCGGCATAGAAGCCGTTGGAAATCAGATTGAGAAAAACCCGCGTGATCTCTTGAGGATACGCGTCGATCGTTCCCGCAGCGGGATCGAGGTTGCGCTTGAGCGTGATGTTGAAGCCGGGCTTTTCGGCCCGTGCGCCGTGATAGGCGAGATTGAGGCTTTCCTCGACGATGGCATTGATATCCGTGGGCCGGTGCTCGCCCGATCCCTCGCGCGAATGCAGCAGCATATTCTTGACGATGGAGTCGGCGCGCTTGCCATGCTGCACCACTTTTTCAAGGTTGCCCTTGAGCATATGCGTGAGCTCGCCGATTTCTTCGCGCGCCTTGTCGTCAATCGATACCGACGCGAGGACTTCGTTCAACTCACCTATCAGCTCCCCTGACAGCGCCGAGAAATTATTGACGAAATTAAGCGGATTCTTGATTTCATGGGCGATGCCGGCGGTGAGTTGACCAAGCGACGCCAGTTTTTCGGTCTGCACCAGGCGGTCCTGGGCAGTGCGCAAATCGTCAAGCGACTGCGTTAGTTGTGTCGTACGCTCTCTCAATTCGTTGAGCAGGCGGGCGTTTTCGATGGCGATCACGGCTTGACTGGCGAAGTTTGCAACCAAATCGGTTTGCTTGTCTGTGAATGGCATTACTTCCTGGCGAAAAATTGTGATGGCTCCGATCAGATCGTCTTCCTTGAGCATCGGTACGATCACGAGCGTTCGGGCCCCGGCAAGATCGGCCAGCGCCCGAACGTTCGGATTGCCCTCGAGGTAAGGCGGTTGGGTCCTGATATCTTCGATATGGAAGCTCTGATGGGTGCGCTCGATGGTTCCGAGTCCGCTCTGTGGATGCGGATGGATCACTTTATGCAACTGCGTGGCGGCATACGCTTGCGGCGCGTTGTACAAGGCAACCGTACGAAAGCCGCTTTCTTCATAGAGATTCATGGTGCCGAAGTTGGCGCCACAAATGCGCGTTGCGTTTTCGAGCATCTTCTGGAACACCGGCGCCAGGTCGCCCGACGAGGCGCTGATGACCTCAAGCACCTCTGAAGTCGCGGTTTGTTGCTCGAGCGACTCGCTCAAATCATCGGTACGCTCGCGCAATTCGTTGAGCAGCCGGGCGTTCTCAATCGCGATTACCGCCTGCTTGGCAAAGTTGGCTACGAGTTCGATCTGCTTCTCACTGAAGAGGCGGATTTCTTTGCGAGACAGCGCGATTGCACCGACGCATTCATTGTCCTTGAACATCGGCACCGAAATGATGGTTCGAATACCGGCAATTTCGACTGCCGCCACAGGTAACGAGTCGCCGCTCCGATAAGCGGGACTATCCTTGAGATCTTCCACCTGAATGGCTTTGCCGCTTTGCGCGGCCAGCACGATGGGTGCGTCCGATCCGGGCCAGACAAAAGTGCCGGGTTGCCACAGGTCGATGAAGGCCTTGGGCAGCGTTCCACGAAACGCAGCGCTGCGGAAACCATCGCCTTCGCGCAACCAAACGACGCCATGACTGGCTTCGCAAAGCCGCATCGCGTTAACCAGTATGGTCTCGAAAACAGGCTCCAGTTCACCCGGCGAAGAGCTTATGACCTGAAGCACTTCCGAGGTTGCGGTCTGCTGCTGCAATGTCTGGCTCAACTCGGCGGTGCGCTGTTCGACCTTTTGCTCAAGGTCGGCATAGGATTCCTGCAGCCGCGCCCCCATGTCGTTGAACTGGTCGGCCAGACCTTCCAGTTCGTCGCCGGTCCGAATCGAGATCCGCTGGCCGAAGTCGCCGCTGCCGACGCGCGCCGCGCCGGCGCGCAATGCCTGGATCGGGACGACCATGCGCCGGGCCAGGAATATCCCGGCCAGCACCGCGAAGATCGACGCCGCCAGCAGCACGATCGCGAGCCGTTGAAGCGCCTGGTACAGCGACGCGTAAGCTTCCTTGACCGGGAGTTCGACGAACATGGTCCAGCCAAGTGGAGCGATCGGCGCGGAGGCCGTCAGCACCTCCTGGCCCTGGATATTGAGCGAGCCTTGCAGCGCATCGGACGCGGTGTCGGCACCTCTGGCCTGTGCAGCCTGCACCTGCGCCAGCTTCGACATGTCAGTGTTGCGCAGCACAAGACTGATGTCGGGATGCGAGATTAGGCGTCCCTGTGCGTCTACCACATAGGCCTGGCCGGAAGCACCGACCTTGATCTGCGAGACCAGCTCCCGGATTAGCTTGAGATTAACCTCAGCAATGCTGACGCCAGCGTCCTTTCGGGTGCCGGCCAGCGACAGCGTCATGTAAGGTTCGGACTCCCGGCGGAAATACACCGGCCCGTAATACACCTTATTGGCGACGGCATCGGTGAACTTTGGGTCCTTGGACAGATCGATTCCGCTGTCCACGGTATTGATGTCGATGCGGGACACCCGTATCCGCTCCTTGCCGGTCGAATCCACCTGCGCCAGCTCGGTGACGGCTGGCACCTGTTTCAACAGCCGCAATGCATCAAACCGGCGCTGCTCGATCGAGCCCGCCGCCGACCAGGGCAGTTGCGCGGTCCAGCCCAACTGGCTTTCGATTTCCTTGATGAACTGGCCGATCTTGGCCGCTGCCGCCTCCGCCTGCTCGTGCTGAATGCGGATCAGCGCCGCCTTGTGCTCGCGATAGTAGAAAAAGACCTCGAATATCCCGTTCGATATGAGCGCGACCGCCACCACCGCGACGAACAGCGCGACATATTTGGTGAACAATCGGCCGCGGAACTTCGGCCCCGATGCCCCAGCTACGTACGCCACTTCCTCCTCCGGCGAAGCCGCCGGCGCCCGGCCTTGGGAGGTATCGGGGTGGACAGATATGCTCATTCGGTCAAAGCTAGCAAGAAGCGCCGGACTTGTCTCTTGCCGCAGTGCGGGAAGTTTTTTCGACGGTTCTCGTCCGTCAGGCAGCACAGCTTTTAAGCCGGGTCAACAACGAGCGTCCCGGCCCGGCCACGACCCACCTTATCCGCCGGAGCAAGGTACTATTCAATCACCTCGTCCGCGCCGCCGAGCAGCGACAGTGGCACGGTGGGGCCGAGCGTTTTGGCGGTCTTCAGGTTGACGACCATCTCCACTTTCGTGACTTGCACGACTGGTAGCTCCGCAAGTTTCTGGCCCACGCACCGCTAACTGACAAGTACCTTCAAGCCTTGCAGGCCACCGCCCGTGGCGAGGTCTTCCGTACCTATAACAGCACCGCGTTCAAGATAACCGGCCCACATGCAGCAGCAGGCTGCTGTGGTCGCTCAACCGGATGGGCCTGATTGCCGATCCGCCGGGTGGCCCTTTGCAGGGCTGCCATTGCATGGTGGTGACTGCCGAAGGAGAGGCAGTATTGCGGGCCACACTCATCAATCTGCCGCCTCCGCGCCTTGGTCATATGCCGATGTAGGTTCGAGAGGATGCTAAGTGTCTCGCGCGGCCATCGCCGTGGCAAGCGGAAGGGAGAGTAAGCAAATGTCCCGTCGTGTCCTTGTAGTGTTCAGCATCATGCTCGTCGGCGCGATCTGGGCGGCGTGCCCGATGTTCAACTCGCAAACAATTCCGCTAGTCAGCGCTGCGCAGGCACAGACGCCAGCTGATTACCCAGCCTCGTTCACTAATTCATTAGTGGAGCCATCTTTAGACAGGGTGGCGATACGGCGCACCGTATACGTTGCCGCCTATTCTACCCTCAGGCTGGGGAGCGGCAAAGGCAATGTGGACCTCGCCACCACCTTGAGTATCCACAACACCTCCGACGAGAGGCCGTTGAACCTCCTGCGCGTTGACTACTTCGACACGGCGGGCAACCTCGTTCACAGTTACTTGCCAAAGCCCATCGCGATCCGCCCCTTTGGTACAGTGGAGGCCTTCGTTGCCGCTGAAAATACGCGCGGAGGAACCGGGGCGAACTTCATCGTCGAGTGGTCGGCTAACGGGCTAATTACCGATCCGCTTATCGAGGCGGTTATGGTTGGCACCCTCGGTGCGCAGGGCTTCTCATTCACCAGTCGCGGCAAGCCGATGATCACAGAGACGCCTTGATGAGCCTAAGCGGCGCGATAGGCACGAGTGCTCCTATCGTGCCGGCCGGTTTAAGCGCTGGGTCAAGGTCAAGAACCCTGCGTCGCCTGCGATGCAGCGTGCGAAGGACGGCACGTTTAACCTGTGCGCTATTGGCCTATGTTGATTTGATTAGACGCCGGGGCATAAAGGGAGTCTAGTTCCTGCCATCACCGCCCCGCTATCGGCTCCTATCGGTGACTGAGAGATCGGTAACGCTCCCGCCCAACAGAGGGGAGCCTCATGCCCTCCACACATTCCGACGAAACCGTCAGTCGCGCTGAAACCGGAATCATACCGTGCCCCGGCTGCAACCGGCCGATGAGGCTATCCTGCATCAGCCCCGGTCTGAAAGGCTATGATGTAAGGACTTTTGACTGCGAGAAGTGCGATAGATCGAAATCTTTCGTGGTCAAAATCTAATTCGGCACAGCATCAATGATCCAGATCGGCGCCGGTGGCCCCGGGCTTGGGGGTTGCACCTCTCGGCTCCACGGGCTCCGGCGCGCGGTCATAGCGGCTCGATCTTCGAGAACATGAAGGCGAAAGACAGTTTGTGTACGGGTGCGGGTTGTCGCCCTCCCAATAGGCATTGCGATGTCGCTCTGCCCATTGCTCCCGTGATGGCCAGTCTCTGGCGGCCATGGCTCCTCACTCATCCGTCCAGCGCGGAATGTCGCCCAGATTGATGGTCAGGGCGGTGCCGGCATCGACCGCGGCGACGGCGTTCTCCCAGAATTCGAGGAATGGCAGCGCCCGTTCGGTGATGAAGAACTGGAGCAGCGCGGCTTCGTGCATGTCCTGTTCGGCATCGCTGGTGTCGAGTTCAGACATGAAATCCACGCAGCGCGCCGTTGCCGCATCGAGCGCAGCCAGCCGGCGCTTGGCCAATGTCAACTTGCCGGGCGCTTGCGTGTCGGAGAATTCGCCTATCGCCCGCATGAACGCCGCGTGCGCGTCCATCAGTGGAAGCCAGTGCTTGCTGTATGCCGCGCTGAAGGTCCGGTCTTCCACTGGCGTGTTAAGCGGCAGGCCAGCCTGCTTGAGGTGACGGGCGTGTTCGAGCCGGGTGACCGGTTTGCCTGTCGTCATGGGTTTACCTCCCTCAAACGCGCTGCGACGCAGCCCGCCCCGGTCAGGTGATGGACTGCGTCGCCTTAAACCTCGACGCACGCGGCGGCCAGCCGCAGCGTCAGCTGGCGATCTTTGCCGACATAGCGATCAATGAAATCCTCCAGCGATGCCGGCACGCTGCGGCCTTCAAGGCCGAGGCGGCGCAGGAATTCCTGCGCGATGGCGTGGGAAACATCCTCGGAGCGGTTGGTCTCGGGTGGAACATGATGACGCGCAGCGGATCACTGTGCTGTCCGGTCATCAGATCCATGATGGTGGTTTCATAGTTGGCGCGGTTGAGGTCGGTCTCCGCGAATGCGGTGCCGAACCTGCCAAAATCATTGACGACGATATAGTAATCCTCGGACGCCGCCGGAACAATCGAGGGCCATTCACGCATACGCAACCTCCCGCCTGTCACGGCTGAGAGACTACACGGACGAGGACGGTTTTTGGACTCGTGTTTTTGGCATGGAGGGCTTGCTTGACGA
>Ga0207701_10005685_pt1 | contig 12496 bp, 7 predicted proteins | sample KBSSwiSSwithPhiX_FD_184294 | JGI IMG/M metagenome (GOLD analysis project Ga0207701, IMG submission 184294) | Switchgrass rhizosphere bulk soil microbial communities from Kellogg Biological Station, Michigan, USA, with PhiX - S5 (SPAdes) (version 2) | ecosystem: Environmental > Terrestrial > Soil...
ACCCGAACCCGCACCCGCGCCTGCGCCCGCACCGGCGCCTGCGCCCGTGCCTGCGACTCCGCCGACCACGGGCGGCGCGGTGTTACGCGTCCTGCACTGGAATATCGCGAAGAACGGATGGGGAACCGACGGCAAGTACGATCCGAAACGCGTCGTCTCCTGGGTCGTCAAGCTGAACCCGGACATCATCTCCTTCAATGAGATGGAGAAGTGGAACCAGTACAGCCTCAACGAGGACGGAGTCGCGCTCTATCAATCCATGCTCGAGGCGGCGACCGGCGCGAAGTGGTACACGTGGGACATTCAGGACTACGGTTCCTGGACCAGCAAGGGCCTGCGCAGCACGGTCTTTTCGAAGTTCCCGTTCATCTCGACCTACCGCACCGCCTACGCCGCCGGAAAGCTGAAAGCGGGCGGCGGCGCGACGATCGCGTTCAACGGCCGCAACATCAACTTCATGACGACACACTTCGACCCGTACACGGCGTCGGACCGGCTCTCTCAGGCGAAGGAGCTGGTGTCGTATGCCAACGGCTTCGCTCAGGACCGGATCATCTGCGGCGACTTCAACGACCAGTCGACCAACGGACCGATCACGACGATGACGGCGGCGTATCACGACGCGTGGGCCGAAGCAAAGAAGTCGGGGATCGCGGTGACGGCACCCGACAACCCGGGCGGCAACACTCGCAACTCGCGAATCGACTACATCTTCTATTCACGTCAACAGCAGCATCTGACGCTGAAGCGCCTGCAGGTGGTCGATACCCGTGACGCGAACGGCGTCATGCCCTCAGACCATCGACCGGTGCTTGCGGAGTTCCTGGTCCAGTAAGGCAGTTCGACGGTCGGCCGCTTCCGCGGACCGCCCGACAACCAACGCTGTCTGCATTCGAGGCCGCCGGTTTCCGGCGGCCTCGTTTTGCGTTTGTCGCAGCGCTAAGAGTGGGTGTCGTAGCGCAGCCCTTTAGGGCTGCCACGCGGGCCGTTGGCAGGCCTGAAGGCCTGCGCTACCAGAGGCCGCGCCGCAATCGTGACTGAAGCGCGAGGTGGAACGGCCGACCTCGACACTCGAGTCGCGATCTCAACGCGGCCGTTTTGAATCCGCTTTGCGGAGCTCCTCGGCATCGAGCTTCAACTGCAGCATCCGCGCCTCGCTGAGGCGCCGATCGAGTTCGTCCAGTTCGGTTTTGACCGGCTGGGAATCGGCAAGGCCGCGTTCTGCCGCCCGCCGCGCCACATCTTCGCGAAGGGCCAGCAGCGCGGCCACGTCGGGACGGCGCGCCAATCTTCCCGCACGCTGCAGCACATCCTCATCGTCGCGCGTCGTGTCCGCTGGCGGCGCCGTGGTCTCAGACTGAACTGTCGCCTGAACCGGCGGGGGAAGAGATGGGGCGGCGGTGTTCGTGCGGGCGGTTACGCTCACCTTCGGCGAATCCGCGGCCGCGGTTGCGGCGGTGACCACGGGGGCGGCGGCGGTGACCACGGGGGCTGCGGCGGTGATCACTGGGGCAGGTGCAGCGGTCGTCGTCGTCGTTGTCGTCGTTGCCGTCGGAGCGCGCAACGACCAGAGTCCGGTTGCCGCCCCGACCGTACTGCCGATGAGCGCCGCAATCGCGGCGTTTCGAATCAGAGCCGTTTTATTTTGCGCTGACATTGATCACGACCGGGCTGACGAATCGAACCGGAACGCCGCCCTTCATGGCAGGCTTGTACCTCCATGTGCGCGCGGCAGCGACAATCAGCGCGTCGTACGCCGCGGTGACCGACTGGGTGACGATCACGTCGTCGACCGCGCCTCGTTCGTTGATCACCACGTTGATCGCGGCGGGGCGGTTCAGCCTGCGCACCAGGTCGAGCAGTACGGGCGGTACGTTGGGCTGCGGTTGGTAGACGGCGATCGGGGCGGTGATGCCTGTGTCTGCTGCAGCGGGAACGACCGCGGCCGGTGGAGGTGCGGCGTCTGACGGTGCCGTGGCGGCCGGCGGAGACGCGGCGTCGGACGGCATCGTGGCGGCCGGCGGAGACGCGGCGTCGGACGGCATCGTGGCGGCCGTCGTCGCCGGCGGCCGGTTCGGCGGCTCGCCAGCGCTGGCGAGCTCGAGAAACCCGTCGACCAGCATCCGGATGTCCGCGAGCGTCTCGTCGAAGGCGCCGACCCGCTCGGCCATGGCCAGCAGACTGCGGACGTCCATCAGGCGAGAACGCGCATCTGACGCGTTTTCGAGGGCCCGTGCGCGCGCGGTGCGATACGCCTCTTTGACCAGTGGCGGCAGCACCCGCCGTTGCACGCCTGTGAAGATCGTCGCGATACGCGGCGAGGCGTCGGGGAATTGATCAACCGACAGCAACGGGTTGGAACGGACGAGCGATTCGGCACGCTCCTGCGCTTCGACGGCGCGCCCGAGTGCTACGAGGCAGAAGACGCGGTAGGCATCCTTGTCGCGCATCGTCGCCGGTGTTTCGGGGCTCGACTCGACGCGGGCCAGTTCGGCCAGCGCTTCTTCGTATGCCGCCGAAGCATAGAGGTCGCGCGCCGTGCGAAGCGGATCGTCCTGCGCCGTGACGACCGACGGCATCATCACCAGCGCAACGATGAGTGCGAGGGCTCCCATTTCAGCCGCGCTCCGTTACTTGTTGAGATCCACCGCGACGCGGTTCACACCTCGGCTCGTCACCACGATGTGCTCGGTCCGCTCGCCGAGCTGCGGATGACGAAACGTGATCTGGTGCGAACCGAGCGGCAGCACCAGGTTCGAGAGCGGCGTTTGTCCCGCTGCCTCGCCGTCAATCAGGACGTCGGCCCAGGGCCGGGCATTGACGTTGAGCAGCCCGGTCGGCGCGTCGATCACGAGCGACACGATTCGACCGGGCGCCACGGTGATCGTCCGCGGCATCTCGAAGCCGAGTTTCTCGTTGCGCAAGACGATGTCGTGCTTGCCGGCGGCGAGCATGATCTTCGTGGCGCCGCTCGCGCCGACGACTTCGCCGTCCTCGACGACATCGACCGCGAATGGCGATGCCACCGCCACCCAGCCGGCAACCGGTGCTTTCGGCAGCGAGAACACCACCTCGGTCATGACGCCGTTGGCAACGGTGATCGTCCGCTGGGTGGAACCGTGGTCCGACGTCACCGTGATCCGATGGTCTGCGGCCGCGAGCGCCTCGATCACGACTGGCGACACACCATGCGACCGTCCATCGACTTCGACTCGGGCGCCCGCGGGATCGGTCACGATGGACAGCCGGCCAGCGGCGGCAGGCGGCGCGATGTTCTGCGGTAGATCGACGTCGCGCACCACTGGCTCGGCGGCCTTGGGTTTGACGCTCGAAGGCACTGCCGTGGCGGCGCGCAGTCCGGGAAACCACGTGCGCACCGCACTGAAGGCGCCCACTGCGCTCGCCACGGCGATCGTGGCCATCACCAGCGATGTCAATCCAAATGTCGGCGTTGCAGATCGTTTGGGCGAGACGGCCCCCGGGCGGTCGTCAACTGGCGCCATGGGTCGAGCTCTCCTGTGCGGGGTGCACGCGTTCGCGAGCACGTATTTTTCGCACAAGGCAGGGTGACGAATCAATGCGTCAATGCGCGGGTTACTGCTCAGTTGCGTCCACGGCGCGGTGCGGGCCGGGACGGCCGTTTACAGTAGAGCTATCGACCCGACGTGAAGGGCAACCCGCTCAAACCTGCACCCCGCCGGCTCGCGCCAGCTGACGCACCGGGCGCGCCCGCCTGCGGATCACCGCAAGCTCGGACTCGTGCGCAAGCTCCCGGCGCTCGGACGTATCGGTGAAGCGCCACGCAATCCCGACGCTCAGCATCCCGACCGCGACGCCGGCGATGATGTCGGCGAGCCAGTGGATACCGAGCACGAAGGTCGCGAAGATGACCATCAACCCAAGTGCGCTCACGGTGAGGCGCAGGCGGACGTGGAACAGCCAGCACACGGCAATGATGATCACGGTCAGCGAGACGTGGGTGCTCGGGAACGAGTTGTTGACGGCGCTGATCGGACGGATCGAGTCGATGAGCGACGAGGTCCAGTTGTCGGACAGCAGGATGGCATTCGACTCCGGGTACGCCCAGCGCTCCGGCACCGGGAACATGAGGAACCACGGCAGGCTGACGATGTAGTCGGCCGCGACCGCGAGGCAGAGCACGCGAAACGGCGCCAGCTCGGGACGCCGGGCGAGCGCGATCAGGATGCCGATCGCGAGCACCGGAAACAGCCCGAAGTAGGAGATCGAGTAGGCATACATCGCCCACGGCGCGGTCCGGTCGTGAAACTCGAAATTGATGAACGCGGGCTCGAGCTGCTGCACCACGTAGGCGCCGCGATAGTCGGCGGCCGACACCGGCGATCCGCTGTGCAGCGACGTCTCCCACCGTGTCTCGGCCAGGTTCACCGTGAAGACCAGCAGCAGCAGGAGGAGGAGCCCGGGCTTAGTGTTGGTCAGCATAATCCCTCAGAATCGCAATCGGCTTGATGTGCAGCGAGACGGTGGCGTGCTCCACCGACCAGTTGAGAATTTTTCCAAACACCCAGGCCCGCAGCTTCCCGTCGGGGGCCGAACCGGCCAGGGCGCAACCCGCGGGCAGGTGTACTTCGAGTCGCACCTTGCTGGCCGTCGCCGAACCGTCCTGGTTCCTGAGCAGCAGCGCCGTCGACATCTGTCCTTCGAAATCGAGGCCGGCTGCTGTCTCCGACTGGCGGACGGTCCACGTCTGGCAGAAGAGGCTGGCGTCGTGCGTGGCCTTCTTGATCACGCTGCGGAAGTGGTTGGAGACCACCCCCGAGAGCACGCTGTGCTGCGTGCCGAGATTCGCCTCGACCCGCTTGTCGCAGATGCCGAGGCGCTGAAAGTTGCGCGACGCGATCTCGTTCAGCGCCTCCCATTCGATCGGCCACGCCGGCAATCTCGAGGTGCTGGCGCCGCTCTCCGGCAATCCCACGAACGGCGACAGCCGGCGCCGGCAGACGAGGAACTGAATCAGCGTGTCGAGCGCCATCACGTTGCCGCCCCCCGCCGCTTCGACCAGATCGCGTCGCTTGAACAGGCTCGACCCGAGCTTCATCAGGATCGAGAACCGCATCGGCAGCGGACCGAAGTTGAAATCGAAGCCGCCGGCCTTCACCACGTCGACAAAGGACCCGGCGGTCTTGAGCTCCCTGACGAACACGTCCAGGCAGGCGGGATCGCACCAGAGAATCTGCCCCTCCTCGATCTCCTGCTCACGCCACGGCCGGTGATAGGCCTCCACCATTCGTTGATACGTCTGCTGGAACCCTTTGGCTGGCGGCTGCCGCCGGCGCAGGTCAATCGCCACCCCGGCGCAGGCGAACGCGAACAAGCCGATGAAGCCGTAGGTGAGGACGACCCAGATCCGGCCGGCCTGCGGCGCGCGCGCGATCACCACGCGATAGGCGATGTTGCTCAGCGGATCGAAGTTGAACGAGCCGTCGGCGTTCCTGGGGAACTTGATCTCGTCGGTCAGCCGCAGCTTGCTGAGGTCGGTGTTGTTCTCGATCTGCGCCTCGAACGGCGTATCTTCCTCGTATTCGTTCCGCGCCGGATCCATCCAGCTGATCTTCTGGACGATGACGCGTTGATCCGGCGTGAAGTCGAGGTCGCGCAGGACGACCGGGTACTTCTGCTCGTACGGCCACACGTAGCGGATGCGGCGCAGGCGCGACCGGGCCAGATCGGCGATCCGCCGCGGCAGATCGTTGGTGTCGACAAAGCTGATCTTGAACTCCTCGGCCGATTTTGCGAATCCCGAATTGAGCCTGCTCGTGAGCTTGAGGGCGCCGTCGTGCGTCGATTCCAGCGCCCAGGTCATGTCGGCGCGTTTGTGCAGGTCGCGGTCCTCGAGCACGAACTCGGTGCCCGACAGCCGGACAGCTTCCCTGGCCGCATGGACATACGCGTTCAGCAGGTCTTCCATCCGCTGATCGGGGAGGCGGTCTTTCGGGACGCGTTCAACCTTCACCACCACTGGTGTCGGCCGGCGTCGCGCGTCCTGGCGCAGCTTGGCGAGCGCCTCCCTCGCCGAATCGGTCACTTCGCTGTCGATGCTGTCCCACGCGTACCACGAATCGAAGTCGTCGGTCGGCGGATTCGGTTCTCCCTCGCACGGCGTGCGGACCTCGGCCCCGGCAATCGGGACGCTCCTGGCAGGAACGGTCAGATCGGTACACGCCCGGTCGGCCTCGGGATGCTTGGTGATCGCGTCGAGAATCAGCCGCTCGGTGGCCGCATCGATGCCGGAGGCGACGAGAAAGTCGTTCGGCACCGGGGTCGGAATCTGGATGAAGAGCAGCTCGGGATGGCTCTCCCACTTTTTCTTGGTGCCGTCCCATACCGCCACCAGATCGGCCTTGCGGTCGAGGACCCGCTGCACCAGATCGCTGCTGCTCGTCGTCGCCAGCCGCTCGACCTCGATCGGCGTGAGGCGCGAGTTGAGCGTCTGGTTCGACGCGAACACTTCGCGCGCCTTGAAGTACAGCGACGGCATGAAGTAGCTCGAGGTGCTGAACCGGTCGTGATACATGAACTTCGGCGGCGTCTTGAAGCTCCTCAGATACTTCTCGATGTCTTCGACGCTGGCGTCGCCGCTCGCCGGGTTCCAGTTCACCTGCGCGCGAAAACTGTCTTTGCGCACGACGAAGTAGGAGTGGTAGGTCGTCTCGCGGGTCGCCGAGCTCCGGTAGACGGCGAGGATGTTCAGCTTCGCGCCAAGCATCTCGGCGGCGACATACGCATACGGCGTGATGCGGGCGAGGTACGGCCGCTCGGAACCGGCTTCCGCGAACGCCCGGATCACATCGCCATACGGCATCGTCTGCAGCGGGAAGCGCACCCGGCGGTGAGACGCGTCCGCCGCCGATCCCGCGCTGACCGCCTTCTCGAGGAAGCGCTTCAACCGCGTGTCGGCCGCCGCGGTCTCCTTGTCGACGACGATGCTGAGGAAGTTGATCTCACCAGAGCCGGACGATTGGGCCGCGGCGACGGTGGACTTGCGGCTGCCAGAGGCCACCGCGATGAGCATCAGCAGCATCAGCAACGTGACCTTGTTCGATGGCATACAGTCCCCCAAATCGGCGCGTCACCTGGCCGTTACGTTTGGGAGCGTGTCCGAGCAACTGCCGTACCGCGCGACGATGGGCATAAGCGCGCGGGCTTCCGCGTCGGCCAACGCGCTGATTCGTCGGCGCTTTGCGGCCGGCAGCAGCCGTGAGCGGCGCGGAACTGGGCGCAAGCGCCTGGCCGTGAAAACGCTATCCGTTCGGATAGGCCAATCCGTTCGGATAGCGCCGGCACACACCTTCCGTGAAAGCCGCCGGATCGCCCGGGTATATAAATGGGCGGCGATGGTTCCGACGCTCGTCGCCCTTGCCGGGCCCTCGAGGGGCGCCGCCTTTCCGCTGGAGCGGACCGAAACCAGCGTCGGACGCGATCCTGCGAACAGCGTCGTGCTCGCGGACGCGTCGGTGTCGCCGCGGCACTGCGTCCTCTTGCGCGCCGGCGGCCAGGTCACCATTCGAGATCTCGACCCCACCAATCCCAGCTTCGTCAACGGCCTGCCCGCATCGGATCGGAGAGTGGAGAACGGCGACCGCATCCGGATTGGGGGCTCGACGTTCGCGCTCACCACCGAGCCGGTCATCGCCGGCGAGCCGCTGGCGATCGGCGAAGAGCCGGCCGGCGAGCGGCCGATGATCGTGATGCGCCGCGAAGACGTGTTCGCGGATGGTCGGTCGGCGGACGGCATGCCGCCCGATCGGTTGGAGGGCGACCTCGCCGGGCTGATGCGGGTGAGCGCGGCGATCAGCTCCGTGCGGGGCCTGGCGGCGCTGGAACGGCCGCTCATCGAGCTCATCGCCGAGGTGGTGCCCGCGGATCGCGGCGCGCTGATTCTCTCCAGCGATCCGAACGCGGCGATCGCGTCGGTTCACGGTTGCGATCGGACGGGCGCCGCTGGTCCCATGCGCATCAGCCGGGCGGTGCTCGATCGCGTGCTGCGCGACGCCGTCGGGGTGATGACGACCGGGCCGGCGTCGGCCGGCTCGATCCTGGCCGCGCCGCTGGTGGCCTTCGACACGCGGCTGGGCGCGATCTACCTGGAGTCGGATGCGCCCGACCAGCCGTTCGACGAAGGGCGGCTGCGGCTGCTGATGTCGATCGCCGCGGTGGCGGCGACGGCGCTCGCGCACGAGCAGCATGCGGAGGCGCTTGCCGACGAGAACCACCGCCTGGAATCCGAGCTCGAGATCGAGCACCAGATGATTGGCGACAGCCCGGTGATGCGATCGCTCTTCCGCCGCATCGGACGCGTGGCGCCAAGCGATTCGACGGTGCTCATCGTCGGCGAGAGCGGGACCGGCAAGGAACTGGTGGCCCGTGCGATCCGCAGCAACAGCCAGCGCGCCGATCGACCCTTTGTCGCGATCAATTGCGCCGCGATCCCGGAGTCGCTGCTCGAGAGCGAGCTCTTCGGACATGAGAAGGGGGCGTTCACCGGCGCGATCGCGCAGAAGAAGGGGAAGCTGGAAGCCGCGCACGGCGGCACCGTCCTGCTCGACGAGATCGGCGAGCTGCCGCCGCCGCTGCAGTCGAAGCTGCTGCGCGTGCTGCAGGAACGGGAGTTCGAGCGTGTCGGCGGCACGCGCTCGATCGCGGTCGACTTCCGCCTGCTGGCCGCGACCAATTGCGACCTGGAGCAATCGATTGCCGCGGGCGCCTTCCGCCGCGATCTCTATTACCGCCTCAACGTCGTCTCGCTGACGGTACCGCCGCTGCGCGAGCGGCCGGACGACATCCCGCTGCTCGCCAACCACTTCACCAGGCGCCATGCGGCCAACGCCAAGCGGCGGCTCACGGGCGTCTCGGCCGACGCGTTGGCGTGTCTGATGGCCTACGACTGGCCCGGTAACGTGCGCGAGCTGGACAACGCGATTGAGCGGGCGGTGGTGCTGGGCTCGAGCGACATGATCGTGCCCGACGACCTCCCGGAGACGCTGATCGAGGCGGGGCCGACGACCTCGTCCGGCATCACTTCCGGCGGCGTCCGCGCGCAGTTTCACGACGCGATCAAGCAGACGAAGAAAGAGCTGATCGTGAACGCCTTCGACTCCGCCGGCGGCAGCTACAGCGGCGCGGCGCGGCTCCTCGGCCTCCACCCCAACTACCTGCACCGGCTGATCCGGAACCTCAATCTGAAGACGCTGCTGAAGAAGTCCTCGTAAAGCTGAATCCAGCCCTGCAGCACAACTGCTTTGTTTCGCTGCCCACCACCCCGGAAGGACTAGACTTAGGCTGCGTTCGAGAAACACCAGACGGCCTCTTTCCGCCATAGAACCGCCGAGAGCCGTGCTCCGATGCCGGCACGCCGTGGCATCCGGACAGGTGGTTGGATCGGGTCTCCACCCGTGATTGCCGTGCACGACGTTCCGCCACGGCCAGTCATCGCAGCGCTCAGCATTGCGCGAGCCCAATCGAGTACATGGGGACGCAAGCCCACAGCGAAAACGGATCGGCGCGCACAGGTCAGGCGTTGAGTAATGGATGAAGTAACGCAGCTGCAGTCGAGCACGCTTCGCTTCAGGCGCGAGGTCGCCGATCGTTTCGGTGTTCTTCCCAATTTCTTCTGTTCCGCGGATGCGGCCCCGGGGCTGGTCGAGGAGCTGTGGAAGTTCGCGAAGTCGGCCTACCTGGACAGCCCGCTGCCTTCGCTGTTCAAAGAGCGGCTGTTCGTCCATCTCTCGCGATTCTGCGAGATCCGCTACTGCATCGTCCGGCACGTCGGCTTCCTCATCGGCCACGGCCGGCCGGCCGGAGACGCCGGCGCGGGACCCGAGACGGTCGAGCAGGTGATCGAGATGTTGCAACGGCCCCTTCTCGAGGGGCCCGACCTCACGAAGGTCCTCGAACGCCTCGAGCGGAGGTCCCTGGGCGATCGGCTGCCGGAGCCTCGTACTGAAGGCGAAGGGGATCTCTTCGACGCGCTGACGAGCATGTTCTTGTCGCCGCGCGACTGTGCGCGCGCACGCGTCGCCGTCCGCGCGGCGGTTGGCGACGGCACCTTCGAACTTCTCGTGGCCTATCTCGCCTTCATTCGTACGGCTCACTACTGGACGGAGATGCACCCGGAGCTGACGTATGAAGCAGACATGGCCGAGATCCTGCGCGGCTACGGCGAGCTCGCGGACTTGCTGCTCGACACGTCCGAGGCCCAGCTGGTCCAGGGCGGTGTGCGGCTTCGCGACACCCTCAATCAGCTCGAGCGCGTCGAGGGGGCGCTGCTCGAGAGCGAATCCCGCCACGCGTTTCTCCTCAGGCTTGGCGATGCCCTGAGGCCGCTGGTCGATCCGCTGGCGATTCAAGGCGAGGCCAGTCGCCTCCTCGGCGAGCGGTTGCTGACAGACCGTGCCTACTACGTAGAAATACACGAAGCGCGGGGCGACATCGTCGTCGAACGAAACTTTGTTCGCGCCGGTGTCCCGAGCATCGTCGGACGATATTCGCTGAGCGCGTTCAGCTGGCTGGTTTCGACATTGCGGAAGGGCGGACCGGTAATCGTGGGCGACACCCGAACCTCGCTTTTGATTCCCGACGCGGATCGTCCGGCGGTCGCCGCGGTCAACGTGGGTGCGTTTGTCGCGGCGCCGTTGATCAGGGACGGGCGGCTGGTCGCGGCGCTCCACGTGAGCGACCTCTCATCGCGGGCCTGGACTCCAGAGGAAGTCGAATTGGTCAGGGAAACCGCGGAGCGGACCTGGGAGGCGATCGAACGGGCCCGCGCCGAGGAGCAGCTGCGGGACGCCGCCACGCGCAAAGACGAGTTCCTGGCGATGCTGGCGCACGAACTGAGAAATCCGCTCGCGCCGATCCGAACCGGCCTGGAACTGATTCGGCTCGGCGGCGACTCCGCCGGCGCGGTCGAGCGGGTGCGCGGGATGATGGAGCGTCAAGTGAGTCACATGGTTCGCTTGATCGACGACCTTCTGGACGTGTCGAGGATCACATCGGGCAAGATTGCGCTCCAACGCGAACCGACACCGCTCCGGAGTCTGGTCCACAGCGCCGTGGAAGCCAACCGTGCCGCCCTGGCTGCCAAACAGATCGCGTTCAGTATCGAGCTGCCACAGGACCTGTGCGTCGTCGATGTCGATCCGACGCGCTTTGTCCAGATCCTGTCAAACCTGCTCAACAACGCGGCGAAATTCACGAACACCGGCGGCTCGGTGCGTATCTCCGCGACGATCACGCCGCCGGCGGGCGCTGCCATCCGGCACGTCCTGATTTCGGTGGGCGATTCAGGAATCGGGATGTCACCGGAGTTGCTGCCGCGTGTATTCGAACTGTTCACCCAGGGAGAGACACGCTCGTCGCAACCCGGACTGGGCATCGGCCTCGCACTCGCACGTCGACTGGTGGAACTTCACTCCGGACGTCTCGACGCCCGAAGTGAAGGACTCGGGCGAGGCAGCGAGTTCGTCATTCAGTTGCCGTTGGCGACGACCCAATCGGTCTTGGCCACGGCGCCGCACGGCGGTGAACAACGGATCGAAGGGCGAATTCTGGTCGTTGACGACAACCAGGATGTGGCCAATGCGACGGCGATGCTCATCGCGGAAATGGGTGGGGATGCGAGAGTCGCCTACGATGGCGAAAGCGCGATCGCGATGCTCCAGGAGTATGAACCTGAGGTGATCCTCCTCGACATCGGGATGCGCGGGCTCGACGGATACGAGACCTGTCAGCGGATCCGTCGTGTTCTGGGCAACCGGGTCCTTGTCGTCGCGTTGACCGGGTTCGGCCAGGAACAGGACAAAGAGAAGGCGACGCGCGCCGGATTCGACGCGCACCTGACCAAGCCTGCCAACAGTGCGGCCCTGGCGGGCATCCTGGGGGATCGCGCCCCGAGCAGCACGTAGACGGAAGCCCGCGCGACCTGTCGTTCGCGACTCAACCGCTGTCGGCGTGTGCGATACCATCCCCTGGAGCCATGCGTGCTTCCCCGAGAGCGGCCGCGTGATCGCCGCCAGGAACGAAACACCACAACCGGACCACGCGTACCGTCAGGACGTCGATCACGTGATCGCGTCGCTCGGTACGGACCGCCAGCGCGGTCTCAGCGGCGCCGAGGCCGCATCGCGGCTCCAACGCCACGGCCGCAACGAGCTCACCGCCGAGCCGCCGGTTGCGGCGTGGCGCCGGTTTCTCGCGCAGTTCCGGGATGTGCTCGTCATCCTGCTGCTCGTTGCCACCGCCATCTCAATCGGCCTCTGGGCCTACGAGCGCGATGCCGCGCTGCCGTACGAGGCGATCGCCATCTTCGCCGTCGTCCTCCTCAACGCGACGATGGGCTACGTCCAGGAGTCGCGCGCCGAAGCCGCCGTGGCGGCGCTGCGCGCCATGTCCGCGGCCGGGGCGACGGTCGTTCGCGACGGCACGCGGCGCAGCGTGGCGGCCACCGAGATCGTCCCCGGCG
>Ga0207701_10005687_pt1 | contig 12494 bp, 5 predicted proteins | sample KBSSwiSSwithPhiX_FD_184294 | JGI IMG/M metagenome (GOLD analysis project Ga0207701, IMG submission 184294) | Switchgrass rhizosphere bulk soil microbial communities from Kellogg Biological Station, Michigan, USA, with PhiX - S5 (SPAdes) (version 2) | ecosystem: Environmental > Terrestrial > Soil...
GCAGACAGAGCATTGAAGATAATCAATCAGCTGCCATGTACAGACCTTAATGAAATGGATCTTGCCGGCCGAGCCATCGCAGCAGGAGTCTATTGTCTGCCATCGATGAACTTGAAAGGACAGATGACGCTGGACGCTGAAGGCGACTCAGGTGGAACATTTGTATTCATCGTAAAAGGTAAGCTCGAAGCAGGCGCCGATTCATCATTCGCATTGGTTCGCGGCGCCGATCCATCGAATGTTTATTTTGCAGTCAACGATAGTGCGACCATCGCTTCGGATGTTAACTTCGCCGGAACGATACTGGCCCGCAGTTCGATAAGCGTCGGACCTAAGGCCACTGTGAGAGGCCGTGTTATTTCTGTCGACGGCAAAGTCGACCTTAATGGAAATACGCTTGGAAACGGAACAGGTATTCTTGAGATCTGTAAGCAGCAGCAAGGAAGAGGATTAGAGGATCGAATATTCAGATTCCAGATCGGCGCACAGGTAATTGAAGTTCCAGTTGGCAGCTGCTCTGGCCCAATAGAACTAGCAACCGGGACCGTCATCATAAATGAGTTGGTTGATGGGAGAACTACGTCGGGCGGTACATTTTCCGGCCGGTTCAAGCTAGTCGATGTAAATTCGGCCGTCGCGGGAGCGGTCCAAACCGTTGATCTGCCGACCAGGACGGCGAGGGTATTTGTCCGAGAGGGCGACGTAAGTAATCAAACGGTTGTGAATTTCGTAAATGCGTTCGCGATCACCGGCGTCATAGAGATCTGTAAACAGGCCGCCTCAGGCGACCCCGACGTTACCGGATTCTTTGACTATACTGTCGACGCGATTCCAAACACGACATTTTCGGTCCCAACCGGGTTCTGCAGCCAGCCAATAACGCTTACTGCGCGGACCATTCCACAGCCGACACCTCCACCGCCTGGACGCGGTTCAGTCTTGATCACCGAGCGGGCGCGGCCTGAATTCCAGCTGGAATCGATCTCAACCCTTCCCACCGATCGTCTGGCGAATGTGATACTGAATTTTGGCATTCGTAACACCATCGCGTGCTCGAACATCGGCACCGATCCGATACCAGCAGACTGCTTCTTTACGAATCCTGGCGGCGGTATTGCCGACACGACCTTCCTTGAGGGCGGCGTTGAAAATCAAACTGTGGTGATATTTACGAACAGGTCGAGACCGGGACAGGTAAAAGTTTGCAAGATCGCCGGTCCCGGCATCCCGTTAGGAACCCGCTTCCGATTCGAGGTTCGCGGAACTGCTCCGAGTAACCCGTTTCCGGGTCCGATCTTGCCAGGTGTGCCTGTGGTGACGGCAGTCGACGTGCCGGCTGGTCCTGCATCGCAGGGAGGTTTCTGTCAATTCGTACCGGGATTGTTCATTGTCGGCACGAATGTTTTGATTGATGAATTAGGTCCGATCGATGCGATCCCCGGCGTGATCGTTGTGCCACCGGCTACCCCGCCCGAGACCCAATCGGTGGTTGCTCGTGTTAATGAGTTGCCGGTAAACGTTAATTCAAAAGTGGTGCAAGCGAATGAGGATCCGAATTTGGCACAATCCAAACTGGCCAGCGTTCGTGAAAGCAAGCGGAAAGAAAGTGCGGAACCGCCATTAGAGCCCGCAGCAGTTCCTCCGAGTCAAGGGTCGTCGATCGTGGCCAACGCGATCAGGAACCTTGCCGGCTGCACAGCCAATACGCTGGCAGCCAACGACGACGGCTCAACGGGTGCGGTAGCATTGCCGTTCCCGGTTCAGTTGGGGGCAAGCAGCTTTAACAGCCTTTTCGTCAACAATAATGGAAATGTCACGTTCAACAGTCCATTCGGTAATTTTACTTCCGCACCGCTAGGATCTGTCGGGCAACCGATACTTGCTCCTTACTGGGCGGACGTCGATACTCTGCCGGCTGCTTCCGTCGATGTTACGTACGGCAATGTCACGGTAAACGGGAGGCAGGGCTTCTGTGTCGACTGGGTCAACGTTGGTTATTTCTTTAACCACACTGACAAGCTGAACTCAAGTCAGTTGATCATTATCGACCGTTCTGACCTGGGTCCTGGAAGCGTTGACGTTGAATTCAATTACAACACGATACTTTGGGAAACGGGCGATGCGTCGGGCGGTACGAACGGTTTCGGGGGTGATTCAGCAACCGCAGGAATCAGTACAAGCTCAACTAACGTCATCGAACTGAACGGTGCTCGCATTCCGGGAAGTTATCTTGACTCAAACTTGCTGACCGGACTGACGAACAATTCGTTTAACTCGGACACTATCGGTCGGTATATCTTCGGATTGAGAGCAGGAATTGTCGATCAGCCGCTGCGGATCGGTAACATTACTTCGTCGACCGGATTTGCTCCGAACGGAACGGCGGTGCAGGGAATCACTGTTGACCCGAACCCGAACCTGGTTACGGGTCAGGCTATCATCCCGGTACGTCGTTCTGTATCAGAGATAACCTACATGAACTTCGTGTTAAGGCCGACGATTCTTAAGGTTTGTAAGATCGCCGGACCAGGCGTAGCCGAGGGTACGCCGTTTACTTTCAGTTTCCAGATCGACGATGAGGGAATATTTGCTCCCTCGACACTGACGGTCCCGAATCTGATCGTCCCGGCTGGTCCTGCATCACAGGGAGGATTCTGCCGATTTGCACAGGGCCCATATACGCCGACGGGCACGGATCCTGCTGTAGGCACATTTAGAGTTGGTTCCCGCGTCACGATAACTGAAGCGGCTGTAGCTAACGTATCAGTCGGAGCTCTGGTATCGCCCACCAGTCAGCTAGCATCCTGTTCACCGGCAAACCCGAGGTGCACGATCGTTACGCTGGCTCAGCCGGGTGCTTTCAATGAGGTGACCTATGTCAATGTCGGCCAGACACCGCCTTTGGCGTCTCGTGCCATTTTCGACTTTGACGGTGACGGAACTTCAGACCTGTCGATCTATCGTCCGTCCACGGGGACGTGGTGGTATGCGGCGAGCTCAGAGGGCGGTACCCACCGCGCGATCCGTTGGGGCCTGCCGACTGATCAGGTAGCCGCCGGCGACTTCGATGGCGACGGAAAGACCGATCCCGCGATATTCCGGAATGGCGATTGGTACATTCTCGCATCCACCGAAGGGAAGATGGCGTTCCACTTCGGATTGGCTGGAGATATTCCACAGGTTGGTGATTACGATGGCGATGGACGCGCTGACGCGGCAGTGTTCAGGCCCTCGAACCGCACGTGGTATATCCTGCAGAGCCGCGATGGTTTTGCAGCCGGAGTGTTTGGCTTGCCAACAGACAAACCAGTGGCAGCCGATTACGACGGTGACGGCAAAACCGACGTCGCGGTCTATCGAGACGGCCAATGGTACCTGATGCAAAGTCAAGCAGGCTTTGCCGTTGTTCAATGGGGACTTGCTGGTGACATACCTGTTGAGCGTGATTATGACGGCGACGGCAAGACCGATCCTTCGGTTTACCGGAATGGTACTTGGTGGATATTAAAGACAACGGGCGGCTACACGCAACTCGCCTTTGGAGCTGCAGGTAACTTCCCGGCACCTGCCGACTATGACGGCGACGGTAAGGCCGACCCGACATATATCGACAACGGAATGTGGCACATTGCCTTCTCGGGCGGCGTGATCATGACATCATCGACGAGTATCCCGTTCGGTTTCGCCAATGACGTTCCGGTACCACAGCCCTAGTTAGCAGCTGGCTTATTTAAGCCCGCAATGAAAGGAGCGTCCCTTTTACCGGGGACGCTCTTTTTGTACCTGGCCCGCCGATTACGAAAAAATTACATCGCGGCTAAATCCTTTTTCGTCTAAGTTTCCGAGAGAGGCCCTATCTAACCTGCGTGGTGAAATAGGGCTGAATAAGCTAAAGTAATAGGTTGCGGCCGGTCACATTACCGCCGTCGATGTGCAGACAATAGCCCAATTGCAATATGGATTTTGCTACAAAAGAGATCTTCAAACGATACACGAGCATGCTGATCGGACGCCCGATCTCGCCGGTGTTCTTAAACATTCTGGTAACCAGCGTTTGCGACATGCGGTGTACGCATTGTTTCTTTACCGAAGAGCTGGACGACCGTCCACGAAAAAAGCTTCAGATGAAAGCCGATGAGATCGGTCGGATATCTGAAACGCTTGGCGGTAACCTTGGCGTTCTAGTTCTTGCCGGGGGCGAGCCTTTCACGAGAAAGGACCTGCCCGAGATCGTTCGCTCTTTCTACGAGAACAACAAGCTCGATTCTGTTTACCTGATGTCCAACGGACAGATCCATCAAAGGATCTTTCCTGACGTCACCAGGATCCTCGAGGAGTGTCCGAAACTGAATGTCACGGTAGCTCTCGGAATTGACGGCGTTAAGGAGGCTCACGAAAAGATCCGCCGTAAAGAGGGAAGCTGGGACAAAGCTATTCACACGGCACGCACCCTGCAGCAGATGAAGCGTGAGCAATATCCGCAGCTCGACATTCAAACGTGTACCTGCGTGATGCATTCAAACCAGGACACGATCTTTGATTGGTACGATTTCCTTAAATTTGACCTCAAGCCGGACAAGGTGAACATCAATTACATCCGTCCGCCGTCTGCTGATCCGATCGAACTGGACTTTGATCCTGCTCGCTATGCTCGTTTGTCGCAGATGATACTTGACGACACACGGAACGCCGCCCTTAAAAATAATTACGGCGGCAATTCGGGTTTCTTTAAGGCCGCGGTCGACATCTACATGCACGACGTCATTACCAAGACAAAGGAACAGAACAAAGCCCAGCTCAAGTGCTATGCCGGAAGTGCGGGTGCTGTGATCTATGACAACGGTGTTCTTTCCTCATGCGAGAACAAACCGGACGTGCTCAACCTTCGCGACTATGACTGGAATTTCCAGGCGGCGTGGGGTACGGACCTAATGAAAGCTCGCCGTAAAGAGGCAGGTGCCGGATGCTTTTGTACCCATGAGTCAAATTGCTATTATCCGTCGTTGCCGTTCAATCCGAGCCATTTGATCAAGATCAAGCGACTCGAGAGCGATATGAAGAAAGCGGCTAAGAAGCTTGCCGAGGTCGCATCCGAGGCTCTGCCGGTCGAAGCTTAATTACAGCCCAGTTAATGCCAAATACGCCGAAGATCCTTATCCTCTCATCCGATACCGGCGGAGGACACAGGTCTGCCGCTAAAGCTATCGCTGACGGACTAGAGAAATTTTGGCTTGGCGAGTCGGCTGCGGTTCGCGTCATTCGAGGCGTAGAGGAATCTCACCGAGTAACGCAGCGGTGCGTCGATCTTTATAACTGGATCCTGCGTAACAAGCAGGGCTGGATGAAATATCTCTATTGGGCGATCAACCGATTTCGGCCTGAGACGCGAGAGTTCTTTTACAAAAGATGTTTTGGTTACTTTAAGGACCTGTTCGAGAAATGGTGTCCGCACGTCGTGGTGAGCGTCCACCCGATGACGCAGCATTTCATTGCGCGTGTCCTCAAAGAACTTGGACTCGCAAATCAGGTCCCGCTTGTGACCGTTGTAACGGACCCTTGCTATGGGTTCTGGAAGGCATGGGCGTGTGACGACGTCGCCCTTTATCTGGTTGCCAACGATGATGCACGGGACCAGCTGATCGATTTTGGGGTTTCGCCGGCGAGGATCAAAGTCTCGGGAATGCCCGTTCATCCAAAGTTTCACGAGGTCGACGAACTCGATGCACAATTGGCCCGGCGTGCATTTGGTCTGGACCCCGAAAAGTTCACGGTGTTTCTAAATGCCGGATGGATAGGCGGGGGAAACATCCCTCAGATCTTTCGTGAGCTTGTTAGAGGCGAGCTCGACGTTCAGGCAATATTTCTTGCGGGTAAGAATGAAGACTTGCGTAAGGAAGCCGAAGAGATCGCTCGAACAGCAAAGTTCCCGGTCAAGGTCATTGGTTATTCGGATGAGATCGAAAAGCTGATGCAGTCGGCGAATGTCATGGTCTCCAAGCTCGGCGGCTTAACGACATTTGAAGCCTTTGCTTGCCGGCTGCCGATAATTGCCGACGGCATTACACCGCCGATGCCACAAGAGGCCGGCACGCTGCGTCTGATAGAACGGAAAGGGGCGGGGATCTTGCTTCGCAGCCCGTCTGATATTATCCCGACAATATTTGATCTATTGAGCGATCGTGAACGTTATTCGCGAATGCGTGCTGCAACGATCGGGCTGACAATGCCGAATTCTACAGAACAGATAATCCGTGAGATCTCGTCACTGATACCCCGCGAATATCAGGCCGCGGCTTAGTTAGACGGCTGGGTCCCAAGCGTAACGGCCTGTCCGTTGCTCTGGAAGACGCCTTCCCGAGAGACATTATCCAGCACACCGCCGCTTTCACTCATTACAACTACAGTTTGGAATTTGAAACCTGCCTTTTCGAGGATACGGTCGATCGTATCGCGTCTCTCATCGACAGTTCGCTGCGTCCAACTATCTTTCGCAGTGATGAATAGCGTCCGGTCGTGGCGATAGGCAGACTTCATGAATTCGTTTTGCGGCAGCGTACGAATGTCTATTTCGCCAACATTTGTCGCCGTTCCCATCAGGCTGCCAAACTGTCGCTGCATGAAAAAGAAAATCCCAGCGGCTACGGCGACAGCGACGAGTGTAATGATGACCCACCTGCCAAACGCACTTTTGGATGCAGTCGGTCTTACGGCCGCATGCTGAACGGTTTCGCTCTTTACGGGCCCTGTTTCGGCCAGTGCCGCGATCTTTCTATTAGTGAATCGGACAATACCGCGTTCGAGCTTTAACCTCGAATCGAGCAGGGCGTTAAGGACGGCCCTCAGCCTGCTTTCGTTCAGTTCATCCGATACTTCGACAGCATGTTGGAGCTCCGAAGCCAGCTGCTCAGATTTAAAAAGCAGGGACGTGGCTTCGCGTTGGATCTGTTCGGTCAACTCACGCGATTGTTTCAGATCGTTTTCGCGGAATTCGAGAGACCATAGAACGAGACCCAGTGCACGCCGTGTTACAACATCGGGATTGCCGTCTGCCGAGTACAAAAAGTCGTTTAGGTCAAAGGACCTAAGGCTTTCGGAGCGATGCATCTGCTTCAGCAAAAGGTCGCTGTCCGGCCGTGCTTCGGTAAGCGTTCGCAGGAAGGGTGCCAGGCGTCCTTGTGCCGATGAGGATTGGCTTGCATCGTCAACCGAATGCGATCTTGCCTCGCTTCGGTTGGCAGACATCGAGAGCAGCTTGCTAAGGTAATCGACGTCGCTCCCAACAGGAACACTGTCCATACTGCTCTCGCCGAAGAATACGCGAAACAGCTCGTTGATATGCGATCGCGTTTCCGGTGACGGATCCTGCAACGCACCCGCCAGGTCGACGTCGACGGTGAGACGCGAACTTAGCTGTTCGTCGGCGGACCGAAGCAAGTTATCAAAGACATTACCGACGGCAACGTTGCATTCAACAGCGGCGGCAAGTACCTCAGGCTGGAAAAACAGCGAGCCCAGTTCTCGCTTAAAGACACGGTAGCGTTCAAAGACATTCGACTTGACCATGTCCTCAAACACACCAAAATTCAGAACTTCATCTATGAATCGATCGATGGATGCGACCGCATCGCTGATGTCCGTTGAGGTAAACAAGAGTTCGTTGTCGGGAAACAGGTTCTTAAGCCTTTTGACGTTGTCCGAACGCAGGCTTCGCAGCTCGCGGCGGCCGCCTGCGACGGCTCTGCTGAAAAGCCTGGTGATCGAGAGGTCAAATTTACTTTGTGTCGCCGAAGTAAGGTCAAGGCCGCGGTAGAATTTCGCGAGTGCGATAAAGATCTCGTCGTCCAGCGGATATGGCGTCGAATCGCAAAGCCTGCGGAAATGATATGTCTCTATTTTTTGGTCGCGGGTGACGATCAGCTCTCGCCAGAGATGAAATTCCTGGTCGAGCCTGAACTCGGCTTCGATACATTCATCTATATCATCGTCCTGGGATAAGGTCTTGAGGATCTGCAGCCCGGTCCTCACACGCTGAATGTCAAATATTTGAGGAGTAGTTTTGAGCAAGCGTCTTTCCACTTCAGAAAGAAAGCGTTCGACGACCCTGAGCTGTACCGCTTCGTCGCTGGCACGTTTTACCAGCTCGGCTACTTCCTGAAGTTTCTCTTCGCCGATGCCGACTTCTGTAGTTGTTGACATAAATATTCCGCCTATTAGATCGTTGCTTCGTGTCGATGCTTGACTGGGCTGTGAGGAGAGGTTTGAGTGCGGGAGTAGTGTGCGACAAAAAATGTCACATCACCTGCCAAACATTTGCAGTATCGGACGCCAGACCGACGCGTGTGTTTTGCGTTAACCTCAGATCTACGAGTAATTAGCTTAGAACTGAGCTAATTAGCCATCTTTTGAACTGCAAACTCAGTGCCACGCCCTCGACGTAAAATGTGTCGGCAACTTGTCAGGCTAAAGGTATTTCATTAACCTCTGTAAATAGACAAATTCGATAGGAGAAGGTAACGGTTGAGTCTATTGCTTGAAGGAAAACGTGCGTTCATATCGGGCGGCACGAGGGGAATCGGTGCGGCACTGTGCGAGGTATTTGCACGTGAGGGCGCCGACGTCGCATTTAATTACCATTCGCGTGAGGACCTCGCTCAAGAGGTGATGAAAAAGATCGAGGCGTTGGGTCGCAAGGCCCTTTCGTTCAAAGTCTCGGTCACGGACCGCTTTGGCATCAAGCACATGGCACGCGACATCCTGCAGGCGTGGGGGCCGATAAACGTGCTCGTCAACAACGCGGCCGTTAACAAGGGCGACAACTTTGCGACGACGACGGACAAGTCGTGGGACTGGGTCATCGATACGAACGTCAATAGCCTGTTCGCTGTGACCAAGCCTTTCTACAAGCAGATGATCCGCGAACGAGCGGGTTCAATTCTAAATATCACATCGGTCGGCGCAATACGTTCACTGCCGACATCGGTCCATTACGCTACGTCGAAAGCCGCGATGATCGGCTTCACGAAATGCCTCTCACGCGAAGCCGCAAACTTTGGCGTGACCGTGAATGGGATAGCTGCCGGCATCTTTGACACGGACCTGGCCCACACGCTGCCTGACCGCTTGCTGCAAATGCATGATTTCTGGGTCTCAAAGGGGAGGCTTGGAAAACCCGAGGAGTTGGCCGAAGTCGCAGCCTTTATGGTCAGTGACCGAAACAGCTTCATGAACGGCGAACTCATCATCGTCGACGGTGGAGCTGTCACCTAAAAACCGGTCTGCATATTAGGAACAAGTCGCTATACTTACTGGCTTAATTTGAAAGAAACGTTAATCTTCGAGCCGCTCTTTTGCCCGCTGGATAAAGACCTTGATCATTTCCTGGACCTTCTTTGAGAGCTCTGAGCTGATGAGGCTTTCGCCGGCGAGGCCGGCAAGCATATGAAGCTCGCGGGCTGACTTTCGACGAAGCTCTACCATTTGTGAGAACTGGATAACCGTCACGTCACGTGCCTTTGATAGGAAATCTGCCGAATAGCGAAGGAAATTCTGCGTCTCTTCGCGAAGAGGGAACCATTCGACACGCTCATCGCTGTTTTCGGCGAGCATGACTTCAAAACGCTGACTGATTGCTCCTACGTGCGGTATCTCTGCCTGTATCTTCCAGTGAGCAATGCCTTTTGCATCGGTGTGCACACTGGCAATGCCAGGCATCAGGTCAGCAAAGTTTTTGATATCGAGGAAAAACTCCCTGACCTTTTCCGCACTCTGTTTTATTTCGATCTTGTCCGTGAACCCTGCTCGTATAGTAAACATCAATTAAAGCACGCCGTTAAAGAGTATCGAGTTAACGAACGGGCGCGTCATCGACCTGAACGTACCTCGGAAAAATGGCTCCTCCGCAAATAGGATAACATGCCCCTGACCCATCGGTTCATCTATAAGGTAGGCCGTTCCCGACAACAGCCGTTCGGTGTTTCCTTCCCAGGTGAATCCGGAAATGGTCAGCGGCTTTGCAGGCTTGGCGTCAAACACGATGGCATTGTTGCCCTCTTTCGAATATCGGAAGAAATATCCGCTTGCGAGCAGCACAGGCATCTCATTCTGCTCGAGGCCGTAGGTCAGATAAGTGGTCCGGTCAACGGTCGCCCGCATGATCGAACCGGGCAATGCGACGGGCACCTTGTTGTTATCGGCCGACGGCGAAGCGATCGGCGGCAGAGCTGGTGCAATGCCTTCGGTCAGGTCGGTCGGCTGCTCATCACCTGAGGCTGCTTTTTGTGACGGCGATGGCGTAGGCGTCGTTTTGGGCGATGGTGACGGAGAGGGCGATGCAGCCGGTTCCGCCTTGTTCTTTTCCTCATCGTCAGAGCTGCCGACGAGCTTTGAAGTCGTCAGTCCCACGTCTTTTAAGGCCGCAAACACAGATGCCCCGCGAGCAGTAATGATCGTACCTCCGCCAGACGCAAAGTCCTTCAATGTCGAAACTCCGCCGGCACCAAACGATGACATATACGTTCCAGGTGAGCCGTCCGGCAAGATGAGTACGTTGAAATCCTTCAGGGCACCGCCGCGAGCGGCCCTGATCGTAATCGCCGTAAACGGAATGCCGTAACGATCGAGCGTCCACCAGATAGAGCCGTATGAAGTCTGGTCGACACCTTCGTCGGCGATGATCGCGATCTTTGGTGCACGAAGTGAGTCAACTGATTCACCGCCGATGCCTGTATCACCTGACTCAGCAAAGCCTGAGTTGGCGGAAATGACTCGAATGCCAAGATCGGCTGCCAGTTTAGCGATAGCATCGTGGATCGTTTCAGGATTTCTCGATACGCGAACAACGAATGTGCCTCGCGGCCAGTTGCGTCCGGAGGCATTAAGCGTTTTTGTCGTGACAGCAACACGAAATCCCTGCTGCAGGAGCTTGATCATCGCTATGCCGGTCGTGTCGGTTTGGTATGGAACGATGTAGGCGACAGAGGCCCGTCCGCCATAGCTGCCTCGCTTTGCAGCAGCGATGGAATCGCTGGTAGCAACATCGCCGCTCACAGCTTGGGCATCCTCGGTCCAATATGCTTCAACACCGAACGCCAGCGGCAGCGACCACGCCGTAATGTCGTAGAAGCCGTAATCTTCCTTGGACTGTCCGGAACCTCTCATCTGGTTACGGCGAAAGCGTGCCATGTTGTCATCGACAAAGGCCTTGTCCTGAGGTGTGTCTTGCTCGAGGATGGATTTGATGAAAATTGCCTGCGGCTGATTCACGTCAACAACGTACGAGCCGGCAGGGAAGCTGCGATTGATCACAGGGCTGTTCTTTTCCATGTAGCTGTGAGCTTTCGAAGAACTGAACGGAGCGGACGCGACCTTTACTTCGATCTTTGAACGCTGCAAAAGTTCGACGAGCTCAGCCGCCTTTACGGGATCTTTTTCCGGAAGGATGACGACGCGTTTCATTTTCCAGTTCGCCGCTTCTCGCATAGCGGCTGAACGGAAATCGTAATAATCCTTTAGCCGATCATTCTTGTTCTTTGCTGTAATGCCCAATGCCGTGAGGCCGGCGACGTAATGCTTTGCAATGGCAGAACGCAGTGTCACTATAGAGCCGTCGTCTCTCGTCCACCTGAGTCCTTTGAAGCCGCCGCCGTCTGTTTCGTAAGTCATTCCGATCGCCCCGTTCAGTGAGGGGTACATGTCCCAATAGCCCGGATAGAATGCGTCGTAAACATCGCGGACGTAATAGTCCCAATGATTGGCGTCGAACGCGGCTGCGTTAGCACGGCCGTACATTTCATTCCATTTGCTAAAGAACGGCTGGGGCAGGTTCGGGTTTACCGGCAGCGAATCAGGCGGAAAGAACATTTGCGACGGCTGTCCGTGATGGTCGATAGCAAGCTGAGGCATCCACTGAAAAAACGCGGCCTGCATGTTTTGCGTTTCCTTTTGGCTCTGGGCCAGCGTGTCCCGGTTCAGGTCGAAACGGTAATGGCTGTAGCGTCCCCAGATCGCCCAAGGCTCGCGATGCTCATAGGCATTGCGGTTGGCGTCGCCAGTCGCCACCGAGTTGTACCAGGTCACGAATCGCTCGTGTCCATCGGGGTTCTCACCGGTGACGACGAGCACGACGCAGTTCTTGAGGATGTTCAGCGTCTCAGGCTCATTAGACGCCGCGAGCTGATAGACGACCTGCATCATCGCTTCGAAGGATGCTGATTCGTTTCCGTGTATCGTATAGGCCATCCATGCGATAGACGGATTGTTCTGGATGATCGTTTGAGCTTGAGACTGGGACGTCGTCCGCGGGTCAGCGAGCTTGAGGTTGTTCTGCCTGATCTCGTCGAGCCGTGAGATGTTTTCCGGGGCAGAGATCGCGACCAGATGCTGCATTCGGTGTTCGTTCGTTTCGCCGATATCAAAGACCTTCACCCGGTCAGGTGCCGCAGTGGCGATAGCGTTAATAACCTGCTCCATCTGGGCATATGTCGTGTGAAAATCGC
>Ga0207701_10005689_pt1 | contig 12493 bp, 10 predicted proteins | sample KBSSwiSSwithPhiX_FD_184294 | JGI IMG/M metagenome (GOLD analysis project Ga0207701, IMG submission 184294) | Switchgrass rhizosphere bulk soil microbial communities from Kellogg Biological Station, Michigan, USA, with PhiX - S5 (SPAdes) (version 2) | ecosystem: Environmental > Terrestrial >...
CACGGTGACCGTCGTCTCGCCGGCGGAGAGCACGCACGCAGGTCGGGGCATCGTTGACGCCTTCCGCATCACCGCATCGATGTAGTCCGCGCCAGCGATCCGCGCTTCACCGGTGACCGGCTGCGGCCAGAGGTGGACGTGGTACCCGAGCGCTTCGGCGGCGATCCGCGCGCCGTCGAGCGCGCCGCGCTGCGGCCCGATCACGCGCGCGTATGAATGAGACAGCGCGCCACCGGGCTTCGGCGTTTCCGGCAGCTCGCCGCGCGCGCCCTTTTCCAGGCGCTCGACGACTGCAGGCGGATACCGCCCGGCCCCTCCGCGTCGCGACAGTATCGCCAGCGCGTCCTCGAACCGACTGACATCGGGCACGGTCGGTCCGGATGCAATGACCGACAGGTCATCGCCGACGACGTCAGAGACAACCAGCGTCAACACTTTTCCACGCGCCGCGATCGCCAGCTGACCACCTTTGATCGCCGACAGGTGCTTGCGCACCGTATTGAGCTCGAAGATGTCGGCGCCCTGCTCCATGAGCAGCCGCGCGGTCCGCTGCTTGTCCTCCAGCGAGAGCGGGTCGGCGGGGAGCGCCATCAGCGCCGAGCCGCCACCCGAGAGCAGCACCACGAGCAGCTCACCCGGCGCGAGTGCAGCGGCGATGTCACGGGCGCGTCGCGCCCCGGCGATGCTTCCTGCCGTCGGATACGGATGTCCTCCCGTCTCCCACACGGCGCCTTCGGGCAGGAGTGGCGGCGAATCGGGACCGATCCCCAGCATGCGACGAATCGGCACACTGCACGAGGCGGCGAACGCGTTGAGCATGGCGCTCGACGCCTTGCCGGCCGCGATCACGTCGACCGCCGCGGCGGTCTGGAGCGGCGCCACGATCTCCGGATCGGTGAGGGCGCGCTGCACCAGCCCGCCTGCGTCGACGGCCGACAGCGCGGCGCGTACAACAGTTGCGAGATCGTGTCGAAGCGTCGAAAGAACGGTCAGTTGATTTGGCTGGGATCAGTCCAGGCTGAAAGCCCGGTCACGACGTCGAATTGCTGGAGGAGGCGGCTGACGACCTGGTCGGCGTCCGCCGTGGTACAGAGCCGGTCGAGCTGGGAAAGTACCTTGGTGAGCGCCTGCTCCGCGTTGGTGATGGCGCTCTCGGAGTAGTACTCGCGCTGCTCTTCAAGGCAGCGCTGGCACTTCACGAATTCTTCACGATAGAAAGTAGATACGGAGTAGAACGTCGGTTCACAAAGGGGACGCGAGTCGGTGAGGAAGCGTGACAGGCGGTGCCGTGACGCTGGCATAACTTTAGTTAATCAAGTCTAGCCATGCGCCGAGGGGTCTGTCAACGCCAGGTCACACTTGTGAAACCTGCGTGACGGGACGCGACGAGACCGCCAGCGCTCCCGACCACCATGCCGCCGGCCAGGAGGAGCAGGCAGAGCCGGATGGGCAGGAATTCGAGGGTTGAGCCGGCGAAAGCCTGTTCCAGTGCCCCGCCCCACCAGGCGCGGGCCGTGAAATATCCAGCGATCAGTGCGATCAGCGCGAAGAGCGCGCCCATTCCGCCCTGCATCAGTCCCTCGGCAACGAAGGGGCCGCGGATGAAGGCCATCGGCGCCCCGACGAGCTCCATGATCTCGATTTCGTCGCGGCGGGCCTGCAGCCCGAGACGCACGACCGAGGCGACGGTCACCGCTGCGGCCAGTGCCATGACGAGCACAAGCGTCAACCCCACCGCGCCGAGCGTTCGGACACCTCCGCCCACTGCCGCCAGGAACTCACGGTCGTAGCGCACGTCGTCCACGCCGGGAAGAGCCGAGACGTCGCGTACCAGTGCATCGGCGCGACCATCGCTCTCGGCGTCGGCGTTGACGCGGACTTCGAGTGATGCGGGAAACGGGTTGGTGTCCACGTCGCCGGTCAGGCGCGCCAGTGCGGGGTTCTGCGCCTGGAAGCGCGCGCGGGCGTCGGACTTCGACACATACTCCCGCCCCGCCACGATCCCGCTCCGATCGAGCACCGCCTCGATGCCGCCGCGCTGCTCCGACGAGGCATCGTCGGCGAGAAAGATCGAGAGCTCCGCCGCCGTCGTCACGCGCGCGAGGACGCGCTGCAGGTTCCAATTGACCAGCAGCAGCGCTCCGAGCACGATGAGCGCGAGCGCGATGGCCAGGACCGCAAAGACGGTGGCGCTGCGCGCGCGCCACATGCTGGTCCACCCCTGACGCAAGGCATAGTCGATCGCCCTCACGCCACCTCCGCGATCCGCCCTTGTTCGAGCGTGATGGTCCGGCGGCCGACCAGCCGAATGAGCTCGCGATCGTGGGTGGCGACGAGGACGGTCGTCCCGCCGGCGTTGACCTCACGGAGCAGATTCATGACTTCCAGCGACAGATCGGGATCCAGGTTGCCGGTCGGTTCGTCGGCGAGCAGAAGCGGCGGATCGTTCACGAGCGCCCGGGCGATGGCGATGCGCTGCTGCTCACCGCCGGAGAGGTCGAGCGGAAAAGAGTTCATCCGATGCTGCAGCCCCACCCACTTCAGGACCTGAAACGCCCGCCGCCGCTGCTGCGCGGCCGGCACGCCGAGGACCTCGGAGACGAACGAGATGTTCTCGAGGACCGTTCGCGTCGGAATCAGCTTGAAATCCTGGAAGATGAACCCGATGCCGCGACGGTACTCCTGCACCTCGCGCCGCTTGAGGGTGGACAGCGAGTAGCCGTTGACGACGACCTCGCCCTCGGTGGGACGCTCCTGCATGAGCAGCAGCCGCAGCAGCGTCGACTTACCGGCGCCGCTCGGTCCGGTCAGAAAGACGAACTCGCCCTTCGCGACCGTGAGGTTCAGGTCCTGGAGGGCATACAGACCGCGGCTGTAGATCTTCGAGAGGTGACGGGTCTCGATCACGCTGCTGGTGTTGTCGGCGCCGGTGGCGGCATGAAGAACGTCGCGGCCAGTATAGCGGATTGGGAGACAGCCGACAGGCGATAGAAGAACGGAGAAAGGGTGTTCAAGCCCGTTCGATCTCGCGGCGCAGCAGCTCGTTGACCACTTTCGGATTCGCCTTCCCGCCACTCTGCTTCATGATCTGGCCGACGAGGAAGCCGAATGTCTGCTGCTTGCCGGCTCGGACCTGGGCGACCGCATCCGGATGGGCGCTCATCACCACGTGCACCGCGTCGAGGAGGGCCTGCTCGTCGGAGTTCTGCGCGAGCCCCTGTGCCGCGACGATCGCCGCCGCCGACTGCCCCGAGTCGTACATCGTGGCGAAGACCGCCTTCCCCGTGGTGCTGCTCAGCGTGCCGTTCTCGACGAGCGTGATGAGACCGGCGAGCGCCTGCGGCGCGAGCGGCGTGTCGACAATCGACGCCCCGCGCTCCTTCAGGGTGCGCAGCAGCTCCCCCATCACCCAGTTGCTCGCCGCCTTCGCGCTCGTGCCCGCCTGCACCACCGCCTCGAAGTAATCGGCGAGCGCGCCGGACTGCGTCAGCACGCCGGCGTCGTACTCGGGAATGCCGTAGGTGGTCAGGAACCGGGCGCGCCGCGCCTCCGGCAGCTCCGGCAGCGTGACCCGCACCGCGTCGACGCGCGCCTCGTCGACCCGCAGCGGCGGCAGATCCGGCTCGGGGAAGTAGCGATAGTCGTGCGCCTCCTCCTTGCTGCGCATCGAGTGCGTCCGGCCGGAGGACGAGTCCCACAAGCGCGTCTCCTGGCGCACCCGCTCGCCGCGCTCGAGCGCGTCGATCTGCCGATCGATCTCGTATTCGATCGCCTTCTGCAGGTAGCGGAAGGAGTTGACGTTCTTGACCTCGGCCTTCGTCCCGAACGCGTGCTGCCCCGCCGGACGCACCGACACGTTGGCGTCGCAACGCAGGCTGCCTTCCTCCATGTTGCCGTCGTTGACGCCGATCCAGACGAGCGTGTCGCGGAGACGGCTGAAGAACTCGGCCGCCTGCGCCGCCGAGCGCATGTCCGGTTCCGACACGATCTCGATGAGCGGGACGCCGCTGCGGTTGTAATCGACGTAGGTCTTGCGCTCGGAATCGAAGAAGCCGTCGTGCAGCGACTTGCCCGCGTCCTCTTCCATGTGGATGCGGGTCAGACGGACGAACGCGGTCTGTCCGCCGCTGGTCACCGACAGCCCGCCGCCGAGGGCGAGCGGCCGCTCGTACTGCGAGATCTGGTACCCCTTGGGAAGATCGGGATAGAAGTAGTTCTTGCGCGCGAAGATCGACGTCGCCTGCACCTCGCACCCGAGCGCCAGCGCCGCCTTGATCGCGTAATCGACGGCGGTCCGATTGAGTACCGGAAGCGCGCCCGGAAGACCGATGCAGACGGGACACACCTGCGAGTTGGGTGGCGCACCGAACTCGGTACTGCACGAACAGAAGATCTTCGTGCGCGTGCGTAGCTGGGCGTGGATCTCGAGACCGATGACCGGCTCGTAGTGGGAGGTCATGACCACACCGAGGCACTGAAGTACAGAGGCAACCTCTCCCTACGCCGTCGGCCCCGCCTGCTTCACTGACGCCGGCACGTCGCTCTCGAACTTCTTGAAGTTCTCGACGAACATGTGCGCCAGCTTCTTCGCCTGCTCGTCATAGCGCGCCGGATCGGGCCAGGTGTTCCGCGGATTCAGGACGGTGGCCGGCACTCCCGGGCAGCTGGTCGGCATGTCGATGTTGAAGATCGGATGACGCTCGAAGCCGACTGCCGCGAGCTGTCCGGTCAGCGCCGCCGTGATCATCGCGCGGGTGTGGGCGATCTTCATCCGGCTGCCGACGCCGTACGGCCCCCCCGTCCAACCGGTGTTCACGAGCCAGACGCCCGAGCCGTGGCGGGCGATCTTCTCGCCGAGCATCCGGGCATAGACGTTGGGGTTGAGCGGCAGGAACGGAGCGCCGAAGCAGGTGCTGAAGGTTTCCTTCGGCTCGGTGACACCCTTCTCGGTTCCTGCCACGCGTGCCGTGTACCCGGACAGGAAGTGATACATGGCGCCGTCCGCACTGAGACGGGCAATCGGCGGCAGCACGCCGAACGCGTCCGCGGTCAGCATGATCACATTGGCCGGATGGCCGCCGCGGCCGGACATCTCCGCGTTGTCGATGAAGTCGATCGGATAGGACGCGCGCGTGTTCTCGGTGTACGCCGCGCTGTCGAGATCGAGCGCCCGCGTCTCCGGGGCCACGACCACGTTCTCGAGAATCGTCCCGAAGCGCCGCGTCGTCGCGAAGATCTGCGGCTCGGCCTCGGCCGACAGCTTGATCACCTTCGCGTAGCAACCACCTTCGAAGTTGAACACGCCGGTGTCGCTCCAGCCATGCTCGTCGTCCCCGATCAGACGACGATGCGGATCGCTCGACAGCGTCGTCTTGCCCGTGCCCGACAGGCCGAAGAAGAGGGCGGTGTCGCCGCCCTCGCCGATGTTCGCCGAGCAGTGCATCGAGAGCACGCCCTGCAAGGGGAGCGTGTAGTTCAGGATCGTGAAGATCGATTTCTTGATCTCACCGGCGTAGTGCGTACCGCCGATGAGCACCAGCTTCTTGCCGAAGTGGACGAGCACGAACACTTCGGAGCGCGTGCCGTGGCGTGCCGGATCGCTCTGAAACTTCGGGGCGTCGATGACCGTGTACTCGGGGCGGTGCGCGAACCGTTTGTCCGCATCGAGCTCGGGCAGGAACATGTTGCGGGCGAACAGGTTGTGCCAGGCGAACTCGTTGACGACGCGGATCGGCAGGCGATAGGCGGGATCGGAGCCAGCCCACGCGTCGAGGACGTAGAGGTCCTTGTCCTGCAGGTAGGCCATCATGTCGCGGTGGAGCACGTCGAACTTCTCGGCGCTGATCTCTTTGTTCACGGCGCCCCAGTGCACGTGCTTCTCGCTCGACGGCTCGCGCACGACGAACTTGTCGTTCGGCGAACGGCCGGTATGCTGACCCGTGCGGGCGACGAGCGGTCCCTCGGCGGCCAGGGTCGCCTCCGAGCGGCGAAGCGCCTCTTCGTACAGAGCGGCCGGGCTGAGATTCCAATGCACGCGTCCCGATCGGACGATTCCCAGCGCCTCGAGGCCATGCGCCCGCTCGACCTGCATAGTCATACCGACAGCTCCCCCGCCCATGTCATCGGCCGCTGCTCGCCAACCCGCCAGCGGCAGCCGCTCCGATCTGACGAAAAACCCGATCGTACCGGCCGAGTCAAAAGCAAGTCAACTCTCACGTACACACCGCGATCGGCAGTTCCGGAGTATATATAGTTCCGGCGACTCCACGTCTGGTTGTCAGAACCCCATCGAGCCATGAGCACGCGTACCCGTCCCACGCCGGCTTCGACCCAGACCTCCCCCGCCCCGGTCGCTGCCGGTGCGGCACCGGCCGCCGGCGCCCTGTCGCGCGATTCCGAGCTGGCCGGATCGGTCAAGGCGCTGGTCATCGCCGGCGAGCGCGATGCCGCGCGCGACCGCTTTGCCGAGCTCGTCGCCCGTCAGCAGCGCCGGGCCCTGCGGATCGCCTATCACTACCTGCGTGACGCGCACGATGCCGACGAAGCCGTCCAGGACGCCTTCGTCAAGGTGTTCACGCATATCGTCAGCTATCGGGAGCATCTCCCGTTCGAGGTCTGGTTCACGCGGATCCTCGTGAACGGGTGCCTGGATCTCCGGAAGGCCCGCGGCCGACGGCTCCGCTGGGCGCTGCCGATGTCGGTCTCGACCGAGCTGGCGGCGCTCGAACCGCCGTCACCACAGGCCAGCGCCGAGGACCGCCTGGTATCGAACGAGCGCACGCGTGAAATCGTCAACGCGGTCGATTGCCTGCCGGAGCGTCAACGCACGGTATTCACCCTCTGCCATATCGCCGAGCAAAGTACCGCCGAGATCAGCCACGCCCTCGGCGTCAGTGAAGCGACGGTCCGGGTGCACCTGTTCCGCGCCGTCCGCAAACTCCGCCGGTTGCTGACTCCGCGTGCGCCCGAGGGCGGAGGATCGCTGGGATGAATCACCGCCACCTCACCGAGGACCAGCTCATTTCTCTCGGCGCCTCGGCCGCGCTGCCGGCGGAAGCCGCGGTCTGTCCGGAGTGTCTGGCCCGCCGGCACAGCGTGGCGCGGACTCTGCGCGAGGTCGCCGACGTGGCGACGATCACCGTCGACGAACAATTTCCACCCGAGCGTCTGGCGCGCCAGCGCGCACGCATCCTGGCTCGCATCGAACGATACGGGCAGCGGGCGCGCGTGCTGGCGTTCCCGTCGCAGCCCACGCATCGCCCCGCCCTCCTGCGGCCGCGTTCAGTCCGGCGATGGGTGGCCGCCGCCGCAGCTGCCGGCCTCGTCGTCGGTCTGGTCGCCGGGCGGAGCGTGCACGACATTCCGTCGCTGCACGTCCCGATGCGATTCGACCACGCTCCCGCCACCTTCCCCGTGCCGCTGCGCGCGTCGAGCGACCCGCTGGGCGACGAGGAGCTTCTGCGCGAGGTCGAAGACGCCGTCGGATCGGCCGGCCCGAGCGCGTTGCGTCGAATCGAAGACGTCACTCCGGTCGCCTGGGACGGCGAATGAGGACTGCACACGCGTGCCGCCGCTGATCTTCCGTAAAGGGCTCAACCTCAAGCACGAGGTGGCCGACATGCTGGCGGCCAGCTATCACAGTCCGCTCGTCGCCAGCATCAAGTCGAACGGCTACCGCTTCGAAGCCGGCCGCCTCACGATTCATCTCGCGAAGGAGTTCGGCTTCTGTTACGGCGTCGATCGCGCCGTCGACTACGCCTATCAGGCGCGCAAGCGTTTCCCCGATCGGCACGTGCACCTCACCGGCGAAATCATTCACAACCCGCACGTCAATAACGAGCTGCGCGCCCAAGGAATCCAGTTTCTGAGCGACCCGGGCAGGTCCGTGGACAGCCTGGACGGCAATGACGTCGTCATCCTGCCGGCGTTCGGCGTCACCATCGAACAGCTCCAGCAGCTCGAGGCGCGCGGGTGCACGCTGGTGGACACCACGTGCGGCTCTGTCCTGAACGTCTGGAAGAACGTCCGTCGCTATGCCGAGGACGGATTCACCTCCATCATTCATGGCAAGTATCGCCACGAGGAAACGCAGGCCACCGCGTCGCAGGCGCGGCGCGCCGACGGCCGCGGCCACTTCCTGGTGGTGCTCAATCGCGCCCAAGCCATGCAGGTGTGCGAGTACATCCGGCACGGCGGCGATCGCGAGGCGTTCCTCGACCAGTTCCGCGGCGCGGCCTCGCCAGGCTTCGACCCGGACGTGCAGCTGCAGCACATCGGCTGCGCCAACCAGACGACGATGCTGAGCTCCGAATCGCTGGAGATCGGGAACCTGTTCAGAGACGCCGTCCGCGATCGATACGGCGAAGAGGCGCTGGCGACACGGTTTCGCGCGTTCGACACGATCTGCAGCGCGACGCAGGACCGTCAGGACGCCATCCTGGCGCTCCTGGACGAGCAGCGGATGGACCTGATGATCGTGATCGGCGGCTACAACAGCAGCAACACGCAGAATCTGGCCAGAATCTGCGCCAGCCGCCTCCCCACCTATCACGTCGCCGAGCCGAGCTGCCTGCGCTCCGCCAGCGAGATCGCGCACCGCCCCGTCGGCACGGCGGCGGAAATAACCACGACGGGGTGGCTACCGCCGGGCCCGCTGTCGGTCGGGCTGACATCGGGCGCCTCCACTCCGGACAATATCGTCGAACAGGTCATCCGCCAGGTCGCGTCTTTTTCTAACCCCTGAGGAGTAGCCCGCATCAGTTTCCTGATCGAGCAGGCGGATGCTCGTGTTACCGTATGTCTTTGCAGCCCTTGCAGTAAACGTCGCCGGATGACCCGGTCGTATTGTCGGGCAGCGATCCATGAAGCCGACAGTCTTCGGGGGATACTGGATCCTCTTCCTGCTCGCGATCGCGGTCTCTGCCATCCCCGGGGCGGCCAGCCAGAGTACCAACCCGCAGAAGTGGTGGAGCTCTGAGCCGTATGTCCACGAACTCGGGCTCACACCTGACCAAAGCCGCAGGCTCGAAGAGATTTTTCAGCAGGCTGCACCGAAGGAGCGGGCGCTGAAGAAGGCGCTCGACGAAGCCGAGGCGCAGCTCGAGCGACTGATGGCGAAGCCGGATGACAAGGCGGCGCTCGAACAGATCGAGCGCGTGGTGACGGCCCGCGCCGACCTCATTCGTTCGCACTCGCTGATGTTGTTCCGCATGAGACGCGTACTCACGGCCGAGCAGTGGACCAAGCTCGGCACCCTGAAAGCCGCTGATGAGCGCGAGCGGCAGAAGGCCTCCCAGAAGGGCAAGTAGCTCACATTCCAATTCCCTGACGACGATGAAGAATCCAGCTTTGCTTTTCGTCATGCTGTTCATCGCGGCGCTGCCGAACGCGCCGCTCCTGGCACAGGACTCCTCGGATCAGGCCCGCATCGACGCGATCGCCCGCGAGGCCGCACGGAAGTTCGATCTGGCCCGCGCCGCAGTCGGGACCGACCAGACGCGTCCGAGTGCCACCGCGCCACCGGCCGCTCCCGTCGTGGAGCTTCCGCTCGACGATGCGGTGCAACGGGCGCTCGAGCGCAACCTGGACATCGCGGTGGAGCGGCTGAACCCGCAGGCGTTCGATTTCTCGATCGCCTCGCTTCAGGCGAACTACCGTCCCACTTTCAATACCAATTTCGGCTTGCGCAGTACCTCGCAGTTCCCGCGCAGCCAGACGGCCGGCGCCGACATGCTCACCACCGAGACGCTGACCGGCAACAGCGGCCTCTCGCAGAATCTCAAATGGGGCGGCGGCAGCTACGCATTCGCGTTCAACAACAACCGCCAGAACCAGTCGGACCTCTTCGCCACCCGCAATCCGGTGCTCAATACGAACTTCAGTGCGACGGTGGTCCAGCCGCTCCTGCGCGCCTTCCGCATCGACAACAACCGCGCGCAGCTGAAGATCACGCAGATCAATCAGAAAGTCTCGGAGCTCGCGCTGCGCGCCACGATCGTCCGCACCATGGCGAACGTCAGGAACGCCTACTGGGATCTGCTCTATGCCATCGCCTCGGTGAGGGTCGCGCAGGAATCACTGGATCTCGCGAGCAAGCTCGTGGCGGACAACACTGCACGGGTCGAAGTCGGCACCCTGGCGCCGCTCGACGTCGTCCAGGCCCAGGCGGAAGAGGCCACTCGACGGCAGACGCTGATTCAGGCGCAGGGCACCCAGCGGACCGCGGAGCTCGCCCTGAAGCGGCTGATCGTGAGCGGGACCGACGATCCGTACTGGAACGCCACGCTCGACCTCACCGAGCGCCCGGCGTACTCGGAAGGAGCGATCGACGTCACAGAGGCGGTCAGAACCGCGCTCCTCAACCGGACGGATCTCGAGCAGGCGCACCGTCAGGTGAGCGCCAACGACATCGCGCTGAGAAGCCTGTCGGATGCCCAGCTGCCGGCCCTCGATCTGACGGCCACCTACGGCGCCGCGGGAGTCGGCGGTACGCAGTTCGTCCGGCAGTCGGGCGTCCTCGGCAGCGAAGTCGTGGCGACGATCCCGAGCGGCTATTCCAACGCACTGCGGATTCTCGCCAACCAGGACGCCCCGACCTGGAACGTGGCGCTCAGTCTCAGTTACCCGATCGGCACGAGTCCGGCGGAGGCGAATCTGGCGCGCGCACGGCTGCAGCAGCGGCAGACGATCGCCCAGAACCGTCAGCTCGAGCTGCAGATTGCGACCGAAGTCATGAACGCGGCCGTGCAGGTGGAATCGAATCGCGGACGGCTGCAGGCGGCCAACGCCGCGATGGAGCTGTCGCAACGGCGGCTCGAGACCGAGCAGAGCCGCTACGAGGTCGGCCTCTCCACCAACTTCCAGGTCGTGCAGGCGCAGCGCGACCTGCGCGACGCGCAGAACACGAGGCTCAGCGCGATTCTCGACTACCAGCAGTCGCAGGTCGAGTTCGAGCGAGTCCAGCAGATTCCGTCGGGCGCCACGGTCAATATCACCGCGATCTCGGCCGCCGGCACCTCGGCGCCGCGCGCCTCGGCGGGCGCCGGACCCTAGGAGGCCGTTGTGGAACTCGCGACGGCCTCCAGGCACCGAGGAGTTCACACACTGAGGCACAGAGGCACCGAGAAGAACTGAATGAATTCCGAATACCTCGGAGCCTCGCTGTCGTTACTTCGTTCTTCGCAGCCCGCAGGCGCGTTTCACCACGGGCTGCGAGGCGAGGACGGATAGAGTCACCGGAGCGAAGGGTTCGTGTCGATCTCATGAAAAAAGTCGTGATTGTTGCGGTGGTCCTTGCCGCGCTCGCCGGCGCCGCCTTCTATTCCGGCGCCCTCAATGGAACGCGTGAGCCGAGCGGCGGCGCGGCCGCGGGTGGCACGGCGGCGGGCGGCCGGCAGGGTGGCGGGGGCAGCGGGCGGGGCAGCGGAGGCGGCGGCAATTTCGGCAACTTCGCCGGCCAACGCGCGCCGCTCACCGTCGAAGTCGGACAGGTCACCCGCCGGTCGCTCGCGGATCAGATCACCGTCGTCGGCAACCTCGTTGGGGATGCCACCGTCTCGGTGTCGCCGCGCGCGGCGGGACGGCTGCAGGAAATCAACGTGCGCCTCGGCGACCGCGTGACGCGTGGGCAGCGGATTGCGAAGCTGGAAGACTTCGAGCTGCTGCAGCAGGTCAAGCAGGCGGAGGCCGCACAGGAAGTGTCCATCGCCACGATTCGGCAACGCGACGCCGAGCTGAAGCTCGCTCAGACGAACGTCGAACGCTCGCGAAACCTGTTCCAGCGACAGCTCCTGCCGCGACAGACCCTCGACGACAACGAGTCGCGCTACAACGCGGCGCTCGCCGGGCTCGATCTGGCCAAGGCGCAGAGCAATCAGACCAAAGCACGGCTCGACGAGTTGCACATCACGCTCGACAACACGGTCATCACGTCACCGCTCAACGGTCTCGTCGCGCGCCGTGCCGTCGATCCGGGCGCCTTCGTCTCGCAGAACGTTCCGGTCGTGGACGTCGTGGACATCGGTCGTGTGCGACTGGTGGCGAACATCGTGGAGAAGGATCTGAAAGAGCTCCACGCCGGCAATGCGACGCGCGTCGAAGTGGATGCCTACCCGGGAGAAACCTTCACCGGACGGATCGCGCGGGTCTCCCCTGTGCTCGACCCCACTACGCGCACCGCGCCGATCGAGATCGAGATCCCGAACCCGGACTACCGGCTGAAGCCGGGCATGTACGCGCGGGTGAGCATCACCACCGGCACCAAGAAGGACGCCCTCGTCGTGCCGTCGAACGCGGTGGTCGATCTCGGCGGACGCCGCGGCGTCTTCCAGCCGCAGAACGGCACCGCAGTGTTCAGGGTCGTGCAGGTCGGCCTGGAGCAGCCGGACATGGTCGAAGTGCTCGGCGGACTCGCCGAGAACGAATCGGTCATCACCACCGGCGCCTCCGCGTTGCGCGATGGCGACCGCATCTCGCTGCCCGAGGACGACGCCGG
>Ga0207701_10005692_pt1 | contig 12491 bp, 7 predicted proteins | sample KBSSwiSSwithPhiX_FD_184294 | JGI IMG/M metagenome (GOLD analysis project Ga0207701, IMG submission 184294) | Switchgrass rhizosphere bulk soil microbial communities from Kellogg Biological Station, Michigan, USA, with PhiX - S5 (SPAdes) (version 2) | ecosystem: Environmental > Terrestrial > Soil...
GCGAACGTTCGGCAAGCGCATCGAGCTCATCGAGCGCGAAACCATGTCGGCGCTGCAGCGCTACTCGTGGCCGGGCAACATCCGTGAGCTCCGGAACGTGGTCGAGCGCGCCATGATCGTCACGACCAGCCGGCGGCTCACCATCCCCCTGCCCGAGTCGACATCGTCAGCAGTGGCGCGCAGCCCGAAGCTGGTGGACGTCGAGCGGGAACACATCCTGGCGGTCCTGGAGAGCTCGTCGTGGCGAATCCGCGGCTCCGGAGGCGCGGCGGCCAGGCTCGGGATGAAGCCGACGACGCTCGAGACACGGATGGCCAAGCTGGGGCTCAAGAGGCCTACGGCTTCTTAGGTTAGCTCATTGCCAAATTGCCAAAATTGCCAAGATTCAAAAGAGCTCGGGGCTGGTCCGACGTTCGGCCATGCCCCTGGCTGGCACTTTTGGCACTCTTGGCAATCTTGGCCTTTTTGGCAATTGAATTTGAGTCTCCGAGATTCCGTGGGGAAGCCTACGATCTTGGACAGCGCGCGGACCCGGATCGGGCCGTGAGCAATCGAACTCGGCGTGCTGCCGTGGGATTTGTCACAAGTTGGCAATAACCGGAGATGGAACGGTGGCTGCTTAAGGCAACGCATGGTCCGGCTGAACGTCACGCTCAACGCAGCATCGGTGCGCGACGCGGAAAATCTCGTGGAAGGATTTCAGTTCCAGTTGCCTGGTACGCAACTCGAGACCGGCTGCCTGGCATGCACCGCGTGGCTCGGGGCGGACTCGACCGTGCACTACGTCGAGGATTGGGCGACTGAAGCGGACATCCGGCGGCGTGTGCTGTCGGACCGGTTCACCTCTCTGCTCGCGGTTGTCGAAGCTGCAACGAAAGCCGACGTGCAGTTCGACTTCGTGACCGAGACCCGCGGTCTCGAATACGTCTTCGAGGTCCGGGAACAAACGCCCTAGACTTTCCGCCGGGTGCCTATGGACTCTATCAGCGCTTCCGGGTCCGGCGCGGCGGTTCCCGCCAGACCTGCAGGTCGACCTTCCGGCTCGACGGCTCTGGCCGCCTCGATCCTCGATCACCTCCGGTACCACCAAGCGGTCCCGCTGGAGTACGCGTCACGCCAGGACTGGTACATGGCGCTGGCGCTCGCTGTCCGCGATCGCATGCTCGATCGCTACATGGAGACGCTCCAGGAAGTGACCGCGCCGCACGCGGACCGCCGGGTTGTGACGTACTTCTCGGCCGAATTCCTCACCGGTCCGCATCTCGGCAACAACCTCCTCTGCCTGGGGATGCAGCAGGCGGCGGAAGACGCGCTCTCCGGCCTCGGCCAGAATCTGAACGACCTTCTCGAACAGGAAGAGGAGCCCGGGCTCGGCAACGGCGGTCTCGGCCGGCTGGCGGCGTGCTACATGGATTCGCTGGCCACGCTCGGCGTGCCGGCGATCGGCTACGGCATCCGGTACGAGTTCGGGATTTTCGACCAGGCCATCCGCGACGGATGGCAGGTCGAAATGACCGACAAGTGGCTGCGCTTCGGCAACCCCTGGGAGATCGCGCGGCCGGAGATCGGCGTCTCGGTCCCGTTCGGAGGCCGCACGGAGCACACCCACGACGATCAGGGGCGCCTCCGCGTCAAATGGATTCCTGCCACGCTCGTGAAGGGGGTGCCCTACGACACGGTCGTGCCCGGGTACCTGCGCGCCACCGCCAACCAGCTGCGGCTGTGGAGAGCAGAGGCGGTCGAATCGTTCGATTTCGACGCGTTCAACCTTGGCGACTACTACCGGGCGGTGAGCGAGAAGATCTGGTCGGAGACCATCTCCAAGGTGCTCTATCCGAACGACGAGCCCGAGGCCGGGAAGCACCTGCGCCTGCAGCAGCAGTTCTTCTTCGTCTCCTGCTCGCTCCAGGACATGCTCCGAATCCACCGGGTGTTCCGCCGCCCGATCGAGGACTTCGCGTCGTACTGGGCGGTCCAGATGAACGACACCCATCCGTCGATCGCCGTCGCCGAACTGATGCGGCTGCTGGTCGACGAGCACGGCCTTGAATGGGACAAGGCGTGGACGATCACGCAGCAGACCTGCGGCTACACGAATCACACGCTCCTGTCCGAGGCGCTGGAGAAGTGGTCCTTACCGCTGTTTGGCGAGCTGCTGCCGCGCCACCTGGAAATCATCTTCGAGATCAATCAGCGCTTCCTCGACGACGTGCGGAAGCGGTGCCCGGGTGACGAGGGGCTGATCCAGCGGCTGTCGATCATCGATGAGTCGGGAGTGCGATCGGTCCGCATGGCGCACCTCGCAAGCGTGGGAAGCCACGCGATCAATGGCGTTGCCGCGCTCCACACCGAGCTCCTCAAGGAAACGGTCCTCCGCGACTTTTACGCGGTCTACCCGCAGCGCTTCGTCAACGTGACCAACGGCGTCACCCCGAGACGCTGGATTGCGGTCAGCAACCCCCAGCTCGCCGCCCTCGTCAGCGACCGGATCGGCGATCGCTGGCTCTGGAGCCTGGAGGAGGAGCTGATCCGCCTCGAACCGCTGGCTGAAAACGTCGAATTCCAGGCGGCGTGGCGCGGGGTCAAGGCGGCCAACAAGCAGCGGCTCGCCGGAATCATCAAGCAGCGCGTCGGTATCGACGTGAATCCGGCGTCGCTCTTCGACATCCAGGTGAAGCGCCTGCACGAATACAAGCGGCAGCACCTGAACGTCCTGTATCTGGTGACCGAGTACTTGCGCCTCAAAGAGGGAGGGGTCCCCGGACCGCCGCGGACCGTGATCTTCGGCGGGAAGGCGGCGCCCGGCTACCGGATGGCCAAGTTGATCATCCGGCTGATTCACGGTGTCGCCGGAGTCATCAACGCCGACCCCACGGTGTCACAGGTCCTGCAGGTTGTCTTCATCCCCGACTTCAACGTGAAGAACGCGCAGCCCATCTACCCGGCCGCCGACTTGTCCGAACAGATTTCCACGGCCGGCAAAGAAGCGTCGGGTACGGGGAACATGAAGTTCGCGATGAACGGCGCGCTCACGATCGGCACCCTGGACGGCGCGAACGTGGAGATTCGCGAGGCCGTCGGCCCCGAGAATTTCTTCCTGTTCGGGCTGACCGCACCGGAGGTCACCGACCGGAAGGCGAATGGCTACCGGCCCCGCGATCTCTACGAGTCGAATTCCGTTCTGCGCGCGACGATCGATTCCATCGCGTCCGGTGCATTCGCGAACGGAGATCGTGACCTGTTCCGGCCCCTGGTGGACTCGCTCCTCACGCGAGACGACTACATGCTGCTCGCGGACTTTCAGTCCTACGTGGACTGCCAGGCACGAGTGAGCGAGGCTTATCGCAACCAGCGGGCCTGGACGCGGACGTCCATCCTCAACAGCGCGCGCGTGGGCCGGTTCTCGTCCGATCGATCCATCCGGGACTACTGCCGCGACATCTGGCACGTCGAGCCGGACACGATTGGCGAGGGTTGAGCCGTGAAGGCTGACAACGCCCGGCCGGGCCTCAGCGCGCCGATCGGCGCCACCGTTACCGACGGCGGTGTCAACTTCAGCGTCTTCTCGAAAAACGCGACCTCCATCGACCTGCTCTTGTTCGACGACGCGGAGGCGGTTGAACCGTCGAGAGTCGTCCAGTTGACCGGCGGCCATCGCACGTATCACTACTGGCACGCGTTCATACCGGACCTCGTGCCGGGCCAGATCTACGCGTACCGCGCCCACGGACCATTCGCGCCCGAACGCGGTCTCAGGTTCGACGGCGACAAGGTGCTCCTCGATCCGTACGGATTGTCGATGGCCGTGCCGGGCTCGTACGACCGGATGGCCGCAGCGATCCCGGGGGGCAACACGGCGGTCGCCATGAAGAGCGTGGTCGCCGACCCGTCGCGCTACGACTGGGAGGGTGACCAGCCGCTGCGCCGCCCGTTCGCGCAGACCGTGATCTACGAGCTGCACGTGCGCGGCTTCACGCGGCATCCGAGTTCCGGAGTCACGGCGGACAAGCGTGGAACCTATGCCGGCCTGATCGAGAAGATCCCGTATCTGAAGGATCTCGGCATCACGGCGGTCGAGCTGCTGCCCGTCCACCAGTTCGATCCCCAGGCGGCGCCGAACGGTGTGAATTACTGGGGCTATCAGCCGGTTTCGTTTTTTGCGCCGCATCACGCCTACAGCTCGAGGCCCGATCCACTGGGTGTGCTCGACGAGTTCCGCGACATGGTGAAGGCGCTCCACCGCGCCGGCATCGAGGTCATTCTCGACGTCGTCTACAACCACACGGGTGAAGCGGGAGCGGACGGACCGACGATCTGCTATCGGGGGCTGGCCAACGAGTTCTACTACATCCTTCAGGACGATCGCTCGAAGTACGCCGACTACACCGGCTGCGGCAACACGCTGAACGCCAACCAGTCGATCGTGCGGCGCCTGATCCAGGACAGCCTGCGCTACTGGGTCACCGAGATGCACGTCGACGGGTTCCGCTTCGATCTCGCCTCGATCCTGACCCGCGACGAGGCGGGGCACCCGCTGCCCAGTCCGCCCGTCGTCTGGGACATCGAGTCGGATCCCCTGCTCGCGGGAACCAAGCTCATCGCCGAAGCCTGGGATGCCGCGGGCCTGTATCAGGTCGGCAGCTTCATCGGCGACACCTGGCAGGAATGGAACGGGCGGTTTCGGGACGACGTGCGGCGGTTCTGGAAGGCCGACGCCGGTTCGGTCCGGGGTCTCGCGATGCGGCTCCTGGGCAGCCCGGACATCTACGGTCACGAGGATCGCGAAGCCGAGCAGAGCATCAACTTCGTCACGTGCCACGACGGGTTCACGTTGAATGATCTCGTTTCGTACAACGGGAAGCACAACGAGGCCAACGCCGAGAACAATCGCGACGGCTCGGACGACAACCTGAGCTGGAACTGCGGCGTCGAGGGGCCCAGCGACGACCCGGCAGTCGAAGCGTTGCGGCACCGGCAGGTCAAGAACTTCCTCGCGGTGCTGCTGCTGTCGGCAGGGACGCCGATGCTCCTGATGGGTGACGAGGCGAGGCGGACGCAGCGCGGCAACAACAACGCATACTGCCTCGACGACGAGGTCAGCTGGTTCGACTGGAGCCTGCTCGAGCGGCACCGCGACCTTCACCGGTTCGTCAGAGGCCTTGCCTCATTCAGGCAGAGGCGCGACGTGGTCGACCTCGAGACCACGCTCAGCCTGAATCAGCTCCTCGAGCACTCGCGGCTGGACTGGCACGGCGTGAGGCTCGGCCATCCGGACTGGGCCGACTCCTCACACTCGCTCGCATTCACGCTTCGCAGCTTCCATACGCGGTTCCTGATTCACGTGATGTTGAACGCGTACTGGGAGCCGCTCGAGTTCGAGGTTCCACCGGTGGACGACGCCGGGGAGTCTGGCTGGCGGTGCTGCATCGACACGGCAGCGCCGTCGCCCGGTGACGTGGCGCCGTGGCGGCATGCTCGCCGCCACACGGCGCGCACCTTCGTCGTACAGTCGCGGTCGCTGGTGCTGCTGGCGTCGCGTCTGCAGCGGACCGGCGTCAGCGAACCGAGAGCGGTCACTTCCTGACAGCACGGAGAAGAGCATGGTCAGCCAGGATCTGGAACGCACTGCACAAGCTCTCGTCGCCGGCAGCAAGGGTCTGCTCGCCGCCGATGAGACGGTGTCCACCTTGTCACGGCGGCTGGTGGCCAGGGGCATCGAGTCCACCGCTGACAGCCGGCGCGCCTACCGCGAGATGCTCTTCTCGACGCCCGGCCTTGGCGCCTGCATCAGCGGGGTGATTCTTCACGACGAGACGATCAGGCAGCGCACCGCAAATGGCAGCGCTTTCTCTGATTTGCTCTCGCGCCAGGGCATCGTGCCAGGGATCAAGGTCGACCGCGGTGCGAGCCCGCTGTCGGGATCGTCGGGCGAGCACATCACCGACGGGCTCGACGGCCTGCGGGATCGTGTGAAGGACTACGCGGGGCTCGGCGCCAGGTTCGCCAAATGGCGTGCCGTGATCGTGGTGAGCGACACCCGTCCGACTACACTCTGTTTGCGCGACAACGCACACGCCCTCGCGCGTCACGCCGGCATCTGCCAGGCGCACGGCCTCGTGCCGATCGTCGAGGTGGAAGTGACGACGGACGGCACGCACACGATCGACCGGTGCGAAGAGGTGACCGGTGCGATTCTGCGCGAAGTGTTCGACGCTCTTCTCGATCACAAGGTGATGCTCGAGGGCATCCTGCTGAAACCGAACATGGTCGTCCCCGGAACGATGTGCCCGCAGAAGGCATCGAGCGAGGCGGTCGCGGCGGCAACCCTGCGATGCCTGCGCCGGTTCGTTCCCGCCGCCGTTCCCGGAGTCGCGTTCCTGTCGGGCGGCCAGGATCCGTTCGAGGCGACTGCGCGACTGAGCGCGATCAACCAGCAGCCCGGGCCGAAGCCGTGGCAGCTGACCTTTTCGTTCGGCCGTGCGCTGCAGGACGAGGCGCTCGGCGCGTGGGGAGGCTGGCCGGAGAACGTGACGCGGGGGCAGCAGGCGTTCCTGCACCGGGCGAAGTGCGTCAGCCTTGCGGCCGCTGGCTTGTATCTCCCGGCGATGGAGGAGCAGACGGCGGTCGCTTGATGTTTCCCGGGATCCCGAACAAGGAGCAAGGAGCAAGTCCGTGAAGAACGTTCGTTCAAACCAGGAGTCCCGATCCACCAGCACGCTCACGCCCGGCCATGAGCTCGAGCTGCTCGACTCGTACTGGCGCGCCTGCAACTACCTTGCGGTCGGGATGATCTACCTCCAGGACAACCCGCTGCTGCGGGAGCCGCTTCGGGCCGAGCATGTCAAGAACCGGCTGCTCGGCCACTGGGGTGCGAGCCCGGCGCTGTCGTTCGTCTGGACGCACCTGAACCGGCTGATCGTGAAGCACGACCTCGACATGATGTTCGTGGCCGGTCCAGGCCATGGCGCGCCCGGCGTCCTCGGGCCGGCCTATCTCGAGGGCACCTATTCCGAGATCTATCCTGACAAGAGCCAGGACGTCGAAGGGCTGCGGAGGTTCTTCAAGCAGTTCTCGTTTCCGGGCCACATCGGCAGCCACGTCACGCCGGAAACACCCGGCTCCATTCACGAAGGCGGCGAGCTCGGGTACAGCCTCTCGCACGCCTACGGCATGGCCCTCGACAATCCCGATCTGATCGTCGCCTGCGTCGTCGGCGACGGCGAGGCGGAGACCGGCCCGCTCGCGACCGCCTGGCACTCGAACAAGTTCCTGAATCCGATTCACGACGGTGCGGTCCTGCCGATCCTGAATCTCAACGGCTACAAGATCGCGAATCCGACGATCCTGTCCCGGATCAGCCACGAGGAGCTGGAGGCGCTGTTCGTCGGCTATGGGTACACGCCGTACTTCGTCGAGGGCAGCGATCCCGCGCTGATGCACGAGAAGATGGCCGGCACGCTGGATCAGGCCCTCGAGGCCATCCGCAGCGCGCAGCGTTCGGCGCGGCAGTCGAAAACGGCGTCACGCCCGCGCTGGCCGGTCATCGTGCTGCGCTCACCCAAGGGATGGACGGGCCCGGGCGAAATCAAGGGCCACAAGGTCGAAGGCTCATGGCGTTCGCACCAGGTGCCGTTCTCCGACGTCCGCGAGAACCCCGACAACCTCGCGCTCCTCGAGCACTGGCTGCGCAGCTATCGCCCGGAGGAGTTGTTCGATCCGGGCGGCCGCCTGATCCCCGAGCTGAAGGCGCTGGCACCCAAAGGCGAGCGGCGCATGAGCGCCAACCCTCACGCCAACGGCGGCCTCCTGCGCAAGGACCTCGACATCCCCGACTTCCGCGCCTACGCGGTTCCCGTGTCGACGCATGGGACCGCGCAACACGAGAACACGAAGCCGCTCGGCGAGTTCCTGCGCGACGTCATGAAGAAGAACATGACGAACTTCCGCGTGTTCGGTCCGGATGAAACCGCGTCGAACCGGCTCCAGGCGCTCTATCAGGCGACGAAGAAGACGTGGCTGGCCGATCTGCTTCCCGAGGACGCCGACGGCGGCGAGCTGTCGCCTGACGGTCGGGTGATGGAGATGCTCTCGGAGCACACGCTGCTCGGCTGGCTCGAAGGGTACCTGCTCACCGGGCGGCACGGCCTGTTTCACACCTACGAAGCGTTCGCGCACGTGATCGATTCGATGTTCAACCAGCATGCGAAATGGCTGGACATTTCCAAGAACCACGTCAAGTGGCGCGCCCCGGTGGCCTCGGAGAACATCCTGCTGTCCTCGACGGTGTGGCGCCAGGATCACAACGGCTTCTCGCACCAGGATCCCGGGTTCATCGATCTCGTGACGAACAAGGGACCGTCGGTCGTCCGGATCTACCTGCCGCCGGATGCGAACACGCTGTTGTCGGTCGCGGATCACTGCCTCCGCAGCACCGACTACGTCAACGTGATCGTCGCCGACAAGCAGAAGCACCTGCAGTTCATGAGAATAGACGAGGCGATCGACCACTGCACGAAGGGTTTCAGCATCTGGAAGCGGGCCAGCACGAACGACGGCGCTGATCCGGATGTCGTGCTCGCCTGCTGCGGCGACGTCGCGACGATGGAGGCGCTCGCGGCGGCGGCGCTGCTCCGCGAGCATCAACCCGATCTGAAGGTCCGGTTCGTCAACGTGGTGGATCTGTTCAAGCTCCAGCCGGCGGGCGAACACCCTCACGGCTGCACCGAAGCCGAGTTCGACGACATCTTCACGAAGGACAAGCCGATCATCTTCAACTTCCACGGGTATCCATGGCTGATTCACAAGCTCGCCTACCGGCACAGCGGCCATGAACACCTGCACGTGCGTGGCTACAAGGAGAAGGGCAACATCAATACTCCGCTGGAGCTGGCGATCTTGAACGAGACCTCGCGTTTTCATCTCGTGCTCGACGTCATCGCGCGCGTGCCGGGACTGCGGGCGCGGGCGGCGGCACTCGAAGAGCTGATGAGGAAGTCGATCGCCGACAACCTCGCGTACGCACACGAGAACGGGATCGATAAACCGGAGATTCGCGATTGGACGTGGCCGTATTGACAAGTTCGCGAGCCCGCGAACCCGCGAAGAGAAAGGACCTAAGGGAATGCGCAGATTCCTCGTCAGTATCACTGTGATCGGGCTGCTGATCGGCGGCGTTGTCGTTCCGCAGCGCTCGATGGCACAAGGAACTCCGGCGGCACCGACCGCGGCGGAACTGGACAAGCTGCTCGCGCCGATTGCGCTCTATCCGGACCAGCTGCTGGCGCAGATGCTGATGTGTGCCGCCAAGCCGTCCAAGGTGGCCGCGCTCAGCGAATGGCTCCTCAGCCATCAGGAAAAAGGCACCGAACTGCAGGATGCCGCCACCAAGGCGGGGTTCGATCCGGAGTTCGTCGCCATGGTCCTCTTCCCGGACGTCATCACTTCCATGGCGTCACGCATCGACTGGACGACGCAGCTCGGGAGCGCATTCGCGTCGCATCGCAGCGAAGTCTTCGACAGCATTCAGCGGCTGCGGACCCAGGCCCAGAAGGCCGGCAAGCTGAAGGACAGTCCGCAGCAGGACATCGAGACCAAGAAGACGTCGTCGGGGCAGGACGTGATCGTCATCGAGCCGACCAACCCGCAGGTCGTCTACGTGCCGCAGTACAACCCGACGACCGTTTATACCCAGCCGACGTCGACGGTGGTCGTGCAGGAGAGCAGCAGCAGTAGCGACGCGGTGGCGGCGGGGCTGATCGGGTTCACGGCCGGGATCGCGATCGGCGCGGCGATGGACAACAACTACTACTACGGTCCGTACGGGTGGGGGGGCGGCGCCTACATGTACAACGACGCGTGGGACGACTATTACGACCACCGCGAGGACGCCCGTGAAGACTGGGCCGATCATCGCGAGGACATGTACGAGGACCGATCGGAACGCGCGGAGGACGCCAGGGAGAATCGCTCCGAGCGATCGCAGAACACCCAGGAGCAGCGCACGGACCGGCAGCAGAATCGCCAGGAGAACCGGCCCGAGGCGTCGCAGGCGCAGAAGGACCAGGCGAAGGCCAAGGCACAGGAACGCTCCGCATCAGGACAGACGGCGAGGTCAGGCGCGGAATCGCGGGGCTACAGCGGCAGCGGCACCACCCGCACGGCGCCCGAACGGAGCGGCACCGGATCCGATGCGTTCTCAGGCTACTCGAGCGGCAAGTCGGCGAATGCGGCGAGCCAGCGCGGTCAACGCAGCCGGAGCAGCTCCCGCGGCGGTGGCGGCGGCAGCCGCCGGCGGTAGGCTACTCGCAGGCATAACTGTCATGTCCACTCCTACATCGACATATCGCCTCCATCGATCAGCGGCTGCGGGTTTCCTGCTGGCGGTCATCGCCGCCCTCGTGATCCTGCCGTCGTGCCGCAGGGCGCCCGAAGCCGGCCCCCGGACGTTCAATTCTCCGGAGGAAGCGGTGAAGGCACTGGCCGCTGCGGTCAAGAAGGAAAAGGTCGACGACCTGCTGCAGATCTTCGGCCCTGAAGGCCAGGAACTGATCGACACGTCCGATCCGGCAAGCGCGCGCCACGGCCGAGAAGTCTTCGCGGCCGCTGCGACCGAGCGATGGAAGCTCGTAGACCGTGACGGCGGAGGGAAGACGCTGGTCATCGGCAATGAGGACTGGCCCTTTCCCGTGCCGCTGATCCAGACCCCGCAGGGATGGCACTTCGATGCGGGCCTCGGCAAGGAAGAGGTGATCACCCGCCGGATCGGCCGCAACGAGCTGGCGGTGATCGACGCGTGTCACACCTACGTCGCGGCGCAGCGCCGCTATGCGAGCATGGCGCACGACGGCAAGAAGCCGGGGCTCTACGCGGCATCGTTCCGTAGCGATCCAGGCAAACAGAACGGGCTCTACTGGGAAGCGAAGCATGGAGAACCGCGGAGTCCGCTCGGCGACTTGCTGGCAGAAGCCGCCAATCCAGAGCGGTTGAAGTCCGGCGCCGCCAAGCCTCCGCCATTCCACGGCTACTATTTCAAGATCCTGACCGGGCAGGGGCCGTCCGCAACCGGTGGCGCGAAGAGCTACCTGGTGAACGGTGACATGTCAGGCGGTTTCGCCCTGGTGGCCTGGCCGGCGCAATACGACAGCACCGGGATCATGACCTTCATCGTCGGCCCTGATGCGGTGGTTCGCGAGAAGGATCTTGGGCCCGAGACTGATGCGGCGGCGCGCGGGATGACCGCTTTCGAGCCGGATGCGTCGTGGACGAACGCTCGCTGAGTCACCGGAGCTGAGTCACCGGAGTTCATAGAGACAACGGATTTCCAATGTCCGTTCTCTTCGTTGTCTTCGTTGCTTCTTTGAGATCCGTGGCCTCGTTGGCCTCTCTGGTCAAGGACCCTGAACGCGCTCAGTGAGCTCCCGCTGGAAGGAAGTAGAACAGGATCGCAATCATCGCGTAGACCACCGTGAGCTGGACGCCCTTGTACCAGTTCGAGCGTCCGTCACCCGCCACGATCGCGCCGATCAGCACGGCCAGGAACAGCGTGCCGATCTCGGCGCGGCTGAACGACAGCTCGAGGGGCGCGGGAGCGATGAAGCCGCTCAACAGCACCAGCACGGGCGCGACGAACAGGGCGATCTGAATGCTGCTGCCCATCGCAATCCCGATCGTGAGATCGAGCTTGTTCTTCCGCGCCATCGCTATCGCCGATCCGCTCTCGGCCGCGCCGCCGATGATGGCGAGGAACACGATGCCGATGAAGACCTCGGACATCCCGAGCGCCTTGCCGGTGCCCTCCGCGGCTCCCACCAGGATTTCGCTCATCCATGCCGCGAGCGCTGACGCGGCCAGCAGGCTGCCGATCGCCCTGCCGAGGCTCCACTGCGGTTCGTGGTCGTGGTGTTCGTCGGCAGTGCTGACGCTCTGGAAATAATCAGGGTGGGTTTTGAGGAGGAACACCAGGTACAGCGCATAGGCAGCCAGCAGCACGAAGGCGGTCCCGAGGTTCACGAGCTTCTCTTCCCGCAGCGTCTGCTCGGGTGAAAAGAACCGGTTGAAGGCGCTCGGCACGCCGAGGCTGACCGCCGAGATCAGCATCATCGAGCTGTACAACCGCGCCGCGCTGGCATTGTATTCCTGGGTGTGATTCCGCAGGCCGCCCAGGAAGAACGCGACGCCGGTCGCGAGCATCAGGTTGGCCAGGATGCTCCCGATGATCGATGCGCGAACCATGTCGAAGAAGCCGGCGCGGAGCGCCACCAGCGCGATGATCAGCTCCGGGGCGTTGCCGAACGTGGCATTGAGCAGGCCGCCGATCGCATCGCCGGTGCGCGTCGCGAGCTGCTCGGTCGAGTGAACGATGAGGCTGGCAATCGGCACGATCGCCAGCGCTGCCGAAAAGAACAGGACCGGCGGTGGCACGTGCGCGTATTCGAGCGCCACCGAGACCGGGATGAAGACGAGCAGCCAGTTCACCGACGGCTTGAGAGACA
>Ga0207701_10005693_pt1 | contig 12490 bp, 9 predicted proteins | sample KBSSwiSSwithPhiX_FD_184294 | JGI IMG/M metagenome (GOLD analysis project Ga0207701, IMG submission 184294) | Switchgrass rhizosphere bulk soil microbial communities from Kellogg Biological Station, Michigan, USA, with PhiX - S5 (SPAdes) (version 2) | ecosystem: Environmental > Terrestrial > Soil...
TATCTCGCGAGAATAAAAAATCCTTTTCAAAAAATCACCCTTCCTCAACAAGGTTCAGCGAAAGAAATGGTGTACGTCATTTCCTTGGCTGAGTCTCTATCAGAAAAAAAATCATCATGGAAGGCGCTTTGCAGAATCGAATACATTCAGAACAATAATGAGACCATCTACCCTGGAACCAATATTCTCCTATATCTAAAAAAAGACAGTTTTCTCAATCTTCCGGAATATGGAAGCAGGGTCGCTTTCAAAAAACAACCGGAAAGAATTAAAAATTTCGTAACGGGATCCTCATTCGATTACCAGCGTTACTGCGCGCTTAAAAACATTCATTACCAGGTTTTTCTTAAGCCGGCAGAATTTGTCTTTCTCAATGGCAAAAATTCAGATCCTGTAAATGAATTTCTTTTTAAAACGCAGCAATGGGTGATCACTGTACTGAAAAAGAATATCAAAGGTGATAAGGAATGTGGATTGGCTGAAGCATTGCTGATAGGATATAAAAATGACCTGGATAAAAACCTGATACAATCATACAGCAACACTGGTGTAGTACATGTAGTAGCAATATCAGGATTGCATCTTGGATTGGTCTATACCATCCTGAATATGATATGCCGGCCTTTCAAAAGAAAATTCTTAAGGCCGTTGATCATTCTGACAGGATTGTGGATGTTCAGTCTGCTTGCAGGAGGTTCGCCCTCCGTTCTTAGATCGGCGGTAATGTTCAGCACCATGGTGATCGGGGAAATGGTATCAAGAAAATCATCAGTGCTGAACAACCTCGCAGTATCTGCATTTTTTCTTTTATGTTACGACCCTTACTGGCTATGGGACCTTGGCTTCATTCTATCGTATGGTGCATTGCTCAGTATTGTAGTATTCATGAAACCTGTTTACAACATATTTATTTCAAAAAATAAAATAGCAGACCATATATGGAAAATGAATGCTCTTACCATTTCGGCGCAAATACTGACCCTGCCTGTGCTCATATATTATTTTCACCAGTTCCCGAACCTGTTCATCATTACAAACTTTCTTGCCATTCCATTATCGGGGATTATACTTACCTGTGAAATTATTTTATGTGCAGTATATTTTATTGAACCCATAGCCATGTTGTGCGGCAAACTTCTGACAATGACTATAAAGCTGATGAATGGAATAGTCGAATATATTGATGGCTTACCGTTTTCTTCTACCGGGAATATTCATATCAATTTCATGCAAGTAGTTCTTTTATATGTTTTTATAGGATTTGCAACAAGCTGGCTGATGAATAAACATAAGTCATGGCAATAAAACCCATTTCGATTAATTTTGCACCCTTCCAGGGAAAACAGTTTAAAATTCCGTCATGAACAAAAAGATTTCATCAGCACTGATCTCAGTATTTTATAAAGAAGGACTTGACAACATAGTTAAACAGTTACATGAACTGGGGGTTACTATTTATTCAACCGGCGGAACGCAACAATTCATTGAACAGCTTAATATTCCCGTAATACCAGTTGAAGATCTTACAACCTATCCTTCCATATTGGGAGGAAGGGTAAAGACACTTCACCCCTCCGTATTCGGTGGAATTCTTGGAAAAAGAGATGATGAACAGCACAGGAAAGAAATGAAAGAATATAATATCCCTGAAATTGATCTTGTTATTGTGGATCTGTATCCGTTTGAAGAAACTGTTGCGTCAACCAGTGATGAAAAAGCGATCATAGAAAAAATTGATATCGGTGGACCGTCAATGATCAGGGCTGGCGCAAAGAATCACAAGGACGTTCTGGTGGTTGCATCTAAAAAAGATTATGCTGACCTTGAAAAGATGCTTACAGAACAGAAAGGAGAAACTTCCCTTGAACAGAGAAGAGATTTTGCCGGAAGGGCTTTTAATATCTGTTCGGGATATGACATAGCCATTTCGAATTATTTCATGAAGTCGGACCACTTCAACCCGTTCGACAGCAGTAAAACAGTTCTTCGTTATGGGGAGAACCCACACCAGCAAGGGTTTTTCGGCGGCGATCTTTCAAAATTATTTACGCAGCTGAACGGTAAAGAACTTTCTTATAACAATCTTGTGGATATTGATGCAGCCGTACAGCTGATCAATGAATTCAATGAAACAACATTTGCCATAATAAAGCATACTAACCCTTGCGGTATTGCGTCAAGGCCAACTGTAAAAGAATCATGGGATGCTGCCCTTGCCGGAGATCCTGAAAGTGCATTTGGCGGAGTGCTGGCCTGCAACGGTGAAATTGATAAGGCAACTGCAGAAGCCATCAACGAAATATTCTTTGAAGTTCTTGTTGCCCCTTCGTTCAGTGCTGAAGCGTTGACTGTATTAAAATCCAAAAAGAACAGGATACTACTTCAACAACTTGGTAAGTCATTGGGTAAATATCAATACAGGTCATTATTAAATGGTGTTCTCGGCCAGCAGAATGACGAAGGCAACTATACAAAGTGGGAAGAGACAGGTGGAAGAACATCAGTCGAATCAGAAAAGAAAGACCTTGAATTTGCAAATCTAGTATGCAAGCATCTTAAATCGAATGCCATTGCGCTTGTTAAAAACAGGCAGTTGGTAGGAAAAGGTTGCGGACAAACGAGCAGGATAGATTCATTGCGTCAATCCATCGAAAAAGCCAGGCAATTCAATTTTGATCTCAAAGGAGCCGTGCTCGCGTCGGATGCATTCTTCCCATTTGATGATTGCGTTAAGATGTCGCATGAAGCGGGTATTACTTCGTTCATTCAGCCCGGAGGCTCTATCAGGGATAAAGATTCAATTGAATATTGCAAAGCAAACCACCTGGTCATGGTAATAACAGGTATGAGGCATTTCAAACATTAGCAGATCTGGCACGGGATATAAGATGAACAAAGCAATAAGCAACCTGAACAGCCGAACAAAGGCACTCTTTGCACTTGGTGTAGTATGCATTTTATGGGGAACCACCTGGGTGGCGTCAAAACAAGGTGTAATGCACATGCCGGGTTTGCAGCTCGCAGGCTTCAGGCAGTTATTGGCAGGATCGGTTTATATTATCTTTTTCATCGTAACAGGTGCTCAATGGCCGAGAGGAAGAGAATGGTATGCCATCGGCGTGCTCAGTTTCCTCAATATTCTTTGCAGTAATGGTTTAACAACGTGGGGTGTGCAATTTATATCTGCAGGACTCGGTGCCATAATTGCGGCAACTTTTCCCTTATGGATGGTGATCATTGGCATGTTCAACTCGAAAGAAAGAATTCCGAGTGCTGCATTGAAAGGGTTTTTGCTTGGCTTCGCCGGGATCTGCGTGATCTTCTACGAACATTTGAAAGATTTTTTCAACCCTGAATTCTTATTTGGTATCTCTATTTCATTCACAGCTTCTTGGACGTGGGCTCTCGGAACAGTGTTCACTAAAAAAGAGGCAAGAGATTTCAATCCGTATTTCAGTCTTGGATTACAGATGTTCATGGCTGGTGCAGTTCTGTTGACAGTATCATATGTAACAGGCGCAGCGCTGCCTATAAGAGAAATTCCATGGCAATCGTGGACAGCCATTGGGTATCTTGTATTATTCGGATCTGTGATCGCATTTGCAGCATACCTCTATTCATTGCAGCGATTATCAGTAGAGATGATGTCCATTTATGCTTACATCAATCCTATAGTTGCCGTTATACTTAGCGCAGTATTATTCAATGAAAAACTTACGGTATTCATCGTTGCTGGAGGCGCGATAACATTATATGGTGTGTGGAAGATCAGCCATGCGCTAAGGAAGGACGCGCGTGAAAAGGATATCCTGTCTTAATTCAGCGCTGCCGTCGTAATACGCATCCCAGTATACCATCTCTTTCATGAAAAGTTCAAACATCCTGCTCCATCCGCGGGTTGAATTATCCGTACCCAGGATACTGTTGTGCCAGATGGTGATCAGCATGCCGTTTACTTTCTTTACCGCGTTGTAAAACATCATCAGCTCATCGAAAGCCTGGGAAGGGGTATGTTTTTCTTCATAAAAAGAATTGGCATCCATAAAACAGAATGGATAAACATTCAGTGGTGTGGTGTGGTCATTTTCGAGATCATACCATTTAAAACAGGTGCACACCGATGCCCTGAAACCGTTTACACTGCCGTACCCCATCGAAAAATCTTTCCTGATACCTTCTGCAACGAGCCTCCTGTATGTTTCGGGTAATGTAAGCCTGATGTAATGCTGACGACTGGCGATGATGTCTTTGTCACCTACTGCTTCAAGCCATTCAAGTTCTTCTTTCAGCAATGAATGATCGTCGCCGCTTTGCCATGATGGATGAATACCTACATTGTAAGTGGCGCAATAATATTTAACCAGTTCCTGGAAACGTTTTGATGACGTGGAAACATTTTTATCGTAGATGGAATTATTCCTTGGCACCAGGAAGAAATAATAAGGTTTGAGGCGGCAATAAAGATGAAGTGCATCGAGCCACTCATAACAATCGAAGGGATCCTTTCTGAGACCCATGAGCACTTTCCACCTTTCAACCACAAGGTTCCACTCACCCTTCCAAAGCGACCGGAGTGATCCGCCAATATTTCTATATAAACCTTTACACAGGTAGGAATAAGCGATGTCTATATCGTACGTGATCACATTCTCAAAATGCCGTCCTTTAAATCGCAGTTCGGGAAATTGCTCATGTAAAGCGCTTTTGAATTCCTGCATCCATATATTCACCAGCGGCAACTGGAGAAATCCTTCGCGGAAGGCGAGGGAGTTGGTGTGAGCGTATCTTCCATATTCATCTTTTTCATGGGGAAGATATTCTTCGTAGCGTGTAATCAGGTAAAAAGTAGCGGCGAAAATGTCGAACTGCATGTCTCCGCCCGTTTCAAAAAAAGCTTTGTAATAGCTGAAGTCGAAGCAGGTGATCTGCTGCCGCCTGATACCGGTTTCAAAAAGAAGGGAAACCGGGTATACCACAAATTCATCGGCACAAAGATCCCTTAGGGAATAGTTCAATTTCGGACCATCGAATTTTAAATATTCCTTTTCACTGGTTGTGATCCTGATCGGGCTGTCGAAAAGCTCCTGGCTGAAAAAATTAACAATGTATTGCAGCCTTGGACCGTTTGACGCGGAATACACCAAAAGCATAAAGCAATAATACTACAAAACACCCGGTATATTTGTATACCTGATGAAACAAGTATTGTTATTTATTATCGGCGTAATTGCGTTTATATGCCTGCGTGCACAAACCGGTTACCAGATCGATGTGGATATAAAACCCTATAAGAATTCCCAGGTATACCTGGGATATTACTATGGAGAAATACGGGCTATCGCAGATTCAACTATCCTCGATGCCAGATCGAAGGGAACCTTTAAAGGCAAGGAACCTCTTCCCGGTGGAATTTATTTTATCGTTTCTCCTTCAAAACAAATTCTGCTTGAATTACTTATAGACAAGGATCAGCATTTTTCCGTTAGCGCAGACAGCGCATCCCTGCCAGCAAGTGTTAAATTCCTGGGCTCAGAGGAAAACAGCCAGTTCGTGGAATATTCATTCTTCACCGGCACAACCGGACAGAAAATTAATGCCCTCAACCAGCAACTTGCCACCGCAAAAACAAAAAAAGATTCGGCAGCTATTACGTCGCAGATCAAAACCTATACCGGCAGCCTGCAGAAATTCAGGGATAGTTTATCCCGTAAATATCCCGAATCATTCCTGAGTGCTCTTTTCACTGCTATGGAGGATCCCAGGATCCCGCCGCCATCACAGCATCCCGGAGGCAAGTATGATTCTAATTTTGTTTACCATTATTATAAAGATCATTACTGGGATGACATGTCGTACACAGATGACAGAATGGTGAGAACACCTTTCTTTGAATCCAAACTTGTGAAATATTACCAGGACCTGGTTTCACCAAATCCTGATTCACTGATCAAAGAAATTGATCACATGCTCCTGTACTCAAGGGCTTCGAAAGAGATGTACAAATTCATGATGGTACACTTTGTACAGAAGTACATCAATCCGCAATATATGGGACAGGATGCCGTGTTCGTTCACCTGTTCGAAAAATATATCAATACTAATAAAGCTGAATTCTTTACCCCTCAATACAAAGAATTTGCAGCCAAGAGGGCTTACAGCCTTATGGCAAATCTTATTGGCAGGCAGGCGCCACAGCTTGATATGCTCGACAGCCTCAACAAACCACTGCCCTTATATAATATTAAATCTGCCTTCACGGTTATAGTATTCTGGGATCCGACATGCGGGCATTGCAAAGAAACGGTGCCGAAAGTAGACTCTATCTACGAGGCAAAGTGGAAAAATGAAGATGTTCAGATGTATGCAGTTAAAACTGAAGGCACAAAAGAAGAATGGCTTAAATTTATTAAAGACCATCATCTTAACGGATGGAAACATGTATATCCCACGCCGGGTAAAGACGAAGCAGAAATCGCAGCAGGACGGCCGGGTTATAAACAACTCTACGATGTGTACCAGACACCCATATTGTATTTGCTTGACAAAGAAAAAAGGATCATCGCCAAAAAATTAACTTATCTCCAAATAAATGAAGTCATCAACAGCAAGCTGCAGGCAAAAATCCAGAAATAAATTTCCGTCATGCCTCAGTAAAATTTGTTTTGCTGCCATCTGTTTTTTCCTGATCAGCCCGAAACTGTTTACCCAAACGTTATTTACCTATGGTAAATATGCTGTAAGCAAAGAAGAATTTCTGAACGCTTACAATAAGAATAACAGCGACAGCAATACCCACCGCCTTTCATATGAAGAATACCTTGAGCTGTATTCAAGATTCAAATTAAAAGTTCAATCCGCCCTTGATGCCCGGATGGATACAATGGCAGAACAAAAAAATGAACTCGAATCTTTCCGCTACCAGCTTGCTGATAATTTCATGAAAGATGACGCCAGCACTAAGCTCCTGGTTGATGAAGCGTTTGAAAGAAGTTTGAAGGATATCAGCATATCTTTTATTTACGCGCCGGTGTATTCACAAGACAGCACGGAAGTCAGCGTTGCGCAAAAAAAGATCAATGAAGCATATGCACAACTGCAAAATGGCGCGGCTTTCGAAAAAGTTGCTGATGCATACGAACATGGCTCCGTTGGATTCATCACTGTTTTTGTGCTTCCTTACGCTTTAGAAAATGTTGCATACAATACTCCTGAAGGAAAATATTCAGCACCATTCAAAACTTCATCGGGGCTTTATATTTTCAAAAATAATAAGGAAAGAAAAGCGGTTGGGATGGTTCGTGTGGCCCAGATACTGCTTGCATTTCATCCCGGAATGAATGATGATGACAGAAATCAAATAAAAGTTCACGCCGATTCTTTATACTCCTCACTCCTGGAAGGAGGGAATTTCGCCGATTCTGCAAAACAGCTCAGTAACGATAATAGTACTTTCCAGAATGGTGGTGAAATGGGTGCATTCGGTCTCGGACGCTATGATACGGCATTTACCAACGCGGCATTTGCTTTACAGAAAGATGGAGAACTGAGCAGCCCTGTACAGACATCCTTTGGTTATCACATCTTATCGCGACTGCAAAAAATTGATGTAATTGACGACAGGTCGAATAAAGCCAACATGGAAATGTTGAAAGAAAAAGTATTGCAAAGCGACCGCATGCAGGCAGCACAGGTGATGCTGGTTAAAAATATCAGGAAGAAAATTGAAAAAGATGCGACTCCTGAAGATCTTGCAACCGACAGCATAGTGCTTGATTATTACAGGAAGCATCTCGAGAATTATAATAAAGAATATGCCGCCCAGATCAAAGAATTCAGGGAAGGAAACCTTTTATTTGGCGTGATGCAGAAAAAAGTTTGGGATGCCGCCACCTCAGATTCAGTGGCGCTGCAAAACTTTTATAATTCAAATAAAGGAAAATATAACTGGGAAGAGAGCGCAGATGCGGTGATCTTTACCTGCAGTGATCCACATACCCTCGATTCAACTCAGTTGAAAATTAAGAAAGATCCAGGCTCATGGCGCCAGATCGGAGAACAAAGTAACGGAATGATACAGGCAGATTCCGGCCGGTTTGAACTTGGGCAGATACCTGTTGTTGATCGTACTAACTTTACTGAAGGTCTTATTACCGCACCTGTCACAAATGAACAGGATAGCAGTAAAACATTTGCATACATCATCCGGCTGCACAATGAAAAGGAACCAAAAGGATTTGAAGACGCCAAAGGATCGGTGATCAACGACTACCAGGTATTCCTTGAAGAGCAATGGGTAACCGAGCTGAAAAAACAATATCCCATTAAAGTAAACAGGAAGGTTTTTAAGAGTCTGCCATTAAAAAGTTAAACCAGTTCCTTTACAACGTTCCAGATCACACGCGATTTTCCGAGCGTATAATAATGCAGCACGGGCACTCCTGCTTTTTTCAACTCACGGGATTGCTCAAGCAACCACTCACCTCCCACTTTCTCCACGTCAATATCGGCTTTGCATTTCATGATCTCTACGCTAAGGTCATTGGGAATATCAACATGAAACGTTCTTGGCAGCACAGATAATTGCTTCTTACTGGTAACCGGCTTTAACCCCGGAATGATGGGAGTATTGATGCCTTTTTCACGGCATTTCTTCACAAAATCAAAATACTTTTTATTGTCGAAGAACATCTGCGTTACGATGTAGTCAGCGCCGGCTTCCACTTTTTCTTTCAGGTAATCAAGGTCGGAATCCATGTTAGGCGCTTCAAAATGCTTTTCGGGATACCCAGCTACTCCAATCGAGAACCGGGTTCTGAAGCCATCGAGAATATCTTCTTCGAGGTAAATGCCATTGTTGAGATTCACCACCTGCTTCAACAGGTCAATAGAATAACGGTGACCGTCAGGGTCCGGTTCAAAAAGAGTTTCATTTTTCGCAGCATCGCCACGTAAAACCAGTACATTGTCTACACCGATAAAATTGAGATCGATCAGGGCATCCTCAGTTTCCCTTTTTGTAAAACCTCCGCAAATGAGGTGCGGCACGGCATCAACATGGTAATAGTTCATGATGGCTGCGCATATACCAACGGTACCGGGTCTTTTTCTTACTTCAACCTTATCAAATGTGCCGTCGGCTTTCTTTTTAAATACGTGTTCACTGCGGTGATAAGTAACATTTATAAAGGATGGCTTGAATTCCATCAGAGGATCGAGATGTTCGTATATCGAATTGATGGTCTTCCCCTTCAACGGCGGCAGAATCTCGAACGAGATAAGCGTATCCTTCGCCTGTCTTATGTGATCAATTACTTTCATTCCTTTAGTTAATGTTTTTCAGCGTGCAAACATAGGACAGGTTTTTTGTATTTGTTACGGTATTTTTGCCATAAACCATGCAATTTGAGCAGTGAAATACACACGAATAAGCTGATTAAATCATACCGTAACCGTACAGTTGTCAACGAAGTTTCCATCAATGTAAAACAAGGTGAGATAGTAGGTCTTCTGGGACCTAACGGCGCAGGCAAAACTACTACGTTTTACATGGTTGTAGGCCTGATCAAACCGGATGGCGGAAAAGTATACCTCGACGACAAGGACATTACCAGCCTTCCCATGTATAAAAGGGCTCAGTTAGGTATTGGTTACCTTCCGCAGGAGGCATCTGTATTCAGAAGATTAAGTGTTGAAGATAATATTCTCGCCGTGCTCGAGATGACTAACCTCAAAAAAACTGAACAGAGGAATAAACTTGAAATGCTGCTCGATGAATTCCGCCTTCATCATGTAAGAAAAAACAACGGTGACTCGTTAAGCGGAGGCGAAAGGAGAAGAACTGAAATTGCAAGGGCTCTTGCTGTTGATCCAAAATTCATACTGCTTGATGAACCTTTTGCTGGTGTTGACCCTATTGCTGTTGAAGACATTCAGGCAGTAGTTGCTCGACTTAAGTACAGGAATATCGGAATTCTGATCACCGATCATAATGTAAATGAAACCCTTTCTATCTGCGACAGGGCTTACCTGCTGATTGAAGGAAAGATCTTTCAGCATGGCACAGCTGAGGAACTGGCACAAAATGAACAGGTACGCCGGCTTTACCTTGGCCGCAACTTTGAATTGAAAAGAAAAGATTACCTCCACGAAGAAGCAAGAGAAGGATTGTGAAACTTTTGTCACCTGCCATATCAGGACTGGCCCGTATGCGGCTATGGCGCATCGACGCGTGGAAAAATCATCCCGAGGACTCACAGCGCGAGGTTTTGCAGGATCTTGTAACCTCCGCACAATACACTGAATTCGGGAAAAAATACAATTTTTCGAAACTCTTCAGCATCAAATCATTTAAAAAGGCTATCCCCATACATGAGTATGAGGATATGAAACCATACATCCAGCGTATAATGGATGGTGAACAGAATATATTGTGGAACACACCTATCTACTGGTTTGCAAAAAGTAGTGGCACAACAAGCGATAAGAGTAAATTTATTCCTGTTTCGGAAGAAAGCCTCCAGGATTGTCATTATAAAGCCGCAAAGGATGTGCTCACTTTATATTATAGTTGTCATCCCGATTCGGATCTGCTTACCGGTAAAGGGCTCGTAATCGGTGGCAGTCATAATATTCACCAGGTGAACGAAGACGTGCAGTACGGTGACCTGAGTGCTGTGCTGCTGCAGAATACACCATTCTGGGGCTCATGGATAAAAACACCCGAACTCAGCATCGCACTGATGGATGAGTGGGAAGAAAAAATTGAGAAACTTGCACTAAGCACAATAAAAGAAAATGTAACATCTATTTCCGGCGTCCCAACATGGACAATGGTATTGTTCAAACGTATTCTTGAGATCACGGGCAAAAAAAATATTTCTGAAGTGTGGCCAAGTCTCGAATTATACATACACGGTGGGGTTTCATTCAAACCGTACCGAGAACAGTTCAACCGCCTCATAGGTAAAAAAATAAATTACCTTGAGATGTATAACGCCAGCGAAGGATTTATTGCGGCACAGGAAAATCCTGATGATGAAGGGATGCTGCTGTTTGTAGATCATGGCATATTCATGGAGTTCATGCCGGTAAGTGAATACGGAAATAAAGACCCGCGTACCATTGGTTTAAGAAAAGTGGAACTGGGCAAAAATTACGCACCGGTGATCAGCACAAACGGAGGTTTGTGGAGATACCTTCTTGGCGATACCATCCGCTTTACTTCTCTCGACCCCTATAAAATAATTGTAAGCGGAAGGGTGAGGCATTATATCAATGCCTTCGGGGAAGAGCTGATAGTTGATAATACGGATAGGGCGATTTCAATGACCTGCGAACAAACAAATGCTATCGTAAACGATTATACTGCCGCGCCTATTTATTTCAGCGACAACAATAATGGTGCACACGAATGGCTGATAGAGTTTGAAAAAGATCCCGATAATATTGAATCTTTTACAAAAGAACTGGATAAAGCACTTCAGTCGCTCAACAGCGACTATGAAGCAAAGAGGCACAAGAATATTGCATTGAGGATGCCGGTAGTGAGAGTATTGAAAAAAGGTTCGTTCAATAACTGGCTCAAGAGCCGGGGCAAGCTGGGAGGCCAGCACAAAGTTCCCAGGCTCAGCAATGAAAGAATATTTATTGAAGAGATTCTTCAATATGCTCTTTAACTTCCCACCAAAATAAATACAGATGAAAATTCTCGAGAATAAGGTAGCGGTCATAACCGGCGCGGCGCGTGGTATTGGCGAAGCCATTGCCTTGAAGTTTGCCGAGCATGGAGCACATGTAGCTTTTACCTATGTAAGCGACAGCAGTGCATCAAAGGCAGGAGCGCTGGAAGAAAAACTGAAAGCATCCGGTGTAAAGGCAAAGGCCTACAAAAGCAACGCCGGAGTATTCTCGGAAAGTGAGGCTATGATAAATGATGTGTTGAAAGAATTCGGAACGATAGACATTTGTGTAAACAATGCAGGCATTTCAAAAGATAACCTGTTATTGAGAATGACAGAACAGCAATGGGATGAAGTGATGGCGGTGAATCTTAAAAGTGTGTTCAATATGACAAAGCAGGTGATGAGACCTATGATGAAAGCCCGCAAAGGTTCCATCATCAATATGAGCTCTATCGTTGGTATCCGGGGAAATGCCGGCCAGAGCAGTTATTCAGCAAGCAAAGCAGGAATTATTGGTTTTACAAAATCTATGGCACATGAACTGGGCAGCAGGAACATCAGGTGCAATGCGATAGCACCGGGTTTTATAGAAACTGACATGACACACTATCTTAAAGAAGGTGATGCAGCAAAAGCGTTTATGGAAAAGATACCGCTGGGCCGTTTTGGAAGCGGAGCAGAAGTTGCAGACACCTGTTTATTTTTAGGATCGGACATGGGTTCGTATGTAACCGGCCAGGTGATCAGTGTTTGCGGCGGTTTGAATATCTAAAAGATTATTTCTTATTTTTCTTTTCTGATAAAAAATA
>Ga0207701_10005694_pt1 | contig 12489 bp, 14 predicted proteins | sample KBSSwiSSwithPhiX_FD_184294 | JGI IMG/M metagenome (GOLD analysis project Ga0207701, IMG submission 184294) | Switchgrass rhizosphere bulk soil microbial communities from Kellogg Biological Station, Michigan, USA, with PhiX - S5 (SPAdes) (version 2) | ecosystem: Environmental > Terrestrial >...
AATCCACGGGCCGAACTCGACGCCCTTGGTGTCGAATTGAATCTCGGGGCCGAACTGCCCGCCGGCGCCGCCCTGGTTGTCGAAGGTCTCGTTCTGCACGTAGCGCTGCAGGTTGCGCAGCGCGTCGCCAAGCGATCCGCCGCTTGTCGCCGATCGCCCGCTCGCGCCGTTCTGCGGCGCCGGTGGCCGCGCTGACGGCAACTGCAGCGACGATGTCGACTCGTCAACCTTCGGCGTGTTCTGTTCGGGCGGCGTTTCTGTCGGGCGTCCCGCCGCCGGATCCGGATCGGGGCCGCGGCCGCGTGCCACTTCGCGCGGGAGCTCCTCGACGCGCTCGGGACTGTTGCCGCGCGCGTACGGCAGCGGGTTGGTCGGCTGTTGCGCGCGCTCGCGCGCACGCGCCATACGGTCGAGGTCTGAGGCGTCGGCGCGATCCGGCGGCTTCGGAACCGGCCGCTCGATACGCGGCTGCACGAAAACGAATCGCGTCTTGTCGGCAGGATCCTGCGGCACGACCACCGCGGCGCGGCGCGGCGGTGCGGTGAGGAACGGGAACCACTTCGGCGCGACGAGGATCAGAATGACGGCGCAGAGGTGCGCGATGATCGAGAGCAGTACACCCTCGCGCCATGAGATCGCGCTGCCGACCGGAGTAATGTCCGGGTGGTAGTCCTCGAAATCGAAATACATCAGGTACTTACAGCAGTATACAGAATGACGCTGCCGAAGGTCAGACCGTTCGCGGAAATCGACGAAAAGCCTGCGTCCCGGAGGATTTTGACGAACTCATCGGGGCTCGAAAACGCCCCGATCGAGGCCGGGAGGTAGCCGTACGCCGCATTGTGACGCGACACGGCGCGGCCGATACGCGGCAGGACGTGATGCAGGTAGCCGAGGTACAGCCTGCTGAGGCCGGGAACGGTGGGGACCGCAAACTCGAGGATGGCCAGACGACCGCCACTGCGCAGCACGCGGCGCATCTCGCGGCAGGCGGCCGCGACCTCGTCGACGTTGCGGATGCCGAACGCGATCGTCACGGCATCGACGGATCGATCGACCAGCGGTATCCGCGTGGCGTCGCCGCGGACGAGCGCGACGCGGTCGCGTAGAGGTCGATCGCGCTCGAGCTTTTTCTTCCCGACGCCGAGCATCGCGCCGGCGAAATCGACGCCGACCACGCGCGCTGCCCCCGGGTGCGCCCGCGCCGCGGCAATCGCAAGGTCGGCGGTTCCCGTGCACAGATCGAGCACGCGCTCCCTGCCCGTCAGCTGCAGCGACTGGATGGCACGCCGCCGCCAGCGCCGATCGATGCCGGCGCTGAGCAGGTGATTGAGCAGATCGTAGCGCCCCGCGATCGCGTCGAACATCCCGGCGATGCGCTCGGGCGATTTGGAGATATCAGTCAACAGCTACCCGACCTGCCCCGTCCACGGCGGGTAGAGATCGTGTTCGAAGCCGAGCGCCGAGAGGATCTTTCCAGCGATGAAGTCGGCGAGATCGTCGAGTGTCTTCGGCAGCTGGTAGAAGGCCGGCATCGCCGGCAGGATCATCGCGCCGGCTTCGGCGCAGAGCACCATATTGCGCAGCTGCGGCAGGCTCATCGGCGTCTCGCGCGGGACGATGACGAGACGCCGCCGCTCCTTGAGCATCACGTCGGCCGCGCGCTCGATCAGGTTGCGCGACAGCCCGTGCGCGACCGCCGCCATCGTCTTCATCGAGCAGGGTACGATCGCCATCCCGCTGCAGCCGTGGCTGCCGCTGGCGATGGTCGCACCGAGATCACGGTTGCTGTGCACCGTGATCGTGCCAGCGCCGACGCCGGCGCCGTACTTGCCGGCCAGGAACGCGGTGAAGCGGTCGATCGACGCCTCCTCGCCGAGCTCGTCGCGCAACAGGCGGCGGCCGTAGTCGGAGACGATCAGCTCGACGTGGACGCCGCGCTCGAGCAGCGCCGCGACCGTGCGGGTGGCGTAGATTGCACCGCTCGCACCGGTGATCGCGATGGCGATCGCCTGCCTAGGCATAGAGCGCCACGACCAGCACGAGCAGATACAGGATGCCGACGTAGCCGTTGAGATCGAAGGCGCGCTTCACCTGCGACAGATCGTCGGCGCGGACCAGCGACTGCTCGTAGACGAGCATCGCCGCGACGGCAGCGACACCGGCGAGATAGACCCGCCCGAGCGGCGCGACGAACGCGAGCGCGACCAGGCACACCACCGCGATGACGTGCATGCCGCGCGAGATCGCCAGCGACGCGGGGACGCCGAAGCGCACCGGGATCGAGCGCAGCCCGTGCGCGCGATCGAAGTCGAGATCCTGGCACGCGTAGAGCACGTCGAAGCCGCCGACCCACGTGCCGATTGCCGCCGCCAGCAGCCACGGCTCCCACCCGCCGCGGCCGCCGGCCGCCAGCCAGCCGCCGACCGGCGCGACCGCCATCGCCAGGCCGAGGAACAGCTGCGTCCAGGTGGTGTAGCGCTTGGCGAGCGAGTACCAGAACACAATCGCGAGCGCGACCGGTGACAGCGCGAAGCAGATCGGGTTCAGCTGCCACGCCGCGAAGATGAACGCCGCCGACGCGACGGCGATGAAGATCGCGGCTTCGCGCGTGCTCATCGCGCCGCGCGGCAGCTCGCGGTTCGCGGTGCGCGGGTTCAGCGCGTCCATGCGCGCGTCGGCCAGGCGGTTGAACCCCATCGCCGCGCTGCGCGCCGCGACCATCGCGACGAGGATCCAGATCAGGCGCCTGACGCCCTCGCCCAGGAGCCAGCCCGCCGGGTTCGCGCCGTGCAACCGCTGCACGGCGAGCAAGGCCCCCGCGAGCGCAAACGGCAGCGCGAACACCGAGTGGCTGAAGCGGACGAACGAGCCATACACCGCAACGCGTTTCAACATGAGCAGTCAGCAGTCGCAGTCCTGAACCAGTCGTCAGTCGCAGTCCCGTAGCGGTCGGCAGTAACACTCATCTCACGGTCAGCAGCAGCACCCGGCACGATGCACGACCGGTTTTTTTGACGCCTGCACCTCGCGGCTTGTGACGTGTGCACCTCGCGGTTTCTGACGCCTGCACGCTGCACCTCAGAGTTCGTCGAGCCAGCGTATGTCCTTCGGTTCGATCCCGCCCACTAGATATTCTTCCACATCGTCGGTGCGGGCCGGAATGTCGACGACCAGCAGCCGCGCCAGCTTTCCGGGCTCGATCGTGCCGTACTCGGCGTCGAACCCGAGCGCGCGCGCGCCCTGTCGCGTCGCGCTGTCGAGCAGCGCGGCCGCCGACACGGTCGGCGCCAGCGCGCGGAGCGTCGCGAGCTCGGCGAAGACGTTGAGGTCGGGCGCGCTCGCCAGGCTGTCGGTGCCGACGGCGACGTTGACGCCGTAGTTGTAGAAGTCCTCGATCGGCGGCGCGCCGGCGCCGGTGTGGCCGTTGCTGCGGGGACAGGTGACGAGCGTCGATCCTCGCGCGACGAGCCGATCGAGATCCTCGGTGGTCATCTGCACGCCGTGGACCGCGAGCACGCGCGCGTCGAGGAAGCCGCTCTCGTCGAGAAACTGCACCGGCGAGCCGCCGGGCGGCAGCCAGCCCGGATCCCACGCGCCAATCTCCTCGAGCAGCGCCCGCCACGGCCCTCGGCCGCTGCGGATGAACTCGATCTCCTCCTCCGACTCCGCGAGATGGACGCTGCACGGCGCGAACGGGCGGCGATCGATCTCGCGTCGGATGGCGCGCAGGACCAGCGGCGCCACCGAGTACGGCGCGTGGGCGGCGAGGCTGACGCGCACCCGGTCGGTCGGCTCGAGCGCGTCGATCTCGCGGGCCGCGTGCTCGACGAAACCGGCGGGATCGGGCGCGTTGAACCGAATCAGTTCGTAGAACACGATCGCGGCAAGCCGGCTGCGCGTCAGCGGGTCGAAGGTCACGAGCGTGTTGCTGATGTCGCCGACGATCGCGGTCCCGCAGGCGACCGCTTCGGCGAGCGCGCGGTCGACCGCGTCGAGGATTTCGGGGCTGCGTGGATCGGGCTGGCGCCGCCGTGCGGCGATGACGCCGCGTATCCAGGTGACGAACTCGGAGGCCGGCGGCACCTCGTCGCGCAGATAAGAGAGCTCGAGGTGCGTGTGCGCGTTGACGAGGCCGGGCAGAATCGCGACCTGGCCCAGATCGACGACGCGCGCGCCGTCGCGGAGGACCCGCTTCCCGGCCGCGCCGAGCGCGACGACGCGGCCGCGGTCGATCGCAATCCAGCCGTCGCGGACCGGAGACTCGGCGATCGGCAGAATCCATTTGGCGTGATATCTGATCATCGCAAGGCCGGAAGGCGGGGAGGCTGAAAGGCGCAAGGCTGAAGGTGCGAAGACTGAAGGGAGTAAGGCCGCAAGGTGGACGGCTACGGCGTCCGCGCCTCTTTGCCTGATCGACTTCGCGCGGGATAGAAGCGCAGCTCCTCGGGCACGCTGGTGTCACCCTCCGCGCGCGCGGTGGCGAGCTCCAGCATCCGCGGCACCTCGCGCTCGCGGAACATCGGATCGCCGAGAATGTCGTAGTGCATGTTGCGCCGCTTCGCGGCGAAGCCGGCGTCCTCGATGTTGCGCACGATCTCGACCTCGTCCATGCAGTAGCTGGCGCCGGCCGCGCGGACGACGTTCTCCTCGATCATCACGCTGCCCATGTCGTTGGCGCCGTAGGCCAGGCTCAGCTGCCCGACCTTGCCGCCCTGCGTCACCCACGACGCCTGCAGGTTGTCGAAGTTGTCGAGGACGATCCGCGCGATCGCCAGCGTGCGCAGGTAATCGATGCCGGTCGCCTCCGAGCCAGCCAGCTCCGTGTGATCCGGCTGGTAGCTCCAGGTGATGAAGGCGGTGAACCCGCCGGTCTCGTCCTGCAGCGCGCGCAGACGGAACAGGTGCTCGAGCCGCTCTTGGTCGGTCTCGACCGTGCCGTACATCATCGTCGCGGTGGTGCGCAGGCCGGCGCGGTGCGCGTGCCGCATGACGTCGAGCCATTCGTCGGCCGTGGCCTTGCCGTAGCAGTGCAGCAGCCGGCGCACGCGGTCGACGAGAATTTCGGCGCCGCCGCCGGGAATGCTGTCGAGGCCGGCGGCAATCAGCCGATCGATCACGGCCGGCACCGGCAGCTGCGACAGCCGCGAGAGATGAATCACTTCGGGCGGCGACAGAGCGTGCAGCTTGAACGACGGGTAGCGCTCCTTGATCGCCCGGAACAGATCTTCGTACCAGGTGAGCGGCAGGTCGGGATTGTGGCCGCCCTGCAGGAGGAGCTGCACGCCGCCGACCGCAATCGTCTGGTCGATCTTCTGGAAGATTTCGTCGAAGCCGAGCACGTACCCTTCCGTGGAGCCGACCGGCCGGTAGAACGCGCAGAAGGTGCATTTCGCGACGCAGACGTTCGTGTAGTTGACGTTGCGGTCGATGATGTAGGTGACGACGCGCTCGGGATGTTTGCGCGCGCGCACGTGATCGGCAAGCTGGCCGAGCAGCGCCGTCGGCGCGTGGGTATAGAGCTCGAGCGTTTCGGCCGCATCGAGGCGGCTGCCTGCCCGGACCTTGTCAGCGAGCGCCGTGATGTTCGGCATGGTAGAAGCGAAGCGCACCGTCGAACGAGATCAGCCCGAGTTCCGCGGCGTAGCCATAGAAGGTCCGCAGCCCCTCGAGCTCCTCGTCTCCGAACGTGTAGCGGATATTATCGCGCAGGTACCGCCGCGCCACCGCCTCGCGCTCCGGATCGCCGGGATAATACGCCCGCGCAACCTCGGCGGCGTGGGCGACGCCGGCGTCGCGCGCCTCGAGCAGCACCTCGGCGTCGGCCGGCGTCAGCGCTTCGGGCCAGCCGGCCCAGAACGCGTAGACAAACGGCAGGCCGGTCATCGCCGTCCACAAGTCGCCAAGATCGAGTTTCTGTGTCGCCGTGTCCGCCGTGTGGTCCAGCATCAACGCGACGTCGCCGATGATCAGCGCCGCATCGGCGCTCGCGAGCATCGCGTCGAGGTCGGGCGCCATCGACACCGCCTCCGCCGTCACGCCAAAGCGGCGGCGCAGCATGACGGTTGCGAGCGCGACCGAGGTCCTCGAGCTGCTGTCCATCGCGATCGTCCGGATGTCGTGCGGATCGCGTCGCGTGTAGATCGCGACCGAGGCGACAGGACCGAGCGACGTGACCGCCGCTCCCGGCACGAGCGCATACGGCACGTCGCCGCGCAGGTATTCGATCGAGGGGATCAACCCGATGTCGATCGCGCCGGCATGAAGCAGGCGCGCGCACTCGGCTGGGATGTCGTACCGCAGGTCGAAGCGTGGATCGCGCTCGAGCCCGTAGACGAGCGGGCGTGCGTTGAGATAGCCGACAGCGCCCAGCCGCACGCGCTTCGGACCGCTCACCGCGCGCGCTCGTCGCGGCGCACGAGGTCGAAGCGCCCGTTGCGCTCCACCGGCTCCTGCCCTGCGGCGCGGATGTTGCGCCGAATCTCTTCGAGCGGCGCCCGCCGCCGCCCCTCCGTCGTCTCGTCCTCAGGCGACACGCCGTCCACGTCGTCGGCGCCGACGGTCAGCGCCACCTGCGCCAGCTTGGGGCCGTAGAGCGACCAGTCCACCTGAATCGACGCCACATTGTCGACGACGACGCGCGCGAGCGCGACGTGCTTGACGTCGTCGTAGCCGGTGGTTGGCGCGGCCGCGCTGGTGCGGCGCGGCAGCGGCGCGAAGCTCCGGATCACCGCAACGGCGCGCTGGAGATCGGTCACCGACTTCAAGAGCGGCAGCGGATCGGGAGACGAGGCCTGGTGCACGGTCAGGCGCGCGAGCGCGAGACCGGCGATGTTGACCTCCTCGATCGAGCGCCGCGCGTTCTGCAGCCGGTCGAGCGGCGCTTCGGCGACGAGCTCGAGTCCGGCGGCGCGAAGCTCCTCGAGCAGGGCGCGCAGCGTGACGCTTTCGCGCGCCGCGAGCTGCTCGAGATCCGCGAGCGAGAACGCCGACACCGCGGCGCCGTCGGCCACGGCCGCCACTTCCCTGACGCGCGCGACCGCGGCAGCTCGACTCGGCGCGATGCCGGAAATCCGCAGCTCTCCCGCGGCGGCCGGGTGCGCAACCGGCGCGCCGACATCGGCGGCCAGATCGGCGACGCGCACGAACGTGGTCCGCGTGCCGTGGCGCTGCCGGCGAAGATCGTCGGCCACCATGCCGAGGCTGATGATGTCGTGGGTTCCGGCGAGGGTCGACAACTCGGCTTCGGTCACGAATGGAGCACGGTCAGCGTGTAGGTCACCGGTTCCGGGATATTGTTCGAGTCGAACACCTGCACGCAGAAATTGCCCGGTGCGGTGATGGTTCCGACCAGCTGCGCGGTGGCGCCGCCAGGTGCGCGCGTCAGCTGCTGGAGCACCGTGCAGCCGACGAGGCTCTGGGCGCCAATGGCGAAGCTCAGCGTCGAATCCGGGTTGATGTCGGAGATCGTGATCGTCAAGCCGCCGACTTGTTGCACCGAAAACAGATGAATATTCGTACCGAGCAGGCCGAGCGTGCCGTTGAACGTTTCGGTAATCGTCGGGGTGACCGGCGTCGGCGCGGGCGGCGCAACCGGGTCGGAGCAGGCCGGCGCCAGGAGCGCCAGGCCCAGAATCATCCAGAGAGTCCGCTGCATCTTCCTAATAATACCTGTCCGAGGGCGCAGGAGTCTTTGCCGCAGGCCAGGGCGGCTCGCAGCACGGGGCGCTGCCCCTCTGGTCTAAGACGCCGTTAGGACACGGTTGGTCCGAACAGCAGCTGCAGCGCGACGGCGATCCCGATCGACAGCCCCCAGCCCAGGGCGCACACCGCGACCGCCCGCGCGGTGCTCTGGTAGTCCAGCGCCTGGCGGACCGCCACCACCATGGCGACGAGCATCCACACGGCGGTGATCGTGAACGCCGGCCACGTCGCCCCCGGCACGACGCCGAAGACACGCAGGATTCCGGGCGCCGCGGAGAAACCGATGGTGCGCATCAACTGCCCGACATCCGCGCGCGTGCTGCTCTCCGGCAGCAACCGCGTGCCGATTTCGAACGTGATGAGTGCCCACGTTGCCCAGGTCAGGAGCGCCAGCCCGCTCATGAAGAGGATGCCGCGGACCGAGCCGGTGCCCCACCCGAACGCACCGATGCCGGTCGCCGCGCTCGACATGAGGACGACGAGCAGCGCTTGCCCAGTGGCGGTGCGATCGTTTTCCACTTCCTCGTAGGTCAGCGGGTCGACTGATACGGCACCGATGAGCCGCATGGTGAAGGGGGTGGGTATGGTTCGGGTAGCCATGCTGAACCTCTTGCAAGGAGTCTGCTAGACCTGATGCGTTCCTTCTGGACCACAGTATGCAGCACGGCCGTGGAGGTTCAAACATGGCTTCTGTTGGATCGCTCCGCGAACATCTCGTTGAAGAACTGAACGATCTCCTGAACGCCGAGGAGCAACTCGTCGACGCGCTGCCGAAGATGGCCGAGCGGGCGGCCAGCCGCGAGCTGCGCACGGCGTTCCGCGGCCACCTCGCCGAGACCAGACAGCACGCGAAGCGCGTGACCCAGGCGCTGAAACAGTTGGGGGAAAAGGCGTCGGGCAAGACCTGTGAGGCGATGAAAGGACTGCTGGCCGAAGGACAGGAACTGATGGACGGCAGCGACGCCGGCGCGCTGCGCGACGCGATGATGATCACCGCGGCGCAGAAAGTCGAGCACTACGAGATTGCCACCTATGGCACCGTGCGCACCTACGCGCGGGTGATCGGCGAACGTGGAGTGGCGAAACTGCTTCAGCTGACGCTGAAAGAAGAACACGCAGCGGACAGGAAGCTGACGAAGATCGCCGAGGGATCGGTCAACCGCCGAGCTTCGGAAGAATGGCACGAGCAGACCAGCGTGCTCCAGAAGGGAGCGCAGTGGGTCGGATCAACAGTCGGCGGCGCGCTGAAACGCGTGATGCCGCGCGGGGAAGCTGCGGACCGGCGCAGCGCACGCAGCCGCAAGTCGTCGAAGGCGAAGGGCACTCGTGGACGCAAGCGCGCTCGGTCGAGCTCGCGCTGAGCTCGAGCGCCTGATCGACGGCATCACCGTCGCCATGCTGACGACGGTGGCCGCCGACGGCGTGCTTCGAAGCCGACCGTTGCTGCTCGAGCGGCTCCAGCCGGACGGCTCGCTGACGTTTCTCACGCACCTCTCGTCGCAGAAGGTTTCCGAGCTCGCCGGCGATGCGCGCGTGAACATCGCGTTTGTCGGCGCCGACGGCGCCCGATACGTTTCGGTCTCTGGTACCGGCGCGATCGTGCACGATCCTTCGCGGATGCATGCGATGTGGAACCCGACCTACCGCGCGTGGTTTCCAAAAGGCCCCGACGATCCCGACAGCGCGATCCTCACGGTGACAATCGATCGGGTTGAGTACTGGGACGTGCCGTCGAGCCGGCTGGTGCGGTTGTGGGGCGTCGTGCGCGCGGTCGCCACCGGCGAGGTGGCTGAAGCCGGGGAGCACGGCACGATCGAGTTCGGTGACTGAGCGATCGAACGCTCGGCTCACTGCGCGACGCGCGTGGCGTGCGACGCCACCACCTGCCACTTGCCGTCGCGCCACACGAACACGTCGGTGAATCGCAGGACCACCGTTTGCCCGCCGGCCGCCGCGGTCGTGCGGCCGGTGACAACCGCCGTGTCGCCGAAAGCACGGACGACGATGCTGTCGGTGGCGAGCGAATCGATTCGAGTGTCCGACGACTTGCACGTTCGAATCGCGTCCGCTTTCTTGATCTCGGCGCCGGTGATGTGGATCACCGACCACTCGGGGGCGAGCAAGGCGCCCCACCCGTCGCAGTCGCCGGATTTGTAGGTCGTTGCCAGGCGCGCCTCAATGTCGGTCAGCTCGCGCGTGGTCGCGGCGTTCACCGCCTGGCCACCGAGCAGCGCGACCACGAAGGTGACGGTGACGATCATGGTCCGCCTCCCTGCTTCAGAACCGGAAGCCGACGCCCGCCGCGACGCGGAAATCGTGGCTGAAGAACGATCCGCGCTGGTCGATGTTCTGGTCGGTGGTCGGGCCGGGATACTTCACCAGCAGATCGCCGGCGTCGACGCGCAGAAACGTGCCCGGCGTCGCGGAGATTTCGATGCCGCCGCCGGCGTCGAGCGCGAACACGGTGCGGCCGGCGGCCAGCGTGCACGACAGCGGCGGCGGGAAGATCGCGATGCACCCGAACGGCTCCGGCGCCTCCTGGAAGGTCATGAAGCCCGGACGCAGTTTGGCGAAGGGCCGCACGCGTCCGATGTGAGGGCCGACGGTTGCGCCGAACAACCCCTCGGTCCGGCTACTGCTGAAGGCGGGACGCCCGGGAAAATCTCCCGGGTAGCCGTTGAACTCCGCTTCGACGCCGAGCCAATCGGCGCGCCACGCGATTCGGGCGCCCACGCCGACATCGGTCGTGTCGAACTCGCTCGAGCGTGCCGACGGCACCTGCACACCGATCTCGAAGCCGCTTCGATCGGTCTGCGCCGCCGCCGGCGCCGCGGCCGCAAGAACGAGCGTCGTGCCGATGCCGGTCGCCAGATGTTTGAAGGTTATTGGACTCACCCAATCGAGTGTAGCGCGACGGGATAAGATCGCGCGATGTCCGCTTCCGTCGACCGGCGCGAAATCGAACGCGTCCACGCCGCCATCGCACCGTATATCCGCGTCACCCCCATCGTTCAGACGAGCGGCGCCGACTTCGGCCTGCCGCCGTTCGCGCTGACCCTGAAGCTCGAACAGCTCCAGCACGCGGGCTCGTTCAAGACCCGCGGCGCCTTTGCCAACCTGCTGCTTCGCCACCCGCCGGCCGCCGGCGTCGTCGCCGCATCGGGCGGCAACCACGGCGCCGCGGTCGCCTACGCCGCGATGCGGCTGGACACGCCGGCCCGCATTTTCGTCCCGACCGTGTCGTCGCCGGCGAAGATCGCGCGCATCCGCTCGTACGGCGCCGAGCTCACCGTCACCGGCGAGCGTTACGCCGAGGCGCTCGCGGCGAGCGTGGAGTGGGCCGAGACGTCCGGGGCGCTCCAGGTGCACGCCTTCGATCAGATGGAGACTATCGCCGGCCAGGGCACACTCGGCCTCGAGCTCTCGAAGCAGGCGCCGGAGCTCGACACGGTGCTCGTCGCGGTTGGCGGCGGCGGGCTTGTCGGCGGCCTGGCGGCGTGGTACGCGTCGGCGACGCGAATCATCGCCGTCGAACCCGAAGGCGCACCGACGCTGGCGGCGGCGATGCAAGCCGGCCAGCCGGTCGACGCGCCCGCGGGGAGCGTTGCCGCCGATTCGCTCGCGCCGCGGCAGGTCGGTCAGCTGATGTTTCCGCTCGCGCAGGCGCACGTCGAGCGCGTCGTGCTGGTCACCGACGCGGCGATTCTCGCGGCGCAGAAGGCGTTGTGGGAGGCGCTGCGGATCGTGGTCGAGCCGGGAGGATGTGCGGCGTTCTCGGCGTTGCTGTCAGGTGCGTATCAACCGGCTGCAGGTGAGCGCATCGGTGTCGTCGTCAGCGGCGCGAACACGACGGCGGTGCACTTCTGAGTCGATCGTAGGGCGGCGCTTCAGCGCCGCCGGTCGGCGCGGCTAAAGCCGCGCCCTACGCATGATCTCCGCCGCGCGGCGGCCGGCGGCCTCGGTGGTTGCGACGCGCTCGGGCCAGTTGCGCGTGTAGCCCTCAGATGCCCACTTCTTCGTCGCGTCGATCCCCATCTTGCCGCCATACGCCGGCAGATCCGCCGCATCATCGAGATCGTCCACCGGCCCTTTGGTCATCTGGATGTCGCGGAGCGGATCGTAGTGGGTGCCGACGATCCACGCGACCTGGCTGAGGTCGTGCACGTTCACGTCCTTGTCGACGACGATGATCGTCTTCGAGAACATCAGCTGCCCGAGCCCCCAGAACGCATTCATGATCTTGCGCGCGTGGCCGGGATAGCGCTTGTCGATCGACACCAGCACGAGGTTGTGGAAGATGCCCTCGGCCGGAAAATGCATGTCGACGATCTCGGGCAGCGTCTTGCGAATCATCGGCAGGAAGATCCGCTCGCTGGCGAGCCCGAGGTAGTAGTCCTCCATCGGCGGCACGCCGACGACGGTGGTCAGGTAAGTCGGCCGCTTCCGACGGGTGATGCAAGATAGGTGGAAAATCGGGAAGTCGTCCGGCTGCGAATACAGACCGGTGTGGTCGCCGAACGGGCCCTCCCGCCGCCGCTCGCCCGGCTCGACGTAGCCTTCGAGCACGATGTGCGAGCTCGCCGGCACTTCGAGGTCGACCGTGACGCAGCGGACCATCTCGATCCGCTTGCGCGCGAGGAAGCCGCCGAGCAGCAGCTCGTCGAGCCCCTCCGGCATCGGCGCGGTCGCGCAATACGGCAGCACCGGTTCGGCGCTGAGCGCGACGGCGACTTCGAGCCGCTTGCCGAGGCGCTCGGCGACGCGGTGGTGCTGCGCGCCGCCCTT
>Ga0207701_10005695_pt1 | contig 12489 bp, 11 predicted proteins | sample KBSSwiSSwithPhiX_FD_184294 | JGI IMG/M metagenome (GOLD analysis project Ga0207701, IMG submission 184294) | Switchgrass rhizosphere bulk soil microbial communities from Kellogg Biological Station, Michigan, USA, with PhiX - S5 (SPAdes) (version 2) | ecosystem: Environmental > Terrestrial >...
GTTGTCGCGCTGGTGCAGGCCGATCGAGGGCTCGTCCAGGATGTAGAGCACGCCGACCAGCGAGCTGCCTATCTGGGTCGCCAGCCGGATACGCTGCGCCTCGCCGCCGGACAGGGTGGCCGCCGTGCGATCGAGCGACAGGTAGTCGAGGCCGACGTTGATCAGGAAGGAGAGCCGGTCGCCCGACTCGCGCAGGATGCGCCCGGCGATCTCCTTCTGGCGCGCCGACAGCCCCAGCCCGGCCAGGAAGTCGTGCGCTTCGCGGATGGTGAGCGCGGTCATCTCGGTGATGCTCTTGCCGCCGACGCGCACGTAGCGCGCCTCCTTGCGCAGCCGCATCCCCTGGCACTCCTCGCAGACGGTCTGCGACATGTAGCGGTGGAACTCGTCGTAGATCGCCTCGAAGTCCTGCTCGGTCGTGCGCCCCTGCTCGCGGCGCCGTCGCTCGTACTCGTCGAAGCGCCGTTGCAGATTCGCCACCACGCCCTCGAACTCTTTCTTGTAGGTGTGCTTGCGCCCGTTCTTCTCGAAGGCGAACTCGACCTCCTCGCCGCTGGAGCCGTTCAAGATCAGCTCGCGGTCCTTCTCGGGCAGCTTGCCCCAGGGCACGTACTGGTCGATCTCGAAGTGGGCCGCGACCGAGTCCAGCATCTGGTGAAAGAACGGACCGTTGCGCCGCTCCCACGGCTCGATCGCCCCCTCTTTCAGCGACAGCTCGTCGTTGGGCACGATGAGGTCGGGGTCGAAGAACATCTTGGCGCCGATGCCGTCACACGACGGGCAAGCGCCGGCCGGGTTGTTGAACGAGAACAGCCGCGGCGCGATCTCCGGGTAGCTGATGCCGCAGGTCGAACAGGCGAACTTCTCGGAGAACAGCATGTCCTCGCCCTCGAGCGGCGAGATCTTGACCACGCCGCCCGCCAGCTTGGCCGCCAGCTCGACCGAGTCGGTCAGGCGCTGCCGGATTCCGTCCTTGCGCACCAGCCGGTCCACGAACACTTCGATGGTGTGCTTCTTGGCCTTGTCGAGCTTGGGCGGATCCGACAGCTCGTATAGCTCGCCATCGATGTTGGCGCGCACGAAGCCCTCCTGGCGAAGCTTGGCCAGCTCGGACGCGTACTCTCCCTTGCGGTCGCGCACCACCGGCGCCAGCACCGAGAAGCGGGCGCCCTCGGGCAGCTCCAGGATCTGGTCGACCATCTGCTGGATGGTCTGCGAGGCGATGGGTTGGCCGCAGCTCCAGCAGAAGACCTGACCCACGCGCGCCCACAACAGCCGCAGGTAATCGTAGATCTCGGTGATGGTGCCCACGGTCGAGCGCGGGTTGCGTGATCCGGACTTCTGCTCGATCGAGATCGCCGGCGACAGGCCCTCGATGGAATCGATGTCGGGCTTGCGCATCTGGTCCAGAAACTGGCGCGCGTAGGCCGACAGCGATTCGACGTAACGCCGCTGCCCCTCGGCGTAGATCGTGTCGAACGCCAGGGAGGACTTACCGGAGCCGGACAACCCGGTCAGCACCACCAGCTTGTCACGCGGGATCTCGACGTCGATGTTCTTGAGGTTGTGCTCCCGCGCCCCCTTGACGACGATCTTCTTCATGTTCCTGAGCTCGATGTCACTTGGGAATCGTCGACTTCTTGGTCCCGTTCTTTGGGCCCGCTCGCCCTGTCGCGTCACCTCTGCTGAGGGGGACCCCACGCGTTGAACAGACACTCCAGCGACGACACCCTACCACACCCTGATACCAGTCGATCGGTGGCTTTTCTGTCGCAAACGCTCGATCCAAACGCCGGTTTTTCCTGCGTCCCCGAGTCAGGTCCCTGACTCGATCTTTGGCTCGATCCTTGGCTCGCGGCGGTGGTCGCGGCTTGCGTCGTATGAGCTAGGCGGGCGCCGCCATGTGGATCGCGAGGTCGAGCGCGGCCAGGAAGCTATCGGCGCGCGCGCGGCCGGTGCCGGCGATGTCGTAGGCGGTTCCGTGGTCAGGTGAGGTCCGTACGAACGGCAAGCCCAGCGTCACGTTGACCGCTTCGTCGAAGTGCAGCAACTTCACCGGGATCAGCCCCTGATCGTGGTACAGGGCGACCACCGCGTCGTATCCGCCCAGCGCCGCCTGGCGAAACACCGCGTCGGGAACGCCCGGGCCGCTGACCTCCGCGTCGATGCCGGCGGCCGCCAGGCGGGCCCGGGCCTCGGCGATGCCGGGCGCGACGATGCGCGTCTCCTCGTCACCGAACCGTCCCGCCTCGCCCGCGTGGGGGTTGAGCCCGGCCACCGCGATGCGCGGCCGCGCCACGCCGAGGTGCCGCCGCAGCGTGGCCGCGGCCAGGAAGGCGGCGCGCGCGACGTCGGCCGGGCGCAGCAGCGCGGGCACGTCGCGCAACGCCAGGTGGGTGGTGGCCAGCACCACGCGCAGCCGGGGGCCGGCCAGCATCATGGCGAACTCCGCGGCGCCCGCGCGTTCTGCGAGGTACTCGGTATGTCCCGGATGAGTGAACCCGGCGCGCGCGATCCACTCCTTGGAGATCGGCGCCGTCACCAGCGCCGCGATCTGGCCGGCGAGCGCCGCGTCGGTGGCCGCCTTCAGGTAGTCCAGCTGGGCCCGGCCGCCCGCGACATTGGGCTGGCCTGGAATGACCTGGTCCGGGCCCAGCGAGGTGATCGGTACGACCTCTGCGCTGCTCGGCGCGGCGACCCCGACCACCCCGGCCGCCCGGGCCACGACCCCGACATCGCCGAAGATCCGCACCGCGACGCCGGGCCGTGCCGCCAGCGCGCGCACCACCACCTCCGGCCCGATCCCCGCCGGATCCCCCAGCGAAATCCCGATCGGTCGCGTCGACATGATCCGCCGATGATAGCGGAAGGAACGCTAGCCGGGCGCGCCGCTGCCCGGAGCCCGCAGCTTGTAACCCACGTGGCGGACGGTCTCGATCATCGTGCTGCCGGGGCCCAGCTTGGCGCGCAGGCGGCGGACGTGGATGTCGACGGTGCGCGTGCCGCCCGCGTAGCGGTATCCCCAGACGCGCGACAAGAGCTGCTCGCGGCTGAAAACCCGGCCCGGCCGCTCGGCCAGGAACTTCAACAGCTGGAACTCCTGCCGGGGCAGCTTCAGCGCGCGCCCGCGGAATGACGCCTCGACCGCGACCGCGTCGATCACCAGGTCGCCGATCTTGATCCGGCCCGCAGCGCGGAATGACGACATCCGCCAGTCCAGCTGGCGAATGCGCGCGTAGAGCTCCGGACCCACGACCGGCGCCAGGACGAAGTCGTCAGCGCCCGCTTCGGGATCCAGCCCGGCCAGCCGCGACACCTCGACGCACAGAAGCACGGGAACGTCGGTGAGCGAGGCCACCTCGCGGACGCGCCGGATAGCCGCCCGCCCGACCTCGAGGTGCGCGCCAGCATCCACCACCACCACTGACGGCCGGGAGAGCTCGATGTCTTCCGGGAGCTGGTCGATGTCGTAGCCCACCGCTACGATCTCGCACCCCAGATCGTTCAGCGCCGAAGCCGGCGAATCCGGCTCGGACACCGCGGTAGCGGGGTTCGAGGTCACAACCAATGCGCGCATAGTGTGCGTACACTAGAACAAGCCAGCGCCGGGACCAAACTCCAAGTCGGTCCGGCCGCTCCGTGTCGGGCAAGTCAAGGCCGAATGGGGCTGCCGGTGGGGCTTACACAAAACCGGTTCGGGGTGCTTGGCGTCAAGCCCGTCCCAGTGCAATACTCTTAACCTGATGGACGATTTCCACTGCTCCTTCTGTGGGAAGCGGCGCCGAGAGGTCCGCAAGCTGATCTCTGGCCCTCGTGTGTTCATCTGCGACGAGTGCGTGGCGCTCTGTAACGACATCATCGCCAAGGAAGAGGCCGCCGAACGCCCGAAGTATCCCCGCCCGCGCGAGATTTACGAAGAGCTCAACCGCTACGTCATCGGCCAGGACCGCGCCAAGAAGGCGCTGGCGGTGTCGGTGTACAACCACTACAAGCGCATAGGGCAGCACGGCAAGGCGGGCGAGGTCGAGATCCAGAAGGGCAACATCCTCCTGCTGGGCCCGACCGGCTGCGGGAAGACCCTGCTGGTGCAGACCCTGGCCAAGAAGCTCGACGTTCCCTTCGCCATGGCTGACGCCACCACCTTGACCGAGGCGGGCTACGTGGGCGAGGACGTGGACAGCGTCATCAAGGCGCTCTACCGCAACGCCGGTAATGACCCCGAGAAGGCCAGCCGTGGCATCGTGTGCATCGACGAGATCGACAAGATCGCGCGCAAGGGCGGTGGCCCCTCGGTGACCCGCGACGTGTCGGGCGAGGGCGTGCAGCAGGCCCTGCTGAAGATCCTGGAGGGCAAGCAGGCGTCGATCACGCCCGACGGGGCGCGCAACCGGCCGCAGCAGGAGCTGATCCAGGTCGACACCACCGACATCCTCTTCGTGTGCACCGGCGCGTTCAACGGCATCGAAGAGCTGGTCCGGCGCCGCGTCGGCGAGCGCGGGCTGGGCTTCGGGGCCCACATCGGCAAAGGTGAGGAGTCCAAGAACGCCCTGCGCGCCCTGGCGCGCACCGAAGATCTCATCAAATTCGGAATGATCCCCGAGTTCATGGGCCGGCTGCCGATCATCGTCGCCGCCGACGACCTGGACGTCGACATGCTGGTCGACATCCTGTGGAAGCCGAAGAACGCGCTGGCCAAGCAGTACGAGCGCCTGTTCGAGATGGAGGGGGTCAAGCTGCGCTTCTCGGAGGACGCGCTGCGAGCCGTCGCCGAGGAGGCCGCCCGCCGCAAGTCCGGCGCCCGCGGCCTGCGCGCGATCTTGGAAGAGGTGATGCTGGACGTGATGTACGAAATCCCGTCGCTGACCGGCGTCACCGAGTGCGTGGTCACCCGCGAGGTCGTGGTGTCGCGCGGGCGCCCGCAGCTGGTGCGGGAGAAGAAGGCGTCGTAGCGTCCGTTAAAGTTCTCCTTCGGGATCACCGAAGTTTGGACGAACCGGGCCTCTGCCTACCGCACGGAGCTTCCTCGCGCACGATCCATAGCTATCGTAAGTGCCAACCAACGAAATCCGCAGAGGTTCCACAACATGTTGACCGAGAAAGAAAAGTCCCAGATTCGCACCGTGCTCGAGGAGCAGCAGAAGAGGCTGGCGCGCACCAGTCAGAACGCGCTGTCTTATTCGATGAACCACGAGCGCAACATCGGCCGCGACTCGATCGATGAATCGATGGAAGAGGAGATCTTCTCGACCGAGATGCGGCTTCATGATCGCGAAAAATTCCTGCTGGGCAAGGTGACCAAGCAGCTGGTCCGCCTGGACCACAACGAGATTGACGTCTGCGAGGATTGTGGCGAGGCGATCTCGTTCCGGCGCCTGCTGGCGCGCCCGGTGACGACGCTGTGCATCGATTGCAAGGAGCAGAGCGAGCGTGAGGAGGCCGCCGCCGAGCAGTCGGGCCGTGGTGGTCTCGCGGACATCGGTGACATGGGTGATGCCGAAGGGAAGAGCCCAGGCGGCCTGGAGGACTAGGGCCGTCTTGATCTGGGCCCCCGTCTGGGTTCATGGACGGGTCCCAGGCTGGGACCGCAGGCCGGCTCGAGCCCGGCATCTGATCTGGGACCCGGTACGGGTGTCCAGACGGGTCCCGGGCCGCCGGTCGAAATTGCCGCTCCGGGCCATCTGTTATAGTTTGCAGTCGAGCCCGCGATGACCGCCGACAGTCGATATCGGATCACCGAGCGGGTCGCCGCAGGCGGGATGGCGGAGGTGTTCCGCGGCATCGCCGAGTCGATGCAGGGTTTCAAGAAGAACATCGCCATCAAGCGGATTCTTCCCAACCTCACCAAGAACAAGAAGTTCGTCGCCATGTTCCTGGACGAGGCGCGCCTGTCGCTGGCGCTGCAGCACGCGAACATCGTGCAGGTGTTCGACATCGGCCACTCCGAGGACACGTACTTCATCGTCATGGAGTTCGTCGACGGCGTCGATCTCAAGGCGCTGACGGAGTGGCGCAGGCGCATCGGCCGGCGCATCCCGATCGCCCACACGCTGCACATCGTGATGGAGATCTGCAAGGGTCTGTCCTACGCGCACGAGATGATCAACCCGGAGACCGGTCGCCCGCTGGGCATCGTTCACCGGGACATCTCGCCGCCCAACGTGCTGATCTCCAAGCAGGGCGAGATCAAGGTCGTCGACTTCGGCCTGGCCAAGGCCACCAGCCAGATCGAGACCACCGATCCCGGCGTGGTCAAGGGCAAGATGAGCTACCTGTCGCCCGAGGCGGCGCGCGGCGAGGAGGTCGACAGCCGCGCCGACATCTTCGCCGTCGGGATCCTGCTTTACGAGATGCTGACCGGGAAGCGCCTGTTCTACGGCGAGACCGACTACCAGACCGTCGAGCTGGTGCGCAACGCCAAGATCCCGCCGCTGCGCCCGCAGAATCCCCAGGTCGAGCCCGAGCTGGAGGATGTCGTGCGCAAGGCGCTGGCCCGGCGCGCCGAGGACCGCTACGCGAGCGCGCTGGACCTGCAGGACGCGCTGGCCCACTACAGCTATTCACGCGGCCTCAAGGTGATCTCGCGCGACATCGCCGACCTGGTGCGCCAGTGCCTGGAGGACAACCGCCCGCAGGGCGCCGAGGTGAAGAAGGCCTCGGGCAGCATCATCGACACCCTGCTGCAGAACGAGATCGTCAAGTTCACCTCCGTCGACTTCGAGGATCCGGGCGCGCGACCGCTGTCGCCTGACGATCTGTCGCCCTCGCCCGCGGGGCCACACAGCGGTCTGGGCGGCGGCGGGGGCGGCGGGGAGGACTTCATCGACCCGCGCGCCTGGGCCAACGAGCGCATGACCCCGGTGGTGGGCGTGGATCAGATCGAAGGGCTCGAGCAGCGCGACACCATCACCGACGCCGGGTCGATCGCGCTGCAGGCCGCGCAGGTGCGTGACACCACCGTCAACCAGCAGGCCATCGAGGCGGTCGACGCCGCGCTCGGGGGGCCCACGCCCGGGCCGGAAGCGCTGGCCAGCGTGCTGGAACCGGGCACGGCGGCGACTCCGGTCGCGCCCCACACCGATCTCGCCAAGGCGCGCCGGAGCTTCATCATCGGCGCGGCCATCGGTCTTTTGCTGCTGGGCATCACCATGGCCGTGATGGTGGCCCGCCGCGCCGGCGGCCACAGCGCCCGGCCCACGCCCGCCGCTACTTCAGCCGCCCAGCCCCACTGACCGGCTCGGGCACCAGCGGGAAGCGATCGCCGGCGATGCGGCGCTGCTCGGCCACCATCCAGTGGTTCTCGCTCCAGGTCCACTTCTCCTCGACGGTGGTCTTCTTGACCACGTTGTGATGCTGGGTGAACCAGCTGAACTCGGCGACCACCGTGGCGGTATCGGCGTCGGGGCCGAGCTGGATCGACTTCACTTCGTGGTCGGCGATGACCAGCTCGTCGCCCAGGTCGGCCCGGCGCGCGCGTAGCGCGCGCGCGTCGTCGCCGCTGAGACAGGACAGGACCTGATCGTCACGACCCCAGCGCAGACCGTCGTTGAACTCGCGCGCCACCCGGTTCAGCGAGTCGGCGCGCCGCTGCGACGGGGGAATGCAGCCGGCGCCCAGGCCCAGCACGGCGAGCACGACGACGGCGAGGGGGCTCACCCCCCGAGACTACGGTGACCCTACCTCCGGCGCAAAATCCGGGCGAACTTGGCGCGGTCGGCGGCGCCGAGCTCGCCGGTGGCCAGCAGCGCGGCGACGTAGATCGCGCCGACCGCCACGATGGTGGCCAGGCCCAGGAGCTTGCCGTGCGCCGGCAGGAAGTGTCCCACGGCCGCGGCGACCGCGGCGCTCAGCACCACCCGCAGCGCGCTCATCGCCGGCAGACCGCCGCCCAGCGCCCGGCGCAGGTAGACCACCACGGCCAGGAAGCCGGCGCCGGCGCCGATCGCGGTCGCCGTCGCCTGCGCCATCAGCATGGCCGGTCCGGGCTGGGCCTGGGGGACCAGCACGAAGGCGGTCACCACGCCCAGCCCGACCGTGACGCCCATCAGGACGATGGCGGCGGTGGCGCGCCCGGCGGCGTTGAGGATCGCGCACGACACCGCCAGCATCGCCAGGCAGCATTCGCCCAGCACCAGGATCGGCAGCGCGCTGGCGCCCTCGCCGTATTCGCGTGGATAGGCGATCGACAGCAGCGTGGCGGGGCGGGCGGCCAGGCAGACGCCCATCGCCGCCACCAGCATCAGCGCGTAACGCAGGGTCTGATTGACGTAGGTCCGCGTCGCTTCGCGGTCGTTGACGAAGGTCGAGCGCGACACCAGCGGGAAGACCACGAAGGTGATCACCAGCAGCGCTTGATAGGGCAGCAGGGCCACGGTGCGCAGCCCGTCGTAGTAGCCGGCCAGCTTGCCGGCGCGGGTGGCGTCGACCGCGTCGCCGGCCAGCCGACGCAGCAGAGGCTGGTCGTAGTTGAGCGCCAGGTTCAGCAGCAGCGTGTAGGCCACCATGGCGCTCATGAAGCCGGCCAGCCGCCAGGCCGAGAACGACGGCTCGTCGGCGTGCGCCTTGAGCCGCGGTACTCCCATGGTGCGGGCCGCGAACAGCAGGATCACCACCGCCGCGGCGGCGAAGCCCATGAAGGCCCCCGACACGCTCCACAGCACCGCCAGTCCCAGCAACAGGATGGTCTTGACCGTCGAGAAGCCCACGTCGAAGCTGGCCTGGGTGCGGAAGCGGCGCAGGCCGTTGGCCGAGCCGACGAAGAGGGCGTAAAGCGCGTACAGGAAGGGGATGGCCGCGGCGATCCGGAAGTAGTTGACGTAATCGGGCGCCTTCTCGAACCTGGCCAGCAGCGGCGCGCCCAGCAGGAAGATCAACGCCGGGATGCCGCCCACCACCAGCTGCATGCGCAGGCCCGCGCGCTTGACCGCCTCGGCCTGACGCTCGTCCTCGGCGGTAAATTTCGAGATCGCCGGAATCGTCGCCTGCACCACGGTGTTGTTGACGATCGAGATCAGGTTGTTGACCACCCCGAAGGCGCCGAAGCCCGCGGCGTCGCCGATCACGTGGGGCAGCGCGAAGCGCTGCAGCGAGCCCGTGAACATGAAGTAGATCTTGGCGAAGCCGATGAACAGCGCGCCGCGCCCGGCCTCGATCCCGGCGCTGCCAGCCGGCGCGGCGCCGGCGCTCGCGGATGCGCCGGTCGATCCCGGTGTGGGGTCGCCGGGCGGTGGGCCGGCGTCGGGGGCTTCCTTGCTGGTGGTCATGGCTTCACTCCCGAGACAACGCGTTCGATCCCGCCCAGGTCGCGCCGACGGCGCACCTCGATGAAACCGGCGGCGGCCAGCTGGGCCGCGGTCGCCTCCGCCTGGCCGGCCCCGATCTCCAGCACGATGGCCCCGCCCGCGCGCAGCAGCGCGGGCGCCGCCGCCACCAGGCGGCGCACCAGCTCCAGTCCATCGGTGCCGCCGTCCAGCGCCAGGTGCGGCTCGCCGCGCACCTCGGCGGACAGGCCGGCGATCTCGGCGCTGGGGATGTACGGCAGGTTGGCGGCGATCAAGTCGAACGGCGCCTGGGACCGCAGCGGCTCATCCAGGTCCCCCTGCAGAAAGGTGATGGCAGCGCCGTGTCGTTCGGCGTTGCGGCCCGCCAGCTCGAGCGCGCCCGGTGACAGGTCGCTGGCAAACACCTGCGGGGCGGGGCGCTTTGCCGGCGCGCTGGCGGCGGCTGGCGCGTCGGCCGCCGCCGCCACCTGGTCGGAGGAGGTCGCCAGCTTGGCGGCGGACATCGACATTCGCGCGGCGCTCTTGTCCAGCATCTTGGCAATGGCGATCGCCACGGCACCCGATCCGGTGCCCACGTCCGCGATGCGGGGGCCAGGCGCGGCCTCGCCGCCGACCTCCGCCGCCGCGGCCAGGCGCGCCAGGGCTTCATCCACCAGCGTCTCCGTGTCGGGCCGCGGCACCAGGACCCGGGCGTCGACCTCCAGCTCCAGCCCGAAGAATTCTTTCCTGCCGGTCAGGTACGCCACCGATTCACCGGCCTGGCGCCGGCGGACCAGCTCGCGGATGGCGGCCAGCTCGGCGGCCTCCAGCGGGCGCTCGAACTGCACGTACAGCTGAACCCGGGACAGCCCCAGCGCGTGCGCGATCAGCACCTCGGCGTCCAGCCGGGGTGTGGACAGATTTCGCTGCGCGAAGCGCGTCGTGGTCCAGCGCAGCACCTCGAGCACGGACCACCGCTGCGCGGGCGACGAAGGCGGCGCCGAGCCGCCCGATTCAGGCTGGGAGGGAAGTGCCAAGAGACGTCCGCGCGATTCTAGATGACTTGTCGGGCGAAGACTTATCTTTTGGCGGCGGGGTCCTGGTCGAGCCAGGACTGCCAGACCTCGGGGCAAAATCCCACCGTGGCGCGGGCGCCGTCGCGCACGACCGGCGTGCGCAGCAACAGCGGATCCTCGACCAGCAGCAGCTCGATGCGCGGGCCGGTCGGCGCCGCATACTTGAGGCCCCGGTCGAGATAGCGCTTGCCCCCGCGATCGATGAGCTGCTCGGCGCCCCCGACCCGGGCCGCCACGCTGCGCAGCTCGCCCGCCGACATCCCCTTGGCACCCAGGTCGATGGCCTGAAAACGGATGCCGCGCTCCTTGAAGAAGCGCTCGGCCTTGCGGCTGTCCTGGCACTTCTTGGTGCCGAAGATCTGGATGTTCACGTCCCTGACCCGCAACCTACCATTCAGCTTCGCCGGCGGTCTGCCGATTCACGGGCGGGAGCACCTGGGTGCGTGTTCAGCGGACAAGTGGTGACAGCCGGGCGGGCGGCCAGAGGGCCGGCCGCGCCTGCTGGATGACGGCCGCGACGGCGGCGCTGGTGCTGAGCGGCGGCGCGGCGGGCTGCGGAAAGGGGGTGTCTCCGGCCGCGCCCGGCGATGCCGGTGCCGACGCGCGCGGCGACGCCCCGCTGGCGGCGTGCCCGGCCTCCGACGCCGGAGCCGCGGGCGGCGTGGGGGATGACTTCGGACCCAACGCCAGGGCCCCGGCGACCTCGTCGGCGCTCGGGCAGCTCAACGTCTACGAGGTGACCAGCCCGCGACAGCTGGAGTGGATCGATCTCTACTTGCGCGCCGAGCTCGGGGGGACCCAGCTGACCATCTCGATCTACGAAGCCGCCGCCCGCAACGCGGTCTTTCGCCGTCTGACCATGGTCCAGCTCGAGGTGCCACCCTGCGACGGCTGGGTCGCCAGCGGGCCGGTCGGGCTGCCGCTGGCGCCGGGACGCTTTTATGCGATCGGCTACGATCCCAACCAGGCGGTGACCGCCTACGTCGACAGCGAGGCCAACAACCTCCCGGTCGACGGCCACTTCGGCCGGCTGATCGGCGCTCGAACCTCGACCAGTGTTTCGCTGGACACCCTGGACTGGGGCAAGCTCTCCGATAAAGACTTCACCCGACAGCGCATCTTCACCTCGCCGAGAGCCGACGCAGCATCGGATGGAGCAGTTGACGGAGCATCCGACACCGGCGCCACCGGGTCCGACGGTGGTGGCGCCGACCGGGGGCCGGCCAGTGACGCGCCAGTCGGCGACGCCAGCATTCCCGCCGACGCGCGTGGTTAGAGATGCCCTCGATCGCAGCGCCCATGGCGAGCGAAGCCAGGGTCATTTCATGCGCAGGCGCTCGACCGGGACGCCGCCGATCAGGTGTTCCTCCACGATCTGGGCCACGTCCTGGGCTTTGACCCCTCCGTACCAGACCTGCTCCGGGTAGACCACCACGCTGACGCCCCGCGAGCACTGATCCAGGCAGCCAGCAGCGTTGGCGCGGATACGTCCCTTGAGGCCGCGCTCGTGCAGCAGGCGCTTGAACTCGTCCCGGACCTGGTCGGCGCCCTTGTCGGCGCAACATCCCTTGGGGTTGTCGGGATCGCGCCGGTTGGTGCAGATGAACACGTGGCGCTCGAAATGGGGTTCAGCCATGAGTGCGTTATACCGCGCAGCGGTGCGGGGGCGAGTCGGCCGCATGCGTCGTTGGCGGCGAGCGGCGCGCGCGTTGCTGCACGGTTTGCAATGCTTCAATTTGGTGTTTTGAACCCCGGTTGGGGCTTGCAGAGCCGGTGTAGGTGCGCTTCAATGACCGCATTTGGTGGGGGACTCTTCGTTTCCAGAGAACGGCCAGGTTTCGTTGAGTCGACCCAAGCCCGGCGACCTCATCGCTGACAAGTACCAGATCGAGAGATTCATCGGGCAGGGCGGCATGGCGGAGGTCTACGCCGGCCTCAACATCCGCACCGGAAAGCGCGTTGCGCTGAAGTGGATCAGCCCGGCGCTGGCGACGACCAAAGAGGCGCTGTCGCGCTTCCGGCGCGAAGCGCTGGCCGCCGGACGCATCAACCATCCCAACGTGGTCACCGTGTTCGACGTCGTCGAGCACTCGTCGTCGACCTGGCTGGTGATGGAGCTGCTCGAGGGCGATCCGCTGTCGGAGATCTTGAACCGC
>Ga0207701_10005696_pt1 | contig 12486 bp, 7 predicted proteins | sample KBSSwiSSwithPhiX_FD_184294 | JGI IMG/M metagenome (GOLD analysis project Ga0207701, IMG submission 184294) | Switchgrass rhizosphere bulk soil microbial communities from Kellogg Biological Station, Michigan, USA, with PhiX - S5 (SPAdes) (version 2) | ecosystem: Environmental > Terrestrial > Soil...
GATCGCGCGGCTCGAGACGGCGAAGGTCGACTACATGCCGGGCATGAGCTCGGCGGAGAAGAAAGATCGGCTGTCGCGAATCAGCTACCGCGACTTCCTGCTCAACTTCGTGAAAGTGCCGCCGACCGTGATCCCGTTCTATCAGACGCGGACGCACGGGCTCTACGGCATCGGCATCGACGCGGTTGGCGCGCTCGAGTGCTGGGGCTATCACTATCCCGGCTTCGACGGGATGAACCTCGATCCGGTCGCCAACGGCCGTATGAGCTTCACCGCGCGCGGCGACGCGACGCCGAAGCCGGACTACAACTTCCATTTCCCCGACGGCAACGCATCGGTGGCGCGGCTGCTGGTGCGGGCGCTGATGCCCGACGTGCTGCCCGGCACGACCGCGCAGGACAGCGTGCTGGCGAAAGCCGACTACTCGAAGCTCGATCGCGCCGGCGCGCCAATCCGCATCCGCTTGAGCAGCACCGTGGCGCGCGTCCGGCACATCGGCGCGCTGCCGGCGGCGAAGGAAGTCGAAGTCGCCTACGGCCGCGGCGGCAAGGTCTACGCGGTGAAGGGGAAGGCGGTCGTGCTCGCCTGCTGGAACGGGATGATTCCGCATCTCTGCCCGGAGCTGCCGGCGGCGCAGAAAGAAGCGCTGAAGTACGGCGTCAAGGTGCCGCTCGTCTACACCAGCGTCGCGCTGAAGAACTGGACCGCGTTCAAGAAGCTCGGGATCAACGGCGCCAACTCGCCGGGGATGTATCACTACGGCGTGCGGCTGGAGACGCCGACCGTGATCGGCGGCTACAACCCGACGCCGAAGTCGCCGGACGACCCGATCCTGGTACGGATGACGCGGACTCCGTGCAAGCCAGGCCTGCCGTCGCGCGACCAGCATCGTGCCGGGCACGTCGATCTGCTGTCGACGCCGTTCTCGACCTTCGAGCGCAACATCCGCGATCAGCTGGCGAGGATCCTGAATGGCGGCGGCTTCGACCCGGGGCGCGACATCGACGCCATCACCGTCAACCGCTGGCCGCACGGCTACGCCTACGAATACAACCCGCTGTGGGATCCGGACTGGAAAGAAGGGGAGTCGCCGTGCGAGATCGGCCGGAAGGCGTTCGGCCGGATCACGATCGCCAACTCTGACGCCGCCGCCGCGGCGTACACCGACGTCGCGATGGATCAGGCCTACCGCGCCGTGAACGAGTTGATTGCGGCCAAGGCGACGTAGCCGGGGTCAGACCCGAACTCCGGGTCTGACCGCTTGAGTGTCCGGCTGTAGCCGGACAATGAGATCGCATATGAAGTTCATCCTCTCGATCACCGCGGCGCTGGCGATCGGCGTGGCGCTGGCCGCCCAGCCTTCGCCCAGCGGTGCGCCTGCGGATCTGCTCGTCCTCAACGGCAAGGTCTACACCGCCGGGAACAACGCCACCTTCGCGCAGGCGGTCGCCGTCCGCGGCAACAAGATCGCGGCCGTCGGCACCGCGCAGGAGATCGAAAAGCTGCGCGGGCCGAACACGCAGGTTGTCGACGCCGGCGGCGGCGCGGTGCTGCCCGGGTTCAACGACGTGCACACGCACATGCTGAGCGGCGGCCTGGCGATGGACACCGTCGATCTCGGCGGCGCCGGCACGCTCGAGGAGGTGCAGCAGCGCATCCGTACCTTCGCGGCGGCGCACGCCGATCGGCCGTGGATTCAAGGACGCGACTGGCACTACGAGCCGTTTCCCGGCAGCCAGCCGACCCGCGCGCAGCTCGACGCCGTGGTTGCCGATCGCCCGGCGGTGATGCGCTGCTACGACGGCCACAGCGTCTGGGTGAACTCGAAGGCGCTCGCGCTCGCAGGCATCACCAAAGCGACGCCCGACCCCCCGAATGGCACCATCGTTCGCGATCCGAAAACCGGCGAGCCGACCGGACTGCTCAAGGAGTCGCCCGCGTCCTCGCTGGTGATGAAGCTCGTCCCGAAGCCGACCCGCGCCGAACAACGGCGGGCGCTGAAGGCGGCGATGGACGAGGCGCTGAAGTACGGCGTCACCAGCGTCACCGATGCCGCCGGCAGCCCGGCGGATCTCGAGGTCTACGACGACCTGCGGCGTTCCGGCGAACTGGGCGCGCGCGTCTACTACTCACTGCTCGTCACGCCCGACTTCAGCGAGAAGGACGCCGATCGCTTCGACGCGATCTGGAAGGCGCATCCCGAGACGCCGATGCTGAAGACCGGGATCATCAAGATGTTCATGGACGGGGTCATCGAGACCAACACCGCGTTCATGATCGCGCCCTACGTCAACGCGCCCGAGACGACCGGCAAGCCGAACTACAGCCGCGAGGATTACAGCCGTATCGTCGCGATGATGGACAAGCGCGGCTGGCAGATCATGGTGCACGGGCTCGGCGACGGCGCCGTGCGTATGGTGCTCGACGGTTTCGAGCGCGCCGCCGCGGTCAACCCTGCGCCGGCGCGAGGACGACGTCACCGCGTCGAGCATATCGAGACGATCGATCTCGCCGACGTGCCGCGCTTCGGCAAGCTCGGCGTGATCGCGTCGATGCATCCGGTCGGCGGCTTCTACGTACCGCCGCAGACGCCGCCGCCCCCGCGTCCTGCCGGCTCGAGCCCGGCCGCGGTCGGCGCCTGGGCCGGCAACATCGGGCCCGAGCGCGCCGCCCGCGGCGGCATGTGGAAGAGCATTTCTCAGGCCGGCGGCCGTGTCGTCTTTGGATCGGACTGGCCGGTGGCGACGCTCGATGCGATCGGCCGCAGCGTCGGCATCAGCAACCGCGCGCCGCGCGCCGGCGGCACCGACGAGCGGCTGCCGTTGACGACCGTGATCAACGACTACACCAGCGAAGCTGCCTACGCCGCGTTCGACGAGAATGTGAAGGGCACGCTCGCCCCCGGCATGCTCGCCGACATTGCCGTACTCGCCACCGATATCTTCGCCAGGGCGCCGGCGGTGCGCAGCGACGTTGCGGTGAAGACGACGATCGTCGACGGCACGGTGGTGTACCGCGCGCCGGCAACGGCACCATCGTCGGCCGCGGCAGCGCCGGCGCCGGCGCCGGCGCAGGTGACGCTGCCGATCGACGGCGTCACCACGAAGCAGGATGTCGTCTACGGTCGCGTCGAGGGTTCCGCGCTGCTCGCCGACATCGCCTACCCGGCCGGCGACAAGCTGCCGGCGATCATCTCCGTGCACGGCGGCCGCTGGCGCGCGGGGAATCGCACCGACGCGAGCAGCATCAAGGTGGCGCAGTGGGCCAACTTCGGCTTCTTCGCGATGTCGATCGACTACCGGCTGGTCGGCGGCTCGCCGGCGCCGGCGTCGTATCTCGACACGCTGTGCGCGATCCGCTGGGTGCACGCGCACGCGCAGGAATACAAGATCGACCCGGAGCGCGTGTACCTCATCGGCCAGTCAGCCGGCGGGCAACTCGTGTCGCTCGTGGCGACGCTCGGCGACGGGCCGTTCAAGCGTTCGGGCGGGTGGGACACCGCGCGCAGCGATGTGCGCGCCGTCATCAGCGTCGCCGGCCCGTACGAGCTCAACACGCTGTCGTGGGGCAATCTCTGGACGCCGGTGGGCGAGGACGTCGAAGCGGCGCGCAAGCTGGCGTCGCCGATGACGCACGTGTCGGCGAAGACGCGGCCGACGCTGGTCATCCATTCCGACGACGACCGCTCGGTGCCGATCCAGCAAGCGGTCGACTTCGCGGAGGCGCTGAAGAAGGCGGGCGTGCAGACGCGATTCACACACTACACCGACAAGGGGCACATGGGGATCACGGACGACGTCATCCGCGACGCACGCAACTTCATCGCGGAGGTGGAGAAGAAATAAGCCTCCGCGATCAGGTGCAGACGTCTGACGCCCGAGGTGCAGGCGGACAGGATGACGGTGCAGGGTGCAAAAGGCATCGGTCGCACAGTGAGTCGGCCGTAGTGTCCGCTTTCAGGCGCACCTTGATTTGTGCCGGAAAGCCTCTCGTCGAGCGGTCGCGGCTGGCTCTGGGATTGGTCTTCCTGGCGTTTGTGGTCGTGTCTTCGGCGGCGGCTCAATCGGTTCGCGACGTCAAGCCGGAAACCCTTTCACTCACCGATCCCGCGCGCAATCGTTCCGTTCCGGTTGCAATCTATTCGGACAGCTCGCGGTCACCAAGCAGGCTGAAACCAGCCGTCATCAGCCACGGCTACGGCGGTAAGAACACCGACTACTCGTTCATCGCCACTTATCTTGCGGGGCACGGTTACTACGTCGCCAGCATTCAGCACGAGATCCCCGGCGACGAACCGTTGCCGACGACTGGCAGTCCGTACGAGACCCGCAAGCCGAGCTGGGAGCGCGGGGTGCAGAACATCCTGTTCGTGATCGGTGAGTTGAAGAAGAGACGTCCCGATCTCGACTACGGACAACTGCTGCTCGTCGGCCACTCGCACGGCGGCGACACCAGCATGCTGTTCGCGCAGGAGCACGGCGATCTGGTGCGCACGGTGATCACGCTGGACAACCGGCGGATGCCGTTCCCGCGAACCCGCAAGCCCCGTATCCTGTCGCTCCGCTCGACCGATCAGCCGGCCGACGAAGGAGTGATCCCGTCGGCAGAAGAGCAGGCGACATTCGGGATCAAGGTGATCAAGCTGCCAGCCACCATCCACAACGACATGTGGGATGGCGGCACCACGCAGCAGAAGGTGGAGATCGTCGGACACATCGACGCGTTTCTGGCGGCAAAAAACTAGCCTGCCCCGAGCGACCAGCATCCAGCCCCTGGTCCGACTCCTGGCAACCAGCAACCAGCAACCAGCGACCGTCAGAAGGTGGGCGGGGTATTTATCCACAGCATGACGGTGTCTTCGCTGGACGGGTTGTACCAGCGGTGGCCGACGGTGCTCTCGAACCAGAAGCTGTCGCCCTCGCGCAAGGTGTGGCACTCGAGCTCGTCGAGCCAGATCTCGAGGGTGCCGGCCATCATATAGATGAACTCCTCGCCCTGGTGCGAATACGAGCCGTCGCTGCCGGCGCCGGGTTTGACGCGGAAGATATGGCTTTCGAGCTGGCGCGCGCCGATTGAGAGCAGCTCGATGCGCACGCCCGACTGCGTCTGGATCGCGCGCCGCTCTTTCGGGCGGACCAGGCGGCTCGATTGCTTCGGCAGATCGTAGAAGTCGAGCACGGTCGTGCCGTAGGTCGCCGCCAGCCGCTGCAGCGTCGTCACCGACGGGTTGGCCTTGGACAGCTCGATGGCGCTGAGGAATCCGGCCGATACTTTCGCGCGCTTCGCTGCTTCGACGACGCCGAGGTCGCAGCTCTTTCGCAGCCGCCGCAGTTTGCGTCCCAGCTCGGTGGGGCGTGCGCCGTTGGTGGCCTTTGCGGTCGCCGCCTTACCCAGCGCCTGGCGGATGCCGGGGAGGTTCAGCAGCTTGACGTCGCGCAGGTACTTGATCCGCTTGAGGACGTCGAGCAGCTCCGGGCTATAGAGGCGGTAGCGCCCGTGGCTCCTCGCCGGCGAAACCAGGCCGACGTTCTCCCACAGCCTGAGCGTGGACGGGCTGACGCCCAGGATGCGCGCGGTTTCGCCTACGGTTAGCAGGCCGACTCGGGATGTCTTGGGAGGAGTGCGGGGCGCGGTCCGCCGCCTGCGTGGCATGCACGGCGATGATACAACAGGCGTCTGACACGGAAGGGGCCGGTCTTCAGGCCGGCCCCTTCCGTGCGCATGTCTATTTCCCGCCCGCCGTCGTCGGCTTGCCGTCGCCGAGGCCGAGCGCAACGAACTCCGCCGGATGATCGCGCGCGCCGATCGGCACGATGATGTACTGCTTGCCCTTGTGCAGGTAGGTCATCGGAGCACCGGTCGTGCCGGAGGGCAGCTCGATCTCGGCGATCACCGCGCCGGTCGCCTTGTCGAAGGCGCGGAACTTCTTGCCCCACGCCCAGTCCACCTGTGGCGTGCCGATCACCGAGTTGCTCCCCTCGCCGATAAACAGCAGCGTTTTGGTGAGCAGCGGCGCCGGCCGGTTCGGTACGCCAAGCGGTCCGAGTTTCAGATCCTTCAGCAGCGGATGATTGCGCGGCCCATCGCCGTTCGCCACCATCCATGCGAGGTCGCCGGTGCGCAGGTTGTACGCGGTGATGCGGCCGTAGGGGCCCTTCACGATCGGCAGTCCCATCACTTGAGGACCGAGGCCGGCCACCTGTCCGGGTGGCGTCGTTGGCTGCCCGCCGCGTCCACCGCCACCACCGCCTCCGCCCGCGTAGTCCATCGTCGCTTCGGCGTTGCCCTTGGTGCTGCTCACGCCGCGGATGCCGGGCAGCGTCAACGACACGGCGTAGTACATGCTGGTTTCCGGATCGAACGCGCCGGTGTGCCAGTTGCCCGCGCCCCAGGCGCCGGGAATGGTCAGCGTGCCGCGCGTGCCGCCTTCGACGACGAGCGACGGCGGCGTGTAGAGCGGGCCGAGCACGAGCGGCTTGACGAACTCGAGCGCCGCGGCCTTCAGCTCCGGGGTGTAGTCGATCAGATCGCCTTCGCTGACGCCCTGCCGATCGAACGGCGGCGGCTTGGTCGGGATCGGCTGCGTCGCCGACGCTTGTTCGCCAGGGACACTCGACTTGCCAACCGGCTTCTCTTCGATCGGCCACACCGGCTCGCCGGTCGTGCGATCGAGGACGTAGAGGTAGCCGTTCTTGTTCGGCTGCATCACCGCCTTGATCCGCTTGCCGTTGACGGTGATGTCGCCGAGCGTCGCCGGCCCGACGTTGTCGTACTCCCAGAGATCGTGGTGGATCATCTGGTAGTGCCACACGCGCTTGCCGGTCTTGGCATCGAGCGCGACCAGCGCCTCGGAATAGAGGTTCGCGCCAGGGCGCCAGCCGCCATACGACGACGAGGTCGGCGCGGTGAGCGGGATGTAGACGTAGCCGAGCTGCTCGTCGGCCGTCATCGGGTTCCACGAGCCGAGATCGCCGGCGATCTTCCACGACTCGTTGCCCCAGGTGTCGTTGCCGAATTCACCTTCCCGCGGGACGACGTGGAACGTCCAGAGCAGCTTGCCGGTCTTGACGTCGAAGCCGCGGATGTCTTCGCTCGCGGCTTCCTTCTTCGGCCCGCCGTCGCCAGCGCCGGCGGTGTTGCCGGTGATGACGACAACGTTGCCGACCACGATCGGACCGGTGCTGTCGCTGAAGCGCCCGGCGAGCGGCTGGTTCTCGTCGAAGTGGAGACTGACCCGTCCCTTGTCGCCGAAGTCGGGATAGACCTTGCCGGTCTTTGCGTTCAGCGCATAGAGGTACTCACCGCGGACGACGATGATCCGCTGATCGCTGCCGCCGCGCCAGAAGTCGACGCCGCGCGTGCTCTGGCCGGTCACCTCTTCCTTGGTGCGCGCGAACGGCTCCTGCTGCCAGACGGTCGCGCCCGTGCTCGGGTCGAACGCGCTGACGAAGCCGTGGGCGTCCTGCGTGTAGAGCATCCCGTCGATGAAAATCGGCGTCGAGCGGAGGTAGCTCCCGACGTTCAGATCGGGGAACGCCTGCTTCAGCTTGTCGTCGACCGCGGGTCGCCGCCAGACGACCTGCAGTTGCTTGACGTTGTCGCGATTGATCTGATCGAGCGCTGAATACCGGGTGAACGCCTTGTCGCCGCCGAAGTAGCGCCACTCGTTCCGCGACTGTGAGCGGACGGCGATGACGCTGATCGAGACGAGCGCGAGCGTGCAGCAGAATGCGATGACCTTCTTCGTACGAGACAAAGGCGTTCCTCCAAATAGCGCAGGCCTTGGCCTGCCGACGGACGCGGGCAGGCCTGACCGCCTCCGCCAAGGCTCCGGCGCGTCTCGCCGAAGCGCTTCGCGCGAAGGCGGAAGGGCTGCCCTACCTTCCATCAAAACTGATAGCGGATGCCGAACTGCACCGTCCGCGGCCTGACAATCGACAGCGTCTGCGCCCACGGCGTCGTCGCCGTGACCTGAGAGCTGTTGTTGCGGAGCGTCAGCGTCGTATCCGAGTTGAAGATGTTGAAGAAGTCCACCGAGAGCCGGAGCCGCTGGCTGCCGGCGACGACGAAGTCCTTGTCGACGCGGATCTGGAAGTCGTTGACCGCCGGCAGCGCGTACGCCCCGCGCTCTTCGGCCAGCATCGTGACGTTGCCCTGGCCGAGGCCGCGGACGATGATCAGCCGGCCGTAGGGGCGTCCCGACTCGTAGGAGTAGCGCATGCCGAGGTTGAAGTCCAGCGGCGCGCGATACGTGGTCGACAGCTTCACCGCGTGCGTCGAGTTGGTCGCCGTCGGCCCGAAGGCGTTGATGTTGTCGTTCGGCTCGCGACCGAATCCGGTCGTCGAACTCAGGTTCGAGAAGTCCTGCTGCGTGCTGCCGGTGACGGCGCCGCCGCCGAACGCCTGCGAGTCCTGCCAGGTGTAGGAGCCTTGCGACTGCCATGAGTTGGAAAAGCGCTTGTTCAGCTCGATCACCATCGACTTGAACGACTGGTCGAAGTCCTCGCGGTTGACCACCTGGAACAGGCGCGAGGCCTGCGAGCTGGTCAAGTTGAAGACGTCGAGAGGAAAGGTCCGGCCCTCGAAGGTGTCGACGATCGAGCGCGTCGCGTACGTGCCGCGCACGTCCTGGAGCCGGATGAAGTTGCTCTCCTCCTTCCAGACGAACGACAGGTTCACGCCCATGTTGGCGAACAGCTCGCGCTCGAGGCCGACGAACAGCTGGTCGGTGTACTGGTTCTGGAGATCGGAGTTGACGCTGAAGTTGATGCGGTTGTCGACGACGCTGAACGGGATGTCGTAGGCGCGGGTCGCCGTGTTGTAGCGCAGTGTCGTCGTCGGCGTCGCGCCGGGCGACATGCTGTTGAACATGCCGGTCGCGAGCTTGCCGAAGAAGCGGCCGTAGTTGGCCTTGACCACGGTTTTGCCGGACTTGTCCGCGCGCAGGGTGACGCCGAAGCGGGGCGAGAACGTGTGGAACGAGATCAGGTCCTCGACGGCCGGATAGGTGATGCTGTCGGGGACGGTGAACGAGGCGTCGCCGGAGATGCCGTCGAGGGTGGCGCCGGCCGAGAGCTCGGGGATGTCGCCGCGGATGTTGTCGTAGCGGACGCCGAGGTTCAGCGTGACACGATCGTTGAGCGACCAGTTGTCCTGCGCGTAGCCGCCGGCGGTGCGGATGCGGCCGCCCGACGCCAGCGGGTCCTGGAAGGTGGCCAGGTACGGCGCGGCGTTGAGATCGGTGTAGGAGACGTTGCTGAAGCGGATGCTGACGGTGCGCTGTGTCGCATACGCCGTCTGCACACCGAACTTGAAGTCGTGCGAGCCCTTGAGGAAGTCGCTGGCGCTGTGCGACACCGAGGCGTCGACGGTCGTCCGGTTGTGGAACTGCTTGCTGCCGGTGAGCGCGTTGACGCTCGAGAAGCCGGTCGCCTGATCGGTGCGGCCGGGCGTGGTGAAGTCGTCCGAGACCGGCGTGAAGTTGTCGCGGATGTAGATGCCGCCGGCGCGCGCCTCGAACAGTGTCGCCGAACCGAAGGTATGCGTGTACTGGCTGGTCAGCACCGGGTTGTGCCCGTGCTCGACCGTCTGGGTGACCAGCGGCGCCGTGCGGCTGGCGGTCGCGCCGCAGCAGAACATGTTGTTGTTGAAGCCGACGTTCAACTGGTCGTGCGGGCCGAACCGGACCGTGCCCTTGGCGAACGGCTTGTAGCTGACGCCGCCCTTCTTGTCCAGGTTCGGATCGACGCCGACGCCCGTGGTGAGGCCGCGCTGGGCCGGCAGGATGCCGTAGAACCACGCGCGATCCTTCGCGATTGGCCCGCCGATCTCGAAGGTGCCCTGCTGGTTGTAGTGCACCTTGTAGGGGAACTGCTCGTTCGGCGTGTTGTTCGCGACCAGGCCCGGCGGGATGATGTAGAAGCTGCCGGAGCCGCGGTAGCTGTTGCTGCCGCTCTTGGTGACGATGTTGACCACGCCGCCCTGGAAGTCGTGGAACTCGGCCGAGGCGCCGACCGCGTTGACCTGCACTTCCTGCATGATGTCCGGGCTCGGGAAATCCCAGACGCCGCCGTTCGACACCGCCGAGATGTCGACGCCGTCGTACTGGAACTGGTTCTGGTCGCTGCTCGAGCCGAAGATGATGAAGCGCGAGTCGTTGGGCACCTGGTTGATGCGCACCGCCGGCGTGTAGGTGACGATGTCGAAGTAGGACTGCCGCGACGACGGGATGTTCTGCAGCATCTCCTGGTTGAAGTTGCTGCTGATGCCCGAGTGCACGGCATCGACCACGGGCGACTCGCCGGTGACGACGATCGACTGCTCGACGTTGCCCACCTTCATCTGCATGTCGAGCTGAATCGTGCGGCCGACCTCGACGCGGATGGCCTCGCGCCGGGTCGTGCCGAAGCCCTGCAGCGTGAAGGTGAGCGTGTACTCGCCGAGCGGAAGGTTCTCGAAGCGGTAGAGGCCCTGGCCGTCAGTGACTTCGACGGCGGCGCCGCCGATCCTCGACGGGCTGGTGGCTTCGACGGTGACGCCGGCGAGCACGCCGCCGGTATCGTCCTTGACGAACCCGCGCAGGCCGCCGGTGGACGTTTGCGCCGAAGCGGTCGCGACCGCGAACGCGGCGACGACCATCAGCGTGAAGAGGAGAGCGATCGGTCGGCGACAGTCCGCCAATGAGAGCCGGGCCATGCAGTGAACCTCCGTCAAGGTGGTTGTGGTCAGCGACATTGAACACGACAGATGTAAGGTTGTCAACGCGAAAGGACGCGGCGATGCGCGTGTTGTCGCGGGTTGTCGCACGCGGAATCCAATCGTTTGACAGCCCTATATGTTGTCTGTAAGGTTCACCAACGAATCCATGACTGATCGAAAGCCGAGGTGGTGCATGAAACGCGTGCTGGTGCTGGCGACCCTGCTGGCGACAGGAATGTCTGCTTTCGCGCAAACGGGATCCAGAATTCTGAGGTTCGAACCGAACGGACCGGGCAACGTCGGGCTGAAGGGTAACGATCGCGAGACGTCGAAGATCTACCACTACTACAAATCCAAGGCCGACGAGCGCGTCGCCGCCGGCATCTGGTCGTCGCCCGACTTCAGCGGCCGGATGCGCAAGGTCACCAACACCGAGTTCATCTACATCCTCGAAGGCGCGGTGACGCTCGCTGACAAGAGCGGGCGCGAAGAAACCTTCAAGGTCGGCGACGCGGTCCTCATCCCGCGCGGCACCGAGTTCCAGTGGAAGAAGACCGACAACCTGAAGGAGTACTGGGTGATCTTCGACCGCGAAGCCGCGGGGACGCCGGCGCCGCAGGGCACGCCCACCTTCTTCAAGCTCGATCGTAACGGGCCGCCCGGAAAGGGTCTCGCCGGCACCGGCCGAACCAAGGAGCACGAGTACTACAGCGGCGCCGACGGCTCCTCGGTCGGCGTCTGGGAAACGCAGCCGCACACCTCGCCGAACTTCCACAAGACCAAGTACGCCGAGCTGATGCTGTTTCTGAGCGGCAACGTGACGCTGACCACCCCGGACGGGCAGACCGAGAAGTTCAAGGCCGGCGAGGTCGCGTTCGTGCCGAAGGGCATCGAGTACAAGTGGAGCAGTGACACCACTCGCAAGTACTGGGTGATCTTCGACAACGATCCGCCGACGAAATCCTCGGCGGGCGCGAGATAAAGAGGCTGATCTCTTCGTGGGGCCTGTGGAATTGAACAGGAGGTCAGGAGATCAGGAGATCAGAAGGCAAACACCAACGGCGCGAAGCGCCGCGCCGTCGAATCTCGAAGGGGCCTCCTGGCCTCCTGCCCTCCTGGTCTCCTGTTCCTGCTCACTGGCGCCGCGATGCAGCACGGCGCCTCTATCTAGCGCTTCCACTTCAAGCGCGTGTACGCAATACGGAACCCGTTGCGCTCGGCGTTGCGCTGCGAGCCGCTGCCGGGCGCCGCGCCCATCAGCGCGATGTCGCAGCCGTGCGCGGCCGCGTACTGCAGCCGGTAGTCGAGCAGCGCCAGCTGCGCACCCCGCCGCCGACCCCCGGGCACCGTGCTCGCGCCGGCCAGGTGCGCGATGCCTCCCCGCAGGTGCATGGCCCCGGCGGCAATCGCGGCGCCATCGAACTCGGCGACGAACATGTGCAGCCCCTCGGTATGCGCGCTGACGCGGCCGATGTCGAGCATGAAATCGGCGTACCCGGCCTCGCGCCAGCCCTCGGCCGCGGTGCGCGCGTACAGGTCCGCTTCGTCCGCGCCCACCTCACGAACCGCGACTTTGCGGATTGCGGACTGCGGTTTGCGGATTGATTGTCGATTGACGGTTTCGGAATCCGCATCAATCCGCATTCCGCAATCCGCATTCCGCAATGGAATGGGCTGGTAGAGCATGCTGGTGAACTCGAACGGATGATAGCCGCGCGCCGCCAGCAGCGCGATCGTCCCGGCGTCGGCCAGCGGGCTGACCTCGTGGTACGGCGGCGCGCCGCGATC
>Ga0207701_10005697_pt1 | contig 12484 bp, 9 predicted proteins | sample KBSSwiSSwithPhiX_FD_184294 | JGI IMG/M metagenome (GOLD analysis project Ga0207701, IMG submission 184294) | Switchgrass rhizosphere bulk soil microbial communities from Kellogg Biological Station, Michigan, USA, with PhiX - S5 (SPAdes) (version 2) | ecosystem: Environmental > Terrestrial > Soil...
CGAGGTCGGCAAGCATTTCGACTACATCTGGTTCGAGATGCAGCACAGCACGATGTCGTGGGACGAAGTCCGTCGAATGATCGCGGCGTGTCCCAAGGTGGGAGCGGCGCCGATGGTCCGCATGCCGGATGCGTTGGAGTCGAGCATTCAGAAAGCGACCGACCTCGGTGCGCTCGGCATCATCGTTCCGACGGTCGACGACGCGCTCGAAGCGCGAGACGCGGCGCGCTACTCGCGGTATCCGCCGTACGGCCGTCGCAGCGCAGGCGGCGGACAGTACAACCAGATCTGGGCGGGCCTGAACTACCGCCAGACGATCAACGACAACATGCTCGTGACGGTGATGATCGAGACCCTCGAAGGCGTGGCCATGGCGGAGGAGATCGCGGCCACGCACGGCGTGGACGTCGTGATCCTCGGCAACAACGATCTCTCGAGCTTTTCCGGGTGGAGCCAGAACGATCCCCGCTATCAGGACGCGATCATCAAAGTGCACGACGCCGCGCTGAAATACGGCAAGTACTACGGCAACGCCGGTGCGCAGTACCTGAGCGGCTACACCGTCAGCGCCGACACGCGGATGGTACAGAACGGTCCGGCGTGCGATGGATGGACGCCGCCCGGCCGCGGCGCCCGCGGACGCGGCGCGAGTCCGGATGAGGAGCCGGTGATCGGCCTGCCGGCGCGCGGCGCGCCGGCCTCGACGCCAACCGCGCCGGCACGGAGCGCCGGCAATTGCTGGAAATAGTTTCGCGGCTAAGCGTTTTTCCTGCCCTTTGCCTTGGATGGGTAGCGCTGCACCTTGGCCTGCATCGCGGTCGTGATCAGCTCGGCGAGGACTCTCTGGTCGACGCCCTCGAGGGATTTGATGTACATGCACCCTCCGCCCATTTTCGCCTTGCCGATCTTCTTCATGAGGGCCGCATGCTGCGGCGACGCCCTCATGCCGTAAATCGCGATATTCTGCGCCCGCGGCGAAAATCCGCCAATCGGCCAGTCGAGCCGGTCGCCGTTCGCGTAGGTCATCGTCTCCGCGCCCACTCCGACGATTGCGCTTCCCCACATCGCGGCCTTGTCCTTCGTCGCGTTTTCGAAGGTCGCAAGGAGGAACTGGCAGGCCTGATAGCGGTCTCCCTTTGCCGCCTTCTTCAGGAACGCCTGCACGCTCGCCGTGGTCTTTCTGGTCTTCAACTCACGCACCGGTGCGTCACTCACATCGGAGCGCAGTCATGGCATCAGCATGTGCGGCTCGGCGCGCCGGAAAATAGGCGCCGATGCCAGCTGTCGCAATCATCAGGATCGCAGCGCCGACGAAGGCGGGTACGTGCGGCGGATCGATACCATAGAGTTGGCCTTCAATGTATCGCGTGAGAGACAGCGCTGTCGACAGGCCCGCTGCTACTCCGAGCCCAGCCAGAACCATGGCTGTTCGCATGCTCGTGATAAGGAGATCCTTTGCACTTGCGCCCAATGCCATTCGAAGGGCTAGCTCGCGCCGGCGTTGCGAGACCGAATAAGCGACCAACCCGAATAGTCCAATGACCGCCAGAATCAAAGCCACCACAGAAAACGCGGCGATCAGAGTGGTATTGAACCGCGGGCCAGCAAACGAACGCCGGATCATCTCATTCAGTGGCACTGCGGATCGCGAGGGCGGCAAGGCAGCTCCTGGAAGCACGGCGTCGAAGGCCGTCCGAATGGCTTTCGTGACCGCCATTGCATCGAGCTGGGAGTACACAATCACGTAGCCAAATAATGCGCCGCGCTGATCAAACGGGATATAGACCTCGTTCAACGGCGCCACTGTCGTACCCCACCACCTGGTATCTTCAATCACTCCGACGATCTCGTAGGGAGAATCCGACGGCGAAGCACCTAGCCGCACCAATCGTCCAAGGACATTTGCTGAGGGGGCAATCCTTCGCGCTAGCGTGCGGTTGACAATGGCAACGTGGCGAGCCGGCGCACCGTCATTGGCATTGAATGCTTGACCATAGAGCACAGGAATCCGAAGTAGCTCGAAGAATCCAGGCGAGACGGCCCGCACATCAGTTCGAAGCGTTTCATCACCGACAGGACGCATGTCGTCCGCGATCCGAATCGGAGTGTTGCCCGACTCGTCATCGGCAAAGGGCATATTGGAGGCTACCGCCACCGAGAGAATTCCTGGTACCGCCTCGAGACGCTGAGTGAGCTCGCTTATGCGCCGCCGACGGTCCGCGGCATCAGGGAACTGGCCCGGACGGATAGTCCATGCGAATGCCGCGCGAGATTCGGTCGCGAACCCTGGTAAAGAAGGCCGTAGGCGAAGAAACGTCTGGCCAACCAGACCTGCTGCTGCAAGCAGCGTGACGGCCGCAGCTACCTGCGTTACCACCAGTGCTGCCCGAAACCGCGACCGCTTTTTCGAAATCGATCCGGTGGCGCGCTTCATCGCGTGGATAATGGACAGACGCGATAATCGAAGCGCTGGCGCGAGTCCAAACGCGCATCCAGTCAAAACACTTGTTACGAACGCAACCATCAGGACGCGGCTGTTTACGGATGCTTCGGTTAGCCGCGGGATTTCCGTGGGGGCAAGCGCGAGCATGACGGGCACTAACCAGTAGGCGAGAGCTATGCCCGCGACGCCGCCGGTCACCGACAATAGCAGGCTCTCGAACAGCGCCAGCCGAAATAATTGCGGGGTGGATGCACCGAGCGCCTTGCGAGTGGCGAACTCGGTGAGACGCTGATCCGACCTGGCCAATAACAACTGGGCGATATTGGCGCATGCGATGGCGAGCACGATCCCGACTGCTGCCATCAGAAGCATGAGCGCGTTGGCTCGATTTCCGACGACTTCCTCTTTAAGAGGAACCATGCCTATCCTGCGGGCGGCCGGGCCCCATCCGTCGACACTGACTCCGGAGACTATCGCTTCAATCTCACGTCGGGCCTGGTCGATGGTCACACCTGGTCGCAAGCGGGCCACGAGCTCATAACCAAGCTCCCGTTCGCGTACTCGCGACCTGTTGCCCGCATAAACGGTCCAGAATTCCGGTTCCGGGCCGAAGAACCTGGTACGAAACTCTGGCGGCATGATCCCGATCACCGTGTGCGGAACCGCATCGAGAAAAATGCTGCGGCCAACGACATTCGGATCAGAACCGAGATATTGTCGCCAGAACTCAGAACTGACCAACATCACAGCGAGTGCGCCATTGCGCTCGTCCTCGGATACAAAGCCCCGTCCTGCCATCGGCCGAACACCGAAGACGTCAACGAAGTTGGACGAAACGGTTTCTCCGCGGATATCGAGCGCGCTTTCAGCGGTTTGGAGTACGCCCGCCGTCGGATCATGCGTTCCGATCGCTTGCAGCGTGCTCGACCTCGCGCGCAAGGCCTCGAGAATGGGGCCGGGAACACGCATCCCCGAGCGCTGTTGGTCCAGCCCCCAGATCTCGACAAGCTGCTGCGGTTCCTTGTACGGCAGTCGCCGTATGACCACCGCATCGACGAGGCTGAATAGCGCTGTGGTTCCGCCGATCGCGAGGCCGAGAGTCACGACGCCAAGCAGGGTGAATAATGGCGCTTTGCGCAGCTGCCGCGCGGCATGCCGAACATCCTGCAAAGGCCCCTCGAGGATCGGCAGGCTTTGCTGATCACGATAGTCTTCACGCACCGCCTGCACAGCGCCATCGAAAGTCGCAAGCCGAACAACAAGCCGTCGCAAAGCTCTCATCGCAGGTTCTCCGGCTTAAGCGCAGCCGCTTGCGCCCTGCAGAAGTGAGGCGGTAAAGCGCGCTCGGCGGTTATTGTCGGACGTTCCCCATTCGGAAGCGATTGCGCCTTTTCCTTCATCGGAAGCCTGGTACCTGTTGGGTCGCAACGGGAATATGGCATCTGTGCAGGCTCGGATCAACTGCTTCCACAACGAGCTGTACCCATTCAGGGGCAGGCGTGGTACTCGCCGCCGTTGAAGTGCTGTCCGACTCCGCGCTAGAGTCACGGCGACGTGCTATCAGCTTTCTCCCAAGCCTGGGCTTCCTGGAGAAGGGCGCCCGGCGTGGCCCTGCTCGCAGTGGTCGCGTTTGCCCTAGGGATCGGCTCGGCCACGGCAATCTTCACCGTCGTCAACGGCGTCCTGCTGCGTCCGCTGCCGTACCCGGACGGCGAGCGCTTCGTGTCGCTGTACCGCGTGAACACGACCGAACCGGGGACGATGTATGCGATGTCGGTGCCCGAGCTGCAGGACTACGAGCAGCAGACAACGAGCTTCGACGCCTTCGGCTGGTTCCGCACCGTCCGATTCCGCCTGACAGCGCCTGGTGAGGCGCAATTCGTTCCCGGTGCGGCGGTGACGCCAGCGCTCGCGCGGCAGCTGGGTTCACCGCGTCTCGGCCAGTGGTTCGTCGACGATACGAGCGCCGTCATCTCGACGTCTCTGTGGCGGCGTCTCGGCGGCGAGCGCGAGATTATCGGCCGCGCCATCACGCTCGACGAGCGCCAGTACACGATCACCGGCGTCATGCCGCCAACATTTCAGCTTCCGCTCGCGAGCTTCGGGATATCACCACGCGGCGACACCGAGGTGTGGATTCCGCTCGATCCGTCTCCACCCGACGCGAACCGAGGCAGCGGGGTCTCCGGCGCGTACGCCCGCCGCAAACCCGAAGTGTCGCTGGAACAGGCGAAGGCGGACGCCAGGCGAGTAGCCACCGCCGTCGCCGCCATCGATCCGGCACGCTACCAGAACTACACTGCGGGCGTGGCCGACCTGCGCGAAGCGACGATCGGGATGGTCGGCTCGACTGTCCGCGTCCCGCTGATGATCCTGCTCGGCGGTGCCGGCCTCCTGCTGCTCATTGCCTGCGCCAATGTGGCCACGTTGCTGCTGGCAAGAGCGGTCGTCCGCGCCCGCGAGACGGCGATCCGCGTCGCGCTCGGCGCGTCGCGACGGCAGCTCGCGCTGCGCTACTTCGCCGAAGGCGCGCTCGTGTCGGTCGCCGGCGCCGCCGCCGGCGTCGGTCTGAGCGCGATCCTCATTCGCCAGATCCTGGCCGCGGCGTCCAGCTTCATCCCGCGCGTCGATGACATAACGATCGACTGGAAGGTGCTCGGCTTCAGCATCGCGGTGGCGATGGCCACCGGCGTCCTCGCCGGCCTGGCACCGCTCTGGCAGGCGCTGCGAACGGCGCCGAATGCAGTGCTCTCCGAAGGCGTTCGCGCATCAGCCGCTGCGCCTGCGCAACGTCTGTCGAAGGCGTTTGTCGTCGTCGAAATCGCGCTTGCCTTTGCGCTGCTGACGACGTCGGCCATTCTCATTGTTCACATGCGCAATCTCGAACGCGTGTCGTTGGGCTTCGACCCCGACGGCCTCGTCGCGTTCAACCTCACCTTGCCGAGAGGCTCCGGCACATCCGAGGAACGTGCCGCGCAAAGGCGTTCGCAGCAGGCGCGGTTGATGGATGCACTGCGGCAGACGCCCGGCGTGACGGGTACCGCGTTCGCGAGCCAACTGCCCGCCGGTCCCTTTTGCGGCGGCACTCCCATCTACGTCGAGAGCCAGCCGCGCGATGCTCTCGTACAGCGCGCGTGCACCGTCGGGGTCACACCGGACTTCTTTTCGACAATGCGGATCCCGCTTCGCGCCGGCCGGCTGCTGAACCAATCCGACAGCCAGCAACGCGATGCTCCGGCCGTCGTGATCAACGAAGCCGCCGCGCGCGCATACTGGCCCGGGCGCGATCCGATCGGCGCCTCGGCGCGGCACAGCACACTCGAGAACGATCCCTTCGAGGTCGTCGGCGTCGTCGGCGACGTGCGCAACAACGGCCTGAACGGGCCGGCAGCACCCGAGATCTATCTGCCGGCCGCCGTCGTGAACCCGATGAACGTCGTGGTCCGCTCGGACCTGCCGGCCGATCAACTGATCGCCGCCGTCCGCCGCACGGTCCGGCAGGTCGATCCGACGCTGGTGATGGAAGACGTGAGGACGATACACGACATCGTCCTCAACACCCTGCAGTTCGAGCGTCTGAGCTCGCTGGTGATGACATTCTTCGGCCTGGCGGCGCTGGTGATGGCGACGCTCGGCATCTACGGCGTGGTGTCGTACTTCGTCCGGCAGCGCACCGTGGAGCTCGGCACGCGCATGGCCCTCGGCGCCGTCAACCGCGATCTGGTCACGCTCGTCCTCGGCGGCGGCCTCAAGCTAGCGCTGGTGGGCGTGGCGGTGGGATCGATCGCACTCGTCGGCGCTGTGTCGCTGCTCGTGCGCTACCTCGCGGTCGCCAACTTCGGATGGCTGCCGTTTGCGGCGTCCACGGCGGTCGTCGCCTTCGTCGCCGCGGCGGCCTCGTCGGTGCCGGCATGGCGCACGACGCTCATCTCGCCGATGGCCGCCATTCGCGAGCAACCGCCATCCGTCTGGCGCTGGGCGCGTCAGCGAATGGAGAGCGCCGTCGACGACGTGCGACAGGCGGTCGGCGGGGACGACAGCGGATCGGACGTCTCGCCGGCCGACATGCTGACTGCCTTCGTCGACGCCGCGCGCAGCGCCAACTCCTACAGCGGCGCCCTGCGCGCCATGCTCGCCAGCGTATGCGAGGAGCTGCACGTCGAGTCGGCCGCGCTGCTCGAGCGGCGCGACGGCTCGACGCGGGAGTACCGCTGCCTCGTCGCCGCCGGCGCGCTCGAAACGGCCGCACCGGTCTTAGCCGCCGACGGATTCCTGGTCACACGGCTGCGCGCCTATCCGCTGCCGCTGCCGTTTGCGCCGAACGAATTGGACGCCCTCGCCGGATGGGCGGCGGTGCATCGTCCGGAGCGGGTCGACGAGCTTCGTGCGCTCGCCGCCGCCGGCGTCCGCCTGGCCGTGCCGCTGCGCACCCGCAGCGAGATCCTCGGCGTGCTGCTGCTTGGTGAACGGTCCTTCGACGCGCGCTTGTCCGCCGGAGCTTCTGCGAAGGCGGATGCGCTCGCGCAGGGCAAGTCGCAGCGCGTCGGCTTCAGCGCGCACGAGAGACAGGTGTTGCGCGCGGGCGCCGATCAGTTCGCGCTGATGATCGAAAACACGCGGCTGACCGATCGCGTCGTCGAACAGGAGACGCTCCGCCGCGACATCGCCCTCGCCTCGGAGGTCCAGCGGCGCCTGCTGCCCGAGGCCCCGCCGCGCACCGAAGCTGTTGAGTTCGCCGCGGCGAGCGTGCCCGCCCGCCGCATCGGAGGCGACTACTACGATTTCGTCGAGCTGCGCGACGGCGGCATCGGCATCGCGCTGGCCGACGTGTCAGGAAAGGGGGTCGCCGCCGCCTTGATCATGTCCGTGGTGCAGGCGTCGCTGCGGCTCATCTCGTCCGAGGGCGACGTGTCGCCGCCACACCTCGTCGCGCGGATGAACGAGTTCATCTACCGATCAACGCCCACGAACAAGTACGCGACCTTTTTCTATGCGCAGCTCGACGAGCGTCGGCTGCGCTTCGTCAACGCCGGCCACAACGCGCCGTACCTCCTGCGCGCCGGCTGGCGATCGACCGCCGGCTCCGCGCTGCCCGAGATCGAGGAGCTGTCCACCGGAGGCACGGTGGTCGGCATGTTCCCGGAGATGAACTACGAAGAGGCGACCGTGGAGTTGCGCCCCGGCGATGTTCTTCTCGCCTTCACCGACGGCGTCCCCGAGGCGCACAACCCCGAGAACGAAGAGTTCGGCGAGGAACGCCTGCAGCAGGTGCTCCGCCAGACCGCTCACCTCCCGGCCAACGAGATCAGCGCGCGGCTATCCGACGAGATGAAAGACTGGATCCGCGACGCGGAGCAGTACGACGATCTCACCTTCATCGTGATGAAGGTGCGCTGATTTCGCTCACTCGCCGACGCGACGGTTCTGGTTTCGTGGACCGCTCCACGCTGAAAACAGCAAAGCCGGTGAGCGCCTCGATGGCGCCGCACCGGCCCTTGTTCATTGCCCGACCGCAGAACGCTCAGATCGATCTTCGGCTCTGCTAACTTCTCTCTAAACCCCGTGCTCTCGTGGCGGTTTCCGGCGGCAGTGACTCGTTGCCGGACATGCACTAGAACGTCAGAGAAGAGCTCGTGGCCTGCAGCATCAAGTTCCCGTCAACGTCCAGGAAATAGACCTGCAGCTGGTAGCTGACCAAACCGGGACTGGCGGGCAGGTCGCCGCGGTTGAAGGTCGTCTTGTACACCAGGTCCGTGCTGTCGATCTGCACGACTTGGTGAATCGCTCCTGTTCCGAACACATGCGACGCCACAACGCTGTTGTTGTCGCTGCGCACGAGCTTGACGACGACGGTGTGATCGAACATGAAGGCGCCGTCAGAGGTCACGTTCGAGCGCTTGACCGTGAACTTGAACCGTCCGGCGCACGGGTTCAGGTTGTTGGCCCTGCAGCCGTTGGGTACCGACTGGTCGGTGAAAGCCACGTCATACTTGACGTGGAAGCTCTTCGTCCCTTCACCGATGTTTCCCGCGACGTCACTGGCTTGCGCGTCGATGGTGTAGCTGCCGATGCCGCTCCGAGACCCGCTCGTGAACGCGGCTGCGTCCGTGGTGCCCGCGGTGCTGCCGGGGGTGCCGCCCGTCGGCGTGAAGGATCCTGTTCCGGTTACGACAACGCCGGCAGGTTCCGGCAGCGAGTGGTCGAACGCGAGGGTAATCGGCAGCGCCGACACCGTTCCGCCCGCGCTGCTAACGCTGGCGCTGATCGAGGAGAGGCCCGACGCGACAGGTCCGGTCGGGTCGAACGCGGTGATTTCGACAGCGATTACGCCGAGGATCTCGTCCCCGCTCGGCTTCGTCACCGACACGACCGGCGGCGTCGTGTCGGTCACGCTCGCCCCCCGAATACTCAGGAAGAAGTGCGGTCCGTTGCCGACGCCGATTCCAAAGCCGGGCGCCTGGGCGGCCAGTTTGATGTCGTAGTCGCCGTAATCGGCGTAAGTCAGGTTCGGATTGCTGATCTCGACGTTGACCGTGATCGTCTCGCCGATGCCGAAGCGGTGGCTCGCCGGTGTCAGCCAGAATGCATTGGCAATGGCCTGTCCAACGCCGAGAAACGGATCGAGCGTGATTGGTGTGAGCAGCGGATTTCCGGTCGCATCGCCGACTTTCGAGATTTCCAGCACGCCGATCGTGGCGTTCGCCGTCGGCCAGCAGACCTGGTCGTTGCCCTCGCCGGGGAACACATCGATCACATCGGGATCGTTCTTTCCCTCCTTCGAAGGTGCCGTGATCGTGAAACTCGTACTGATCGACGATCCACCCGTCCCGTTGAACGTCGTCTGCGTGATGCTGGGCGTGGAGTAGATGAATGGGCCGTTTGCAATGTCAGCACCGCCGCACTTCTGCGACCCACCACTCTGGGCGAATGCCGATCCGCTCGCCAGGCAGAACGCCAGGCCCAACCCCATAGCCAAAGATTTCTGTCTATCCATAAAAGCTAGCCCTCTTGCCTAAGGCGACGAGGTTTCGGCGCCATGTTCGAATCGAACGAGTCGCAAAGATCAGTCCGCGACCGGGGGCTAAGGGTTTCTTCGCATAAGCGCCTTGTTTCTTAGAGTTTGTGGCTGGCAGTAGCCGCAGGGACACTTGGAAAGCGCTTGATGATTAGTCGGTTTGGCCAGAAGGAAGTCTTGCCAGGTCCAGACGTCGCAATCTCCGACGAGGAGCCCTAGCTACGCGAGGTGCGTCTGGTTGAATCTTCAACACCGGTCGGCGATCCGGTACGTGTCGCGGTCGCGGGCATTAAGGTGGACGGCCGTATCGAGGCGGTCGACGCGTCCGTGTTGGGCGCGCGGATCGGCCGTCGTCTGTTATAGGTGCTGGTGTTTGGAGTAGGAGCTGGTAACGATCTTGAACTTGACCGTTATGCCCGCGCGCACGCTCCATGGATGCAGGAGCTGTTGCACCCACGAAGGGCCGACGTCTATCGCGAGAAAGTCGGAAGCCTATGCCTTGGGCTGGAGAACGAGGAGGACCGCGTGAGCACCGTCGAGGCGATTCGCGCGTTAATCGAGGCCATCATCCTTGAACCCGCTGGCAACGCGTTGAAGATCACGCTGCAGGGCGACCTGGCGGGAATGCTGAGCGCAGCCAGCGACAGCAAGAGGTCGCCAGAAACGGGCGACCTCTTGGTCCAAATAAAGTTGGGTGCGGGGGCGCACAACCAGCGGTACTTGCAGTTGTGGAACGGGGCTGCGTGAGCCGCGGTTAGCGTTCACTCGCAGACTCCGGGTGGAGCGCCTTGCGATTTCCCGATCGAGACTGAAGCCGTATCACGTGCTCGACGTCTACCAGACTCTCGCGGATGTCGTCATGGGATTCGATTGCGAGCGCTTGTTTCAAGACTCGCCGGGCCTCGAAGAACGACGACCGTGCCCGCAACACACGGCCGAGCTCGTACAACGCCGTCGCGGGGTGGGAGCCATTCGCAGCTACAGCGCGTCGAAAGCACTGCTCTGCATCGGCGATCGCTCCTGTCCGAAACAGAACGCGGCCAAGCTGAATCAGCGGCCAGTCTCCCACGCCTTCACAGTCGACGGCTTCACGGTAAAGTTCCTCTGCTCGCGGATAATGACCCTGCGTCTCCTCCAAGTCACCTTGACACCCCAACACAAACCCGCGGACGTCGTCTCTCGTCACAAGTCCTCGGGCAGTTTGGAGGGCGGCGCCCGCCTCACTGTAACGGCCAAGATGGACTAGGGTGTGACCGTACCAAGCCCACGGCACCGTCTGTCGGTTCGTGCTTTAGATACTGCTCGCACATTTCGACCAGGGTCGCTGGCTGTTCTAGTTCTCGATACGTCCTTCGAATCGTCTCGCGTTTGGCCTTGAGCTTGGCGTTGCTCGGCGAAGAATCAACCGACCGGCTCGATTTGCGGGAGTCTTGAATCGAAGGTTCGCGTTGTCCAGAATTCGCGACGCGGGTCTTTCCGACGTTCGCTTCGTGATTGGTGCCGAGCGCGAGTGTCCGAAACCCCGCGACGCTGGCGTCCTGATCCCCGGCTCGATCCCGAAGCTGCGCTGCGACAGCGAACCAGCTGGGAGCAAACTGAAGGACCCGTTCTGCGCAACGTGCGCACCTCGGAAGGAAGGACGAGTCACCAAGTCTCGCAATCTCCTTGTACACGCGAGCGAGACGCCCCCAGACGACGGCGGCGTCTGACGACTGTCCAGCACGTTCGAGAATCACCCCTTGGAGCCACAGGAGCTCGGCATCGTGCCAGTTGTGGTTCTCCTTTCCATGTCGACTCTGACGATGCTGCCAAGATCGAATCCGCTTGAGGATGCTCAGAGTCTCGGAGGTGCATCCATCCTGCGCGAGGCCCACCGCCTGGTCGAATAGCGTTTCCCATCGCGTATTACGTGTGTCCCACGAATCAGCCACGTTCGTGCAGCCTCTGGCGTGACCGTTCTGGTGTCCATTGAAGGTTTAATCCCCTCCGCAGCGTCTCTAATGCTCGCCGGCGCGCCTGCGTAAACGATATGCCTTGAAGCTTCGCCTTCTGCTTCCGAGCAAAGTCGACGTTTCCTGGAGTAACCACTCGGATGCGAGCAGCCTTTTGTGATCGGGGCTTCGGCCTGATCACGATTTCCACGTCCTGGTCGAGAGCCGTTAACAGGTTCACTAGGTGCCCGACAGAGAACTCCGCCAACTTGTACTCCCGGAGCGCAGTAAGCTTCCGCTGCGTCACTCCCAGCACCTTGGCCGCGTTCGCGTGTGCGACCTTGCGTGTTTGAAGCACCTGGTTCAGGGCATACGCCAAGCGCAGCTTGGCCTGACGCTCTGAGGCGTCTGGAAACCCGAGGTCGGCGAACACGTTCCTTGTCCCGCGAATCACGCGTCCACGTAGTTGAGACCGCTGGTTTGCCATGCTGCTTCGCCCTTATTTCGGTCGCTGTAGGCAAGGTCGAACCTGCTGTACAAAGAGTTCGACGTTTTCTCGGCGTCTGTCAGCCTCGCCAGTCCTGACCGCACGAGGCCGGCGAACTCGTTCGCGTCGGGTGGCTCCTTCGACAAAACGCCGGCAGGTCCGGCGAGACGATCAAGCGGCGACTGGGAGGTCATTCTCGCCGCCGACTATCCAGATCTTCGGCTGTTCGACGACGCGCGTCACGAAGGCATTCTCGCCACGGGCGCGCTTGGAGAATTCCGCGGTCGTGTAGACCGTCGGATTGACCTGCCGTCCGAGCTGCCTGCTCCCTCGTTCAAGGGCGCCAAAGACCTCCCCGTACGAAAGGCTGTCGCTGACGATCATCAAATCGATGTCGCTGGCAGCACGGTCGCTCGCCTTTGCCACCGAGCCGTACACGAACGCGGCTCGAATCTCTGAGGACAGCGGCTTCAACGCGTCCCGCAACGGCTCCGCAAGGCCAACTGTTTTCATCACGATGCTCCGCAGTTCGCCGAAGAGCGGAGCCTCCGTGTTTGCCTGGTAATGTTTTTGGTGACCGACACGCCGGCCGACAACCAGACCACTGT
>Ga0207701_10005699_pt1 | contig 12483 bp, 8 predicted proteins | sample KBSSwiSSwithPhiX_FD_184294 | JGI IMG/M metagenome (GOLD analysis project Ga0207701, IMG submission 184294) | Switchgrass rhizosphere bulk soil microbial communities from Kellogg Biological Station, Michigan, USA, with PhiX - S5 (SPAdes) (version 2) | ecosystem: Environmental > Terrestrial > Soil...
CACGTCCCGCAATTTGAAAGGAAGGCTCCAACCCAAAACACACGATAGTTGCGATGCGACAGCGCACGAAACATCATGCTACTGCGGCGGACTACTGGTTTGTGTTCGAACGCGATTGGAGTTTCGACCGGCATAACTAGATGTCTTAACAAACAACTAGCTTCATTGCCAATTGCCGATTGCCGATTGCCGATTGTTCAGACCTCGGTCAGTCGTAAAAAACAAAGCGGCCACGGAGGGCCGCCCTTACAACGTATGCTACTTCGATCGCCTTACAGTTGAACTTCTTCGCTGGAGCTCGCGAACATATCTCTCAGCACTGCGCGCATCTTCACATGTCCGTACAATACATCCAGGTAACACGCAAACTGATGAAGCAGATCCTTGGTCTCGCGGTTGTGCTCGATAGCGGTGATTAACTCAAGGGCCAGCCGTTCATAACCCCGCCAGTCGCGATACATAAGATATTGCATGCTGCCGTCGCGGAAATCGATCACCGAAGTGACCACTGCTCGCAGGTGGTCAGGCGAGCCATCCAGTTGAGCGTTATGCACAACGCGCATCACCGACGACAGGTCGCGACATAGAGACAGAGATTGTCTTAGTCGCTGTTCGAAGTCATCAAACAGTAAGAGTGGATCAAGGCTGGGATTAAAAACCTGCAGTAGTGTGATTACCGATTGCTGAAAACAGTTCGTCAGCAGACCGTGCGCGTGCAGAATCTTGCCATAGACAACCGGCGTTGATTGGTTTGCGATATTTCCCAGGATTCCCTGCTCAAATATTCTTTTAACGTCGTGGGTTATTCCGTAGCTCATGCCGTCGAGCACGTCACGCAACTTATCGCTCACATCTTCCATTGGCATTGCGTTCAACTCGATGAACTGGACCAGCGAGTGAGTGTCGAACTGCAGCATTTCCAAAATCGAAAGGTTCTCCTGCAACGTGTCTAATTTGCGTAGGTTACTTTCGACCAAACTCAACCGACTAAACACCGCCTTGATTTCCAGCAGGATCGTCTCCGCGATCTCTTTTACCGCTAAATTTTCAATCGCGTTCAGAGCGAGGTTGATTTCCTGCTTCAGCCGTCTTTGAAGATCCGCTCCCTCAGTTGACCCGGATGGTTCAGGGATAACGGGAGATACCGGTAAAAGCAAAACCTCCTCAGGCGCCATCACGAGCTCGCTGAGGCTAGCGCGGAGCTCCGCATCACCGCTCCGAGCCTGATCCCCGGGCATTAGCGCCTTTATGAGTTCGTCAGATCTAGTCACCATTCCGCTTTGCAAATCAGCCATTACTATTCGCTGACCAATGGCTGTAGCCGTGTGGTACCCCGCTCGACTGACGGAGTAATCGCGCGCAACTGCTCCATCAACAGTTCAGTAAAAGATTGAGTCGAAAGCGGCGGACTGAAGAGGTAACCCTGTATTGCGTCACATCCTAACGAAGTCAGATACTCCAGCTGTTGAGGTGTTTCGACGCCTTCAGCGATAACCGACATGTCGAGCGCGTGGCCCATCATCACAATCGCCTTGGCGATGGCTGCGTCGTCTTCGTTCGTGGAAACATCAGACACGAAGGTCCTGTCGATTTTCAAGGTGTCGATCGGAAATCGCTTGAGATAACTGAGCGACGAATAGCCCGTGCCAAAATCATCGATCGCGATCTTTATTCCCAGGTCACGCAGTTTATTCAGTTTATCAATAGCCTTCTCCGGCTCCTTCATGATCGAGCCTTCAGTTAATTCCAACTCTAACAGTGCGGGGTCGAGGTCGGTCTCCTTCAAGACGTCGCAAATCGTGGCGATGAAAGCTGATTGTTGAAACTGGCGCGCGGAGACGTTCACAGCCAGTCGCATGGGCGAAAAGCCAGAGTTGAGCCAAAGCTTGTTCTGCGCTACAGCAGTTCTCAAGGCCCAATCTCCTATTTGGGTTATCATGCCGTTGTCTTCTGCCAGTTGAATGAAGTCTGAGGGTTGCAGCATTCCCAATGCCGGATGATTCCAACGGATCAGCGCTTCCATTCCAACCAGCTGGAAAGTTTTCAGATCAACTTGCGGTTGATACTCGACAACAAACTCGCCGCGCTCTAACCCGGGTCGCATCTGACTTTCGAGCAGCAATTGCTTCAGCGCTTGACTGGTGTTACCTGAGGCGTAGAACTCGTAATCGCCGCGTCCCTTCTCCTTCGCACGTTGCAGCGCAACGCCGGCGTTCTTCAGAAGTGTTGCAGTGTCGCGACCATCTTGGGGATAAACACTGATACCAATACTGCTAGTGATAAAAAGTTCACGACCATCAATTAGGAACGCCTGCTCCACTGCTTGCTTGATTGCTTTCGCAGTATTGGCGGCATCTTGCGTGCGACTTAACTGCATTAGCAAAACAGCGAACTCGTCGGCACCAAAACGGGCGACCGTGTCACTCTCACGCACGCAGCTCGTCAGCCGCTGTGCTATCGCCTGAAGCATTTGATCACCGGCTGTATAACCGAGCGAGTCGTTGATCGTTTTGAAACGATCGACATTCAGCAACAGAACTGCTTGGATCTGATCGCTGCGACTCGAGAGCGCAATCGCCTGCTTGAGTCGATCTTTGAAGAGCGATTGATTAGGAAGACGAGTTAGCGCGTCGTGATAAGCGAGATGGGTTATTCGTTCGCGTGACTGTTCATTGTTAGAGAGGTCGAATGCGAACCAGGCGATTTGTTGCTCCTGCAATATCGCGCTAACGAGTACTGGAACTCGAGAGCCATCGCAGCGAATGAACTCCTTTTCATAACTCGCGCACGAACCGAAGGCGGATACTTTCTCAAAGGCTTCCTGATCCGCGTGGTGATGCTCGGTCGGTGTGAGTTGTGCAATCTGACGGAGCGATTCAAGAAGTCGCGCACGTGTAAACCCGACCAGGCTCGCAAACGCGTCGTCAGCATCGATTACTAAACCCGCCAGATCTGTTATGCAGATCGCTATCAGGCCCGACTGCATCAGGTGGCTACGAGCCATCTCGAGATTCGCTTGTGACGCAGCAATAGGGGTGGAGATTTCCATCTGAATTGCGATGATGACCGGCTTGAAGGACGTGCTGGGTGTCGCGTTGGAGTCAGGAGCGCAACGAAGAATTTACCGTTCGAACTGGGCCCTGATTTAGGAGTAAGAGGTTAGCTGGGCTAGGGGTAGCCACTGTCTTACAGGCCTCGACTAGGCTACCAGAGAGATGCGGGAATTATCAACGAAATTGTTTGGACGGGTCCCGCGAGGTTCAGTGCCCTCGTTTTTCGCAGAAAATCTCGTGTTTTGTGAGGTTTCTCTGGCTTTGCGACACCCTTTTTCGTAAGTTGTGCCGGCTATGGTAGCTACGATCCAAATACGCTCGGCGCGACCATCAGACGCTTCCCAATTGGCCAAGTTGCGTTACGGTCTGCGGTCGCGGCCAACCAACATAGAATCTGAAGAAGCTTTTTTGGAGCGTTGTAGCGCATGGATGGCCCGTGCGTTGGAACAAGATCACTGGCGCTGCTGGGTCGCAGAACGAGAGACAACGCTAGTAGCAGCGTTGTGGTTGCAACTTATCGAAAAGATCCCAAACCCGACGGCCGAGCCCGAGTCAATCGCTTACATAACTAATTTCTTTGTCGATGAGTCGCAACGTGGCAGGGGACTTGGAACAAGTATGCTGAACGAAGTCCTCGCGTGGTGTAGAGAGGAGCAATCACCCAAAGGACAGCGAATCGCTGGCATCATCCTTTGGCCAACTGATCGAAGCCGCCCGCTTTATTTACGACATGGATTTGAACTTCCGAAGAATCTATTCGAGTTGGAGCTTTAGAAAGTGTGACTCAAAATATGAGTCGAATGTCGAAGGGACTCCGTTAGGAGTCGCATGTTTATAGCCTGAAAGATCCCAAACCTCCGGCGCAGTTAAGAGGAGCGGAAACTGAGGTCAGTGTTAACCGCCCGACTTCATTTCCGCTCCTCTTAACTGCGAAGTCTCTGTTTTGCACGTCGATACTACAAACATTCCACTCCTAACGGAGTGAAGAAAGATCCTCAGTTCAACTGTAGATTCTCGATCAGTACGACGTCACGTGCACGAACGCCGCGTGCACAAGCTATCCGCTGTCCATCAGGCGACCACGCAAATCGAAAAACCAGGTTCTGCTGCCAATCACTAAGTTGCTTTGGGCTCCTACCGTCTATCGAAATGCGCCAGAGATTACCCACGCCCTCGCGCGTCTCGACGTAGTCGATCGACTTACCGTCAGATGACCACTCAAGCTGACTGGCATCTGGCGCTGGAAATGTCTTCAGTGGTGCGCCGCCATCGGTGGAGATGATCTCTATCTGCAACTTTGAGTCGAGCTCTAACGGTCGGTGGTAGTACGCGATCAGTTTTCCATCAGGCGACACCGTATGTCCGAACACGACCTTATCAGTTAGTTGTGCAGGGGAGCCGCCGTTGACTGAAACTTTCCATAGCAGCGTTTTTCCCTCTTTGCGTGCGAGATAAATAATCGATTCGGAGTCCGCTGAAAACTGGGGTGCCGCCTCCTCCTCGTCGCTATTCGCAACCACCTCAGTTTGGTTAGTTCCGTCAATGTTCATGCGCCAAATGCCCCACTTAGCGCCGCGGTTGGAGACGAAACTAATGTACTTCCCATCAGGCGACACCGACGGCGAGCCTTCCGCTGAACTCACGACCGTAAGCTGTTTGGGTTCCGATCCATCGGCATTCATTATCCAGATGTCGCGATTGTCTCGCTCAACAGATGTGTAAACGATCTTTCCGTCGGGTGACCACGCGACGCCTCCCAAACCGTTCAGGCCACCGCTTCCGATTTGACGTGCCGCTGCTAGATTTCCCGCCGTGGCGATCCACAATGTTGACTGATCATTCTGAACAGTTGCCGCGACCGTTTTGGAATCGCCGCTAATGCTGATGTCCATGTAGTAATTGAGATCGTTAGTTAACTTTCTCGCCCGGCCATCACTTCTGTTGATTTGCCAGATTTGATTCGGACTTCCAGGAATGGCGTCGCGGTCTCGTGCAACAGCAAGTACACCGCTACTGTCTGGCAGCCAGGTCATAGCTGGAATCCAACGCCAACGGTCAGAGCTGATCTTTCGTTCTGACTTGTCTGCTACACTCACCTCGTCGATATTGACGAAGTATCCCTGAGCATCAGTTCCTCCAACGGTGAACGCGATTGTATTTCCGTCTGGTGACCAGATTGGACCATCCATTGATGAAAACTCCGGCGCTCGCCGCGATGTAATCTCCTGTTCCTCCCTGCCATCCGCGCTCGCGATAAAAAGCGCCTTTCGCAACTCCTTCAAGTAACCTCGAATAAACGCGAGCCTCTTTCCGTCAGGAGAAAAAGTAACTGCACTATCCACGTCGTACATAAGTTGTCGCGGCTCCCCTCCCAGTACCGAAACCTGGTACAGCGCGCGAACACTTTTTCCGATTTCACCTTTTACGTAGTAGACGTAGTTGCTATCGGGCGAAAATGTGATACCGAGAAGATAGGAATCTGTTAGCGGAACTAATTCTCTTGAAGAGGTCGTAGCCGGCTGCCTCAATAGAAGACTTCTTTTTTCGCCTACCGACTGAACATGCGCCACGAATTTCCCGTCAGGAGAGATAACAACGCCGTACGAGCCGCCGTTGTTAGTAAACTTCGAGATCTTCATCTCCTGAAATGGCAAGTCGCGATTGTTCTTGCTGCGATACCAGTAATAGCCAAATGCGAGTGCAGCCACGACAAGCGCAATCAGGGCGGCTACGGTCTTAGTCGTTACTCGATCCAGCAGACTTCGCGAACTCTTCTCACGGAGTGTTGTATGCGCGAGTTCACCTGAGCGCGCAGTATTTTGATTAATACGGTCGCCTGTTACCTGACCACTGCGATAGTCGGTAAATCGCGAACTACCGGGATCGCTGGCGAACGAAGGTGACAAACTTCGATCTAATTCCGATCCAGTTTCAACTCGGTGCTTCAACCGGCGAAGTTTACCCACTAGCTGCTTCGCAGTTTGAGTCCGTTCATCCGGGTCCTTGGCCAGCGCTTCGTCAATGATCAACTGCAGCGACTCCGGTGCATCAGGCACAAATGTCGTTAAAGGCGGTGGGTCCTTTTCCAAAACCGAAACGAGGACGTGACTGGGAGTAGCACCTTTGAACGGAACGGAGCCGGTGACCAACTCATACAAGATGATGCCGAGACTCCAGATATCAGTGCGGGCATCAACCTCCGAGCCACGCGCTTGCTCCGGAGACATGTAGTGGACCGTGCCCATAATCGTTCCCGGATCCGTATGCGGGAACGCCCGTGTCGCGGCTTCTGAATCAACTGAGTTAGCTTGTCGTTCGGTTGGCTTGGCCAAACCAAAGTCGAGAACCTTAACGTAGCCATCTTTCCGGACCATTATGTTTTCCGGCTTGATGTCGCGGTGAATGATCCCCGCTTGATGAGCAGCGACGAGGGCCGAAGCGATCTGGCTGACGAAATCGAGGACATCAGCTAGTTTGAGTTTACCGCGCGACATGTACGCCCTCAGAGTGACACCATCGATCAACTCAGTCGCGAAATAGGGTGCGGCATTCTCATCGGCGCTAACGCGGCCGATATCATAGACAGTAATGATGTTGGGGTGGTTCAGGGCAGACGCGGCTCGTGCTTCCTGAATGAACCGCTTCATTCGATCGGGATGAAACGCGAATTCGGCCGGTAACAGTTTGAGAGCCACTTGCCGTTGGAGTTCGGTGTCCAGCGCCCGATATACCTCACCCATGCCACCCACACCGAGAAGTGACTGGACTTCGTACCGACCTAGACGTGTTCCAGCTTCAATGGGCATTGCCGGGGGCGCTCAAAAGTAGAACACCACTCAAGCTAGTTTTGCGGCAGCAGAATGGGAGTCGTCAAATACAGAACGGGAGCGAAAGCCACCGATTTCAATCAGATAAGACGCAATGCACGTTGAAATCGCTGGCTTCGCTCCCGTTCTGTATTTTAGTCGACTTAGTTAACAGCCTGGTCCGTGATCTCCAACCCCTTATCAATAATCGCAAACGCCTCACGTAACTCAGCTTCAGTTATACACAGCGGCGGGTTCGTGAAGAACGTGTTCCAACGCACAAATGTGTAGAGACCTTCCTGCCGGAAAAACTTACCGAGCGCTTGCATCTCAGGTGACGTTCCATTGAACGGCGCCATTGGTTCAAGCGTCTCTCTATTACGGACCAACTCGACGATGCCAAAGAGTCCGATGTTTCGCGTCGCACCCACCGAGGGATGACGCGCCTGCAAATCTTCAAGGAGGCCGCGCATCAACTGGCCCATCCGCCGCGTGTTCTCCATCAAGTTGTCTTCTTCATAAACAGAAATGGTCGCTATCGCTGCTGCACACGCAAGTGGATGACTGTTGTAGGTTAACCCGCCATAGAACACGTTCTTCTCAAAGTGATCGGCGATCTGTCGACGCATCCCCACGGCACCAAGTTGAACGTAGGCACTCGTTAGGCCTTTGGCCATTGAGATCAAATCCGGTACCACCTTCCAGTGATCGACAGAAAACCATTCGCCGGTTCTTACAAAACCAGCCATCACTTCGTCGGCAATGAGCAATATGCCATGGCGATCACATAAATCACGAAGTCCCTGCATGTAGCCATCTGGCGGAATCAGAATCCCATTCGTCCCGGTTACCGGTTCGACAATGATCGCGGCGATCGTCTTCGGCCCCTCGAGTTGCACAACTTCTTCTGTGCGCGCCAGCACATCGTCGGCGGTATCAAATCCTTTTTGTATGCCGTGATAGAAATCGGGAATACGAAACACTCCCGGAATACCTGGTTCCGCCGCCCAACGACGCGGATCACCTGTCAATGTGAGTGACCCTGCCGTTCCACCGTGATATGAGCGATAGCGCGCGCCAATCTTGTGACGACCGCTAAACATGCGCGCGATGCGGATTGCGTTCTCATTCGCCTCAGCACCACCGTTAGTAAAGAAGAACACGTCGATATCGCCCGGCGTGATCTGGGCCAACTTCGCGGCTAGTCGCGCGCGTACCTCAGTAGCCATGAAAGGGTTCGCGTACGGAAGCTTTGCGGCCTGTTCATTGATGGCGCGAACGACTCGCTCGTCGCCATGACCGATGTTGACGCACATCAACTGACTATTGAAGTCGATGAAGCGTTTGCCTTCAGGCGTCCAAAAGTAGATGCCCTTCGCGTGATCGACGGGAATGGGATCAACGGCAGATTGCGCGGACCACTCGAAGAGCGTATGACGACGGGAAAGCGCAACGATTTCATCGCCCGTCATTTTGTCGGTTTTGTTTTCAGCTGGACTTGTCATGATGGGCGCGATGCTACTCAAAAAAGGGGTAAAAGGGAAAGCGGGGAAAAGGGGAAATCATTGGTCATATATCATTTGGCATTTCTCATTTGTCATTTTAAGAAATCGGTTTCGAGTTTCGAGTTGCAAGTGTCGAGTTGCACGTTTCGCGTTTTCAAATGACGTTTTAGCTGTGGAGTTCTCCACCGAAACTTGAACTCGAAACCGATTTCCTAAATGACAAATGAGAAATGTCAAATGATATATGACCAATGATTTCTTTTCTTCATCCTTCATCCTTGTTTTCCCCGCATACACCGTGGTAGGCTCCGCTCGCTTCTTACACACCAATCCCCCAAGCTATTTCGAAAATCCTTTCAGGCGTTTCGCGACTCTCCGCGGAAACTGCTTAGTCATGCCGCTCACTGGAGGTAGATCCATGAACCGACGATTAATCGCTATCACATGCGTCTCTTCTCTTCTGGTTATTGCGCTGGTGCTGCCGTTTTCCACCAGTGCGAGTAAGCCCGTTGTTGCCGGGCCGCTCGAGTTTTCAGGCGAACTGAACGGAGCGCCGTATCGCATCCGCGTTCCCGCGGTGTGGAACGGAACACTTCTCGTTTTCGCACACGGCTATCGCGATAAGGCCGATCATCCAGGAGAAATCGATAACCGAAATGCCGATGTGGCCCCGAGCGCAGCCCTGGAAGCTCCATTGCTTGCACAGGGATTCGCCCTCGCGGGATCAGCATGGCGCGACAATGGATGGGAAATCGAAGGCGCAATTCAGGACACAAAGGATCTCACGGTACTGTTTCGTTCGCTGGTTGGTCAGCCTGATCGAACCATTTTCTGGGGCGCTTCGCTCGGAACAATCGTCGGTTTCGAGAGCATGGAACGATTCGGCGGTATCTACGATGGCGCCTTGTGCTTGTGCGCGGCGGGCGCCGGTTCCACACGTATTTGGGATGCCGGAACAGCTCTGTATCTTGCTTACGACGTCGTGTTTGGCGTGCCTCCGTCGTGGGGCACCGTGGGTGAAGTCAGGAATGACATTAATTTTGATACTGAAGTGTTGGCAAAACTGGCTCCAGAATTGTCCAACATCGCAAACTTTCCGAAGTTTGAATTTATAAGACTCGTCGGACAAAATCCTGGACGTGGGCTAACACCGCCTCCTCCACCCGCTTTCTACCCTGGCTGGGTGCTTACAGACATGTTTTTCCTCACTGAAGCGCGATCCGAACTTCAACGTCGCGCGGGTGGCCCATATGTTCAGAACCTCGATCAGACTTACAACCTGACGGCAGCCGAGCGGACATACTTAAATGGGCTTGGCGTTCCGAACGGGGTTATCGATGCGTGGCTCTTGCAAATGAATGCTCGCACGAACATCGTCGCACCGCCCGCAGCCCGCAATTACGTCGAACACTATGCAACGTTTAACGGCAAGATCAAGAACCCTGTTTTAACGATGCACACAATCATCGACCCACTTGTCATAGTCGCGAACGAATCAGCCTATAACGAGACGGTTTCTGCCGCCGGTAGAGCGACGGATTTGTTTCAGACATACACAACTGGCAATGGGCACTGCAATTTCACAGGACCGCAGATACTCACGGCTGTGGGCGCAATCGACAACTGGGTTCGAAACGGAGTCAAACCTACTGCGGCAAGTTTTCCGGCTGCCTTAGGCTTCGCTCCCGGCTTCGTGCCACCACCATTTCCGCAACCGTGAATCGTGATTCGTGAATCGTGAATTGGTTCGTGTGACTTCGTGGTTCGTCCTTGTTTTTCCAGTCAAATGGAACAATCCACGAAGTCACACGAACTAAACACGAACCAAGTTACTTCCGACTCACGCTAGATGTGACTTGAGGCAAGCCTAAGCAAGGTCTTCCCGCTGAACCCTGAAAAAAAGACTGGAACTCGCCTAATTCCCTTCCAGAAAGTCTCTTGACATCTTTAGGCTCAATGGTTTAAAAGTAGTTAGTCTTCGTTGAGCCAACGGAGACGCGTCCTTCCTGGTCTCATCCCCGCAGAGATCAAATCCAATTCAAGCCCCGAGGTGCAACATGTCGTTTCCGCTTCTGTCTACCCTCCGCTCCAGCGATCTAGCTATAGATCTTGGCACTGCCAACACGCTCGTCTACGCGAAAGGGCGCGGCGTCGTCCTCAGCGAACCCTCGATTGTCGCTATTAATAAGGTGACCAATAGTGTCGAAGCTGTTGGCAAGGAAGCCAAAGAGATGTTAGGCCGGACCCCCGGCAACATCGTCGCGATTCGCCCGATGAGAGATGGGGTAATTGCCAATTTCGAAGTTACGGAGAAGATGCTCCAGCACTTTATCCGTAAGGCGCACAATGGTCGCACGTGGGTTAGTCCGCGCGTGGTGATTGGTATTCCAAGTGAGATCACTCAAGTAGAACGCCGTGCGGTTGAAGACTCCGCCTATCGCGCAAAAGCATCTGAAGTTTACCTGGTGGAAGAAGCCATGGCCGCCGCAATCGGTGCCGGACTTCCGATCACAGAGCCCCATGGCAACATCGTCGTTGATATCGGCGGCGGCACGACGGATATAGCCGTGATCAGTCTCGGCGGTATTGTCTACGCGCGTGCGGTCCGCACCGCGGGCGATGCCATGGATACCGCGGTTGCCGATTACGTGAAGCGCAAATACAACTTGCTGATCGGTGAGCGAACCGCCGAAGAGATTAAGATTCAACTGGGCAGTGCGTTCCCGTTTGATGAGCCACTGCGGATGGAAGTCCGCGGCCGAAATCTCGTCGAAGGCGTGCCGAAGACGATTGAGGTAACTGATGAAGAAGTGCGTCAGGCACTCGACCCGGCAGTGTGTTCAATCATCAACGCGGTGCATGTTGCACTCGAGCGAACACCACCTGAACTTTCCGCCGACATAATTGATCGCGGCATCGTGTTGACTGGCGGCGGAGCGCTCTTAAAGAATCTAGATAAGCGATTAAAAGTGGAGACGGGACTTCCAGTATTCATCGCAGACGATCCGCTTACGTCAGTAGTACTCGGCGCCGGCAAGATGCTCTCCGACTTTGCCCTGCTCAAGAGAGTGAAGTGGGAGAATACTTTGCAGTATTAGTCTCCCCGGATCCTAATCTTTGGGCTTTTGGGTCTTCTTGGGTCTTTGGCCTTTGGTCACCGGCCGCGATGTCTGCCGAGACCTCGACTCATGCGTAAGCGCCAAAGACCAAAGAACTAAGACCTAAGACCATGGTTCGCATGTTTGATTCACCCGAACAACAGAATCGGATCCAACTCATTATCACGTTGCTTGCGAAGCTCTATATCGTCTTAGAGCTGTCGCCTGACGGTTGTCCCATTTGTCGAAAAACACTGACGCACGACGAAGAATGTCCTATTCTACTCGCGTGGTCGTTATTGGACGCTCAACAGCAACATGACGCGCGCGCCACGATACGGACACTAGCTTTGAGCATAGGCTGCGATGAATCGGTAGCCGACCCAGTTACGCACTAGCTCGGATTTCAACAAGCCGGGGGCAACGCGCTATGAAACAATGCCCCAAATGCAATTCGTCATTTCCCGATGCGGATAAATTCTGCGAAGTCGACGGTACTGTGCTCGTCGCCGGGGAAGACCCGACCCACAACACGACATCTAATTCGGCGCCTGACAAGAAGATTCTTCCTCTTCTGGCTGTCATAGGTACGCTAGTTGGTGTGTTGTTGGTTCTTGTGTATCTGACGTTCTTACGGGGGAGTACAACGCAGGAAGTTTCAGCAAGTTCAACTAACCAAGCGCAACTTCAGGTGTCTCCTTCACTGCCTTCACCGGTTTCGCCCGCTCCATTAGAGAGTCCTTCAATTGAGCCTTCGCCGTCACCTTCCCCTTCACCGAGTGTTCAAGCTTCTCCATCACCACAAGCTTCGGCAACACCGGTTGAGTTGAATTCGACTCCGATTGCAACCAAACCAGGGGCGCCAGGCCAGACTGGTCAGGTGAGCATCACATTAGTGAGCGGTGCAAAGATTGAGGCGGAAGAGGTGTGGCAAACTGGCGAGGGCGTCTGGTATCGAAAGGGCACTGTCATCAGTTTGCTTGATCCAAAGAACGTGAAAAGCATAGATAAGGTCCCCGCC
>Ga0207701_10005701_pt1 | contig 12481 bp, 10 predicted proteins | sample KBSSwiSSwithPhiX_FD_184294 | JGI IMG/M metagenome (GOLD analysis project Ga0207701, IMG submission 184294) | Switchgrass rhizosphere bulk soil microbial communities from Kellogg Biological Station, Michigan, USA, with PhiX - S5 (SPAdes) (version 2) | ecosystem: Environmental > Terrestrial >...
TCGCAGGCCATCGCGATTCCAAGCCCGCCGGCGGCCGCCACGCCGTCGACCGCCGCGATGAACGGCTTCGGTGCGCGGCGCATTTCCGAGATGGCGCTGTGGATGTACTCGAGGATCTGCTTGAACACCTCGCCGAACTGCGTCGGCGTGCCGGCCGGCGGCTGCCGGTATTCGGCCCGCGTGAGGTATTCGAGGTCCGACGCGTTCCCGCCATCGCGGATGAACTTCAGGTCGGCACCGCTGCAGAACACCCCGGGAAGCCCCTTCACGACGACCGCACGCACCTGGACGTCGCGCGCGAACCCGAGGGCGGCGCGCCTGAAGTCCTGCGCGGTCTGCACGTCCATGGCGTTGAAGCGTGCAGGGCGGTTGATGGTGATGATGCCAACCGCGTCAAGTCGTTCGGTGAGGATGTTGGTCACGACTGAATCTCTTTGCGGACCTGAAGGTCCGCGGCTGCTTCTGTGCAGTCGGGTCTGAAGACCCGACGCCACGTACGTTCGGGCCCGACGCCACGCGTTCAAGTTCTGACTTCTGAGATCTGAATTCTGAATTCCGCCAGGTTTCTCCTACGCCGTGGCGCGGTTGTATTTCCTGAGAATCTCGTTCATGCGCATCGCGTCCGGCGGTGTCATCCGGCCTTTCTCATCCACCATCCACGGCGTCACGGCAGCCGGGTCCCGTGCGCTGAGGGCATCCAGATCGACCTTCCCGCTTGCCACGAGATGCAGGGCCGACGACAGGAGCGGCCCCGACGCGCCGCGGATCATCCATTCCTGGTGCGCGTAGGCGTAGGCCTTCAACATGTCCGGCGCGCTCCACTGCCGCGCGCGCGCCACCAGCGGAGACACGGGATAGGGCCACGACCGCACGATCGGCGCGCCGCCGTCCGCCTGCTCGTTGACGAGATGGACGGTGGCGCTCGTCTCGATCTGCCCGTCGGCCAGCGCGTCGCGCACGGCGCGGATCCCCGCGTACGCGGGACCGTGATCGGCGCGACGGATGGTGAGATCGCTGAAATGCAGGTTCAGCATCCGGTTGCGGTGCGCCTCGAGCATCGGCTTCGTGAGCAGGTAGAGATATCCATCGAGCAGGACCACGTCAGGCTCGTACGGCGCGAGCAGATCGGCCGTCGCCCTGTCGTAGGCGCGACGGGTCATCAGGTCGCGATAGAGCTTCGCCCCCCTGGCTTCGTAGAAGTCGCGAATCGAATGCGTCACTACTTTCACACCGCGCTCGGATACCTGGTCGGCGTCGACGCAGGTTCGCTCGCTGGTGATCACGCAGCCGATCTCGTACGCGCGCCCGCGGGAGGCGTCGGTATCGAGCAGGTGCAGCAGGCCGGGAGCCCGGCGGGAGCAGAGCACCGCGATACGGAGAGGGCGGTCAGTGGTCAGCATATGCGCGGCAGCGGCTCCCCTTCGGGCTCCGCAATGAGACGCCGGCCGAAACCGGTATCGAGCACCACCATGCCCGGGCGCTCGTCGGTGCAGGTGCCGATGACGGCGGCGTCGCGGCCGAGCGGATGCGCCCGCAGCGCCTTCAGCACCTCGTCGGCGAATGCGGCCCTCACGCCGAGAATCGCCTTGCCCTCGTTCGCGATCATCAGCGGGTCAATTCCGACGAGTTCGGATACGCCCCGCGTCTCGGGCTTGACGGGCAGGGCCGACTCGTCGAGCAGGATTCCCACGTGGCTCTTCGACGCCATCTCGTGCAGGGTGCTGGCGGCACCGCCACGTGTCGGATCCTTCATCGCCGTGATGGCCCTGGGTTCCCGGGCCAGTGCCGCGCGGATAAGGCCGTTTATCGGCGCGACGTCCGAAAGAAGAGGAGTGTCCAGCGCCAGGCCGTGGCGCGTCGCCATCACGGCCATCCCGTGGTCGCCGAGCGTGCCCGTCACGATGATGCGGTCGCCGACGCCGAGGGTGTTGTCGCGAACAATGAACGGCGTCAGCGCGATACCGGTCGTGTTGATCACGATACGGTCGATCTCGCCCTTGCCCATCACCTTCGTGTCGCCGGTCAGGACGCGTGCGTGCGCCTCCTCGCAGGCCCGGCGCATCGAGGCAACGATCCGCTCGAGGTCCGCGCGCGGAAATCCCTCCTCGATGATGACGCTGCAGGTCAGCCCGAGCACCTCGGTCGCCCCCATCATCGCGAGGTCGTTCACGGTGCCGGATATCGCCAGCCGGCCGATGTCGCCCCCGGGGAAGAACGGCGGCTGGATCACGTGCGAGTCGGTCGTCATCACGAGCCACTGATCGCCCACGCGGATCGCCGCTCCGTCGTCCATGGCGGACAGCCCGATGACGCCGGGCTGCAACTCGGGCTCGAAGGTGAACGCGCCGTAAAAGGCCTCTTCGATGAGACGGCGCATCGCGCGCCCGCCGGCGCCGTGCTTGAGCATGATGCGATCGTCGGTCGGGACTACGGTGCTCATGCGACTCCTCCCTCGACGTTTCCGGACGCGTGGTTGACCGGGACGCACCGCACGCAGCCTTCGTTGGAGGGCACGCGGAGGTCAGGAACTCCGCCGTATTGATGCCAGATCTTGCAGGTGCCCTCGCTGCTGACCATGCACGCGCCAACCGGCGACTCGGGCACGCACTCGCGACCGAACAGCGGACAGTCGACCGGCGATGCAATGCCGGCCATGATGTTGCCGCAGATGCACTGGCGGACCAGGGACGAGGGCGCCCGGTGCCAGAGCGCGTTGACGTCGATCGCAAAGCGCTTTCGCGCATCCACGTGCGCGAACTCGTCGCGCAGACGAAGGTTGCCGTTCGGGATGTGCGCGATGCCGCGCCACCGGCCGCCGATCGGCCTGAACACCTTCCAGAGCTGCTCCTGCGCGTTGCGATTGCCGTCGCGGGTGACACAGCGCGGAAACATGTTCGACACCTCGGCCTGGCCGTCGCGGATCATCTCCGTGAGGCGCAGCAGGGCGGCCAGGATATCCAGCGGCTCGAAGCCCGCCACGACTACCGGAATGCGGTGCCGTTCGACGAACGGCTCGAAGATGCCCGACCCCGTGATCGTCGCGGCGTGGCCGGCGGCGAGGAACCCTTCCACGCGGCTGTCCGGCATCTCGGACACGATCTCCATGACCGGCGGTATGAACTTGTGCGCCGAGAGCACCGAGAAGTTCGGCGGAGGATTGTCCAGGAGGACAGCGGCGGTTGCCACCGCGGTCGTCTCGAATCCGGTTCCAAAGAAAACGACCTCCTCGCTCATGCCGCGCGCCAGGTCGGCGGCCTGCGCAACGCTGTAGACGATGTCGACTTTCGCGCCTGCCGCCCGCGCATCAGCGAGCGAACCCGCCGAACCCGGCACGCGCACCATGTCGCCGTAAGTCGCGACGCGCACGCCCTGCAGCGCCAGCGCGACCCCCTCGTCGATCTCGGGCATGTCGGTGATGCAGACCGGGCAGCCGGGGCCCATGATGACGTTCAGCTCGCGCGGCAGCGTCGCCCGCAGCCCGAAGCGGGCGATCGCCTGCTCGTGGCTTCCGCACACGTGCATCACCGAGACGGGGCTGCGCCCAATCGCGTGCACGGTCCGCTCGAGGGCGTCCGTCAGCTCGCGGGCACGGACAGGATCGCGGAACTCCAGCGGGTTCATGGCCGGCCTGCCTCGATCTCCGCCCGGACGTCGGCGGCCATCAGGTCTTCGGGGCCCTGCCCCGTGTTGTCGCGCAGCAGTTGCTCATACAGCTCGAGCGTCGTCTTCACGTCTTCGGCCGGGATGCGGCGGATGGCGAAGCCGACGTGATTGAGGACGTAGTCGCCGGGCTGGACCGGCTCGTCGCAGAGGTCGAGACGCACGTGTCGCTTCACGCCCCAGAAGTCGACCACTGCCGTCATTGCATCGACTTCGGTGACACAACCGGGAACACCAAGACACATGGCTGACCTCCAATCGGTCGTCGGGTCTAAAGACCCGACGCCACGTACCGCGCTATGCGCCTGTCGCCACCGCATTTGCGACCACCGCCTGCCCTAACGCGATGCCGCCGTCTCCGGGCGGAACCTGGGAGTGCAGCCGCACGTCGAACGCTGTCAGAGCCTTCCGAACCGACTCCGCGAGTCGCGCGTTCTGGAAGCACCCGCCGCTCGCCACCACCGGCAGCCGCCCAACCCGCATGGCAGCCCTCGCCACGACCGCGGCCGTTGCCACGGCCAGGGTGTTGTGAAAGACGGCCGCGATCTCGCCGGCGCGCACGCCGCGCTCCGCCTCGGCGACCGCCGCGCGCAACGTCGGCCGCAGGTCGACCTCTATCGGCGCACATCGCTCGTCGATGTCGAATGGGTAGCTCCTCGTGTGCGCCGGTTCGGCGACCTGGTTCCACTCGAGGGCAACCTGTCCTTCGAATGCCGCGCGGCGGCGGTCGAGAAACAGCGCTCCGAAGCCGTCGAAATAGCGCCCGACACCGCGGGCCCGGCTCACCTGCACGCTTTTGAGAACGAGCGACGCCATCGTTTCGCGCTCGGAGCCGCCGACCGCGCGCATAAGCCGCTCGGTCACTGGAGGCAGGACGCCGTCAAAGGCGTCGAGCAGCAGCGCGACGGCAATCCTCCACGGTTCGCGCACGGCGCGGTCGCCGCCAACGAGCGCGATGGAACGGAACGTCGCGAGCCGCTCGAAGCTAACGGGCGTGGCAAGCAGGACCTCGCCGCCCCAGCTCGTTCCGTCGGTGCCAAAGCCGGTGCCGTCGTACGCGATGCCGATCACCGGTCCGGTGAGGCCGTGCTCTGCCATCGCCGACACCACGTGCGCGTGATGGTGCTGCACCCGGACGACCTTCTCACCTCGCGTCTCCGCATACAGCGTCGACATGTAGTCCGGATGCATGTCGCAGGCGACCAGTTCCGGACGGATATCGACAAACCGTTGAAAGCGGTCGATTGCGCTGGCGAACGCAACGTAGGTTTCCAGGTTCTCGAGGTCGCCGATGTGCGGTCCGGGAAACGCCTGTGTCCCTGCCGCAAGACAGAACGTGTTCTTCAGCAGCGCGCCTGTCGCGAGAACTGCTCGATCGACCGGAGTCCTCAGAGCGATGGCCCGCGGCACGTAACCGCGCGAACGGCGGATGATGAGCGGCGCCCCGGCCACGACGGTGGCCACAGAGTCGTCGCACCGTGTGTGGATCTCGCGATCGTGGACGACGACGAGATCGGCGATGCCACCAAGACGCTTCACCGCGTCGTCATTGGCAAAGGCGATCGGTTCGTCCGAGACGTTGCCGGATGTCATGACGAGAGGGCGGCCGACATCGGCGAGAAGCAGGTGATGCAGCGGCGAGTACGGCAGCATCAGCCCGACCTGGCGGTTTCGCGGCGCGATGGACGGCGCGAGCGGTGAGTCGGCGCGACGGTTGGCCAGGACGATGGGACGCTCGGCGGAGAGGAGCATCCGGTGGTGCACGGGCCTCAGGTCGGCCAGAGCCTCGGCGTCCTCGATCGTGCGGACCATTACAGCCAGCGGCTTCTCATCGCGATGCTTGCGTGCGCGAAGCCGCTGCACGGCCGCTTCCGACGTGGCGTCACACGCCAGGTGGAAACCACCGATGCCCTTCACCGCCACGATGAGACCGTCCGCAATCGCCTGCGCGGCCTCGGCGATTGGGTCCGTTGTCGCGCCACCTACCGTACGTGGCGTCGGGTCTTTAGACCCGAGGACTGGTGTTGTCAGCCGGATCACTTCGAGCGTCGGCCCGCACGTCGGACAGGCGGTCGGCTGCGCGTGAAAACGCCGATCGAGCACGTCCTCGTATTCGTGCCTGCACGGTCCGCACATCTCGAACGGCGCCATCGTCGTGGCCGCGCGGTCGTAGGGTGCGTCGGTGGCGATGGTGAAACGGGGGCCGCAGTTGGTGCAGTTGGTGAAGGCGTATCGATAGCGGCGATTCGCGGGATCGAAAATGTCGCGAACGCAGTCGTCACAGGTGGCCAGGTCGGGCGGGATCGACACGCGCCGTTCAACGGCCGGCTCGCTGTGCTCGATGACGAACCCGTCGACCGGCTCGGATGGGATCGCGACGGTGTCGAACTCTGCGATCCGTGCTGCGGGCGGGTGCGAGGAGTGGAGGGCGTGTTCAAAGGCGTCGAGCGTGCCCGAGTCGCCGAATGCGTCGATAGTGACGCCCGACGAGTCGTTCCGCACGCGGCCCCGGACGCCCGATTGGACAGCTACGCGGTAGACCCAGGGCCGAAAACCCACGCCCTGCACCGTGCCGCGGATCCGGATGCGTTTCCCAACCGCAACGGTTCCCATGATGTCGACGAGGTAAGGGGCAAATCACCTGCCATGCGATTTTCCGGTGATTTGTTCGAAATTTGCGGTGAGGTGCCGGGAATCCGGCAGGGGAATAATCGCTGATTGCTAATTGCTAATCGCTAATCGCTAATCGGGAAACGCGAATCGGGAATCGCGAATCTGATTTCTGAGGGTCTGAGTTCTGGATTCGGGACGTCCGAACTTTGCGGCGATGGCGGGTCCGATCCGGAGAATTTCTAAGTTCTAAATTCTAACTTCTAAATTCGGAACGCATGCCCACCAGGGACTCGCCGCCACCGCCGCGTCGGCCGGCCGCAACCGGACTGCGTCACCGTGCCGCGCCAGCGCTTCGGCGACGGCTTCAGCAGCTGCCGGTACGGACGCACGAAGCGGAGGACTCAGCTCGATGCTCATGCCGCACTCGGAGGGCACGGCACCGACGACGGTGATGTGGGCGGGTGCCCGGCCGGCGAACTCGAGCGTCAGCACGCATTCCTTCACGCCCGGGTCGTGCGGCCCGGTTCGCGCGAACGGCGCGTGCCGGGTGAGGTCCGCCTTGTTGTAAATCCGCAGCGCGCCCGGCTCGAGCTTCGCTTTCACCGTGTCGACGATGACCACGTGCGCCGCGTCGGCGAGCCACGGTGTCAGATCGAGCCCGGGGGTGCCGAGGTCGACCACTTCCACGTCCGGACCGACCTCGTACCGCTGGTTGAACTCATGAATCACGGCGGGACCGAACCCGTCGTCGCCCATGAGGACGTTTCCCAGACCCAGGACGAACGTTCGCACTGCCATCATTCGCTCACTCCGCGGGCCTCAGGCTGCGGGCTCCGGGCTCTTGGCCCGGTCGGCTCCGGGCTGAAGCCGACGGGCCTGAAGCCTGAAGCCCGAAGTCCAGAGCCTCTTCACAGTGCTCTCACGCGCGCGATCTCATTCCCCTCGACATCAAGCGTGTGAATCGCACACGCGATGCAGGGGTCGAACGAATGCACCGTGCGCAGCACCTCGAGCGGCTTCTCCGGGTCGGCCACCGGGTTGCCGACGAGGGACGCCTCGTATGGACCGGCCTGGTCCTGTGCGTCGCGCGGGCCGGCGTTCCAGGTGCTCGGCACGACCGCCTGGTAGTTCTTGATCTTGCCATCTTCGATGACGACCCAGTGCGACAGCGTGCCGCGCGGCGCCTCGTGGAAGCCGAAGCCCTGTTGCTCGCCCTTCGGGAAGACCGGCTCGTTGAAGATGTCGGTGTCGCCCTTGCCGATGTTCTCGGCGAGGAGCTGCCAGTGCTTGCCGGCCAGCTCGGAGATGACGCCGCACCGAATCATGCGGGCGGCATGGCGCCCCAGCGTCGAGTGCAGCACGGCCGGCGTGAGCTGCGCGCCTGCCACCTTCCCCGCCACGTCGAGCGTTTTCACCGCCCACCGCTTCGTCGGCTCGTGCCCCTGCGCAAACCCCGTGAGAACCTGGGCCAGCGGCCCCACCTGCATCACCTTCCCGTCGAAGCGCGGCGACTTGATCCAGGAGTACTTCTTGTCGGCGTCGTACGGCGAGTACTTGGGAACGGTCTCTTCCTCCCAGGGATGCTTCTGCCAGTCGCCGTCGTACCAGGAGTGCGCGATCGATTCGGAGACGTTCTTGCGGAAGTAGTCGTCCTCGAACGAGGTGAACGGCTTCACGCCGGCGAGATCGCCGTTGAAAATCGTGCCGCCCGGGAAGTCGAACTGCGTGCCCCGGGTGTCCAGCGGCAGATCCGGCACCGACAGGTAGTTCGTGACGCCGGCACCGTGCTTCAGCCAGTCGGCATACATCGCACCGACGGCGCAGACGTCCACGAAGTACACCTGCTCGATGAACTGGTGCACCGAGTCGAGCAGGCTCTTCACCTCGTAGAGCTTCTGCATGTTCAGCGTCGCCTGGTTGTCCAGGTTGATGGCGTTGGCGACACCGCCCACTGCGAGGTTCTGGATGTTCGGCGTCTTGCCGCCGAGAATCGCGACGACCTGGTTCACCTTCCTCTGGTAGTCCAGCGCCTGGAGGTAGTGCGTGACTGCGAGCAGGTTCACCTCTGGCGACAGCTTCATCGCCGGGTGGCCCCAGTAGCCGTTCGTGAAGATTCCCAGCTGTCCGCCGGCTACGAACTTCGCGAGGCGGTCCTTCACCTGTTCGAACTGCTGCCTGCTGTTGCCGGGCCAGTCGGAGATGCTGGCGGCGAGGGCCGCCGTCTTCGCCGGATCGGCCTTCAGCGCAGAGGTGACGTCCACCCAGTCGAGGGCGGACAGCTGGTAGAAGTGCACGATGTGGTCGTGCATCGCGTGCGCCGCGATGATGAGGTTGCGGATGTACTGCGCGTTCTTCGGAATTTCGAGCTTCAGCGCGTTCTCGACCGCGCGGACCGACGCGATCGCGTGGACCGTCGTGCAGACGCCGCAGAACCGCTGCGTGAACACCCACGCTTCGCGGGGGTCGCGCCCTTCGAGAATCCGCTCGATGCCACGGAACATCTGACCCGATGACCAGGCCTTCTTGATGACGCCGCCGTCGACTTCGACGTCGATGCGGAGGTGTCCCTCGATGCGCGTGATCGGATCGACCGTAATGTGCGTACTCATTACGCAGCCTGCCTTTCGGGCGCGGCCGTGGGGCCGCCGGAGAGGATCGGGAAGTTCCGGACAATGAAGACGTAGGCGATGATTTCGGCCGCGACGAGCCCCACTGTCACAAGGATTTCGGGAACGCTCGGGAAGTAGGACCAGTGCGACCCGGGGGTGAACGCGACGAGGAAGGTATCGAAGCGGTAGAGCGCGCCGGCGAACATCATCACCATCGACGCGCGGACCAGGTTACCGAGGTCGCGACGGCTGGCGGGCGACCAGAGCATGGCTGCCGGCACCAGGAAGAGCACCAGCTCGACGAGCAGCACGATCGAACGGATGTCGCCCGCGAAGAGCGCGCCGAGCGCGCCGCGCAGCGCGATGTCCGCGAGGCGCAGCAGCACGACCACGATCTGCAGCGGCGCGATGATGCCCGCCAGGCCCGCCAGCATTCCGATCTCAGGCTTCCGGCCGAGTGCAGTGCTCGAGAACGCCGACTCGAACACGACGACCGCATATCCCATCGACACGCACGTGAGCAGGAAGAAGAGCGGCAGGAGTGGAGTCCGCCACAGCTCATTCAGGCGCGATCCCGCAAGCAGCATCAGCGTGCCCAGCGACGACTGGTGCATGGTCGGCAGCAGCACGCCGAGCGCAATGATCCAGATCGAGGCCTTCTTCAGCGCCGGGAGCGCCGCCCGCGAGACGCGGCGCATCGTGAGGTTGTCGCTGTCTTTGTATTTCTCGAGGAGGTACGGCGAGAGCTCGATCCACAGCACGACCACGTAGGCCATGATGCAGAGCGCGATCTCGAGGAGCGCCGAATGGAGATTCCACCGCCAGAAGAAGAGCGGCACCTTCCACAGTCCCCACCAGCGGCCGACGTCGAGACCGACACCGATGCCTGCCAGGGTGTACCCGAGTGCGCTTGTCAGCAGGGCCGGCCTGACCAGCGGCGAGTACCTTCCCTTGTTGAGGATGTACACCAGGATCGCGACTGCGTAACCGCCGCACGCCAGCGCCGTTCCGGTGACGACGTCGAACGCAATCCACAGTCCGAACGGGTAGCCGTCGTTCATCGCGGTCGTTGCGCCGAGGCCTGCGAACAGCCGCCAGAGAATGATCAGGGCGCCGACGCCGAATATCCCGAAGAGCACGCGGATTGACGGTGTCATCAGCCGGCCGCCGACCGGTGCCGCAGCAACATGTGCGCTCATGGTTCAGGCCTCCGGCTTCTCTTCGTTCCGACGGTTCCGCAGCATCACCAGGCCCAGCGCACCGTAGGCGACCACGGGCGCGGCAAACCACCTGTAGACGGTGGACTGGACGAGCCGTGCGAGGTGCGGAGCCGGTTCGTCGCTGAGCGTCGGCAGCCCCAGCTTGTCGAACGGAACGTGTGAGAGATAGAGGCACTGCGTGCCGCCTGCCTCCGTCTCGCCGTAAACCTTCGGCTGGTACTTGTCAGGTTCGGCGGCAATCCGCCGCTTCGCTTCCTGCAGCAGGTCCGACCGCTTGCCGAAGATGACCGCCTGGCGCGGGCACACCTCGGTGCATGCCGGCTCCTGGCCTACGGCCAGCCGTTCACGGCACAGCTCGCACTTCACGATCTTGGGCGTCGTCTTCGCCCATTCGAACTTCGGGACGTTGAACGGGCAGGCGATCTCGCAGTAGCGGCAGCCGACGCAGTAGTCGACGTTGTAGGAAACGATGCCGTTGGCGCCCTTGGTGAGCGCGCCGATCATGCACGCGCTGACGCAGGCCGGATCGACGCAGTGCATGCACTGCGCCTTCATGAACGAGTCGCCCTCTTCGCCCTGGTACAGCTTGATGACGGTCTTCGCGTGCGCGTTCAACGCGACCGGCGCGTCGTACTTCTTGTCGAGACTGGTATCCGGCTCGAGGTGGTTGGCCTCCTGGCATTTCACGACGCAGGTCTTGCAGCCGATGCAGAGCGTGGCGTCGTAGAGCAGCCCGAGCGCGTCAGCCGCGGGAGCCACCACGTCGGCAGACGCAGGCGTCGCGAGAGCCGACACGCCGGCCACTGCGGCGCCGCCGGCGAGCATGGACTTGAGCGCGTCCCGTCGTGTGATGCCCATGGCTACACTCCGGTCTTTGACGGCGTTTCTGGCTCGTCGGGCGCCTTCGAGAGTTTCTTCGAGGCTACATAGCCGCCCCCGGCGAGGGCGCCGACAATCGCGCCGCCGATGGCTGTCGCCACCGGGCTGATCGTGCCCTGCCTGGCGTTGACGGGCGCGTAGGTATCGGGCGGCGTCGGCCTGTAGATCTCGACGGTCTGGTGCATCGGCATGCGGAACCCGATCTTCTGCTCCGTGCAGCCGAAGCACGGATGACCAAGACCAATCGGCCACGCATCGACGACTTCACAGAAGTGCAGCACCGAGCAGTTGGCGTGAGTCGCCGGCCCCTTGCAACCGAGCTTGTAGAGGCAGTAGCCGAGGCGATGTCCTTCGTCGCCGAACTTCTCGGCGAAACGTCCGGCATCGAAGTGCGCGCGCCGCGGACAATGTTCGTGAATCGTCCGGCCGTACGCGAATTTCGGGCGGCCTTCTTCATCGAGGGCCGGAAGCGTGCCGTAGGTGGCGTACTGGAGGACGGTGCCGAGCAGGTTGTACGGGTTGGCGGGACAGCCCGGGATGTTGACGACGGTCTTGCCTTTGAGGACCGCGTGCGCGGGCGATGCTCCGGTCGGGTTCGGATCGGCCGAGGGCACGCCGCCCCACGACGCGCACGATCCGATCGCGATGATCGCGCCGGCCTTGCTCGCGACGTCATTGACGATCTCGAGGGCCGTGCGACCGCCGATCATGCAGTAGATGCCGTTCTCCTTCGTGGGTATTGCACCCTCGATGATGCAGACGTACTTGCCCGAGTGCGCCTCCATCGCCGACTTGAGGGCGGCTTCCGCCTGGTGACCGGCGGCCGCAAAGAGCGTTTCGTGGTAGTCGAGGGAAATGAGGTCGAGAATGAGTTCGTCTACGCCGGGATGCGAGGTGCGAAGCAGCGATTCGGTGCACCCCGTGCACTCCTGGAACTGGAGCCAGATGACCGACGGCTTCGCTCCTCTCTCGGCTGCCTTGACGAAGTCCTCGGCCGCGAGCGGGCCGAGACCGATGGCGGCGGCAGCCATCGAGCAGAAACGGACGAAATCGCGACGGGAGACTTCACCAGCGCCCGGTGTGTCGAGAGTGAACGAAGCAAACAAAGGACACCTCCAAGACGGAGACGCCGACTACGACAGTGACGCTCGCCGGGCACGCGAACGTGTGAGGACGCGACATCCAGGAGGGGAGCAACGGGGGTGCCAGCACGAGCGCGGGGAGCGGGCGGCGGTTTCGCGGGGCTTTCAGAGGCTTCGTTCGCTTGTTTCACAAGCGGCGCCGACTTTCCGGCGGGCCGGCGTGAGCCGCCCTGATGCGGCCATCGAGGTGACGGACTTCCGGAGGTTGCGGGGACGCCGACGGATAGGCGGAAGCCAGGTGGGCCCATCGATGAGGCCTTCTCGCCTGGCTTCAGGCTTCGGCTCTGGACTTCAGGCGGGGGTCGACTTCAGGCGCCTGCCGCCCCCGGCTGATACAGGCAGAACGGCTCCTCCGGCA
>Ga0207701_10005702_pt1 | contig 12479 bp, 9 predicted proteins | sample KBSSwiSSwithPhiX_FD_184294 | JGI IMG/M metagenome (GOLD analysis project Ga0207701, IMG submission 184294) | Switchgrass rhizosphere bulk soil microbial communities from Kellogg Biological Station, Michigan, USA, with PhiX - S5 (SPAdes) (version 2) | ecosystem: Environmental > Terrestrial > Soil...
GAAAACATCTTTCCGCTACGAGTTGCCTAACGACGATGAACCACTCTTGCGCGCTGCCGAAGAGCCATTCGGCGAGGCGAATGGTGCGGGCGGGGCGCCCGCGCTCCCCAGAGTGGTAGCGCCGCCCAATCACGCCATTGCCATCCACGGCGCCCGCGAACACAACCTCAAGAACATTTCGCTTGCGATTCCGCGCGACAAAATGGTCGTGATCACCGGCCTCAGCGGCTCGGGTAAATCAACTATCGCTTTTGATCTCATCTTCGCGGAAGGACAGCGCCGCTTTCTCGATAGCATGTCCCCCTATGCGCGGCAGTTCGTGGAGCAACTGGAAAAGCCGGATGTCGATTTGATTGAAGGTCTTCCGCCGACCGTGGCGATCGAACAGCGGGTCACGCGGGGTGGCGGAAAATCAACCGTCGCAACAGTCACCGAGGTTTACCATTTTCTACGGCTACTTTTCGCCAAGGCCGGCACACAATATTGCCCGGACTGCGATCTGCCGGTGGAAAAGCAGAGTATGGCTGCGATCGTTAGGCAGGTAGAAACCGCCGCACGTCGTGGTCCGCTCAAGGTGCTCGCGCCGCTGGTCAAGGCGCGCAAAGGATTTCACACCGAAGTCGCGCGCTGGGCGGAGCGACAAGGCTTCGATACGCTCTATGTCGATCGCCAGCTGATTCCGGTTGCGCAGTTTCGCAAACTCGAGCGTTTCAAGGAACACACGATCGACGCCGTCGTTGGAATGATTGATGCGAAACGCATTCTCAAGGCGCGCAATCTCGTGCAGCGCGCCCTCGAGATTGGCCGCGGCACGGCGCATCTGCTCGACGCGAAAAATCGTCTCACGGTCATGAGCACGGAGATGAGTTGTCCGGGTTGCGGACGCGCTTTCGAGGAACTTGATCCGCGACTTTTTTCATTCAACTCGCCCCATGGCTGGTGCGAGGCGTGCACCGGTTTTGGAGAAATCTGGAACGAGAAGTTGCAGCACAACGAGGAGACGGGCGAGTCGATGCTCAACAACGAGCTAAATGCCGAGCGCGAATTCGAATCAGTCGATGAAGGCGAAGCCATTCCCTGTTCGGAATGTCACGGATCGCGTTTGAACCCGGTGGCGCGTCATGTTCGGTTGCAAGGGAAGACGATCGATGACTTCGCTGCGCGGTCGGCCGGCGAAGCGCTCAGCTTAATCGGCAAGCTGCGTTTTCGCGGCACGCAAAAAATAATCGCGGCCGATCTTGTGCCAGAGATCGAGCAGCGCCTCCGCTTTATGGACAACGTCGGACTCGGCTATCTGGCGCTCGGCCGTTCGGCCAAGACGCTGAGCGGCGGCGAATCGCAGCGCATCAGACTGGCCGCCCAGTTGGGTTCGAATTTGCGCGGCGTGCTCTACGTGCTCGATGAACCGACGATCGGGCTGCATTCGCGCGACAATGTTCGGTTACTCGAAACGCTCACTGCTTTGCGCGAAAAAGGGAATTCGTTAGTCATCGTCGAGCACGATGAGGCCACGATGCGGTGCGCCGATCACATTATCGATCTCGGGCCAGGCGCAGGGGTCCATGGCGGTCAAGTGGTGGCGGAGGGTACGTTGCGCCAGATCGAACAGGCCACGCAGTCGCAGACCGGGCGCTGTTTGCGCACGCCGCTTTGTCATCCGGTGCGGAAATCTCGCCGTTCGTTAGGCGAAGTCGAGCGCTGGCTTGAGCTCCGCGGCGCGAAGGCAAATAACTTGAAAAAAATCGATGCGCGTTTTCCGATCGGACGCCTCTCCGTCATCACGGGCATCTCCGGTTCCGGCAAATCCACCCTGATGCGAACGGAGCTTCTCCCGGCCGTGCAGCAGGCACTGGGGAATTCCGCCAAGCGAGCTGGGTTTGCCCCAACGATGCTTGGCGCAGACGCGCTCGAAGCGGTCTACGAAGTCGATCAATCGCCCATCGGCAAAACTTCCCGCTCGACGCCCGCGACCTACATCAAGGTCTTTGATGAAATCCGGAATCTTTTCGCGCAGTTGCCAGTGGCGCGCGTTCGCGGGTACAGCGCGAGCCGTTTTTCTTTCAACACCGAAGGAGGCCGTTGCGAGACCTGCGGCGGTCAGGGAACGCTCAAGCTCGAGATGAGCTTTTTGCCGAGCAGTTATGTGCCGTGCGAGGATTGCGGTGGCCAACGTTACAACGCACAAACGCTCGAAGTGCTCTACCACGAGCGCAGCATTGGCGACGTCATGAAGATGACGATCGCGCAGGCCGCGGAATTTTTTGCCGCCAACCCGAAAATCGCGCAGCCGCTCTCCCTCCTCGTCGAAACCGGCCTGGGATATCTGCAACTCGGCCAACCCAGCCCGACCCTGAGCGGCGGCGAGGCCCAGCGGCTCAAACTCGCGACAAAACTAACGCGTGGCCTCGGGCGCGCGCGGCACGAGCGATTGCGCAAAATGCGGCAACCCAAATCAACCCTCTATCTTCTTGAAGAACCTACCATTGGATTGCACATGGCAGACGTGGAGTTGCTCCTGAATGTGCTTCACCGATTGGTCGATGATGGCAATACAGTCATCGTGATTGAGCACAACCTGAGCGTTATCGCGGAAGCGGATTATCTGATCGATATCGGGCCGGAAGCGGGTTCGTTAGGCGGAGAGATTGTCGCCGCCGGCACGCCGGAGGAAGTAGCGAAAAATCGAATCAGCCGGACCGCGCCGTTTTTGCGCGAGACACTGGCAATCGGGCGCGAGGAATCGCGCGCACGAAACAGCAAATTGTCAGCGAGATAGTCGCCGGGCGGCGAGGGTTGCTGCCTGTCGCAATCTCGCGGAAACTCGCGCGCCCGGATGTTTGCCTATTACCTGCACGATCTCGATCCATATATTTTTCACGTGTGGGGCAGTTTCGGACCCCGCTGGTATGGAATGGCCTACGTGGGTGCGTTTGCTTGTGGCTATTGGTTGCTGCGCGTGCTCGCGCAACGCGGCTACACGCAATTGCGAGTTGAACAGGTCGCTGACTTCATCACCTGGGCCGCGCTTTTTGGTGTGATGTTGGGCGGCCGGCTCGGCTACGTGCTCTTTTATCATCCGGAAATGTTACGCGACCCGGTTTCGGTCGTGCGTGTCTGGGAAGGGGGAATGTCGAGCCACGGCGGGATGATCGGGCTAATCGTCTTCACTTATTGGTACGCGTGGCGGCACAAGATTTCGTGGACCAATCTTGGCGATAATCTCGTCGTAGTGGCTCCGATCGGGTTGTTCTTCGGGCGGATCGCTAATTTCATCAATGGTGAGCTTTACGGCCGGGTGACCCATGTGCCGTGGGCAATGCTTTTCCCGAAGGAATTGCTAGAAGTTAGAAATACGGAGGAGGCCGTGCGCGCTCTCGATGCGGTGCAAAAGGTCAATCCTAGCCTAACGAACATTGAGGACGCCGTGAGCGGGCTGCATTCCCAGCCGCAGCTTCGCGAGGTGCTGCGTCCGATTTTGACCCCGCGCCATCCTTCGCAGCTCTACGAGGCCCTCTTGGAAGGTGTCTTGCTTTTCACCATTCTCTGGCTGGTGCGGACGCGAACGCGCGAACCCGACGGTATCCTGACCGGCTTGTTCTTCGTCTGCTATGCAGTCTTCCGGATTGTGGTGGAATACTTTCGCGAGCCGGACGCTTCGCTGATCGCCGGATTCACTCGCGGGCAGTTTTTCTCTTTCTTCCTCATCGTGATCGGGCTCGCGTTTATTATTGTGGGTAAGTTCCGCAATCGACGAGCGGCGACGTTGTAAAGCGCCTTCCTCTTGTAGGTGCCCCCCTGTGAGAGGCGCGAAGGGTGGTGACGCTTGCACGAGCCGCGCGCAGACCCGCACTTCGCACGGCGAAGCGTCAACAGGGCGAAGCGTACAGGCTTTCGTTTCGCGCGAGTTCCGCTATTACTAAGCTGGAATGATAGCGCTGATTTTCCCGCTGCAATTCCTCGCGGCTGGTGGGCTCGTCTTCTCATTCGAACACGCCACCATCGCGGGAAAGATGGTGCTGTTGCTCCTCGCCATCGCTTCGATCTTCAGTTGGTCGGTAATGGTAACAAAGATGCGCGTCATTCAGTTTGCTCGGAAACAGAGCGATCGTTTTCTGGCCGCCTTCCGACAGGACCGACAACCATTGCGCATGTTTGAATCCGATGCGCGTTTTCCAGGTTCTCCGGTTTTCAAAGTTTACCGCGCCGGGTGTCACGAGCTGACCTTCCACCTCCTCGGTTCGGCGGAAATCGACGAGACTTTTCGAGCCCGTCTTGAAATCGCGGACAAGATCACGCCGGCACAAATGCACGCAGTGAGCGCCGCGATGGAGCGCGCCGTTGGAGAAACAGCCCTCAAGCTCGAGTCGCAGATGATCCTGCTCGCTACCGCAGTTAGCGGCGCGCCTTTCCTGGGATTGTTAGGAACGGTTTGGGGAGTGATGGATACGTTTACGGGCGTGGCGGAAGCCGGCTCGGCCAATCTCGCCGCGATGGCGCCAGGCGTTTCTGGCGCACTAATCACCACCGTCACCGCTCTCTGCGTCGCGATCCCGGCAATGTTTGGCTACAACTTTCTCGTCACCAGTATCCGCGGGATGATCGTGGAGATGGATAACTTTGCAGCGGAGCTCGCGTCGGAGTTCGAGCACAAATATGTCGAGCACGGCGCGCGCGTTTCCGAGTTTCGCCGATGAATAAAGCGTTTCCGGCTGGCGTCATTCCAGAGGTAAGGGCAGGAACGACAATCTGATATGCGCCGCTATTCCAATCGTACGTCGCTCTCGACCCTCTCGGAGATCAATATCACTCCGTTGCTCGACCTCGCCTTCGTTCTCCTGATCATTTTCATGATCACTACCCCTTTGCTGGAGAACAGCAAGACGCTCATCATTCCTTCGAGCGCCACGACCAACGCTCCGATCAATCCAGCCGCGGTCCAAACCCTTTCGATCGATCGCAACGGGATCGTTAGGTTAAATGAAGAGGTGATCGAACCGACGGCGCTGGAAAGCCGGCTGGCTGCTCTGAAGCAGGCTGATGCGAATGTGGCAGTGATCATCCGCTCGGATCGAACCTTGCCCGTGCAAAAACTGGTTAGTCTAATGGATGCTTTGCAGCGCGCCGACATCACGAAGGTCGGGATCGCGACGCAGGAAGAACCGAAATAGCGATGACTCGCGACGCGCGTTTTTGGCGCAACGTCACCATCGTCGGGCTGATCCACGTGATCGTATTGGTAGGCTTGCTCTGGTGGAGTCGCGCCCCGCAGCGCACGCCAAAGGATATTGTCTGGATGGAAGGCGGCGCTGGTGCGGAAAGTGCCGCCAGCTCGCAACCGGCTACGCCCCCACCGGAGAATGCGCCGGTCGAAACGCCCGAACCGATTGAGGAAACGCCGCCGCCGCAATCCACGCCGGTGGCAAAAAGCGAGATAGAGGTCCCAATCCCAACGCCCGCCGCAACGCCGCGGCCAACCGAAACTCCCAAGCCGACACCGACAGCCACCCCCAAACCCACGCCAACGCCGACTCCGAAGCCGACGCCTAAACCCACTCCAAAACCGTCTCCGAAACCTACTCCAAAGCCGAAGCCGAAACCATCGCCGACACCGACCCCCAAGAAGAAGGCGACTCCGAAACCGAAATCAACGCCAGATGAGGAAGCGGAAGAGGCAGCGAAGGAAACGGAAAAGAAGAAGGCGGCAGCGAAAACCGCTTCGGAAAAGGAAAAGAGCGGCGAAGAAGGATCTCCTTCTGAAAAATCAGCTGAGAAGGCAGGACCGCCGGGCAGCGGCGAGAAGGGGAAATCGAAAGGAAGTGGCGGTTCTGGTGGAAAAGGCTCCGGAGCGGGTGGGGCCTCGGAATTCGGCTGGTACGGCAACATGTTGCACGATCGTTTTTACAGCGAGTGGGTACAGCCGACTTCCGTCGTGCATAGCGCGAAACTTTCGGTTCTCCTGCGGATTCGGATTTCCAAGGATGGCCGCATTTCCGATTACTCGATCTCGAAATCCTCCGGCAATCCGGTGGTAGACGATTCCGTGACGGCGGCAGCGGCGCGGGTGAAACAAGTCGACCCTTTGCCTTCGGGTTTGGGCGACGACTATTATGATGTGAATATCAACTTCGAACTAAATTAAGCGATGAGTAGATCTTCCGATTTTCGATTTCAGAGTTTGGCCAGGATAGCAGCGATGATTTTTTGCCTAACGATCGGGCTGGCTCGCGCGGCCGAGGACGTGCCAACCATCACGGTGAGCAAAGGCGACCAGATTAACCTTTCAATCACGCCTTTGAGCGGAGCCGATGGCCCTGCTGCGACGAAGATCGTGCAAAACGATCTAACGCTTTCCGGCTATTTCACCCTCGGTGGCGCAAACAGCACTTATGCGGTTCGCGGAACGGCGAGCGCAGGCAATCTGCAAGGCCAGGTGGTTGATCACAGCGGCGGGACAGTTCTGTCGAAAACCTACACTGCCGGTCCGCGCGAGAACGCGCATCAATTCGCCAACGATATCATCGAGACGTTGACCGGTCACAAAGGCCTCGCTGGAACGAAGATCACTTTCATCGCGACGCGCAGCGGGAAGAAAGAAGTTTACGTGGCAGATTTTGACGGAAGCAACGTCCGCCAATTAACGCACGACAATACGATCAGCGTGCACCCGTCGTTCAGCCCCGACGGTCGGCGCATTGCCTACACCGGTTATCAAAGCGGCTATGCAGACGTTTATGTGATTGATCTGGGAAGCGGCTCGCGCAACCGGATCGTGAATTTTCCCGGCACGAACAGCGGCGCCGCTTTTTCGCCTAACGGAAGTGAACTTGCCCTAACGATTAGCAAAGACGGCAACCCCGAGCTCTACACGGTCGGTGCAAACGGCGGTGGCGCGCGACGATTGACTCGGACGCGCGGTGTCGAGTCCGGGCCGACATGGTCGCCGGATGGAAGTGAGATCATCTATTCGTCCGACCAGGGCGGTTCGCCACAGCTTTACCGGATTTCGTCGTCCGGCGGGAGCGGGCAATTGCTCTCTACCGGCCGCGGCTATTGCACCGAACCGAACTGGTCACCGGATGGAACGAAAGTCGCGTTCAATGTCCGGAGCGGCGGCGATTTCCAAGTCTCGATCCTGGACCTGAAGGGCGGTGGCACACGGACCTTGAGCACGGGTCAAGATCCGGTTTGGGGAGCCGATTCAAGGCATGTGATTTTCACGGAAGGTGGCGCGCTTTACATGCTCGACACCGTGAGCAGTCGGAGAACGAAAGTTCTCGACGGGTTGGGAAAAATCACTGAGCCGAGCTGGTCCCGTTAAAGCAGCGCGAGCGATTTGCCTTCACGATGCTCGACTTGATCGAGCAAGCATTGCCGTGGCGCTTTGTCTTTTCGCCACCTAACGATTTTCGTCCCGTGGCGAAATCGCGCGCCCGTAAAGTGATCGTAGGTTACTTCGACCACGATTTTTGGATCGACCGGCTCCCATTTGCCGCTTCGCTCCGTGCTCCACCGGCTGGGGCCGCCGGGAGCGTTGCCGGTAAAACCGGGCGGCTGCTTAAGCGCTTCGAATTTTTTCGTTAGAGCGAGCTTCTCTTCTTTTTTGAAAGCTGAAGTGAAACCAACGTGATGAAGCAGGCCAGCATCGTCGTAAAGGCCGAGGAGCAGCGACCCGATAACCCGCTCGCCGGTGGCGTAGCGAAAGCCGCCGACCACGCAATCGACCGTGCGAATTTGTTTGATCTTCACCGCGGCCGTTCGTTCGCCGGCAGCATAGGGACAATCTAGCTTCTTCGCGATGATCCCGTCGAGATCACCGCCAACTTTATCGAACCATTTCTGAGCCTGTTTCAGGCTGGTCGTAGCGGGCGAAAGACGAATTTGCTTTTCGTTAGGCAGAAATTTGGCCGCGAATTTTCCCAGCCGACTGCGACGTTCGCGCAGCGGCAGATCGAGGAGCGATTTGCCGGTTTCGTCTCCGAGCAGATCGAACACGACGTAGATCGCGGGATTGGCAGCGGCGAGCTTTTGTACTCGACTGGCAGCCGGATGGAGGCGCAGTTGCAGCTCGTCGAAGGAAAGTCGGCCTTTCACTGGAATGGCCAATTCACCATCGAGAACAAACTGTTTCGATTTCATTTGGCCCAGCTGCCCGATGACGTCCGGAAAATAGCGCGCGAGCGGCTGTCCGGATTTTGATTGCAGGAAAATGTCTGAACCATTTCGGAATGCGAGGCACCGGAAGCCGTCCCATTTGGGTTCGTATTGCCAGCCCTCGTCGCCTGGAATTTCATCGATGGAACGCGCTTCCATCGGCGGGAGCGGCGGCTTAAGTGAGAGGGCCATTAGTATAGCGACGCGGGGCAAGTTTAGGCGGTCGCTTTCCTTTTCGCACCGCTCCGTGCACGGGGATGTAGGGAAGTTCTGTGCCGTCCACCGCCGAGCGCAGCAACAAACCACCCCGACTCATGTCACCGCGACCGACAAAGTCGGCAGGGAAATGAATTCGCGTCTGGAGAATATCGAGAAGCACGCTGACGTATTTACCGGTCGCGACGCTTCCCAGCAGTACGACTTCGCAGCGCGGCGTCAGTTGTTTCACGAGACGACGAAGATCGCGCTCGAGCGGTCGGCGATAGCGCGGATCCGTCTCCGCGATGTCGACCTCGGCAAATTCCCGCAAATCTGGCAGGGTGACGGGAGTGGCGGCTGCAACAAGCCCCCGCGTAGGGGTTATCACGAGAACCCGGGAAACATCAGGCCGGGCGAAGGCATTGGCGTAGGCAAGTTTGCCGCGAAAATAAAGACCGCTCAGAAAGGTGAAAACTTCGCCTAACGAAACCGACTTTCCCGCGTGCAATCGCCGGGCCAGATCGAACTGGGCGCGCTCGTTCAGGAGCATCTGGGCACGACGGCCGCCAGAAAAGGCGGGCGAGAGGAGAAAAGTGCGCGTCATCGCCGAACATCGGCCGATCGCCGTCTTCTCGCGATGTCGATTCTGTTCATCCTGCAAATCGTGTCTAAAATAGCGCCGTGAAATCCGGCTTTCTCGATAAGTTAATTGGCCGCCTCGGCCGGATTGGGCCAGAGGAGGTGCAAAACTATCTCCTCCGCCTCGCGCAGGAGAAAGGTTTTCTCGAGACGATCTTCAACACCATTCAGGAAGGAATCATCGTCACCGATTCGAACGGCCGCATCACCTATTTGAATGACAGGGCCTGCGAACTTTTCGGATTGGATGGAGAGAACGCGATGGGCAAACCGCTCCAGGAACAGGTGCGCGGGCTCGATTGGAAAGCACTCTCCGAATCCGACGCGGTTCTGAGCCGGGACATTGAAATTTTTTACCCGACGAATCGTTTTATCAATTTCTATGTCGTCCCACTCATCATGGAGCGGCGCATACCTAACGATAAGGCAGATGCTGTCGACGCCGCGTCGGAGACCGTCGGACATGCCATGATCCTGCGCGATATTACCGAAAGCCGCCGCTCGACCCAGCAAACCATCGAGTCGGAGCGCTTATCGGCATTGACTCTGCTCGCCGCGGGTGTTGCGCATGAAATTGGCAATCCACTCAATTCGCTCCACATCCACCTGCAATTGATGGAGCGGAAGGTGAGAAAATTGCGGGCCGACGAGGACAAGCGGGAACTGCAGGAATCAATCGATATTGCCCGGGCCGAGATCAATCGACTCGATTCCATTGTCACTCAGTTCTTGCGCGCGATTCGCCCTTCGAAACCGCAATTTCAGCCTGAGGACATCAACGCCATTGTCCAGGAATCGGTGAGTTTTTTCGGTCCAGAAATCAAAGATCGCGACATCGTCGTTGAAACCGAATTGCGTTCGAATTTACCGCGGCTGGAAGTCGATCGCGATCAGATGAAGCAGGTTTTTTACAATGCGATAAAGAACAGTTTCGAAGCGATGAAGCGTCATGGCATCTTGCGCATTCGGACCGACCGGAACGACACTCATGTGAAGATCAGCTTTACCGACACAGGTGGTGGAATTTCTGCGGAAAACTTGAGCAAAGTTTTCGAACCATATTTCACAACCAAGCCGACCGGATCGGGACTTGGTTTGCTCATCGTGCGACGGATCGTGCGCGAACACGGAGGCGAGTTGTCCCTCGAAAGCAGCGAAGGCAAAGGGCTGACGTTAACTATTCGACTGCCAATTTTGGATCGGCGCGTGAGAATGCTAGCGGACAAGGAAAAGAGCGACGAGGACCATGTATGAAGCGGCGTCTCGTCGAAACAACGCCCTGGCCGTGGAAGCGACTTTTGTTTTTCCTCTTGGCCTGACTTCCTCCACAGTTCCCTGAGATGCAACCGACGATCCTGATTGTCGACGACGAAAAGCATACCCGGGACGGATTGCGGAGTTTGTTAGGCGACAAGTATGACACCTATCTCGCGGCCGATGCGGCGAGCGCCATTGAGGTGTTGGAACGCGATCGGATCGATCTTCTCCTGACAGACCTGCGCCTTGGTGGCGACGACGGGATGAAGTTGATCGAACGCGCGCTCAAGATGCCGCACCCGCCGATTTGCATCATGATGACCGCCTACGGTTCCGTCGATACCGCGGTGGAAGCAATGAAGCGCGGCGCCTACGATTTTGTGACGAAGCCGCTCAATCTCGACAAGGTCGAGATTTTGATCGCGCGCGCACTTGGCAGTCGTCGACTCGAACAGGAAAACCGGGCCTTACGGCAGCAGGTGGACGAGCGTTTCGGTCTCGAGAACATGCTCGGCGAATCGGTTGCTTTGCGCGAGGTGCTCGACACGATCAAGCAAGTGGCACCCTCAACCGCCAACATTTTGATCGAAGGCGAGAGTGGGACGGGCAAGGAGCTGGCTGCGCATGCGATTCACAATTTGAGCCGGCGGCACAATGGGAAATTTATCACGGTGCATTGTGCGGCGCTTTCTCCGCAGCTGCTCGAGAGCGAATTGTTCGGACATGAACGCGGCGCATTTACCGGCGCGCACGAGCGGCGAATCGGTCGGTTCGAGCAGGCAAATGGCGGAACCATTTTTCTCGATGAGATAGGCGAGATCGACGCCAGCACTCAGGTTAAACTCCTGCGGGTGATGAGCGAAAGCCGCAGCTTCGAGCGCGTCGGCGGGTCACAGACCTTGCACGCCGATGTGCGCGTCATTGCTGCGACGAACAAGGATCTCGCGGCGATGGTCAGCGAAGGAAAATTTCGCGACGATCTCTATTTCCGGCTCAATGTGGTGAAAATCACCATGCCGCCGTTGCGGGAACGCAAGGAAGATATTCCTCTGCTGGTGCGAGCTTTTCTGCGTCAGTTCTGCAAAGCGAACGAGCGGCCGCTGCTCGATCTCACCGCTGACTCGATGAATGCGCTCATTGCGTACGAGTGGCCCGGAAATGTGCGCGAACTGCGAGCGGCGATTGAGCACGGCGTGGTCATGGCAAGTGGTCCGAAATTGGGTTTGCGCGATCTGCCGGTGGCCGTCCGGCAGGCGTTGCCGACAGGAGGAACGCCCGCACGACCTTTTGAAGAAGGGACGAGTCCGCTCGATCTGCACGCCACCGAGAGACGGCTGATTAACCAGGCGCTTTCCGCGACCAAGGGGAATATCACGGCCGCGGCCAAGAAGCTGGGCATTAGCCGCCGCACTTTGCATCGGAAAATTAATGAGATGAATGAGGGAAATTCCGAAATCCGATCCGCCTCAGGCGGACCGAATTCCGAAACGCAGAGGCAATCATGAAATCTCCCCTTTCGAATTCCGATATTCGGGCTTCGTCATTTTCTTCCTATGCCCGGTAGCGCGGATGCAATCCAGGGAGCAATTCACGCTCTCGAATCGGGCGGCGCGGCGGTTTGGGTGCGCCGTGCGCTCGTGTTCGTTCTCCTTGCCGGCCTCGCCCTTTTTTATTTGCTCCATGAATTCCGCGGGCTGGCGACCTCGCAGGCGATGGACCAGGCGCAAATCGGACGCGCTCTGCTCCATGGAAATGGATGGGCAACGAATTTCGCGCGACCGCTGGCGGCAGGACAATTACAGCGCCGCGGCAAGGACGTCGCACGGAAAATTTGGATCGACACCTACAACGCGCCATTGCCGCCGGTGATCGATGCGATTGCGCTGCTGCCAGTGAGGTCGCATCTCAAGATGACTCCGCAAGAAGTTGTCTACGTCGGCGACAAGATGATCGCGCTCATGTCGATTGTGCTCTTTTTCGCTTCGATCGCGGTCTTGTTTCTTATCGCTCGCCGCCTCTTTGATCGGCAACTCGCCTTGCTCAGCTGCGCCCTCGTTCTGGTTTGCGACATGTTCTGGCAGTATTCGCTTTCCGGGCTGCCCCAGATGCTTTTGCTTCTCCTTTTCAACCTGACGGTTTACGCCTTCGTTCGGGCGGTCGAAGAAAATGCGGCCGGTGGATCACGGCAAATTTGGCTAATCGCGGTTGGGGCCTGCTTCGGTTTGCTTGCTCTT